>Ga0207705_10002813_pt1 | contig 13302 bp, 28 predicted proteins | sample KBSC13metaG_FD_184314 | JGI IMG/M metagenome (GOLD analysis project Ga0207705, IMG submission 184314) | Corn rhizosphere microbial communities from Kellogg Biological Station, Michigan, USA - KBS C1-3 metaG (SPAdes) (version 2) | ecosystem: Host-associated > Plants > Roots > Rhizosphere > Soil ...
GGTTCGTCGCCATCATAAACATTCGGTGACCCTGCTGCGATGCGTTGCGCACGAACCTTCTGGGCCACTTCTTCACCCTTGACCCTGTGAAGGCGCAGCGGTACGCGGCCTATAAGGGCGGTGCAATCGTAAGGTCCTTCTACCTGGCGCTGCCTGATGCGGTCAACGTCGAATTCGAGCGCATGCAACGCGCAGTCGGTAACGCCCGAGCGTTTCGCGCGCTTGCACGCGATGTCGGCACCCGCGGCGCCGTCGTCATGCGCGACGGCGCGGTCAGTGAAGTGATAGCACCCTTGCCCGCCCAAATCAAATCCACCAACAACTGCGGCAGCTGGTCGCCCACAGACCCGCATTTGCAAAATAACCGACCGACCGGTCGAGGAGAAATCACTATGCAACCCACGAAAGAAGCTCGCCATGGCCGCCTTTGATCAGATCACCGAACAGCTCATCGAAGACACCATCGCCAAAGACGATTTGAACGATGCCTTGTTCGACTTCCAAACCGCGATCGGCATCGACGATGGCGGTATCGCCGGCGTTGTGTTCTCTGGCGGCTGGGATGACGAATGGCCATCCGCTACGCAAGAACGCCGCCGCGAAATGATGGCGCATTACATTGGCGTCGAAAGCTCCTTCGCAGCCTGATAAACCTCTCGCATGTCGAGGAACACCATGCACATCATCAATGAAGTCGCGCACGAGGATGGCAGCGCGTGGGTCGCGGCCGTCAAGGTCAAAGGCGTCCTATACGTCGCGTCCTACGGGGCATCGAAGCTCAGCGTCAAGCTGGGCCCCTACAAGCACGCCCCGCGCCGTCCGCCTTGGGCCGAGCAATCGGTCCGCACCTGGGCGGAGAAGCGCGTTGCAGGACTTTCTGAAACCTGGATGAGCCTACACCGCACCATGTATGCCTCGCAGACACAAACGCCTCCATGCGGAGGTGACGCATGCGCAAACTGAGCACCCATCAAGTCGTGCGCCTGTCCTGCTGGATCGATTTTATCGAGTCCAAGCAGCGAATTTGGAGCCGCTGCGCGTCGAAGGCCTTCGAGCACGGAAAGCAGGTTCAGGGCAAGTATTGGTCAGATCGGGCGATGCGCGCTGAAAGCGTGCTCACCCGATTACGCCAGCGCCTACTACTACAATAACCGGAAAAGCGAGACGCAACCTATTCGTATAGACGAAAGGTTGCGCACTCCACGCAAGGCACAATCCAACTTTCAAGGAACACACATGGCATTCTTTTCGTTCCGGGCCGAGTGCCCCGCTGACGTGATTGAGTTCGAGCGCGCATGCGCGCTGGCGAAAATCACGATCTCGCTCGCGAAGCTCCCGGACGGTACGTATCCGGACGTTGAAGTCGAGCTGGAGACGCCTGTAGCCATCGACGCGCTTCGCGCTGTCATGCGCAGCATCGTAGACGGTCACGTCATGCTCCAAACACTTCGCGCGTGCCGTCTCAAAGACAATAGCCTCGAACGCGACTACGACCTCGAATAAGACGGACACCAGCATGAGTACACTGAGCAACCTGCCGAGCAAAACGGCCGAGGAACCGAACGCCTCTGCGAGCACTCCTGGCGCTTAGGCGAACAGCAGTACCAGCTTGCCGGCTACGATCGCGCCAACGATGTCGTGCACTTTACCGCCACCTGGCCGGCAGTGGGCGGCGGCATCGGGCACAGCCGTCTCGGCTTGCCGCTGCGCGTGGCAGTTGAATGCCGCGGCGACCTGGCGCAAGTCGACGTCTTGCACTAGCCTTTGAGCATCGTCCTCAGCTACAGATCGGCCTCCTACCCAGCGCTCGCGCGCGAGGGAAGGGGGCCGTCTTTTCCTGTTGTACCTCGGGAAGATGTTATGTAGAATTGCTACGTCGCTCTGCGGCAGGTTCACCGCAAAACTCACTTTTCCATGCGCTCGCATCGAAAAGTTCATCAGAACTCCCGCTTCACTTAGCCGCCCTTGCGGCATTTCTCGCTCGACCTTCGAACACCCATCTTCAACCGCGCGCCGGACCTAATATCCGGCTTCGGATCATGGTCTGTCTCGCATCTGCGTGGAGCACACCATGAAACTCAAGAACCGCGATCCGCATGCCTACATCGGCCGCACCATCCTTTGCAAAGGCACCGCCTGGCAGATCACCAAGGTGGATGACGAACATATCCACCTGTACAAGCCCGGCTCGAATGAACACGGCAAGCTTATGCCGTACCTGTTCGGTCGGTGCCGTCTTTTCCCGCCCGCCAGCGAAATCCGCACCCGCTTCCCCAAGTTGCTGCGTGCCCTGCGCACCGTCTGCAACCTGACCAGTGGCGAAGCAGAAAACGCCGTCCTCGGCATCGTCGTCCACGGCTATTTCTTTTCCGGGTCCGAAGCTGTCGCGCTCCTTGGCGGCGGCGGCAACGCAGTCCAACGCTGCTGGCGCTTCAGACGTCAAGTGCGCGAGTACTTCGCTCGACAAGCTGCGCCGGCCTGCTGAAGTCTGGAGGACGTTATGACAGCAAGTCCAGACTACCGGCTGCCAGGCACGATGGTGTGCCGCCTGATGCGTAAGCGCGGCATCACGATTCGCGCGTTGGCGCAGAAGTGGAACATCACCATGAAGCGCGTTCGTGAGGTCCGCACGCATGATGTGCGCGGGTTCGCCGTCAACGAGTGGCACTACATGATCACCGGCGCGTGGCTCGATGGGCCGACAGCGCTGGCGCAAAGCCAGATCTAGAAAGACAGCACCACTCCAGCAAAGCCAACTTCTTACCCACGGGTGACCGCGCCCGATGGGGCGTGGCTTACCCTTCATTTCAAGGAATAGACCATGTCCCTCAAAAAGAATCTCGCGCTTATCCGCGCCGTACACGATGCCGGCTTCAGGCTGATGGGAGTCAGCTCGCTCCCGTCTACTGACGGCGCCTGCCGAGTGGCCACGTTGGCTCACGGCAAAACGAAACTGGCCCGTGTATCCAACGACGGAATCGGTGGAGAGACTAAAGCCCACTACCTCGAAACGAAAAAGCTGTCGCTCGCCACAATCAAAGAGCAGATCAGCGCGTTGATCGCGCTGCCACCAGTGCAGGAATTGGTGAAGGACTACCTAGTTCAACAGGAGGCCTGGTCGCTGGAATTCAAGCACATCACGCAAGAACAGTTCGACGAAAGGAAGGTCAAGATCCTCGCCAGCCCGGCGCCAGCTACGAGCAGCGCTGTCGAGTTGACGATCCGCTTCCTTCTCGACGCGCGCCACGACATTGCGACGATCAAGCGCTTTGCGAAAGACCGCGTTTGCTTTGTCCTCGTCGGCGACGATGCGAAGGGTGCGTGGAGCTGGGTGAAATGCCCGGACACGGCGGAAAATCGCGCCGTGCTACGTCAGCGCAAGAAGATCGACTACTTCCTCAACGACTTGGTCGCTGGCCTGTAGGAGAGCGATCATGACCGGACGAGCGAAGCACTCCCTCGAAACGAAACTGCAGGGCCGTTATCCGGCGCCGGCAGAAGCGCGCGAGCTGTATCGGCTGCGCGACCTCGATGTCGGAGATTTGCAAAGTAAGCCGACCATCACGGCGGCGGACGTGCGGACCCTGGAGCGCACCGGGCGCTTCCGCGTAGCGAACGAAAGCTTCGACAAGTGCGATGCCGAAGCGCAGCAGGCCTTGCGCGACGATCCGTACCACGGCGTGCGTGCGGCGGTCGCAACCTTCAGGCCTGCGGCGCCGTTCAAGCACCGAGCCGCATCCCCGGCTTAACCCCGCCAACCATCTTCCCTCTGCCCGTTCGGGCGGGGGAGGGTGAGTCCTCGCCATCTCAAGGCTTACGTCGAACGCTCGACGCCAGCTTAGGTTTATTTCGCCGTTATCGGCAATCTCGAAGCTCTACCCCAATCCGCGCCACGCTGGCGCTCTACCTGCAAGGAATGACCATGCTCACAACTGGCTTTACCGATGAGGAAATCATCGCGTGCAAACGCGCTCGAACTGTCATCTGCATCAAATCGGTCGTCCTGTACGAAACGACCAGGAAGGTGTTCAGGGCGGGCGTCGAGTACGAGATCCTCTCGGCGGACTGGCTCTGGATGGTAGTCCGCAACGACGAAGGCAAACCGCATTCCATGGACGGGATGTGGTTCCGCGAGCACTTTATCGCAGGCCCGGCAGTCGTCGTGCCCGACTCACCGCAATCACAGCCCAGTCGGAGAAAACTTACTTTTAACCCCCATGTGATTTTGCCCGCGAGGGTGAGGTCGCACTCTAAATCAGGAAATATCATGAGAGGGCTTCACGCACGTACCCAAATCGCCATTCATCGTGTTCAGGTGGCTATCGGTATCGAAGAATGCGTCACGACAGACTCACTGTTGAACGCGATCCAAACGGCCCATTCGGACGGCGGCAATGACGCCTTAGCAGGCAATAACGAACCTCCAGCCATGTTCACCAACGAGCCGATTTTGTTGGCTGCGTGGGAGGCTGGCCAGGAAACGATATTCACCCTTCAGGAAGTCAACGTGTGCAGCGGATGCCGCAGCCATAGCGGCGATCCGTGTCCGCACCATGGGTAAGCGGAGGACACCGTGACTGGACGCGCAAAGGCATACATCGAATCGCTGAACGGCCATTATCCGAATCGGCAAGCGGCTCAAAGGCTGTACACCTTTAGGGATCTCGACGCGCTAGACCTGCAGCGTAAGCCGTCGATCACGTTGGCCGATATACAGACCCTCGAAAGGTAGGTCCCGACATGCAGAACAGGCCGGCTCAATGGGCGGAATGTGTGACGGTGTACCGCCACAGGGTATATTGCCAGGGTACGGTCATCTACTTCAACGAAGACATCGCGTGACAAAAAGGCGGCGATGCCCCGAGCGCCGTCGACTTCGGCGCGGCACATCCCAGCTCGGCTCCACGCCCGACCGCTCTACAACAAGGCGCGGCTTTCTAAAGCCTCACTTCGCGAGCCACCTGCGGACTTCGGTCTCGGGTGCGCTAGACATCAATCGCCAACACCTGAACGGCTGCCTTGCGCAGCCGTTCTGCAATTCTCACTATCCTGTGCCGAGCTAGTTGCGCAGAGGCAAAGTTGGTGTATCATTCAACTACCGCTATGCGGGATACCTCTCATGTGAACGCTTTTCTGTCCGTCGACAGATGAGCTCTGCTCCAAGTTTTTCCTAGCCGGTCTTTCGGCATACTTTTCGGCCGCGTCATCGCTGCCACTACAACAAACCCATCGGGGATTCGTCTCCCGTATGGGGTGCGAGTCCCTTCATTTTCATGGAGATTCGCATGAGCACTAACAACAATCTCGGTGAGACGCTTGCCGAAATCGAAGATGTCCAGACGTGCCGAGGAGCACGTTATGCGAGAATCGAACAAGCGATTGAGCGCGCGAGCTTCGAAGACATCAAGTTGTATTACGCGCGTTTGCACAAAATACCGTCAAGCCAAGTGTGCACCGACCCACGGTTTCCGTTCCATCCAAATTTTAAGTTTGGTGATGCCACCGCCTGTTGCGAAGACTGCGTGGATTTGGAAATGGCCATATTGGTCAACATTCCGTTCTCAACTCAAACTTTGCAAACTTTGGGCAAATGGTTTCCAACGCTTGCGTGACCATTCCTTCTTAATAGACGAGTAGCGCTTAACGCATTCGACGCCGACATTTCGGCATCTACCTCCGGCTGCGCTGTCGCGGCCCATTCAAAAAGCCCATCGGGATTTGCATCCCGATCGGGGCGCGAGTCCCGCCATTTCTCGGAGATTCGCATGAAAATCATCAACGCTACTATCCGTTCGAACGGTACCCTGGCCAAAGCACTGGCTTCGCGCCGTGACAACGGCTTCAACACCGGCGCCCTCAAGCGCCAGAACAGCCGACAGATGCGCCAGCGTCTCAAGGCTGAACTGCGCCAACAAGTCGACTGCATGTTCGTCGAAGCTGCGGAAGTAGCCAAGATTCGCCGCAAGTATGACCGCTGGTCGGACGACATGGCGAAGCTGTTCGACTACGATCCAAAATCGACCCAGCAAACCGCGTTGAGCGCCACCTCCGGCGCCCGCGTTGTGCGCGAAGTGCAGGTCATCCGCAAGGTGACTGTCTCGCAGTTCGCGCGTAAGAAAATCCAAGTCGCGGTCCTCGCGGCCTGATCACTTCCAACTCCACACGACAATCAATGCCCTGCCAACAGCGGGGCAATTTTCTTCATAGATACCCCATGACGCACAATACCCTCCTGCCACTGACCGCGTTCGTGCACAGCAGGTCGAATCGCCTCTTGGTGCTCCAGCGCTCCAATGCAGCAAATTTGACGCAGCAATGGCCTATGGAGCGCATCGGTGACATTTTGGTCAGCGAGTGTCCTTGGCCCCTCAACGGAAGCACTTTCGTTTTCTGGTTGGGCGGCCGCAGCGTCTACTCGGCCGATGTTCGGAATTGGATCCAGAAACACCTCGAGAACCACGACGTCGTCCGGATTTACTACATCCAGGGTTTGCCCGACGATGCGCACTCGTCCCTCAAGGCCGACCTCGCAGAGCTAAAAGCGAAAGCTGCAGCAGGTCCCGGCGACGCCAAGACCGAAGCCATCGCGTGGGCCGACGCCTACCTCAACGATGTCGGCCTCACCAGCTATACCGATCTATTGGAAGCACGCAGCCGGCAGGCAGGCGCTGACACCACGGAAACCTTCGCATGGGCGGCGTTCGCAGAAAACGGCAACGTCATCATCTGGTCTCGTCAACGAAGTGTGGTCGAGCCCGTCGCCACAAAATACGGCCGTCCTGTTATCCCAGTCATCGCATTGGACATTCGCCCGGTCAAATCCAGCAAAGTCGTCGCAAGCGCACAGAAGTCGCGGTTTATGGAACTGCTCGCAAAGGCCGAAGCGATCTTCGTCAACGGCCATGCGATGGTCCGTGAATGGCAGGCCGCAGCCTGGACCGGCAATCCTGACAATGAAGTCGTCTACTTCACCTACCGACGCCACGATGTGGATCACTACGTGATCCTGACGGAAGAAGCAATTAGCGACGGTCACATCGACAGTCACGTGCGCTTTCACGGCGTCGATCACGAAGGTACCTCGCTTTCGATCCAGTTCTACAAGCTGGCACCGCTGACCGTGAACGACCTGGCCATCAAATCCTGATCGCACGCGACAACGCTTCGCCACCACTGCAATACCACCGCATCACCAGCAACCCACTCTTAATTGGCCACCTGGCCACCACATCCAATCGAAAGGCAGTCCAACATGAAAAACGCTATCTCGTTCACCATCTTCGCAATCAGCGCTGTCCTCGCCCTCGGTGCTCAAGCCAAGGACGTGACCGCCAATATCGTCAATGTCAGCCCGGTCTACTCTGATCGCATTCAGGACCAACAAGTCTGCGAAACCGTTCAAGTCGTGCAGGCCCAGCCGGCCAGCGCGGTGAACCCAGGCACCGTCATCGGCGGTATCGCGGGCGCACTGCTCGGCGGGCAGGTCGGCGGCGGCAACGGTCGTGTGGCGATGTCGGCACTTGGCGCCGTCACCGGCGCACTGACCGGCGATCGGCTCGCGCAACGCGGCAGTCAGCCCCAACAGGTCTGCCGCTACGTCCAGCGCGTCGACTCGCAGATCAGCGGCTACCGCGTCACCTACGAGTACGAGGGCGACACCTACCAGAGCGTGATGTCGTACGACCCCAGCCGGGGCGGTGCGGTCAAGAACGTGATGGTGCATATGTCCCTGAGCATGCGCTAACAGCAATTTCACATCCATCCCTTGCGGGGTCGCCCGCAGGGGTGGCTCCGCGCTTTCATCCGGAGCCAAACATGACCTATTCCTCAAGCGATTTCACCACTGACATCATCAACCGCCTCGCGGCCCACAACCTGATCGATACCGGCACCGTCATGTCGGACGATCTCGAAGTGCAGGCCGCCGCCGCGACCGAAGTAATCAGCTCGCTCTCCGACACCGTGTCGATCCTCGCAAGCCTGCTCGAGCACGTAGTGAGCAAGCTGCCCGTCAACGACGCGCAGCCACCGCTGCCGCTGGGCGCGTGCATGCTCGGTTCGATCGAATCGACGCTGCGCGACAAGATCACGACGGTGCTCAGCGCCGACGAGATCCAACGCGCCGTCCAAGGCCCGGCCGCCCGGTTCATGGCCGAATTGCTCAATGCTCACGAAACCTTGACCGGTATCGTCGACCAGTACAACGGCCGGACGCTCGCAGATCTCCTGTATCTGCACAGCGCGCTCCACAAAAAAACCTTCATCGAAATCGAACAGGTCACTGACTCTCGCATCGTCGAGCTCGTCCGACAGCTACCATCTGCGGAGTTCTGGATGCAGCACATCCTCATCCTGGAAGCCCAGCAAGCAGCCTGACCTAACGGTCTACTGGAAGAGTGCCAGCCTTTGCGGCTGGCACTCGCCACCGGCCGCACGCGGAGCCCATACTGACCAACGACCGCTTCTCTTGCCCACGGCAAGACGAGCACAGCCCGACGTTTTTCATCGCCGGCCACCGGCATGTCACCGCAGCAAAACACTGCTCAGAAAATTCCCTGACAGGGCCCGCCTGTTGGCGGTCCCGTTGACGACTCAACAGGAGCCACGAAATGCAACGTCAAGCAGTAACTCAGCAAACCCTCGCGGGCTTTGAAGTCTCCGACTTCGATTCCGTGTTACCTGAAACCGTTGACAGCTGTCTCGCGCCACACAATATCGAAACCAAAGCGAAGCCACGTTCCCGCAAATGATCGTCGAAGCGCGCAACTTCACAGCGATGGAAGGCGCGTGCTGGTACCTGAACGAAGGCATCATCAAGCTTCCAAAGGGCCAAGCTCATCGATACCAAGAAATCGCAAGGCGGAACCGGTACCTCTATAACCTCGCCGCCAAGCTGAACCTGTAGCCTGACGAAATGGAGCGCTACCTGCGCGAGCACTCGATCACCAACGTCGAGCATACGAAATTACTTCCTTCGGAAGTCTCCCCACAACACGACATGTTCGAACTGCCGCACGCGGCATGATCGGGTCGTGTCGAATCTTCAACAATCATCTAGGAAACCATTATGACCAACCCTATCAAGAACGCGGTGGAAGCGCTTGCCCTGGCCAAAGAGCGCGGCGGTGAACTGGACCTCCCGTACTACGCCGACACCCACGCGGCGCTCGAGCAAGCAGTGCGAGCGGCTCGCAAGCACGACGCCTCGCTCGACGCCGCCAAACGACAACCGACCGGCGCCGACTATGAGCACATCATGTCGCTGCTGGGACTACGAACGGTCGACTCGGTCGATGACCGGGAGACCGCTATCGCTGCGGCGATCGAAAGCGCGAAACAGTCTGACGAGAACGTGCGGCGCTTGGTTAAAATCCTGGGCCTCGACGAGACGGTCCAGACAAGCGCCATCGCCATCAAAGCTGACGTGGTCGACTTCACGCAAGGGTGCATCGGTGGCGATGACGTCACCAGCGTTGACGCCTTGCTCGATCTACATACCGGCAAGGTGACGCTGACTGACCATTCGCTCGGCTATCCGCTGCTCGTGATGGACGAAGAATGCTCCATCTGGCACGCCGACAAAGCCTATTGCCTTCCGCAGGTCGTGGCTAGTGGACTGCCAGACGGTCTTGACGATGACGAAATAATCGAGCACATCAAGCTGCACGGCTACTGGGCTGTTGTCGATCTCGGCGCAATCCTGGCGGGCACATCGTCCGCTCGGTCCGATACTCCGACAACGGACGCTCCACTCGAGCTCCCGCAGAAGTCCGAAGCAGCGCTGTGTGAGTCACCTGAAAGCGCACATCACGGCAAATCCGGCCTGGTATCGAACGAAGTCTACGCGGCACTGGTGGCCCGCAACAGCGAGTTGGAGACGAAAATTGTCAAGGCTCACGCCGCGCTGCGAATTGCACACGCAGCGCTCTTTAACGACAGTGGCGACGGTGACGTTCACGACAACGCAGTTCGCGCCATCGACGACGTTTTGATCGACACGCACAACTGAGTCGGACGGAAAGCCGATGATTCAACCCGGACTATCGTGTCGTAAGGACCCCCGACGCTAGCTCGCGCGATCCGGGTACCGGCACAGTTACTGTGGCGGTGATCTGGACTGACGCCGGCGTGGAAGAAAACACGCCCGGCTACGGAGCGATGATCGAAGCGGTCCGCCAGCGGATCATCGACGGGCCGACCCGCCTCACGTCGTGAGCGGGGTGCCATCGATGACAACGAAAGCAATGCATCTGGTCCCGGCTACGCTCCTGCTGTGTTTCGGTGGGCCATTCCTTCTTGGCGTGCTGATCGGCTTGGTATGGGTTGTTCTGATCATCGGCGACGTCGTGCTGTCGATTCTGCCGTGGCCGCTCCGGCTTCTGGGCGGGACAGCCGCCGCAGTCCTCGGTGGCGGGCGCTGAGCACACCAAATCTTCGCTGCTCTGTGCAGTGGCTCCTGCAACCAACGCCGCCCTTCGGGGTGGCGTTTTTTCTCCTATCGCCGGCGCTGCCAGAACTGACTTTTCCGAGGAAAAGGTAAGCAAGGGGCTGTGCCGTCCAAACTGTCGTTTTCGCCGCCATGCAGAGAGAAAAGCCTCTGAATAAGACATATAGCGGTTCCGTACAATATTTAATGGCGTACAATAAATGCTTGCACCAATCCATTTTATGGCGTACATTAATACTTATGAGAAACACTGTGGAACAAAAAAAGCCAGGGCGTCCGTCACTTCCACCCGAGAAGAAACGGACCGCCCGGCTCTCGATGCGCACTTATCCCGATGTGGAAGAAAAGGCGCGACGAGTTGGAACGGAAGCGGTAGAACAGGCGATCCGGGCGATCCCCGAGCCAAAGCGCGATCTTGTGTACAGCCGGTGGATAGCTCGACCACAATCGGCAAGGACGTATGCCGACACCAATTCGTTTGTGGATGAACTTTGGGCTGACAGAATTTGGCTCGGAACATCGCTATCGCTCCACGCTCAACAGGTAATAGACGTGATCCAAGCGAAAATTGTTGACTAAGAAAACATGGAACTGCGCGACGAACTTCAGCTTCCTGCTGATCACCGATTGGTGCATCGGAAGCACTCAACGGCGGGCGCTCGAGGCAACATCTACGTCGACGTTTATGACGTGGTCGACGCGTCCGGAGCGATCGTTGAACAGGTGACGGTGCGCGACGAAATGGACCCGCACTTCCCGTTCCACGAACGTCGGTCGTTCACGCGAAGCAAAGGTTGAGGAAAACCGCCATGGGCACCCAATCGTTCTGCATCGGTGAGGAAGTTTCGGTGGATGGGCGTGAGGGGGTATGGGTCATCGCGGAGATGATCCAAGAGTGCGACGGGATCGTGACCGAGCGGCCTTTTTGGTTGCGGCCGCAGGGTCAGTGGACAGGTTTTATTCGTGCTTCGGCGGCGGAAATGTCGCACGTTGAATAGGGAAAGGAAGAGGCGATGCGTTACTGCTACCGCTGCAAGACGAAGACCGAACACCACATGCACGACGGCTCGCTGCGCTGCTCGCTGTGCGTGTGGAAGAAGTTCAAGCCTGCTTAACAAGGACTAACATGAATCTCGCAAACTTCAACCGTGCAATGGATGATGCAGACCTCGATCCGGCCGAAGTGTCGCCCGAGGTCGTAATCGGGCGCCGCTACAAACCGGGCGTCGGCAGCACGTGGGTGGTCTACGTCGCGGCAGCGAATGCGTGGGCGTTCGAGCTGACCGCGAACATCGAACGTGAGAAGGTGGCCGACGTAGCGGAAGCAATTATCAGCTGGGACATTTCGATGGCTGAACACGAGGCTCCGGCATCGAAGGTCATCACGAAAGTGACCTGGGCGGCGCTTATCATGAATCCCTGTCCGTTGAAAGAAGTGATCGAGAGCGCTCACCCGCTCACGAGATAACCCGGAAAACGACGCCATGAAAAAATTGAACGAGACTGTTGGCCAAGCCTGGATGCGCGAGCTGTCGTTGGTGGCCGTCGACAAAACGAATGCGGCCGGCTTCGACCAGGCCCGCAAAGCTGTCCTGGCTCTCAACCCGACGCTCGGCCTGGACGGTAAAGCGCTGTACTTCGCTGCACAAGGCTGGATGGCTGCGCGGCAGTCCGTCGCCGGCGCATAAAGGAAAAAGGGAAAACGGTATAAACCGTTTGTGTAAAACGTGACTCGTCACGGGAAGAAGGAAAACGGACATGACCGCCAAGACCCCTAAAACGCCGCTGGAGCAACGCAGGCTAGATGCCAAGACCCGCGCAAGCCAATGGCTCGCGGACGGCAACGAGGCACGGGAAGGCGGCAACCTGGGCAAAGCTGAACAGTGCTACTCCAAGGCACAGTTCTGGCACGACCGCGCGAACTTGTTGAATAACCGTGCGGCCGTAGCCGCACCGACCCGATAACGGAAAACCGTGCACCAATGATCTTCGATAAAAAGACAACGATTGAGGCGCCCGAACTGCTTGTCGCTGCCGGCAAACGGCTCGGATTTGAACCCATCGAACTGCTGCAGGCAGGCCTGCGAGTAGCGCAGGCGTCCTTGTTAAAAGGCCCGACCCGCACCGACGTGAGAAACGCTTTGGAAGGCCGAGCCACCGGTCTCCTGATCGTCTGCGGCGTTACCGGAAGTGAGTACGCAGCAGTCGCACGCGAGATTGCTTCGATGAAGGTCGGGGACGTGACTCAAACAGACCGCTCGCCCTTGCTGCTGGATGAGATGACTACAAGACCCCATGTCAAGGCAGCATCCGTCGCGTCGCATCACTGCCTGGTCATTGCAACGCTACACGCAAGTGATGGTGCGAGCGTAAGGGATCGGATGACAGCGATACTCGGGCAAGACGTAAAAGAAGCGGACTTGGACTTGATCGGAGTTGTAGAGACCCGCGTGGCCCGTCTTGAACCCGAAGCCGGGTTTCTGGCCGCTCGATCAGCTATCGCAGTTCGGTTCTATCCCGAACTGAGCAATTGACCACGGAAAACGAACATGACAACGACGCTGAACAAAGGTGACGCTTTTCAGCCTGGCGAAGTATGGAAGACGCCGAAAGGCGGGCTGTACCGCGTGATGGGCTACGAGCACAAACCGGGCAAGCCGAAACAGGCCGTGCTGCGCGTCGGTGCTGATGGCGCCGGCCGCAAGGTACTGCGCGATTGGGATGCCGTGATTGGCTGGGTCATGCACACGGCACTGGCCTAAAAGGAAAAATGGGAAATATCATCCAAATGCCTGCAGGGCGGCCAGCACCTGTGGACAGACAATAAAGTCATCCCAATCGCGCAGTACCTTGCG
>Ga0207705_10002820_pt1 | contig 13287 bp, 12 predicted proteins | sample KBSC13metaG_FD_184314 | JGI IMG/M metagenome (GOLD analysis project Ga0207705, IMG submission 184314) | Corn rhizosphere microbial communities from Kellogg Biological Station, Michigan, USA - KBS C1-3 metaG (SPAdes) (version 2) | ecosystem: Host-associated > Plants > Roots > Rhizosphere > Soil ...
GGAAGCGGCCGCAGTACGGGCGCCGGCGCCGGCTACCGAGGCCGAGCCGGTGTCAGAGCCGGTGTCAGAGCCGGTGTCAGAGCCGGTGTCAGAGCCGGTGTCAGAGCCGGTGTCCGAGCCGGTGTCCGAGGCCGCGCCGGCAGTATCGGCGGAGCCGGTGGCGAGTGCCGCGTCGGCGCCCGTCGAGGCAGCCAGCGCCGTGACGGAAGTCGCGCATCGCCCGGCAGCATTCGAGGCCGCTGTCGCGCAGCGCCCGCGTGCGAACGGGTTGCCCATCGGCGATCTGCAGCCGATGCTCGAATCGGCCGGCCTGGTCTGGGTCAACACGGATGCGGACAAACTGCGTGCCGCACGCGAAGCCGCTGCGCAAGCGCCGGCCCCGACCCACGTGCCGCGCGAGCGCAAGCCGCTGCCTAGCGTCGATCAAGCGCCGATGCAGCAAATCGAAACGCGTAAGGACGCCTGAGAGCCGTAAGCTAAGGCGCCGCGGCGCCTGCCCGGATCGACGAGCCCGCCCTCAGTGGCGGGCTTTTTTTCATCCGACCCGCAATAATGCGCCTATCCCATGCACGCTCGGAACGAGCGCCTACAGGGTCGATCTGCCTTGTCGTTTGCGCGTTATCCGCGCCGTCAGGCGGGCCATGCCGCCATCCGCGCCCGGTTCCGTTAGAATGGGCTTCTGCCCGTTTTTTGCCTCGTCATGTCCCGACGCATCATTCCAGTCGCCAACGTCAGCGCCGCGCCCGACGTTGCCGGCACGCCGTTCGCTCCGCGCGGGACGTTAGCCGATACGCTCGCGAGGCCACTGCGCGATCTGCGTATTTCCGTCACCGATCGATGCAACTTCCGGTGCGTCTATTGCATGCCGCGCACCGTCTTCGGCAGCGACTACCCGTTTCTTCCGCATAGCGCGCTGCTCACCTTCGAAGAAATCGAGCGGCTCGCGCGCGTCTTCGTTGCACATGGCGTCGACAAGATTCGACTCACGGGCGGCGAGCCGCTGCTGCGCAAAGGCATCGAGCAGCTCATCGAGCGACTCGCTGCCCTGACGACGCCCGATGGACGGGCGCTCGACCTCACGTTGACCACCAACGGCTCGCTGCTTGCGCGCAAAGCACACGACTTGAAAGCGGCCGGCCTGACCCGCGTCACCGTTAGCCTCGACGCGCTCGACGATGCACTGTTCAAGCGCATGAACGACGCCGACTTTGCCCCCGGCGCCGTCCTCGACGGCATCGCAGCCGCCCAGGCGGCCGGACTCGCGCCGATCAAGATCAATATGGTCGTCAAGCGCGGCACGAACGACCGCGAGATCTTGCCGATGGCGCGGCATTTCAAAGGCTCCGGCGCGGTGCTGCGGTTCATCGAATACATGGACGTCGGCACGTCCAACGGCTGGAACATGGCCGAAGTGCTGCCGTCGGCCGATGTCGTGGCGCGTATCGCCGAACACTTTCCGCTCGCCCCACTCGAAGCGAATACGCCGTCCGAAACGGCGCAGCGCTGGGGCTATGCTGACGGCAGCGGGGAAATCGGCGTCATTTCGAGCGTCACTCGGGCCTTCTGCGGCACGTGCACCCGCGCCCGCCTGTCGACGGAAGGCAAACTTTACTTGTGCCTCTTTGCGTCCACGGGACACGATCTACGTGCACTCCTACGCGGCGGCGCCGCGGACCGCGAGATTGCTACGGCCATCGGCCGAATCTGGCAGGCACGCGAGGACCGTTACTCTCAATTGCGCGGCAGCGCCGCAGCCGATGTTGCATCCAAAGGCAGCGCGCGCGTCGAAATGTCGTACATCGGCGGTTAACCGCCAAACCGGATCATGGATCAGCCTACGCGCTCGCGTATTACCGGCCTCGTCCTCGCTGGGGGCCGCGGTACGCGCATGGGCGGGCTCGACAAGGGGCTGCAACGGCTCGCGGGCGAGCCGCTTACCGTTCACGCCGCCAAGCGCATCGCGCAGCAAGTCGACGCACTCCTCATCAGTGCGAATCGTCACCTCGGCGAATACCGTCGATTGGGCGCAAGTTTCGGCGCTCGCGTCGTCGAGGACGCATCAAACGACTTTCCCGGGCCGCTCGGCGGCCTGCTGGCTGGGCTGCGGGAAACGCACACCGAGCTTCTGCTCTGTGTCCCCTGCGATACGCCCAGGCTACCGCCCGATCTCGCCACACGGCTCGTTGCCGCACTCGATACCGAGCAGGCCGACGTCGCCGTCGCGGCCACGTGTGATGCCGAGGGTCGTATCTGCCTGCATCCTGTCGTCGCCGTCGTACGGGCCACCCTGGCCGACGATCTGGCGAGTTACCTCGATACCGGCGAGCGTAAAGTCCGCACGTGGTACGCACGCCACAAGCACGTCGAAGTGCCTTTTTCGGACGAGCGCGCGTTTTACAATGCCAACTCCTCGCACGAGCTAGCCGATCTCGAACGAACGTTCGGCGTTCACCCTAAGCGCCAACGATAAATCGGCCAGTGCGAAGCCCCGCACGGCTTGTCGGCGCTCAGTTGCGTCCATTGTTCGATGACGATTTCCAACGACACTTCCGGCCCTACCGCCCCACCCGCCACGGACCCGCTTCGCGTCGACGCCGCACGCGAGATCGTCCGACGTGCGGTCGCGCACGTGGCGGCGGTCGAACGCGTTGCCGAACGCGTTCCTTTACGCGCCGCGCTCGATCGGGTGTTGGCCGAAGATGTCGTATCGCCCATCGATGTGCCCGCGCACGACAATGCGGCAATGGACGGCTATGCGTTCGACGGCGCCGCGCTTGGCGGGTGCTCGGGCCCTGCACCGCTCACGCTGGTCGTCGCCGGAGAAGCGCGTGCGGGCCATCCATTCGAACCAACATGCCGCGCGGGCGAATGCGTCAGGATCATGACAGGCGCGCCGATGCCGCCGGGCTGCGATACCGTCGTGCCGCAAGAACGCGTCACGCGTACCGGTTCCCAAATCGCCTTCGATGCCGGGCGACTCGAGCGGGGTGCCCACTGCCGGCGCGCCGGCGAAGACTTAGCGCGCGCAGAGCCCGCGCTGACGGCGGGACGCATCCTACGTGCGGCCGATCTCGGGCTGCTCGCCTCGCTCGGCGTGGCCGAAGTGGCGGTGCATCGGCGGGTGCGCGTCGCGTTTTTCTCGACGGGCGATGAATTGCGCTCGATCGGAGAACCGCTCGAGACGGGTTGCATCTACGACAGCAACCGTTACACGCTGCACGCGATGCTTGCACGCATGAACGTGGACGCGATCGATCTCGGCGTCGTCCGCGATAACCCGGAAGCGCTCGAGCGCGCGCTGCGCATGGCCGCCGCGAGTGCCGACGTCGTGCTGACCTCCGGCGGGGTATCGGTAGGCGACGCCGATTTCACCGCGCGCATGACGGCCACCTTCGGCGATGTCGCCTTCTGGCAACTCGCGATGCGCCCCGGCCGCCCCCTCGCATTCGGCCGATTGTGGCCGGCCGAGCGAGGCGCAAACGCGCACAGCGCACTCTTCTTCGGCCTGCCCGGCAATCCTGTCGCCGTCATGGTCACGTTTTATCAGATCGTGCGCGAAGCGCTTCTCGCGATGTCGGGCGCAAACGCTGCGCCGCCGCTACAATTCGCCGCCGTGAGCCGCGTACCGATCGATAAGCGCGCCGGCCGTACGGAGTTTCTGCGCGGCATCGCAACGCGCGACGCAACGGGGCAGTGGAACGTCACACCCACGCGCTCGCAAGGATCGGGGGTCCTGAGTTCGATGAGCGAAGCGAACTGCTTCATCGTTCTCGCTCACGACCAAACCGGCATCGCCGCCGGCGAACTCGTCGACATCATGCCCTTCGACGGCCTTATTTAATCGGCGTGCGGCCGCATGCCACCGGATTTCCAGATAGCACATCGTCTCTCCACGAGCTCTTTCATGAAAAAACAAATCTTATCGATCGCCCCGGGGCAAACTGCGAAGGCGCTCATCCTCGTCTATTTGACTTTCAGCATGCCGATCGTCCTGCTCGGCATCCTCGTCGCATTCGTCCGCCACGGATCGGTCGAGTTGAGCACGATTTTCAGTGCGCTGCTGCTCAATGCGATTCTTGGATTCGTGCTGCTCTGGATCGCTTGCCACGCCTATAACTGGGTAGCCGGGCGTTTTGGCGGCATCGAAATCGTCCTGTCCGACGCGCCCGAGGAAGCGTGATGGCGGACGTCATTCGCAGCGCCACGCCGCTCGATGTGGAAGCCGTCATCGGCCTGATGCGCGAACTCGCCGAGTACGAGAAGCTCACGCATTTGTTTGTCGCAACGGAGGAGTCGCTGCGCGACGCGCTGTTCTGCGAACGGCCCGCCGTCGAAGCGCTGGTTGCCGAGCGCCATGGCCGCGTCGTCGGCTATGCGCTTTACTTCCATAACTTTTCGACGTTCTTGAGCCGGCGCGGCCTCTATCTCGAAGACCTCTATGTGCAGTCGGCACTCCGCGGCAGCGGGCTCGGCACCGCGCTCCTGCGGCGCGTCGCGCGCATCGCTGTCGAGCGCCAATGCGGGCGTTTCGAGTGGTCGGTCCTCGACTGGAATCAGAGCGCCATCGACTTCTATACGAGGATGGGTGCGACGGTCCTGCCCGATTGGCGCATCGTGCGCATCACCGACGACGCATTGAAGCAACTCGCCGGCGCCGCTTGACAAGAAGCTGGAGCAGGCGCGGCCCGGCTCGATGCTAGGCCTGGCAAGGTCTGCGTTGATACGGCACGGCATAGCCCGCCCGGCCCACGCCCCTTCGTTGAGAACAACGCTCGCGTTCAGACGTCCGGTTCTTGTAGGCCCGAATCGGCCTCGCCGAGCAATCCTTCGGTTTGATCGCCCGGTAGCGCTTCCACCTCGCGCAGCCTCGTGCTCATGACGCGCGTGCGCCGCTCCGCCGCTTCGATAGAGCGCGTGACCGTTTCGAGCTGCGATTTCGTCTTCGCCAAGACATCGCCGAATTTGCCGAACTCGGTCTTGACCGCGCCCAGGACCTGCCAAACCTCGCTCGATCGCTTCTCGATCGCGAGCGTGCGAAAACCCATTTGCAAACTGTTCAGCAGCGCCGTCAACGTCGTAGGCCCCGCGATCGTCACGCGATAGTCGCGTTGCAGTTGATCGGTCAGCCCCGGACGACGCAGGACCTCTGCGTATAGCCCTTCGGTTGGCAGGAACAGCAGCGCAAAATCGGTCGTATGGGGCGGTGCGACGTATTTCTCGGCGATCGTGCGCGCCTCGCCGCGCACTCGGGCTTCGAGCGCGCGCGACGCTTCCTCGACCGCCACCACGTCGGCGCGCTCCTGCGCATCGATCAGCCGTTCGTAATCCTCGCGGGGAAATTTCGCGTCGATCGGCAGCCATACCGGCGTAGCGGCCCCCTGGCCCGGCCCGCCCTCCATGCGGCCCGGCAGCTTGATCGCGAACTCGACGCGATCGCCGCTTTTCGGTACCGTCGCCACATTCTTCGCATATTGGTCGGGCGTGAGTATCTGTTCGAGCAACGCTTCGAGCTGCACTTCGCCCCACGTGCCGCGCGTCTTGACGTTCGTCAGCACCTTCTTCAAATCGCCGACGCCCGCGGCCAGCGTCTGCATTTCGCCGAGCCCGCGATGGACCTGCTCGAGCCGGTCCGAGACGAGCTTGAACGACTCGCCGAGCCGGTGCTCGAGGGTCGCATGGAGCTTTTCGTCGACGGTGCGGCGCATTTCTTCCAGCTTCGCGGCGTTGGTCGCCTCGATGTCCTTGAGCCGCGCTTCGAGCGTCGCGCGCACTTCGCCGAAGCGCCGGTCGTTCGCCTCGATGAGTTGAGCGAGCTGCTGCGCAAGCGTATCGCCGAAGCGCTTGAGCGCCGACGATTGCTCGTCGCGCGACTCGTGCGCGTGCCGCTGCAAGCTGTCGCGCATCGCGTCGAGTTGCGCCGCGTTCATCTCGGTCAATTGCGCAAGACGCGTGGCAAAACCGGCGATCTGCTGATTCTGCACGGTGGACACGCTCGTCAATTGCGCTGCGAGCGTCTGCTGAAACTGCGCAAAGCCGCCGCCGAGCTCGGCGCGCGAGAGGCGCGACGTTTCGGCGATCTCGCCGCGCAGCTCGCGTTCGAGCCGCTCGTAAGCGCGACCCTGCGTTTGCCCGGTAGTCTCGATGCACTCGAGCAACTCAGCGAGCGCGGCTCGGTCGTTCGCGCGGGTGGTACTGCGCACGGTCATCGCCAAGGCGATCGCCAGTACGGCTACAGCGATGGCGAGCACCACAATGAGAGTCGTCGTCATGAACGCATGCGTCCCAATACTTCAGGGTTGATCGGGTTGCTCGGTCGGCCTGCGCTAGGCCCCATGCCGAGCGCCGCAATCAGATTGTCGGCAGCGAGATGGGCCATCGCCCGGCGCGTGGAATCGGTCGCGCTCGCAATATGCGGCGTGAGCACGACGCTCGGGGCCGACAGCAGCCGCGGATGCACGTTCGGTTCGCCCTCGAACACATCGAGCCCCGCCGCCGCGATGCGCCGCTCGTGCAGCGCATCGGCCAGCGCCGCATCGTCGACGATACCGCCGCGCGCGATGTTCGTGAGCGTAGCGGTCGGCTTCATCAGCGCGAGCTCGGCCGCGCCGATCGTATGGTGGCTCTGCGCGCTGTACGGCACGACGAGCACGACGTGGTCGGCCTGGCGCAGCAAGTCCTCTTTCGAAAGATAGGTCGCACTCAGTTCGGCCTCGATCTGCGGCGCGACGGGCGAGCGATTGTAGTAGACAACGCGCATGGAGAAGCCGCGCGCACGGCGGGCGAGCGCCTGGCCGATTCGCCCCATGCCGATGATGCCGAGCGTAGAGCCGTACACGTCGGCGCCAAGGAAACCGTCGTAGCGCCAAGCCCCCCATTTGCCGGCACGCAGCCAGTGCTCGCTTTCCGTGACGCGCCGGGCCGCCGCCATCATCAGTGTCCAGCCGAAATCGGCCGTGGCTTCGTTGAGGACGTCGGGCGTATTGGTCGCAATCACGTTCGCGGCATTGAACGCATCGATGTCGAAGTTGTTGTAGCCAACAGCCATGTTCGCTACCGCGCGCAGTCGTGGGGCTGCGGCAAGAACAGCGCCGCCGATCGGATCGCCTGCGGTCAACGCACCGTCCTTGTCGGCGAGCCGGCGCGCGAGCGCATCCGGGGGCAGCGCCGGCCCGTTGTTCCAATCGACATCGAAGTACTGCTCGAGACGCGCGATCACCTCGGGAAAGATCGGGCGCGCAACCAGAATCTTCAGCATGCAATGTCTCCGCAATTAAAAAAACAGCCAAGTCGTCAGTAGGAAGACCGGAATCAGAACGACGCCCGCCCAGCAGAGGTAACCGAAAAAACTCGGCATGCGCACGCCGCGCGACTCGGCGATCGCCTTGACCATGAAGTTCGGCGCATTGCCGATGTAGCTGTTGGCCCCCATGAAGACGGCGCCCGCAGAAATGGCTGCAAGCGTCGTGGCACCGGTATCCATCAACGTCCGAGCGTCGCCGCCCGCTAAATTGAAAAAGACGAGGTACGTCGGCGCGTTGTCGAGGAATGACGAAAGGATACCCGTTGCCCAGAAATACATGGCGTCGATGGGACGACCCTGCGCATCCGTCACGAGATGGAGCACGGACGCGAATGCCCCGCGCTCACCGGCGCGCAGCATCATGACCACCGGCGCGATCGTGACGAAGATCGCGCCGAACAGCTTCGCGACCTCGAGGATCGGTGCCCAGTCGAAGGCATTGCCCGTGCGTGCGGTACGCGGCGTGATCAGCAGCGAAAGCATCGTGAGCCCGACGAGCGCCGCATCGCGCACGACGTCTTGGAGCGCGAGATGCGCGCCGGCCAAGTCGAACGCAACACCCGGTTTCCAAAGGCCGCTCATCAGAACGAGTGCGATCACAAGCGCAAGCAGCGCGAAATTCGCCTTCCCCTCGATCGCAATGCCGATCGAATCGGGCGACGGGTCGAGGCCCGGGGCGCGCGCTTCGTCGCGGCGGCGATAGAAGTAGGCGTCGAGCCCATAGAACAGCGCGAGCAGCAACGCGCAGACGAACAACATCGGTAATGCGAGATGGCGTGTCGTCCAGAAAAACCCGACACCGTTTAGAAAGCCGAGGAATAGCGGCGGATCGCCGAGCGGCGAGAGCGAGCCGCCCGCGTTCGCGACGAGAAAGATAAAAAAGACAACCACGTGAACCCCGTGCTCGCGATTGTCGTTCGCGCGCAGAAGCGGACGGATCAGCAGCATCGCGGCACCCGTCGTGCCCATGATGCTCGCAAGCGCCGTTCCGAGCGCGAGCAGTGCGGTATTCACACCGGGCGAGCCATGGAGATTGCCCCGCACGCAGATGCCGCCCGCGATCGTATAAAGCGCGGTCAGCAACACGATGAACGGGATGTATTCGGCGACGAGCGCATGGGCAAGCGCCAGCGCCGCGGCGCCGGCGCCGAACACGTAAGCGAACGGCGCGAGGAATGCGATAGCCCAAGCCGCCGCGACCTTGCCGAAATGGCGGTGCCAGAGCCCGGGTGAAATCAGCGGAAGGAATGCGATCGAGAGCAAAATGCCCGCGAACGGCAGAGCCCAATGCGGCGCGAGCAGCGCGCCGTCCGGCAGCGCGGCCGTGGCCGCGAACGCACCCGCGGGCCAAGCGCCGGCCCCCAATGCAAACGCAACCAAAGCAGGCGCCGCCGCCGGGCGCGCGCGGGCGGCACGTCGTTGGATCATGAACTTCCTCTAGATTTGATTTGCTGAAGCGCTTTGCTGAAGCGCACGCAATAACGCGGCGCGCGCCGGGGCTCAATCGCCGCGCACGACGATCGCGTGAACGCGGTAGGGGCCGTGAGCGCCCAGCACGATTGTTTGTTCGATGTCGCCGGTGCGCGAGGGCCCCGACACGAAGTTGACGGCGCGCGGCAGTTCGCCGCGCTCGGCACGCATCAATGCGAACGCTTCTTCGTGGCCGGCGACGATACGCGAGGCGGGCACCACAGCGATATGCGTCTCGGGCAGCAACGCCATCGACGCTTCGGTTTCGGGCCCCGACAGCAACACGAGCGAGCCGGTCTCGGCGGTTGCGCAAAAGCACCCGGTGATGCCGACTAAATCGCCGCTCTCGGGCTTGCGAAACTCGACGGCGACGCCCGCCCCCGCCCACGGCAGCGCTTGCAGTGCGGCCCAGGCGACGGCACGCGGCGCAATGCCCAGCTGCGCCAGATACCGAGCGGCGGCCGCAGGCACCTCATCGAGCGATTGGACCTGCTCGACGGTGCTCGCCAGCAGCCGGGCTTCGTCGACAAAGCGCGCGGTGAGCCCTTCGCGATCGACCGGCAAATCAGGCCGCGGCCCCGGCGGATGCCGCTCGAGATAATCGGCGACCGCCTCGCGCTCGGCAGCCTCGGGCGCTGCCGGCCGGTTTGACGCCGCGCGAATGCGAGCCAAAATGTTGCGCCGCGCCGCCGATGTATCCATTACGCCCCCTCTGAGCCGAACGAATGGCCGATTATACGGACCTTCTTTTTTGGGATACATCACCCGTTCGGCCAAACCCATGCAACCAGGCAATGCACGAAGCGAATTGCTCCAACGAAGGCCTCAAGCGGAGCCGTCGTCGACACGCGTTTCGATCCCGAAGACCTGGCGCAGATAAGCGAGATACGCTTTGTCGTCGCACATGTTCTTGCCCGGGGAATCGGACAGCTTGGCGACCGGCTGGCCGTTGCAGCGGATCATCTTGATGACGATCTGCAGTGGGCTGTAGCCGAGATCGTTCGTCAAGTTCGTGCCGACGCCGAAGGCGAGCCTGCAGCGGCCGCGAAAACGCTCATAGAGCTGCAGCACTTTCGGGATGTCGAGCGCGTCCGAGAATACGAGCACCTTTGTGCGCGGGTCGCACCGGTTCTCTTCGTAGTGGCGCAACAACTGCTCGCCCCACTCGAAGGGATCGCCCGAGTCGTGGCGCGCGCCGTCGAACAGCTTGCAGAAGTACATGTCGAAGTCGTTGAGAAACGCCTTCATGCCGTAGACGTCCGACAGCGCGATGCCGAGGTCGCCGCGGTACTCTTTCGCCCAGTGTTCGAAGCCGTATGTCTGCGAATCGCGCAACCGCGGCCCGAGCGCCTGACAGGCCTGCAGATACTCGTGTGCCATCGTGCCGAGCGGCGTCAAATCGTGCTTCTTCGCATAGAACACGTTGCTCGTGCCCGCGAACTGCTCGCCGATGCCGTCCATCAGCGTCAGAATGACTTCTTCATGCCAGCGTTTCGAGAAGCGCCGGCGCGTGCCGTAATCGGCGATCTTGCAATCGGCGAACTCCGGCCGGGCCCCGAGCAAGGCGATTTTTTCGCCCAGGCGCTCGCGCCCGCTCGCATAGTCGGGCTGGCGCTGCGTATTGCGGAAATACACTTCGTTGACGATCGCGAGGACCGGGATCTCGAACAGAATCGTGTGCAGCCACGGTCCGCGGATCGAGATGTCGATTTCGCCGTTGCCCTTGGCCGATTCCTCGATCGAGATGTACCTCTCGCTCAGGTGGAACAGCGCCAGGAAATCGACGAAATCGCTCTTGATGAAGCGCATCCGCCGCAGATAGTCGAGCTCGTCGTCTGTAAAGTGCAGCTGGCACAGTTGGCGCACCTCGTCGCGGATCTCATCGACATACGGCGCCAGGTTCACGTTCGGCGTGCGACAGCGGAAGCGGTACTCCACGTTGGCCGCGGGAAATTGATGCAGGACGACCTGCATCATGGTGAACTTATAGAGGTCGGTATCGAGCAGCGAATTGATGATCATGATTTCAACCGAAGCATGCGGTCACGCGGCGCGCCGTTGCGCCGCCGTCGACGACGTGTCGCCGCATGTTACCCCAATGGCGGCCGCGCTCGTGCGGCCGCCCCCGGTACCGGCGGCGCTCCCCATAAACTAATCACGAATCAATATAAACGGTACCAAGACCCTCCGCGCATCGGGGCCGGGGCGTTCAGTTACAATACCCGTTTTGCTAATTAGGCATTTTCCGCCGATTTCCCTGCAGGAGTTTGAATGACTCACGTTGTGACCGAAAGCTGCATCAAATGCCGCTACACCGACTGTGTCGACGTCTGCCCGGTGGACTGCTTTCGCGAAGGTCCCAACTTCCTCGCGATCGATCCCGATGAATGCATCGACTGCGCTGTGTGCGTCGCCGAATGCCCGGTCAATGCGATCTACGCCGAGGAAGACGTACCCGGCGACCAGCAGCAGTTCACTCCCCTGAACGCTGAACTCGCAAAGATCTGGCCGAGCATCACCAAGACGAAGGCGCCGCTGCCGGAAGCCGACGAATTCAAGGACATGCAAGAGAAGCTCCAATACCTCGAACGGTAAAGCGATGCCGCGGCGCGGCGCCAGTTCAGCCGCGCGCCGTCGCAAAGACGCAGGGTATTGACACAGCGCGAGCCGGTCCATAGAATCTCGCTTCTCTGCTGTTGTTGTTCCCCGATAGCTCAGTCGGTAGAGCGCCGGACTGTTAATCCGTAGGTCCCTGGTTCGAGCCCAGGTCGGGGAGCCAAAGAATGAATGGAAAAGCCCGTTCGTCACAACGGGCTTTTTTTGCGTCGTCGCTGTCCAGCAGCGTCGTTGCCCAGCCCCCGCGCTGGAGTCACTTTCACCGTTGCACGTTGTTCCCCGATAGCTCAGTTGGTAGAGCGCCGGACTGTTAATCCGTAGGTCCCTGGTTCGAGCCCAGGTCGGGGAGCCAAAAGCTTCTTGCAAAAGGGCCCGTCGCATTGTCGACGGGCCCTTTTGCATTTTCGTCGCCGCGAACGGCCACCAACAGCCGCGAATCGTCTCGACCGGCCCGCGCTGTCCCTCGGCTCGCGCATCGGCCATCCGGCCAAGGCGCCGCTGGCAAACCGTTGTGATACCGTTTCGTTTTCCCCTCTCACATCTCACGCGGCGGATCGCCGCAGGATTGCCACTCCCCATGAGCCGCTTCGTTCCTTCGTCGTTCCTGATCGTCGCCGGCGTGTGCGCGGCGCTCGCCTGCGCAGCGCTGCCCGCACGAAGCCAAGAGATCGGCAGCGTCAACACGAATTTTCACATCACGGGTTCTGACCGCGTCGTCGTCGAAGCCTACGACGACCCGGCCGTCGCGGGTATTACCTGCTACGTTTCGCGTGCACGCACAGGCGGAATCAAGGGCACGCTCGGCATTGCGGAAGATCCGACCGAAGCGTCGATCGCCTGCCGGCAGGTCGGGCCCATCAAGTTCAGCGGCCCCTTGAAGCGCCAAGCCGATGTCTTCACCGAACGCATGTCGCTGCTCTTCAAGTCGCTGCACGTGGTCCGGATCGTCGACGAAAAGCGCAACGCGCTCGTCTATCTGACTTACAGCGACCGTATCGTCTCGGGCAGCGCCAAGAACAGCGTAAGCGCCGTCGCGCTGCCGGCCGGCACGACCGTCCCGCTACGCTAAGGGGCCAGCGCGCCTTCTCCCGCTCCGCCGAATCGACGCCCACCATGGACCCGCCCCGCTTCCGCGACTGTGCCCGCTATTGGCGATCGCCGCTGCTGCCCGGCGCGGATATGCTCACGGCTGAATACCGCGAGCACGAGTTCGCCCCGCATTGGCACGAGGCTTACACGGTACCCGTCATCGAGGCAGGGGCGGAAGCGTATGCCTACCAAGGCGGGCAGTATGTGGCCGAAGCCGGCACGGTGCCGGTCATCAATCCCGGAGAAATCCACACCGGTTCGCGCGCCATGGAAGCGGGCTGGCGCTATCGCGTGTTCTACATTCCCGTCGATTTCATCGAGCAGCTCGCCCGCGACATCGCGTCGGCGCCACAGCCCATGCCCCGGTTTCCGGCCGGTGCCCTCAGAGATCCGGACCTGGCCGCCCGCGTCGCGCGGGCTCACCGCCTCCTAGAAGAGCGGGTCGACCTATCGTCGGGCGAAAGCCCAAGCGGCGGCGATCCGCCGGGCGGCGACCCGCTCGCGGCCGAGACGGCGCTTTTCGACGCGATGTCGACGTTGATCGTGCGGCATGCGCTGACCCACCCCGAAGCGCGCCGGCCCAGCCCCGATCCACCGCGCGTCGCACTGATGAAGGAACGGCTAGCGGCCGATCTGACCGAGCCACTGAGCCTGTCGGCGCTCGCGGCGGACGTCGGCCTCTCCCCGTTCCATGCCGCGCGGCTGTTCGCACAGGCAACGCGCATGCCGCCGCACGCCTGGCGCAATCAGTTGCGCCTGCAACGCGCCCTCGCGCCGCTGCGCGAAGGCGTGTCCGTCGCCGAGGTAGCGGC
>Ga0207705_10002825_pt1 | contig 13282 bp, 9 predicted proteins | sample KBSC13metaG_FD_184314 | JGI IMG/M metagenome (GOLD analysis project Ga0207705, IMG submission 184314) | Corn rhizosphere microbial communities from Kellogg Biological Station, Michigan, USA - KBS C1-3 metaG (SPAdes) (version 2) | ecosystem: Host-associated > Plants > Roots > Rhizosphere > Soil ...
CCGAGGCGGCGGTCGAGCTTCCGCCGAGGCGTTCTCCATCAGCGACCATGGTCCTAAGCTTGATCATTCGGAATTCGCGTCCATCGCGGCCGACTCTAAGACCCCGATACAAAGGCGAATGTCCATCCTGCTGCCAGATCAGCAGGCAAGCGACTGCGACGATCGGAAAGGTGATGATGATGGCCGCCAGCGCAAAGACGATGTCGAACAACCGCTTGGTCATCAGTCGACGACCGCCTGCCTGACGGTTTTCGCTACGGCCGTCGCATCAAGACCGTAGTGCGCGCGAAGATACGGCTGATCCCCAACCACGTCGGGGAACGAGTCGCCCACGCCGATGCGGTGGAAACTCTTGAGCGGGACGCGACCTTCAGCGCAGGTTTCGGCGACTGCGCTCCCCAATCCACCCGTGGCGACATGCTCCTCGAGCGTGAACACATGCCCGCATTCGGCCGCGGCCGCGCATATGGTCTCACTGTCGAGCGGCTTCACCGTGTGAACGTCGATGACGCGTAACTTGATGCCTTCTGCCGCAAGCGCATCGGCGGCGGCAATCGCCTGCCCCAGGATTGCCCCGGTCGAGAAGACCACCGCGTCGCCGCCGCCGCGCACTTGCCGCGCCTTGCCGAGCTCGATGTCGCCAGCGGGCACACCGGCGGAGCCTTTGTCGATCCGCAGGTAAGCCGGGCCTCCGCGCCGATGAAGCTGGCGCGTCAGTTCATATGCCTGCCACGGGTCCGACGGCGCGACTACCGTCATTCCGGGAAGCGCGCGCATAACCGCCACATCCTCGGTCGCGAAATGCGAAACGCCGAGTTGACCGTAGGAAAAGCCCCCGCCGACGGCGACGACGGTGACGTCCGCCTGGTGGTAGCAGACGTCGTTGCGCAGTTGCTCGAGGCAGCGGAGCGTCGGGAAATTCCCGATGGAATAGGTGTAGGCCCGCGCGCCGGTCAGCGCCATTCCGCAAGCAACGGCGGTCATGTTCTGCTCGGCGACTCCGGCGTTCACATATTGATCTGGGAAACGCTCGATAAAGTCGGTCAGGACGCCAAAACCGAGATCGCCGTTGACGAGGATCACCCGCTCGTCCGCGGCGGCAAGCTCGCTCAGGGCACGGACAAACGCTTCACGCATCGCCCGCGGCCGCTATGTCCACGCCGAGCTCGCGCATTGCGGCAGCATATTCGTCCCCCCGCGGGGCGCGATAATGCCAAAGCACCTGGTTCTCCATGAAGGAGACTCCACGGCCCTTGACGGTATCCGCGACGATGCAGGTCGGACGATTGTCGGCGCGATCGGCGAATGCCGATCGGAGCGCATCATGATCGTGGCCGTCGACGCGCAGCGCGTGCCAGCCGAACGCCCGCCATTTCGCGCCGAACGGCTCGAGGCTGATCGTATCCGACACCCGCCCGAGCGACTGGAGCTTGTTGTAATCGACGATAGCACAAAGGTTCGCGAGCCGGTGATGCCCGGCGAACATCGCCGCTTCCCAGACCGACCCCTCGTCGCATTCGCCGTCGCTAAGGACGACGAACACGCGCTGATCTCCGCCGAGGCGCTTGAGGTTGAACGCCATCCCTGCGCCGATCCCGAGACCGTGGCCTAGCGAGCCGGTCGAGACTTCGACGCCGGGCACCCCCTTGTGGCTGACATGGCCGGAGAGCTTCGAGCCATTGCGGTAATGCGCGTCGAGCGCCGAGACGTCGAAGAACCCGCGCTCGGCAAGCGCGGCATAGACACAGGCTCCGGCATGTCCCTTCGACAGGATGAAGCGGTCGCGGTCCGGCCAATCGGGTTGCGCTGGGTCGAGCCGCAGCAGGTGCCCGTAGAGCACGGCGATGATGTCGGCGATCGATAGGCCCGAGCCGACATGCGAGCTTCCGCCGCGGCTGCACATGCGCACGACATGGCGGCGCAGCCGAAGGGCAAGCTCGTCGGTATCGGTCATTCGAAGAACTCGAGCACCGCGTCGATGACGGCTTCGACCTGCTCGTCGCGAAGCAGATGATTCATCGGCAGCAGCAGGCAGGTTTCGAAGAAGCGGTCGGTGCGCGGCAGCTGCTGCTGCGTCAATCCGAGCGCTTGAAAGCGGTGGAGCGGCGTGCCGCCCCACTGGACGATTGTCCCGATTTCGCGGTCGGAGAGATGGGCGCGGAGCGCGTCGCGCTCCTCGCACCGGATCTCGTAATTCTGGAAGATGTCGAAGTGCCGCTCGGCGGATTTGGGCGCCGGCGGGAGGTTGAGTGCAGTGATGGCCCTGAAAGCCGCATCGTAGCGCGATGCGATGGCGCGCCGGCGCCGGATCGTCTCGCCGTACCAGCCCAGCTTGTAGGCGAGGATCGCCGCCTGGAGGTTGTCGAGCCGGGCGTTGGTTCCCCACACGGCGCAGTCGGGCGCAATGCTCTTGTCAGGCCCCGCGCCGTGATTGCGCATAGCCCTGACGGTGGCAGCGAGCTCGTCGTCATTTGTCACGAGCGCGCCGCCGTCGCCGAAGCAACCGAGAGTCTTGGACGGATAGAAGCTGAATGCTCCCCAGCGGCCGAACACGCCCGCGGCCTGCCCATCGAGTTTCGCTCCAAGAGCCTGCGCGGCGTCCTCGTAGATCTCGAGGCCATGTTCGTCGGCGATCGAACGCAGCGCATCCATTGCGCAGACTCGGCCATTCACATGGACGGCCATGACTCCGCGCGTGCGCCGTGTGATCGCGGCGCGCACCGCGTCAGGATCGATCAGTCCGTCGCCTTCCTCGAGGTCGACCGGGACGGGAATGCCGCCGGCGAAGTGGATCGCCTGTGCCGCGGCGATGAATGCGTGCGCTGGAAGGATGATCTCGTCGCCAGGCCGCACGCCTGAGGCTCTGAGGCCCAGCAGCATCGCGTTCGTGCAATCGGACAGCCCGATCGCGTGTCTTACGCCAAGGTACCCGGCAAGCTTGCGCTCGAATTCCTCGACCGCCGCCTGAAGGATGAATCCTCCGCTCGAGGCGGTCTCATGAATGATTCGGAGATAATCTTCGGACCGCTCTTCATAGAGCGCCTTCCAGTCGAAGAAGGGGACCTCGATCGCAGGCGTCCGGTCCAACAAGCGTACTGGAGCAGTGGCCGCCATGAACTTTCCACCCCCTTGCCCAGCACAAACGACGGTGGCCCGCCGCTGAGGGATTGGTGCCCTTTGCGGAGGGCTCGGTTCAACGCTGAGGGGCTCGCGGGGGCTTCACCGATGCGCATCGCCTACCTGACGCAGTGGTTCGAGCCGGAGCCCAATATCGTGAAGGGCGTGGCCTTCGTCCGGGCGCTCGCGGCGGCTGGCCACGAAGTGACCGTCATCACGGGATTTCCCAATTATCCCACGGGCCGCGTCTATCCTGGTTATCGGCTACGGCTCATTCAGCACGAGGCGATCGACGGCGTTCACGTCGTCCGGCTTCCACTCTATCCCAGCCACGACAATTCGTCGGTCCGGCGTTCACTCAATTATCTGAGCTTCTTCGTTTCGGCCTTGGCCTACTTGCTGCTGCGCCGCTCGAGGTTCGACCTCGCTTACGTGTACCATCCGCCTATCACGGCCGGCCTTGCAGCCGCCCTCGCGCGCATTCCGTTCATCCTCGACGTGCAGGACCTGTGGCCTGACACGATCGCAGCGACGGGCATGACGGGCGCGCCGAACCTGGTCGGTCCGCTCGGAACATGCTGCCGGTTCGTCTATCAACGTGCCTCTGCAATCATTGCGCAGTCGGACGGGATGCGGCGAGCGCTGGTCGGCCGCGAAGTCCCGGATGCGAAGATCAGCGTCATTCGCAACTGGGCAAATGAGGAGCTGAATCGCACGCAGAAGGGGATGGCCCGTGAAGAGCCGTTCACCCTGGTCTACGGCGGCAACCTCGGTCGCGCGCAGCAGCTCGGAAATCTGATCGAAGCTGCCGCGATCCTCGAACGCGAGCGGCCGGACATCCGCATCCTGCTGTTTGGGAGCGGAGTCGACGAGGAGGCGCTGCGGACCGAGGCGGAGGCAAAGCGGCTGGGCAACGTCCGCTTTTGCGGTCGTGTGCCCTCGGATGAAATCACGAGTCAGTTTGCGCGGGCCGACGCGCTCCTGCTGCATCTCGGGAACGACCCGCTGTTCGACATCACCATCCCCTCGAAAACGCAAAACTACCTCGCCGCGGGCCGGCCGATCGTCGCCGCGGTGAACGGCGAGACGGCCGAAATGCTTCGCCAATCCGGCGCAGCCATCATTGCGCGCCCCGCAGATCCCTCTGCCCTGGCGCGCGCGATCGTCGAAATGGCCGATAGCTCGGTTGGCGAGCGTTACCGGATGGGAAGGTCGGGGGCCGAATTCTACCGCCGCCACCTGTCATTTTCCGAAGGGATTCGTCGAACCGTCGCGCTGATCGACGGCACTTACGAGTCGGTGGCAGTCGGGCGGCGCAGCAGATGAACCAGACGGGGGCTTTTCCAGGCACGCACTTGCCTGCATTGCGCATCCTGCCCGTGGTTTCGCCGGCGGGCACCACGCGGCTGCCGCTCTGGATTGTGTTCGGCTACGTCGTCGCCACCTTCCTCCTGTTCCTCGGCTGGCCGATCGACTGGCCGATCTACACGTTCGCAAACTGGATCCGGCTTGTCGCTTATGTGAGCTTGTGCCTGACGGTGGTCGGATTGGCGGCGCACCGCGGTTCCGCCGGTCCCACGCGCCTCGTCACTCCCTTGCCCTATTTGTCCGTGCTGCTGCCGCTCGGCGCCGTCGCCGCGGCGCTGCTGCTGATTCCTTCCAGCGTCGTCTACACAGGCCTTCATCCCTGGGAGCTGCTCGAAGCGCTGAAGGATCAGGGAGCCGCCTACCGCAGGACGCAAATGCAGCTGTTCCTGACGAGCGGTCAGCGCGACAATATCGTTGCGGTCCGCACCCTGATCGCGCCGCTGACCTATGCAATCCTGCCGCTCGGGATCATCCGCTGGCGCTCGATCGGCTGGATTGGCCGCATGTCGGTCGTCGTGATCGTTGCGAACGCAATCATCTTCTCCATCCTCCGAGGCACCGACAAGGAGCTCGCGGACCTGTTCGTGGTCGGCATTGCCGCGGCTTTCGTTTCCGCCGGCAGGGCAATCGCGATGGGGCAGGGCGGCGGCGAGCTGGTGCGACGTTCGTGGAAGCTCGCGGCAATTGCGATCATCTTCCTGCTGTTCGCGCAAAGCCTCTTCACCGACCGCAAGCAGCAGCGGCTCGGCGGTTATGTCAGCCGGACGTCGGTCTGCGCGAACAACAGCCGGATCTGCGCCGATCTCGACAATCCGCTGATCTCCTGGCTTCCGGTGCGGCAGAGGTTCGGACTCACCGTCTTCATCCTCTCGACCTGCTCTGGTTATTACGGACTCGAGCTGGCGATGGAGAAGCCGTTCGACACGAGCTTCGGCCTCGGCCACTCGCCCGCCACGCTCTCCGTCTACGAAGCGGTCACCGGCGATACGACGCTGCACAAGCGCACCTACACGTATCGCAACGGCGCCGACGGATGGTCGGAGGAAAATTATTGGTCGACGCTGATCGCCTGGATCGCGAATGATGTCGGCTTCCTCGGGGCGGTTTTCGTCCTCGCACTGATCGGATTCATGTGGGGCAAATGGTGGCGCGAAGCTGCCGCGGGCATGAGCGACCCCGCCGCAGTCCTGTTTACCCTGTCGACGACGATGATCTTCTATCTGCCGGCGAACGACCAGGTACTGGCGAGCTACGAAGGCTACACGATCTTCGTCGCGTGGCTTGCAATCTGGCTGTGGCATCGCTCGCGAAGAGCGCTCTCGGCGGCGGTTCCAACGCAGGGCGAAGGCACGACGTGACACGGCATGCGTCCATTCCCGGCTATTTCGCCCTTCGAGTCCTTTCCGCGCTCATCCTGCTGAAGCTTTCGACCCAGTTTCTCAGCGTCCACGGCTTTGCGAACTTCGCCCAGTTCCTCGCTTTCTCCTCACTGCTCAACATGGCCATTGTCGGCGGCGCGCAAAATGGCCTGATTCGAGAGGCAGCTGCCGCGAGCGAGGACGAGCTTGCCGCAGTGCAGGGCGCGGGGCTCGCTGTCTGGGCAGTCGCAACGCCGCTGATCTGCATCCCCCTTGTCATTTTGAGTCCGCAGATTTCGCGGATCCTGACGGGCAGCAGCAGCTATTGGCAGGCCGTCATTGGTCTTTCGCTCCTTTCGCTCGCGGCGGGGCCGGGGCAAGTCTGTTGGAGCATTCTTTCGGGCCGAAAGCGCCTCGCGCAGAGCCTTGGCGCGCAATCGGCCGGAATCCTCGTGGGGACTAGCATAGCCGGCTGGTTGATCGTCCGCGGGAGCTTCGTCGGCGCAGCGCTCGCCTTTGCCACGGGGCCGCTGGTCGCCACGCTCGTCGCCTTGCCGTTCGCGGCTCGATTGCGCCTCGGCTGGCGACCCGTCTGGCGCGGAGTCCGGCCGCTGCTCAGCTATTCGATGGCAATGGCCTCGACGCTCGGTTTCTCGGCGCTGGTGCTGTTCGCGCTGAGGTCGGTGTATCGCGAGCATTTTGGCGCCTCCGAGCTCGGCTATTGGCTGGCGGCCAACCGCATCTCGGACATGTCCACGCAGTTTCTCGGTCTGTTTATGCTCCAGGCCTTCGTGCCGCATTTCGCAATGGTTGCCGACCCGCGCCAGCGCTCGGGCCTGATGCTGCGCTATGGGCTGATGGGGGCTGGCCTGACAGGTGCTGCGCTGCTGGTGTTTCTCGTTGCGGCCAGGCCGCTGGTCCATGTGTTCCTGTCCGATGCGTTTGTGCCGGCAATCCCCGCGATCCGGCTCTACATGACGGGCGATTTCCTGCGCGTGTGGGGGTCGCTCGCGATGTTCACCGCGTTCGCCGCGGGAAAGCCAGGCCGCTATGCGGCGATCGAGATCGGCACGATGACGGTCATGGCCGGGCTGACCCTGCTTTTGACAGCGAGCGGCGAGGTTCGGGCGCCGCAGGTCGCGTATGCGGCGTCGTGGGGGTTGACCGCGCTGCTTTGCGGGCTGGTGCTGGCCTTGGGGCAGCTGCGGCATCGAGCACAGTCGCGAGCGCATGGCGAACGTCGAATACCTCTTCCAGACAGTGCTCCGCGCGCTCTGTGATACGTCCGGCCCGCGCGAGGCGTTCCGCTTCCGTGAAGAACGATCCTGCATCGCCAAACGGAACCGCTGATCCCACCCCGAAACGGTGGAGGATGTCGACGAAGTCATTGCCATGCTCGACCGCGGCGACGATCGGCAGGCCGGCGCGCAGATAATCGATCGTCTTTGAGGGAATGCTGAAGCTGGTCACGCCGGGGACCGTCGCCACCATCCCGACATCGCATGCCCCGAGCAGATCGAGATAAGCCGCGCGGGTCAGTGGAGGGCGGTAGAGCAGGTTCGCCTGGCGCGACGCGCGGTCGCGGAGCAGCGGCGCGAGCCTGCCGTCGCCGACGAACAGGAAGTGCAGGTCCGAGCCGGCCATGAGCGCCGCGTCGGCGGCGGCCAGCATCTGCTCGAATCCACGGCCCTCAGTCAGCTGTCCGCCGAACACCGCGATCGCTGAATCCGCTGGCAATGCGTAGCGGCGGCGGACCGCTGTTCGGTCGATCGGGAGCGCTGGACGGGTCACGCCCCAGATTGGCGTGACCAGAACGCGCTGATCCTGCCCGACACGGAATCTTTTGCGCAAATAGTCGGCATTCCCAGGAAGGGTGCAGATGATTGCGGTGAAATGCTTGAGCAATCTTTGCTCCCACCAACGTGCGATCTTCAGCACCATGCCGCCGGGAATGCGTCCGATCTCATGGTGGTGGTCGGGAAAGAAGTCCCAGATGAACAGCAGGCGGTGCCGGATTCGGGCGCGGCCAATCCGCTTCACAAGCGGCGCGATCGCGGTCGCCGGCATCCAGGCAATCGCAACGTCGAAGGCTGCAAGGTCGAAATATCGTCCGGCGATCCGCGCCGCATGACGCCCGCTCAAGACGAACTTGCTCGCATCGCGCACCAGCCGTCCGGGCCCCCACAGCATTTTCGGCCCGCACCGCACCACCCGGACGCCCGTTGCAGTCCTGAACTCCTCCACGCGCGAACCCGGAGGCGCCGACCAGTCGAGGTGGAGCACCTCCACGTCATGGCCCGCCGCGACGAGCGCGTCCGCGAGCTCCGTCGTGAGATAGGATTGCCCCGCGCCGACCGGGTACTGCATGGCGATCATCAGGAATCGCATTGCCGTCTCAATATTCCTTCCACACGGCGCGGCGGACATAATCGCTGTAGCTGAAGATGATCCGCGCCACTTTCTCGGCGACGTCCGGCACCGAATAGTCGGCCGGCAGCCGCGGACGCGTGCCCTGCGCGGCGAGCAGGTCGAGGCCCTGGAGAACGCGGGGCGGAGCCAGCCCGGCCATGATCACGACCGCCTCCTCCATTGCTTCCGGCCGCTCGTGCGCGTCGCGCAGGTTGAGCGCCGGAAAGCCGAGGATCGCCGATTCTTCGCTGATCGAGCCGCTGTCGGAGAGGACCGCCAGCGCATTCAGCTGCAGCTTGTTGTAATCGACGAAGCCCATCGGCTGAAGCAGCTGCACCAGCGGATGAAATTCGAGCTTGAGGCTGTCGATGCGCTTGCGCGTGCGCGGATGCGTGCTGACCAGGATCGGCTTGCCGTATCGCTCAGCAACCGCGGCGAGCGTTGCGGCCAGCAGCCGGATGCGTATATCCGAGTCAACGTTCTCGGCGCGATGCGCGCTGACAAGGAAATAGCCGCCCGCCTGCACCTCGAGGCGCTTCAGCGCTTTCGATCGATCGATCTTGGCCCGATAGTGACTCAGCACCTCGAACAGCGGGCTACCGGTCTTGATGATTCTGTCGGGAGGGAAACCCTCGGCGAGCAGATATTCGCGGGCGATCGACGAATAGGGGAGGTTGATGTCGGCGAGATGGTCGACGACGCGGCGGTTGATCTCCTCGGGCACGCGCTCGTCGAAGCAGCGATTGCCGGCCTCCATGTGAAACACCGGAATGCGCCGGCGCTTCGCCGCAATCGCCGTAAGGCAGCTGTCGGTATCGCCGAGGATTAGGACTGCGTCGGGGCATTCCATCGCAAGCACCTGGTCCGCTGCGATGATCGCGCGCCCGATCGTCTCCGCCGCTGTGTCCGCGGCAATGCCGAGATCGTAATCGGGCGCCCGGAGCTCCAGCTCGTCGAAGAAGATCGCGTTGAGCCCGCGGTCGTGGTTCTGGCCCGTGTGGACGAGGACGTGATCGGTCGCGCGGTCGAGGGCAGCCATAACCCGCGAAAGGCGGATGACCTCGGGCCGGGTCCCGACGATCGTCATCACCTTGAGGCGAGCGTTGGTCAAAGCGGCAGCGGATAGGTGTCGGGCCGTTCGGCGTCGAACCGCTCGTTGGCCCAGGCAAGGACGACCAGTTCGTCTTCGCCGACATTGGTGACGTCATGCGCCCAGCCGGGGATCGTCTCGATCATCCGCGGCTCGCGCGCGGAACTCGTCACCTCGAAGCATTCGCCGCTCAGCACATGACGGAAGCGAAACCTCCCGGTCCCGTGCGCAACGATGAACTTCTCGACTTTCGAATGGTGGTAATGCCCGCCGCGGGTGACGCCTGGACGGGCCGTGAAATAGGAAAACTGGCCGCTTGCACGCGTCTTGAAGAGTTCGACGAATGAGCCACGCGAATCTGAACGCGGGTCGAGAGCATAGCTCGCCTTGTCGACCGGAAGCGCGGCAATGAACGAAACATAAAGCGCTTTCGGCAAGCCGACGCCGACGTCACTGATGTCTCCGCTCATGCGCTTGACCGCGAAGGCGCGGATGTGATCGGCCACTTCTCCGACGCTGGTGTGATGCACCTTCTGCGGTTCCGCGAAGCCGCTTTCTTGCGGGGGACTTGCAATCAGCTTTAGCCACTGATCGATCAGGTCATCGACATAGAGCAGCGACAAAGGCGACGAGGGATCGTCGATCGGCAGCGCTTCGCCGCGCCCCGCATTGTGACAGAAAGTGGCAACGATCGAATTATAATTCGGGCGGCTCCACTTCCCGCACAGGTTCGGAAGCCGCCAGATCGACACCGTGGTAAGCCCCTGTCCGGAAAGCTCGAGCAGGATGTCCTCGCCGGCGCGCTTGCTCGTGCCGTAAGCGCTTTCCTCCGCGGCCTTTGCCGAGGAGCTGTAGACGATCAGCGGCCTGGCGCCGGCCCTCGCGACTACATCCGCAAGCCACGCGGTATAGTCGCGATTGCTGCGCAAGAACTCGCTTTCGTCTGTGCACCGGTTCGCGCCGGCCAGATGAAAGATGATCTCCGCCGCCGCGATCTCTTGCTCGGCTTCGCGGGCAGCGGTTTCGCGAGTGATCGGCCGCACATCGTGGCCCTGCTCGCTCAGTCGAAGCACGAGATTGCTGCCGAGGAAGCCTTTGGCGCCCGTGACGGCGATCCGGCGCCGATCAGGATTCACCGACGACCTCTTGGCCAAGATGTTCGCGAACGCACGGCAGGCCGCTCAGGATCGCGGCCATTTCGTCGACGTCGAGCTGCCGCGTGTTGTGCGAGTTGAAATCGTCGAGTTTCGTGACCCGCGTCTCGCCGTCGGTGAAATAGGCGTCGTAATTGAGGTCACGCCGGTCGGGCGCGACGCGATAATAAGCCTGGTGATCCTCGGCGGTCGCGAGTTCCTCGCGGCTCAGCAGCGTCTCGTGCTGCTTCTCGCCGTGGCGGGTGCCGATCACGCGGACTGGATGGCGCGGACGATCCATCACGTGCAGCAGGGCCTTGGCGAAATTGTCCATCGTCACGGCCGGCGCCTTCTGGACGTACATGTCGCCGTTCCCCCCGTAATTGAACGCGTACAGGCAGAGGTCCACGGCTTCGCCGAGAGTCATTACGAAACGCGTCATCTCGGGGTCGGTGATCGTGATCGGCTCGCGATTGCGAACCTGTTCCATGAAAAGCGGCAAGACCGATCCGCGTGAGCCCAGCACATTACCGTAGCGCGTCGTCGAAAGGACGGTTCGGCTGCCGTCGATCACCCGCGCCTTGCTCGCGACCACCTTCTCCATCAGCGCCTTCGACATGCCCATGGCATTCACCGGATAGACGGCCTTGTCGGTCGACAGGCAGACGACCCGGCGAACATTGTTGCGGATCGCCGCATCGACCACGTTGGCGGTGCCGATCACGTTGGTGGCGACGGCTTCCATCGGGTGGAATTCGCAGCTCGGCACCTGCTTCAACGCCGCGGCATGATAGATGTAGTCGACGCCGCGCGTGACCATGTCCATCGTCCGCGCGTCGCGGACATCGGCGATATAATATTTGAGGCGCGGATCGCGGAAGTGCTTGCGCTGGTCTTCCTGTTTTTTCTCGTCGCGGCTGACGATGCGGATTTCGGCAATGTCCTGCGCAAGGAAATGGCGCAGGATCGTCGTTCCGAACGATCCGGTACCGCCACTGATCATGAGCGTGGAGCCGGCTAGGTCCATTCCCCCAAATCCTCGAGCCGCTGTCGTCACATAGGTGCCGTGACCGGGCGGGAACGTTCACTTCGCCAAGGTTGAACTTCGCTCCTGGCGCCTGCCACTCACGAGCGTGGAGGGGCGGAGCGAAATGCTGGCCACATTCTCACGAGTGCCGGACGCGCGGTGACGGCCGTCGACGTCCTCGGGGCGGTGCGCAGCTACGCGATTTCGCGGACGCGCCCGACCAAGCGCTGGATCGCGATGGTCGTCGATGCCGGATTGTGCGCTCTAACCTGCTACGCCGCGATCTTCCTCCGCCTCGGCTTCATCCCCGAGCACGATACGCCGTACGGTGTTCTCGTCGCCGTATCTGTCGGCCTGGCGCTTCCGATCTTCTGGGCGGTCGGCCTCTACCGGGAAATTTTCAGCCAGTCAGGGATGCGGGCGGTCGCGAATGTGGCGCGCGCCTGCACTATCTATGCGCTTCCGTTCGCGACGATCTTCACCGTGCTGCGCGTATGGGGAATCCCGCGGACGCTCAGCCTGATCCATCCGATCCTGCTGTTCCTGGCGATCGCCGGGTCGAGGCTGTTCGCGCGCTACTGGCTGTTCGGGACCGATGTCCCGCGCCGAACTCCCAAGCGCCGGGTGCTCATCTATGGCGCGGGGTCGGCGGGCCGGCAGCTTGCCGGAGCGATTGCTCAAAGCTCCGAGATGATTGTCGTCGGCTATTTCGACGACGATCCGGCGCTGATCGGCAGCGTCATTGACGGCAGGCGCATCCACGATCCGGGCGACATGGCGAAGGTCGTCGACAGCCAGGCGGCGGACGAGATCCTGCTCGCTCTCCCGTCAGCTCCAAGGATGCGCCGCAACGAGATCATCGCTACCGCGCGGCGCGCCAACGCACGAATCCGGACGCTTCCCGGTCTCATGGACATTGCGCATGGTCGCGTGGAGATCGGTCACATCCGCGAACTCGAGGTCGAGGACCTGCTCGGCCGAAGCTCGGTCGAGCCCGACCTGGAGCTGATGCGGCGCGCAATCGTCGGTCGAACGATCATGGTCACCGGCGCTGGAGGGTCGATCGGCAGCGAACTGTGCCGTCAGCTGGCGGCGCTCGAGCCGGCGACCTTGCTGCTCGTCGAGATAAGCGAGTTCGGTCTCTACGAGATTCACCGCCAGCTCGAATCTCGCTGCGAGACAGTTCGTATCGTGCCTCTGCTTGGCTCGGTCTGCGATGAAGCTCGGATGCAGGAGATCGTCGGCGCCTGGCGGCCCGACATCATTTATCACGCCGCGGCCTACAAGCATGTCCCGCTCGTCGAGCATAACCCGGCCGAAGGAATCCGCACGAACGTCTTCGGCACGTTCACCGTGGCGCGCGTTGCAGCGCGCCTCGACGTGCCGAATTTCGTGCTCGTCAGCACCGACAAAGCGGTCCGTCCGACGAGCGTCATGGGTGCGACCAAGCGCGCCGCCGAGCTCGTCCTGCAGGCGCTCAACCAGGTGTCGCCGCAGACCCGGTTTTCGATGGTGCGCTTCGGCAACGTCTTGGGAAGCAGCGGTTCGGTCGTCCCGCTGTTCCGCCAGCAGATCCGGTCCGGCGGGCCACTCACGGTCACGGACTGGCGCGTCACCCGCTACTTCATGACCGTGCGGGAAGCGGCCGAACTGGTGCTTCAGGCCAGCGCCATGGCCAGCGGCGGGGAGCTGTTCGTTCTCGACATGGGCGAGCCCGTGCGCATCGGCGACCTTGCGCGCAACATGATCGAGCTCTCGGGACTGACAGTCCGAACGAAGG
>Ga0207705_10002826_pt1 | contig 13281 bp, 8 predicted proteins | sample KBSC13metaG_FD_184314 | JGI IMG/M metagenome (GOLD analysis project Ga0207705, IMG submission 184314) | Corn rhizosphere microbial communities from Kellogg Biological Station, Michigan, USA - KBS C1-3 metaG (SPAdes) (version 2) | ecosystem: Host-associated > Plants > Roots > Rhizosphere > Soil ...
ACTGTTGCGAACGGCACGACTTACTACTATAAGATCGCGGCCGTCAATGCGGCGGGTACATCGCCGCTGTCGAATGAGGTCACGTCCCTTGGGACGGGCGGCACCGGCGGCACGGTTCCCGGGCAGGTAGTTGGGCTTACGGCGACGGCGGGCAACACTCAGGTTGCGTTGGCCTGGACGGCGACGTCCGGGGCGACTTCGTACACCGTGTCCCGCAGCACCACGACCGGCACCGAGACGACCCTCGTTTCGGGCGTAACGACCAACAGCTACACGAATACCGGTTTGACCAACGGCACCAAGTACTTCTACAAGGTGACCGCGGTCAACGCGACCGGGTCGGGCACTCCGTCGACGGAGGTCAGTGCGACTCCGGTCGCGAGTATTCCGGCTGTTCCGACGGGGGTTGTGGCCTCGGCGGGCAATGCGCAGGTGACAGTTACCTGGGCGGCGAGCAGTGGCGCGACCGGCTACGCGATCTACCGCAGCACGACGGCGGGTGGAGAGGGCACGACCGCGTTTGCCACGGTCGGCAATGTCACCACTTACACGAACACCGGCCTGACGAACGGGACCAGGTACTACTACAAGGTCGCCGCGTCGAACGCCAGCGGCACTTCGGGTCAGTCGTCGGAGGTGAGCGCCATACCGGTCGCGGGGACGATCCCGGCGACACCCACGGGCGTCGGCGCGTCGGGCGCTAACGCGCAGGTGACAGTTACCTGGACGCTCAGCTCGGGCGCGACGTCGTACAACATCTACCGCAGCTTGACGACAGGGACCGAGGGCACGACCGTGTTCGCGACCGTCGGCAATGTGGCGACGTATACCAATACGGGCCTGACGAACGGCACCAAGTACTTCTACAAGGTGGCGGCCGTCAACAGCGTGGGAACGTCGTCGCAGTCGTCGGAAGTCAGCGCGACGCCGGCGGCCGGGTCGGCCGGGGCGGTCTCCATTAACTGCGGCGGATCGGCGGCCAGCCCATTCGTCGCCGATATCGACTTCAGTGGCGGCTCGACGTCGACCACGACGTCGGCTATCGACACGACGCTCTGTAGCGTGCCGGCGCCTCCGCAGGCCGTCTTGCAGAGCAATCGACATGGAGCCATGACCTACACGCTCGGCGGATTTACCGCCGGCACAGGCCATGTGGTCTCGCTGTACTTCGTCGAGAACTCCTGGTCGGCGACCGGTCAGCGCGTCTTTAACGTCGCCATCAACGGGACGACGGTTCTGACGCACTTCGACATCTTCGCCAACACCGGCGTGAAGTTCAAGGCCATCCAGGAGAACTTCAACGCCACGGCCAACTCGTCGGGCCAGATCGTCATTGCGTTCACCGCGGTGACGGACAACCCGATCATCCAGGGGATCGTGTCCAATTAGGCCTACCCCCTCGCCCCTCCCGAAATAGGAGGGGAAGAGTTAGCTGGACGGAATCCAGCGTCCAGCTAGCTATTTTGAGCCCGCTTTCGTCGACCGTGTCGATGGAGGCGGGCTTTTGTTCGTCATTCTGTTCAGCCTGCATCATATTCTCCTTACGGCAGTTAGCTTGTCACATCACGTCAGATTAATACAGTTGTAATTCAGCCTAATAAACGGGCACCCGCCGATGCCTATTGCTGGCTGCGCTTACGTATGCTATTGTGGGGTACGCGCGGGCAGTGGTGTTATCTCGTACGTATCCGCGGAGCACTGTAGGAATCAAAAAGATGATACAACCTAATTCATCCATGAAAGCTGTTGCACTGATCGCAATAATTGCCGTCAGTGCACTTGTCGTTGGAATGGAAATGAAAGGCGTCCACACGCGTCAGGCGGTCACCCAGAAGGTGATGGCGAAGGAGACGCTGTCGCCGTTGCAGGCGGCAATGGAGAGCAATTTGCCCATGCCGCAGTTGCTTCAGGCGATCACGCAGGCTAACCCACCGGTTGCCTACTTCAACGACCAGAAGGCGGATGCCCTCGGGCGGCGGGTGGGTGAAGAGACGGAGTTCGGTCCAAAGATGAACGTCGAGATGGAGTACGCCGGCGAACTGGTGAACGCCGGACGCTCCGAGCAGGCGCTCAAGGAGTACGAGCTGATCGAAAAGCAGACGAGTGCTCCCGGCGTTACTCGACCGGATGGCCTCAGCGATTTTCTATTGATGCAGGAGGCGACGGCCTATCTGCGCATCGGTGAGCAGCAGAATTGTTGCGCGAGCAACAACTCGGATTCGTGTCTGATCCCGATCGCCGGTAAAGGCATTCATACCCGACGTTATGGATCCGGGAACGCCATCAAGTGTTTTACAACCGTACTTGAGCACAATCCGAACGACCTTAAGGCGCGCTGGCTGATGAATATCGCCTATATGACCCTGGGAGAGTATCCCGAGGGCGTTCCGGCTAAATGGCGCATCGACCCCAAGGTGTACGGCGCCGAGTATCCGATGAAGAAGTTCTACAACGCCGCTCCCGACCTTGGCCTGGCGGTTAATAACTGGGCGGGTGGCACGGCGATGGAGGACTTCTCGGGCAAGGGGTTCCTCGACATCATGGTTTCCTCGTTGCGACCCGATGGTCAGATTAAGTTCTTCCGCAACAACGGCGACGGCACGTTCACGGATCGCACGAAAGAGGCCGGTCTTATTGGCGAGTGCGGCGGTTTGAACATTCTGACTACCGACTACGACAACGATGGTCATCCCGATCTTCTCGTTCTTCGCGGCGGCTGGTTTGGAAGAGCGGGACATCTGCCGGTGTCGCTGCTTCACAACAACGGCAACGGGAAGTTCACGGATGTTACACGCCAGTCCGGTCTCATCAAGCATATGCGGCCGACGCAGACGGGCGTTTGGTTTGACTATAACGGTGACGGCAACCTCGACCTCTTTATCGGCAACGAGTCCGATCGAACGGATCCTTCACCCTGTGAGTTGTACCGCAACAACGGCGACGGCACGTTTACCGAGGTTACGGAACTCTGCGGCCTCAATGTTCAACGATTTGTTAAGGCGACGGTAACGTCGGACTTCGACCACGATGGCCGTCCCGACATCTACCTGTCGTGCGCCGACGGTCCCAATGTCCTGCTGCACAACGACGGTCCCGCGGGTGGGGACAAGTCGCCGAACGCCGCGTGGAGGTTCACCGATGTCGCCCATACCGCGGGCGTCGACTCGCAGAATCGCACCTTCTCGTGTTTCTTCTTCGACTATGACAATGACGGCTGGCCTGACCTTTATGTCAACGGCTACGGCGCAGTCGACGTCACGCAGATCGCCGCCGACTATTTGGGACTGCCGAACACCGCGGAGAAGGCTCGTCTCTACCGCAACAACCACGATGGCACGTTTAGCGACATTACAGTGAAGGCGCATCTCAACAAGGCCAACCAGGGGATGGGCGTCAACTTCGGCGACCTCGACAACGACGGCTGGCTCGACTTCTATGTCGGCACCGGCAACCCGGACCTTACCACCCTGATCCCGAAGCGCATGTTCCGCAACAATGGCGGCAAGTACTTCCAGGAAGTCACCACCACCGGCGACTTCGGCCACCTGCAGAAGGGACACGGCATCGCATTCGGCGATATCAATAACAACGGACAGGTCGACATCTTCTCGGAACTCGGCGGAGCGTATACGGGCGATACGGCTCATAGCTCGCTCTACGTGAACCCCGGTAACGCTAATCATTGGGTTAATCTCAGGCTGGAGGGTGTGCGGTCGAACCGGTCGGCGCTGGGCGCGGAGACGTGCGTCGATGTCGTCACCCCTCATGGCGAGCGAAAGATCTATGAGACGGTCGGTAGCGGCGGCAGCTTCGGCTGCAACCCCTTCCGCCAACACTTTGGCCTTGGCGACGCGACGTCGATCAAGAGCGTGACCATCCACTGGCCGACGACCAACATCACGCAGACGGTGACCAACGTCACCATGGACAAGTTCTGGCACGTTCGCGAAGGCGACCAGGCCGCGCAGCCGGTCAAGGTCAAGACGTTCCCGCTTCCGCACGGCGGCGCGCCGAATGGGAATGTGGTGGCCAAGGGGATTATTGTCAGCTGATATTTCGCCCTTGCGTGTAATCAATGGAGTCCGCTTCCGTCGATCGATCGTCGGGGGCGGCTCACCTTTTTGGCCAGGCAGTTGGCTGCTGGCAGCCGCTCTTATTCTGGGATCCTGGTCATTCCCAATTCCGGGCGGCTGTAAGTAGATAACGCGGTGTCGAAGTCCTCGCCTGTACGACACGCGGCTTAGTGCGAGTACATCCTATGTTCCCGGACCGATATTCATCTAGAGAGTGTTATGCTATTGTCGAGCATACGTATGCCATCAGGAGATCATACTTTGGTGGCGCGATGTCGTGGAGTCTTCTGATAAAAAAGGAAGCGAACTTATGATTAAGCTCGACAAGCGCGTTAAGATCGTTGGATTGACCGTCATTATAGCGGCGAGTACTGCCGTTTTTGGGATGGAGATTACCGGTGTCCACGCGCTCCAACCAGCGGTGGTCATTCCGGCGTCGAAGTCGACTTCGACGGCCGCAATGGTGGTCGACGTCAATCTTCCCATGCCGCAGCTTCTCAAGGTGCTCGCTAAAGCGAACCCGCCCGTCAACTATTTCAATACAGAGCGGGCCGATGTGCTGGCCGGTCGCGTTGCTGTCGAGAAGAAGTTCCGGCCGAAGGAGAATGCTGAGATTGAGTACGCGTCCGAACTGTTGAGAGCCGGCCGGTCCGAACAGGCGCTGGTGGAATATGACCTGATCAGCAAGCAGGTGCTCGACAATTCCAAGGAATGGCAGCCGGTGGGCTTTGCGGATTTCCTACTGATGCAGAAGGCGACCGCTTATCTTCGCATCGGCGAGCAGCAGAACTGCTGCGCAAGCAATAATTCCGATTCGTGTCTTATCCCCATTGCCGGCAAGGGCATCCACACACGGCGATACGGATCCGCGAATGCCATCAAGTGCCTGGCAACCATACTGCAGCACAAGCCGGATGATCTCAAGGCGCGGTGGCTTCTGAACATCGCCTATATGACACTGGGCGAGTATCCCGAGGGGGTGCCGGCAAAGTGGCGGATCGATCCGAAGGTCTACGGCAACGAGTATCCGATGCCGAAGTTCTACAACGTCGCTCCCGATGTTGGCCTCGCGGTCAATAACTGGTCGGGCGGCGCTGCAATGGAAGATTTTACCGGTAAGGGGTTCCTCGACGTTATGATCTCGTCGATGCGGCCTGACGGACAGCTTCGTTTCTTCCGCAATAATGGAGATGGCACGTTCACCGACCGTACCAAAGCCGCCGGTTTGATTGGCGAATGCGGCGGATTGAACATGGTGACCACCGACTACGACAACGATGGGCGCCCGGATGTTCTGATCCTTCGCGGCGGCTGGTTCGGACGAGCGGGCCACTTGCCGGTGTCGCTGCTGCACAACAACGGCGACGGCACTTTTACCGATGTCACTCACCGGTCCGGTCTGATAAAGCACATGCAGCCCAGTCAGACGGCTGTGTGGTTCGACTACAACGGCGACGGCTACCTCGACGTCTTTATCGGCAACGAGTCTGATCCGACGGATCCGTCGCCAAGCGAGCTCTATAGGAACAACGGCGACGGCTCGTTCACGGATGTCACGGCTCTTTGCGGCCTGAACATTCGTCGGTTTGTGAAGGGCGTGATAACTGCCGACTACGATCACGATGGCCGTCCCGACATCTACCTCTCCTGCGGCGACGGTCCCAATGTCCTTTTGCACAACGACGGTCCCGCCGGAGCCGACAAATCTCCGAACGCAGCGTGGAGCTTCACGAACGCGGCAGAGAAGGCGGGAGTGGACAGTCAGAGCTGTACGTTCTCATGCTTCTTCTTCGACTATGACAACGACGGGTGGCCCGATATCTATGTCAACGGTTTCGGCTCTGTGGACGTTGCGCAGATTGCCGCCGATTATCTGGGGCAGCCGAGTAGCGTCGAGAAGGCGCGACTCTACCGAAATAACCACAACGGCACTTTTACGGATGTTACCAAGCAGACACACCTGTTTAAAGCGAACCTGGGCATGGGCGTCAACTTCGGCGACCTCGACAACGACGGCTGGCTCGACTTCTATGTCGGCACCGGCAATCCGGACCTGACGACCTTGATCCCGAAGCGCATGTTCCGCAACAACGACGGCAAATTCTTCCAGGAAGTGACGACCGCGGGCGATTTCGGCCATCTGCAGAAGGGGCATGCGATCGCCTTCGGCGATATCAACAACAGCGGTCAGGTCGACATCTTCTCCGAGCTTGGGGGCGCTTACACAGGCGATACTGCGCACGACTGCCTGTATGTCAATCCGGGGAACGGTAATCATTGGGTGAATTTGAAGTTAGAAGGTGTGAAGTCAAACCGGTCGGCGCTGGGGGCGGAAACGTGTGTCGATGTGACGACGCCGCACGGTGAGCGTAAGGTTTATGAGACGGTCGGCAGCGGCGGCAGCTTCGGCTGCAACCCCTTCCGTCAACACTTCGGCCTGGGCGACGCGACGTCGATCAAGAGTGTGACCATCTACTGGCCGTCGACCGGCCTGACGCAGACGATCACGAATGTGAAAATGGACAAGTTCTGGCATATCCGCGAAGGTGACACGGCCGCGCAGCCGGTGAAGGTCAAGACTTTCCCATTGCCCCATGGCGGCGCGCCGAACGGGAGCATCGAGGCGAAGGGTATCATCGTCAGCTGATTCACGCCAGTTGGCGATGTATATGGTCAGCCTTTTCGATCCGGATGGGTCGGAGGGGCTGACATTTTTTGTCCTACAGCGCCGTTTGTCGACGGGCTTCGATGCGGTGCCGATGGGGTGTTTGGCCGTATTCGCGGCGGAAGAGGCGGTAGAAGTAGGAGAGGTTTTCGAAGCCGCAGTCGAAGGCGATGTCGCTGATTTCGCGAGAGGTGGTTGTCAGGAGCATGGACGCGTTTTTGAGGCGGACGCGGTTGATGAATTCGGTGGGTGTGCGGCCGGTGTGGGCTTTTAATGTGCGGGCGAGGTGGGCGAAGCTGACGTTGCTGATTTCGGTCATGCGAGGCAGGCCGATTTGCAGATTGCTCATATAGTTCATTTCGCGGCAGACTTGAGCGAGCCAGGGGGGCATGTTGCGCAGGGCTTCTTCTTCCTCGTACTCGACCGGGTCGAGATAGCCGACGGCGGCGGAGAGAAAGCGGTAGAGGTCGAGGCGGCGGGGGGACTGGAAGTAGCGGTTGAGGACGCGTTGAAAGACGCGGGCGCATTCGTCGCGCTCGTCGACGCTGAGGCGCGCGGTCAGTCGACGGGGGAAGTCCTTGCCGGTCGCTGGGCCTGCCCCTTGCGCAAAATGGGTCCATGCGTCGATGGAGAACTCGACATTGACCCATGCCAGCGCGCCGCGACGTGAACGTTTGTAGAGCAAGTGAACGTCATCCGGGCGGATGAACCAGATGTCTCCTGCCTGTATTGTCTCCTCGCGTCCGTTGATTTCGTGAACGACTTCGCCCTCCGTCACGTACATCATCTCATAGAAGTTGTGGTTGTGGAGTTCGACAAGCTGACCTTCGCGGCGGTCGGCCGTGTACAATGCGGCGGTGTAGCCGCAACCGGACGGAGATTGGTAAAACTGGAAGCGCGGGATGGCCATGTGCGTATAGTACAATAAACTGCGTGCATAGCGCAAGATTTGGCCCGGTAAACTATCGCATAATACAGTCAGCCGGCAAACGTCGGAACCGGCGAAATAGTCTGCTGACGCCCGTCGGATCGGGCGTCATATTAACGATAGGAGCTTATCAGTGTCGACCCTTACAACCGCATTTCTCGGCGTAGCCCATATCCATACGCCCGGCTTCATCAAGAGTCTGAACGATCGCACCGCCGACGTCCGCGTTAAGGCCGTATTCGATGTCCAGGCCGATCGCGGCAAGCAGCGCGCTGGTGAGATGCCGGGCGCGGATTTTGTGGCGAGTGCCGAGGCGATCTTTGCCGATCCCGAGATCACGAGCGTCGTGATCTGCTCCGAGACGGTCCAGCACAAGGACCTCGTGGTGGCGGCGGCGAAGGCCGGCAAGCACATCTTCTGTGAGAAGCCGCTGGGTCTCGGCGCGGACGATGCGAAGGTCATGGCCGACGCCATCAAGGCGGCCGGTGTCACCTTCCAGACCGGCTTCTTCATGCGCGGCGATCCGAACCATCAGTTTATTAAGCGCGAAGTCGCCGCCGGCAACCTGGGTAAGATCACGCGAGTGCGGTACTCGAATTGCCATCAGGCGGCGCTCGACGGCTGGTTCGACACGGATTGGCGGTGGCTCGCCGATGCGAAGTTGGCCGGTGGCGGCGCGATGCTCGACCTGGGCGCGCATCCGCTCGACCTGATTGTCGACACCTACCTTCCTGTCGAGGGTGAAGTGGTCGATGTCGCGGCGAAGCTTGGCAACAAGGGCGGGCGCTACGGCACGGAGATCGACGAGTTCGGGACCGCGCTGTTGACGTTCGCGTCGGGCGCGACGGCGGTTGTCGAGGCGAGCTGGGTCGACCCGAGCCTGCGCTCGCCGGTCGAGGTCTTCGGCACTGAGGGCCAGATCCAGTTAATCGATGGAGCACTTCGCTACTTCTCGAAGCGCGTCGACGGCGCGGACGGCAAGACGCCGGTGACCGATCTTCCGAAGCCCGGCACGCACGCCTTCAACGCCTTCTTTGACGTGCTTCTTGGCAAGCCGGTGAGTGTCCCCCTCATCACTGTCGACCAGGCGGCGGCGGGCTCGACGATTATGGAGCGAGTCTACAATGCCGCCGGCCGGTCGACGCATTAAGAGCGGAATTGCATCGATTTAAGGATGTACAGGATGTAAGATATATTTAAGTCCTGCTGTAAGGATGCGCCCTTCCTGCCAGATGGTATCGGTTGGTCAGGAAGGGCGGATCGTTTAGATTTTAGAAGTTCTATTGATACTATTGCGGTTTATCGTTAAACTTCATTGAGGTACGTCAGCCATGTCGAAATTGCTAAAAGTTGGTGTGATCGGTGTCGGGGGTATTGCCGGAGCGCATTTTCCGGGGTGGAAGGAGAGTGAGCACGCGGAGCTGGCGGCGTTTGCGGATGTCTCCGAGGAGAAGCTGGCAAAGGCCGGCGCGGCGCAGGGTGTCACCCGGTTGTACTCGCGGCCGGAGGATTTGATTGCGGATAAAGATATCGACATTGTCGATATCTGTACGCCCAACATGTACCACACCCCGCTCGCGCTGGCCGCGCTCGAAGCCGGCAAGCATGTCATTTGTGAGAAACCGCTCGCGCCAACGCCGTCGGAGATTCGGGACCTGATCTCGGCTCGGGACCGGAGCGGCAAGATGTTGATGACCGCGCAGCATTTCCGGTTCGATGGCAAGGCGGCTGCGATGAAGGCGGAGATCGACGGGGGCGTGCTCGGCGACATCTACCACGCGCGTAGCTGGATGCTGCGTCGCGCGGCGGCGCCGGTTCGGTCGCCCGGTTTCTACCTGAAGAAGCACAGCGGCGGCGGTCCGTGCATCGACATCGGCGTGCACATCCTCGACCTTACCCTCTGGTTCATGGGACATCCGCGGCCGGTGACGGTGTCGGGCGTGACCCAGGACAAACTGGCGCATCTGCCCGGGGCGTTCAGCATCTGGGGCGGGGCGGTGCCGCCGGAGTTCGATGTCGAGGACTTCGCGAGCGCGTTTGTGCGTTTCGACAATGGGGCGACGCTGATACTCGAGGTGAGCTGGCTGCTGCATCATCTCACTGAGATGGAAGATATGCAGATGTGGCTTTACGGCGACAAAGGCGGCGCGCATTGGCCCAAGAACGAGCTGCTGGCGTCGAACCACGCGACGCAGCAGTTCTTGACGACGCAGCTAGGCCGGCATGAGCACGGCTCGCCGCATGCCAAGGAGTGCATGGCGTTTGCCGAGGCGGTTGCTTTGGGTAAGCCGTCGCCAGTCCCCGCCGAGCAGTCCTTGCAGGTGCAGGCGATCCTCGACGGTTTGTATCGCAGCGCGGAGGAGCGTCGAGAGGTGCGGCTGGACTAGACCTCGGACTGATCGAAACCTATCAGGTCGGTGAACGACCTTACTGGGGAGCCTTCGGCTAAGCGTCCTTCGGACGCAGTGGTCCTCGCCCGAAGGGCGGTTGGCCGAAGGCACCACAGTCTGGACGTTTACCGTCCTGGGGCGATTACTTGTATTTCCGTAAACGTTGACGGAATCTCGATTCGTTGTTATAATGAGTTGACTCCGTAAACGTTAACGGAAACTTAAGGAGAGTGTGATGGGCGTTCTGAAATCGATAAATTACTGGTCATTTCCCGGCGGCCTTGACGGCGCTGCCGATATACGATACGTTCTGGAAAAGGCGAAGGGATACGGCTACGATGCTGTCGAGCTGTGTATCGGCCTAGCCGGGCAGTTGACGCCGGATACGACGCGGGCTGAGTGCGAGGCGATCCTGTCGATGGCGTCGGAGATCGGCATTAAGGTAGCCAGCGTGGCGTCGGGGATCTACTGGGCGTACAACCTGGCGAGCGAGGCTGAAGCGGATCGGGCGAAGGCGGTCGATACGTTGAAGAAGATGGTGCGGGTGACGTCGTGGCTGGGCTGTAAGACGCTGCTGACGATCCCCGGCGCCGTCGACATCTTCTTCGATCCCGGCGCTCCGGTCATCCCGTACGAGACGGTGCGCGAGCGCGCTGTCGCGGGGTTGTCCGAGGTCCTGCCTGAGGCCGCGGATTACAAAGTGACGCTGGCGATTGAGAATGTTTGGAACAAGTTCCTGCTCAGCCCGTATGAGATGAAGACGTTCATCGACCAGTTCAATAGCCCGTACATCGGCGCCTATGTCGATGTCGCCAATCTCCTGCCGTTCGGCCACGCTGAGGACTGGCTGCGGGTACTCGGCAAGCGTGTGGCTGGCATTCACTTTAAGGATTTCAAGCGATCGGTGGGGACCCTCGATGGCTTTGTCGACCTGCTGGAAGGCGATGTCAACTGGCCTGGCGTCATGGCGGCGATCCGCGAAATCGGCTATGACGGTCCGGTAGTCGCCGAGATGATCCCGTACTACAAGCATTGTCCGGAGGTGCGTGTCGCGAATACGTCGCGCGCCATGGATGCGATTTTGGAATTGTAGTAGGCGGCCCTTCGACTGAAGTCGAGGCTAAAAGTGCGCCAAGTCCGCCTTCGCGGACTGAAGATTGAGGAGTGGGGGAATGGAAACTGTAAACGTTGGATTGATCGGGTTCGGAGGCATGGGGCATATGCACTTTGGGTGTTATGCGAACAATCCGAACGCGAAGGTTGTGGCGATGTGCGATATCGACCCGGCCAAGTTTGAGGGTGGGGACGATGTTAAGATCAACATTAGCTCGGGCGATGCGAAGCCGCTGGACCTGACGGGTGTCGCGCTGTATACGAAGATCGACGACCTGCTGAAGGACCCGAATGTCCGCCTGGTCGACATCTGCCTGCCAACCCGCATGCACGCCGAGGTCTCTTGCCAGGCGCTGGAGTCCGGGAAGGATGTGTTCTGCGAGAAGCCGATGGCGTGGAATGTGGACGAGTGTGCCCGTGTCGAGAGAGCGATCGAGAAAAGCGGCAAGCAGTTCGCCGTCGGTCACTGCCTTCGCTACTGGCCGCAGTACATGGCGGTGAGCAAGATTGTCGAGAGCAAGCAGTATGGCGACTGGCGCTACGCCCGGCTGCACCGCTCGGGGTCGACGCCCGGTTGGAGCTGGAATAACTGGCTGTGCACGGGCGACCAGAGCGGCGGCGCGGTAATCGACATGCACATCCACGATGCGGATGCGGCTCTGTGGTGGTTCGGCAAGCCGCAGACTGTTAAGGCGGCCGGCATCAAGGTCGACGGCCTTCCGCTGACGGTGGACGCTATGTGGACATACGAGAAGAACCGCGTGGTCAGCCTGCACGGCGGCTGGGATCTCAACGGCGGCGACTTCCGCTATGCGTTCAAGGTCGTATTTGAAGAGGCGACCGTTGCCTTCGACTCGGCGATCGACGGCGCGTTTGTGCGAATCGTGACGGCGGCCGGGACGGAGAAGCTGCCGGTCGATGAGTACTCGGCGTATCAGTCGGAGATCGACGACATTGTGGACTGCCTCCAGAAGGGCCGTCCGATCAAGCGCATCACGGCTGTCGAGAGCAAGCTTGCGGTTGAGATCGTGCGGTCAGAGATGGACCAGATCGAGGCGCTCAGCAAGATCGACTAGGAACCCATCCCTAAATCCCCTCCCTGAAGGGAAGGGACTTTCAAGGTATTGAAAACGCGCGGTTGTCGGCGGGATGCCGATGACGCGCGTTTTCCATTGTCGAGCGCAAAGTGTGGCAGTTTGCGGTGCCTGCCATCGGATTCAACGTCGAATGCGAAAGAGCCGTTTCCAGAACCCACGCTGGGCGTCCGGTTCGGCGTTAATCCATTCCGTCTTTAGCTGCTCCCATTCGGCGTCCGCGACCGATGTCCACTGGTCCTCCAACTCCGACCCTCTCTTGCCGCAGGCCGTGCACTCGTAGTACATCGTTTGCGGAGCCATTTGTACCCGGAGGTGTCCGCGAACCACAGGGTTCGGCGGTCCCTCGTATCGCAGCCGTCGACGTTGACAACCGGACACGGCGACGGCCGAGTCGCCCACATTGCGAAGAGTATAAAGGAGATCGGCACCCCAAAGACGATTGCTACCACCGCTACAGAAACGTAGTAAAGCGCGACTATTAACCAGTGCGGCATAGGGATTCATGCGGTTGCGGCGTTGGTCGAGTTCCGACGCAGCCATCCGTGAGGTTGTTCCGTGACTTCCCAAGCCGCTCACCAGGCAACCACTTCCGTTATGGTCGAGAAGCTTAAAGGGGATATCCTTATTGACCGGCGACGTAAGGCGGTCGATTGTCGTCGGACTTAGGACAGAATGGGGAGGCTCGATGAGTGTCTATCATAGCGGAAATGTCTCGCGGCTGAGAGGTTCTTCGACCTTGTTTGGAGCCCCGCGGTCTCGATGGCAAGATTTTATGAATTTGATTGCCGGTCTCTGGCTGATTAGCGCCCCGTGGCTGATGAAGCAGCTCGGCAGCCTCGAATATTCTAATCCCGGCATCGCAACGAATATGATGGGTATTGGCGTCGTTTTGATTGTAATGTGCGTTTGGGCACTGGCGCGGCCAACCGCGGCAACACCCGAGTGGATCAATATGGTCTGCGGCGCCTGGTTGGCGGCTGCGCCGTGGGCGCTGGGATTTGCGGGCGCGATGCGT
>Ga0207705_10002832_pt1 | contig 13267 bp, 9 predicted proteins | sample KBSC13metaG_FD_184314 | JGI IMG/M metagenome (GOLD analysis project Ga0207705, IMG submission 184314) | Corn rhizosphere microbial communities from Kellogg Biological Station, Michigan, USA - KBS C1-3 metaG (SPAdes) (version 2) | ecosystem: Host-associated > Plants > Roots > Rhizosphere > Soil ...
CCGGGATCGGTGGTCTCGATCTGGCTGGTGGCCTTGGCCAGACCGAAGTCCACCACCTTCACCTCGCCCTGCTTCGAGATCAGCACGTTGGGCGGCGAGACATCGCGATGAACGATGCCCAGCGGCCGGCCCGTCTCGAAGCTCAGCAGCTCGTGCGCATAGGAAAGGCCCTTGCAGATCTCGGTGGCGATGTTCAACGCCACCGCCATGGGCAGGCGCTTGCCCATGCGCCGCCGCCACTCGAGCAGCGTCTTCAGATCGACCCCGTCGACGTACTCCATCACGATGAAGTACGTGTCGTCGGTGTGACCGATGTCGAACACCTGCACGATGTTCGCGTGCTGCAGCGACAGCGACAGGCGCGCCTCGTCCAGGAACATCGCCACGAACTTCTTGTTCTGCGTCAGCGCGGGCAGCACGCGCTTGATGGCGATGTTCTTGCGAAAGCCCTGCAGTGACTCCGCGACCCCGCGGAACACCTCGGCCATCCCTCCCGAGGCAATCCGCTCGGTGATGCGATATCGGTCGGCCATTGGTTCGCCGTTCTGGCGACAGAAAACTACATCACTTACACCGCCGCGGCAATCACGCAGCTCTGCGCAGCCGTCGCGGCCGTGCTCTTCATGCCGCTCTCGGCAGGGACCGCAGCCCGATTTTCAGGGCGAGCTGCGCCCGGCCCGCGCGTCGACCTAGTCTTCGACGCCCGCCGGAATCTTCTCGGACTCGCCGCCCATGTCCGCGTCGGTGATGGCGCCGCGGCCATTCTGGGCCACCGCCGCCTCCTCGCGCTCCGCCTGCTCCTTGCAATCGATGCACAGGGTGCTGACGGGGCGGGCCATCAGCCGGCGAAACGAGATCGCCTCGCCACATTCCTCGCACACGTCGATCTCGTTCGCGTCCAGGCGGACCAGCTGCTTCGAGACCTTGTTCAGCAGAAACTTCTCGCGGTCGTGCAGGCGCATCTCGGTGGAGAAGATCTCCTCCTCCATGGACTCGTCGATCGAGTCGCGCCCGATGTTCCGCTCGTGGTTCATCGAGTAGGACAGCGCGTTCTGGCTGGTTCGGGAGAGGCGGCGCTGCTCATCTTCCAGGACGCGTCGGATCTCGTTCTTTTCCTTCTGACTCAGCATTCTATTTTGACCTCGTTGAACCTCGTGACCTCGGCCGGGGTGACAGGGGACGGCGCCTGAGGGTTTAGCGACGTCCCGACCGGAAATGGTGGACTAGGAGGCTTTCTTCTCGCGAACCAGCTGCGGTCGCCCCCGAGATACCACCACATCTTGAGTCACCACGCACTCACTGACACCCGTCAGCGAAGGAATTTCGTACATCACGTCCAGCATAACTTCTTCCAGGATGGCCCGCAGGCCCCGGGCGCCCGATTTCCGGCGCGCTGCTTCCTGGGCCACGCTCACCAAAGCGTCCTCGGTGAAGCGCAGCTTAACGCCCTCCATCTCGAACAGCCGCTCGTACTGCTTGGCCAGCGCGTTCTTCGGCTTCCACAGGATCTCGACCAGCATGTCGACGTCCAGATCGTCGGCCGCCACGATGATGGGCAGGCGGCCCATGAACTCGGGGATCATCCCGAACTTGATCAGGTCCTCGGTGCGGGTCCGCGCGCGCAGCTCGTTCTTCGACTGCTCGGACTTCTCGATGCTGGCGCCGAACCCCAGGCCGCGCTGGCCGGTGCGGCGGCGCACGATCTCCTCGATGCCGTTGAAGGCGCCGGTGCACACGAACAGGATGTCCGTGGTGTCGACCTGAATCAGCTCTTGCTGGGGCCGGTTGCGCGCGCCGTCTGGCGTGATCGAGGCCTGCTTGCCTTCCAGGATCTTCAGCAGCGCCTGCTGCACGCCCTCGCCCGAGACGTCGCGGGTGACGGACGGCCCGCCACCCTTGCGGGCGATCTTGTCGATCTCGTCGATGCAGACGATGCCGCGGCTGGCCTTCTCGGGATCGTTTCCGGCGTTGCGGTACAGCGCCTTGATCACGCTGTCCACGTCCTCCCCCACGTAACCGGCCTCGGTCAGCGTGGTGGCGTCGGCCATGGCGAAGGGCACGTCCAGCTTCTTGGCCAGGGTCTGCACCAGCAAGGTCTTGCCGCAGCCGGTGGGCCCGAGCAAAAGGATATTGCCCTTCTGAATCTCCACGTCACCGGCTTTGCCGTGCTGGCCGATGCGCTTGTAGTGATTGAAGACCGACACGGCCAGCGCCTTCTTGGCGCGATCCTGGCCGATCACGTAGCGGTTCAACTCGTCGTAGATCTCGCGGGGGCGGGGATACTTGGGGCGCTCGGCCGCCTCTTCCTTCGCGATGATGTCGTTGCACAGCGCCACGCACTCGTCGCAGATGAAGACGCGCGGACCTGAGATGAGCTTGCGCACCTCACGTCGCCGCTTCCCGCAGAACGAGCAGTGAAAATCATCCATCGGGCTTGAGTATTACATCCCGCCCCGGGTGCCGCCAAGCGTGACTCTTCAAATGTTTCCGCTTGGAAAAGAGCGTGGTCACCGCCAGTGACGGGGGATCATTTTTTTCGGTTCCGGCGGGCTAGCACTGATAGTGTATCGGAACAAAATGAGAGCCTTGGTGGTCACGTCGAATCCGACGACGGCCGTATCCGAACCTGATTCGCCTGCTTCCGCGCTGAATGACTTGGGCTGCGAGGTCGTCGCCGTCGGCTACGACATCGACCAGCTCCCGGAAGACATCGAGCTCTCTCGCCCCTCGGTCGTGGTCGTCGACGCCGGGGCGCACCTGGAGGTCGGCCGCGCCGCCATCCGTCGGGTGCGCGAGGTGGCTTCGCTGTCGGACGTGCCGGTGCTCCTGTGTGTCGAGGTCTCTCGGCTGGCCGGCCTGGATCCTGAAGCGGGTGCGGACGACTTCGTCCTGGCCCCCGTGGTGGCGCCAGAGCTGTATGCGCGCATCCGCCAGCTCGACTGGCGCATGTCGTCGTTCCGCGCCGCCGGTCGCATCAAGATCGGCGACCTGGTGATCGATTCGGTCGCCGTCGAGGCGTCATTCCGCGGCCGCGCCTTGAAGCTGCCGCGGCAAGAGTTCCAGCTGCTGAAGTTCCTGGCCGAACGCCCGGGCCGCGTCTTCACGCGCGAGCAGCTGCTGTCCCGCGTGTGGGGCTATCGCTACGCGGGCGGCACGCGCACCGTGGACATCCACGTACGGCGCCTGCGCGCCAAGCTGGGCCCGGGCAGCGTGATGATCGAGACGGTGCGCCACGTCGGCTACAAGCTGCGCGCGCCCGGCGCCGGCGCTCCCGCCTGAGCGGGCGCCCGCTGCACGACGTTGGGGCGCGCCTCGACCAGGCGCAGGACCACGTCGGCGGGTCCGAAGCGGAACGCGAGCCGTAGCGGGACGTGGCCCGGCGTCCTGTCCAGCCACATGGTGAAGTGGCGCGTCGGACGATCCGGATCGGGCCGGCCGTCATAGAAGAAGGGCGCCACCTCGCCCTCGAGGCGCAGCGCCGTCACGCCCGGCGCCGCTTCGGGCACCGGATCGGCCGCGGAGATGGTGGTGGCCCGCACCCGCCACATCGCCAGGCCGTCGATGACCTGCACGGTATCGCTGCCGCCCAGCGGCGGCGGCGCGGTGCGCAGCCGCCAGATCACTCCCAGCGGATCGGACGTCTGCACCGCCGCCTTGAAGTGATACGTCTCGTCGGCCGCGCCCGGTTTGCGACGCAGCAAGCTGGTCTGCCCGGCGCCGTCCCACGAACCGCTGTCCACCATTCGTTCCGCCGCGCCCCCGCGGGCCGACGTCCAGCGGCGCGAGCCGCGCAGCCAGCTGTCGAACTCGGCGTCGATCTCGTTCTGCATCGACCCGAGGCCCAGCACCGACCCGCCGCCCGTGGCCTGCAGCCGCACCGTGGGCGCCGCGCCCGGCCGCGTCGCCAGCGCCCCCGATGACACACGCAGTGAGCCGATCGACCCGAGCAGCCCGTAGCGCACGTCGTAGCGGATCGTCTCGTCGTGCGGGGGCAGCGCCATCTTCCACCGGTCGATGCGGTGCCAGCGGCCAAGTTTGCGGCGCGCCGGAGGGCCGGCCGCCGGAGGCACCGGCGCCGGGGCGACGGCCGCCGTCGCATCGGCCGCCACGGCAAACGAGCCGGCGGGCGAGCCGCTGGCCAACCGAACAGCGGTCGTGAGGACCGGGATGAGGACCAGCGCGTTCACCCGGATTCGACTGGCCCATGGCGCAGAAAATTCGTCGCCCGCGCCGGCACGAGGAAAACGTTCGAACGGGCCACCGTCGGGAAAAAGTTCCGTATGATGCCCCCTCCATGGACGTCCCGATGAATCCCCGCGGCCTCCCGACCCGGGCGCCGATCGGCATCTCGCTGGGCGATCCCGCAGGCATCGGTCCCGAGATCGTCGTGCGGGCGCTGGAGCAGCGGCCCCAGCTACCCCTGCGCGTCTACGGTGATCCCGCGGTGCTGGCGTCCACGGCAGCGCGGCTGGGGTTGCCCGCCCCGCCGCCGGCGCGGGTGCGGCCCGTCCCGGCGCACGGTGAGATCATTCCTGGCCGCCCGAACCTGGCCGCGGCCCGCGCGCAGCTCGAGGCGCTGCAGGCGGCCACGGACGACGCGCTGGCGGGCCGGATCTCCGCCCTGTGCACGGCGCCCATCTCGAAGGACTGGATCGCGCGCGCCGGATTCACGTTCCCCGGCCACACCGAATATCTGGCCCATCGCGCCGGCACGGACGACTTCGCCATGATGCTGGCCGGACCGCGCCTGCGGGTGGTGCTGGCCACCACGCACCTGGCGCTGGCGGACGTGCCGCGCCTGCTGCGCGCCAGCGACGTGGCGCGCGCCAGCATCCTGGCGGCGCGCACGCTGCTGCGGGACTTCGGCGTGGGTCGGGCCCGGGTGGCGGTGGCCGCCCTCAACCCCCACGCCGGCGAAGCGGGCCGGTTCGGCGACGAGGAGGGGCGCATCGTCGTCCCCGGCATCGAGCATGCGCGCGCCCGGCTGGCCGAAGAGCGGCTTCCCGCGGACGTGAGCGGCCCGCACGTCCCCGACGCCATCTTCCGTCAGGCCGCCGACGGCATGTACGACGCCGTCATCGCCCTGTATCACGACCAGGGCTTGATCCCGGTGAAGTTGCTGCACTTCGACGAGGCGGTGAACGTGACGCTGGGCTTGCCCTTCGTACGCACCTCGCCCGACCATGGCACTGCCTACGGGATCGCCGGCCAGGGGCGCGCCAATCCCGGCAGTTTCCTGACCGCCCTGGACCTGGCCGTGCGACTCTCTTCGGGACAGGCAGGCCGGGAAAATGAGTCCAAAAACGCGTCGACGAAGGCGTAACGCCGGCACCAGAACAATGTGATAAGGTACGCTCGCCGCTGTACCGCGCCCACCCGCCCACTTCTTCCATGAAGGCCCAGAATCTCAATCGGCCCAGCGCCGAGCCGACGCCCCAGGCGACGACCCACGCGATGGACAAGATCGTCGTCAAGGGCGCGCGCGAGCACAACCTCAAGAACATCGACGTCGAGATCCCGCGCAACAAGCTGGTGGTGGTGACCGGCCTGTCGGGCTCGGGGAAGTCTTCGCTGGCGTTCGATACCATCTACGCCGAGGGCCAGCGCCGCTACGTCGAGTCGCTGTCCGCGTACGCGCGCCAGTTTCTGGATCAGATGCGCAAGCCCGACATCGACTCGATCGAGGGGCTGTCGCCGGCCATCTCGATCGAGCAGCAGTCGGGGTCGCGCAATCCCCGCTCGACGGTGGGGACGATCACCGAGATCTACGACTACCTGCGGCTGCTGTGGGCGCGCGTGGGCCAGGTGCACTGCTGGAACTGCGGGCAGCCCATCAGCTCGCAGTCGATCCAGCAGATGGTCGATCAGGTGCTGGCCCTGCCCGACGCCGCGCGCTTCAGCGTGCTGGCGCCCGTGGTGCGCGACCGCAAGGGCGAGTTCACCCAGGAGCTGGCCAAGCTGCGCCAGGACGGCTTCGTGCGCGCCAACATCGACGGCGATCTGTGCGAGCTGGCCGAGCCGCCCAAGCTCGACAAGAACAAGAAGCACACCGTCGAGGTGTTCGTCGATCGCCTGGTGAACAAGGACGGCATCCGCCAGCGCCTGACCGACTCGATCGAGCTGGCGGCCAAGCTGACCGGCGGCATCGTGAAGATCTCGCCGCTGGAGGGGGACGACCTGATCTTCTCCGAGCGGTTCGCCTGCCCCACCTGCGGCATCAGCTATCCCGAGGTCGAGCCGCGGCTGTTCTCGTTCAACAACCCGGCGGGCGCGTGCCCGGCCTGCGACGGCATCGGCGCGAAGATGTTCTTCGACCCCGAGCTGATCGTCCCCAACGAGGATCTGTCGCTGAAGGAAGGCGCCATCGAGCCCTGGGAGCGCCGCAACAGCGCCTTCTTCCAGCAGCTGCTGGAGTCGGTGGCGGCCGCGTTCGAGATCGATCTGTACCAGCCCTGGAACAAGCTGCCGGCGGCCACCCGCCACCTGGTGCTGCACGGCTCGGCGGGGCAAGAGGTCGACTTCTCGTTCGAGAAGAGCGGCCGCAAGCACACGTACAAGAAAGAGTTCGAGGGCGTGCTGGCGAACCTGCAGCGGCGCTTCGACGAGTACGAGCGGCGCCGCCGCGAGCAGGGGCGCACCAGCGATCAGGACTTCGAGGCCATCTACGACGAGTTCCACCGCTACATGGGCCAGACCCCCTGCGAGGAGTGCGGCGGGTCGCGCCTGCGCAAGGAGGCGCGCAACGTGCGCGTGGGCGGCAAGAACATCGTCGAGATGACGGCGCTGACCATCCGCGACGCGCACGCTTTCTTGGCAGGCCTGTCCCTGTCCCCGCGCCTGAAAGAGGTGGCGGAGCGCATCCTGCGCGAGGTGGGCGATCGCCTGTCGTTCCTGATCAACGTGGGCGTCGATTACCTGTCGCTGGATCGCACGGCGGTGACGCTGTCGGGCGGCGAATCGCAGCGCATCCGCCTGGCCACCCAGATCGGCAGCTCGCTGGTGGGCGTGCTGTACATCCTGGACGAGCCGTCGATCGGCCTGCACCAGCGCGACAACGAGCGCCTGCTGGACACGCTGCAGCGGCTGCGCGATCTGGGCAACACCGTGCTGGTGGTCGAGCACGACGAGGACACCATCCGCGCCGCCGACTACGTGATCGACATGGGTCCCAAGGCGGGCGTGCACGGCGGGCGCGTGGTGGCGGCGGGCCGTCCCGCCGAGATCATGAATAACCCGCAGTCGCTGACCGGCGCCTACCTGAGCGGCCGCAAGGTGATCGCGGTGCCGAAGCACCGCCGCTCGGCGGCGGCGCGCAACCTGACCATCAAGAAGGCCAGCGGCCACAACCTGCGCAACATCACCGTCCCCTTCCCCATCGGCGTGCTCACCTGCGTGACGGGCGTGTCCGGCTCGGGCAAGTCGACGCTGGTGATCGATACGCTGCTGCGCGCGCTGAACCAGAAGCTGCACGGCTCGAAGCACACGGCCGAGCCGTTCCAGGGCATGGACGGCCTGCAGCACGTCGACAAGGTCATCGACATCGATCAGGCGCCCATCGGGCGCACGCCGCGCTCCAACCCCGCCACGTACACGGGCGTGTTCACGCACATCCGCGATCTGTTCGCCAACCTGCCCGAGTCGAAGGCGCGCGGCTACAAGCCGGGGCGGTACTCGTTCAACGTGAAGGGCGGGCGCTGCGAGTCGTGCCAGGGGGACGGCATCCTGCGCATCGAGATGCACTTTCTGCCCGACGTGTACGTCGAGTGCGAGGCGTGCGGCGGTCGCCGCTACAACCGCGAGACGCTGGAGGTGCTGTACCGCAACAGCAGCATCGCCGACGTGCTGGACATGACGGTCTCGCAGGCGGCGGAGTTCCTGGAGAACATCCCCAAGGTGAAGCAGAAGCTGGACACCTTGCGCGAGGTGGGTCTGGGCTACGTGCGCCTGGGCCAGTCGGCGACCACGCTGTCGGGCGGCGAGGCCCAGCGCATCAAGCTGTCGAAGGAGCTGGCCAAGAAATCAACCGGCCGGACCGTCTACATCCTGGACGAGCCGACGACGGGCCTGCACTTCGCAGACATCGCCCAGCTGCTGGCGGTGCTGAACCGCCTGGTCGACCAGGGCAACACGGTCATCGTGATCGAGCACAACCTGGACGTCATCAAGACCGCCGACTGGGTCATCGATCTGGGCCCCGAGGGCGGCCCGGGCGGCGGCGGCGTGGTGGCGCTGGGCACGCCCGAGGACGTGGCCCGCGTGGCGGCCAGCTACACCGGCCGGTTCCTGAAGAAGGTCCTCTAGCCCCGCGATCGCGGGAACCCGGGGACCCTCGTCGGTTGTCCGGCGGGAATGTCGCCCATCCAGTCCCATCTGAAGGGCGTCGCACGGCTCGGATTGGCCCTGCTCGTCTGCGCGTCCTTCAGGTGCTCGACCCCTTCGCCCGCCGCGTGAAGATCCCGGTGCCGTCCTTTGCCCGGTTCGTTCCCCGCCGCGCTATGGTCGGGGCGGATGTCCGCGCTCGATAGCTGGCAAAAAGAGATGGACTCGGTGTTCATCTACCGGGTGATCGCCCAGGCGGAGAAGGCGCCGGAGAGGCACGCGCTGTTCAAGAAGCTGGCGACGGACGCCGAGTCGCAGGCGCAGATCTGGGCCAAGCAGCTGCACGCCCAGGGACAGGCGACGCCGCAGTTCGTGCCGGCCTTGCGCACGCGCCTGGTGGCCGGGCTGGTGCGACGGTTCGGGGCGCGGCCGTTGCGGGCGGTGCTGGCGGCCATGAAGGTGCGCGGCATGTCGGTGTTCACCACGGTGCTGGCCGGGCATCCGCTGCCGCGCTCCGCCGACGAGATCGGCCAGCGCCACCGCAGCGCGGGCGGCGGCAACCTGCGCGCGCTGGTGTTCGGCGCCAACGACGGCCTGGTGTCGAACGCCGGCCTGATCCTGGGCGTGGCGGGCGCGACCGGCGGGAACGGCGAGGCGCGCGCCATCGTCATCTCGGGCATCGCCGGGCTGCTGGCGGGCGCCTTCTCGATGGCGTCGGGCGAGTACGTGTCGGTGCGCTCGCAGCGCGAGATGTTCGAGCATCAGATCGCCGCCGAGCGCGACGAGCTGGAGACCTACCCCGAGGCCGAGGCCGCCGAGCTGGCGACGATCTACCAGGCGCGCGGGCTGTCGCAGGACGACGCGAACCACATGGCGGCCAGCATCATCAAGAACCCGGCCTACGCGCTCGACACGCTGGCGCGCGAGGAGCTGGGGCTCGATCCGGCGAACCTGGGCTCGCCCTGGGCGGCCGCGGGGTCCTCGTTCCTGTCGTTCTCGCTGGGCGCGCTGGTGCCGCTGGTGCCTTTTCTGGTGGCGCGCGACCGCCACGCGCTGCTGGCGTCGGTCGGTCTCACGGCGGTGGCGCTGTTCGGCATCGGCGCGGCCATCAGCCTGTTCACGGGCCGGAACGCCTGGCGGGGCGGCCTGCGGATGTTGCTGATCGGTGCGGCGGCGGCGGGCGCGACGTACTCGATCGGCCGCCTGCTCGACGTCACCGTGAGCTGAGCGGCGCCGCCTGCACGACCCACGCCTCGTCGCGGAACAGCTCGCGCCAGCCGTCGGCGGCCAGGTGCTTGGTGACGGGCGACAGCGGCGGCAGCGCCGCGCAGCGGATCTGGTGGCGCGCGAACAGCGCCTGGTACTGGCCCGTCTTCTCCGCCTCGATGTCCTCGCTCAGCAGCGACGCCGGATAGGGATCCTGGCGGCTGTCGATGAAGACCGGCACCTCGGGCACGAACCAGATCAGGTACCCGCCCTCGTTGTAGCGGTTGTACAGCGGGCCGCCGCACGCGCGAATCGCGGCGATGGCCGCAGGCGCGATGGGCCGCCACCCCAGCCGCGGCAGCGGCGCGCCCCACGACCCCACGATGGCGGCGGTCGCACCGGCCAGCATCAGCGCCACCAATCCCAGGTTCAGCCGCGGATGCTCCTGATCGTCCTGCCGCCCCCGGGTCCCCGGCAGCCGCGCCGCCGGGCCGATCAGCCGGCTCATCGCGGGCATCCACACCAGGCAGAACGGCGCGATGTTGCGCACGGCACGCGCCGCCAGGACCACCAGCACCAGCGCCACCACGACCACCAACCGATCGTCGAAGGGGGACAGGCGCCGCCACCGCGCAACGGTCGTGCCCACCAGCAGCAACGCCGCCACCCAGAAGCAGATCTCGATCGGTCCCTTCGGGTAGGAGGGCATCCACTCCATGATCTGATTCTGGCGCGAGCGCGCCATCGACTCACCGATGAACGTCCACAGGTGAACGCCCATGGGCGTCGCCGCCGTCAGCGCGCCGCACACCACGGTCAGGATGGCCAGCCGCGCCGCCAGCCGGCGGTCGTGAAACCAGGCGACGATCGTCGCCACCACCAGCACCACGCCCCCCAGCGCCACCGCGCCGTGCAGGTTCGCCCACAGCAGAAACAGCGGCGCGATCAGCAGCAGCCGGCGAGCGAGCAGCAGCCGCAGCAGCAGCACCAGCAGCAGCAGGCTGGCCACCTGCGGGCGCAGTGCCCACACCACCGACGCCAGGGGAATGCCGACCAGGGCCAGCACGAAGTTCACGCTGGACCGGGCCCGCATCAGGCCGTAGGCCAGCGCGCACGCCCCCGTCGCCAGCGCCGCGCCCGCCGCCGTCAACAGCGGCATGCCCCCGGCGCGGTGGCACGCCCACGACAGCGCTTGCCACAGCCATTCATGATTGGGCCAGGGCAGGCCGCGCGCCGTGTGCGAATAGGTGTCGACCAGCGGCACGTGTCCCGTGCGCGCCAGGTCGTAGCCGGCGCGCAGATGCCAGTACGAATCGGACTGCGCGGGCATCACCGCCGCCGTCGCCGCCACGGCCATCATCAGCAGGGCCACGCGCGTCTGCGCGAAGGTCAACTGCGCCAGCCGGGCCCGGACGGCGGCGATCACGGCGCGCGTCCGGCCGCCGGTGCGACCGCGAACGACTCGGCCACCTTCCGTTCCCGCAGCCGCCAGATGCGGCCGTCCATCAGGAAGTGATGCAAGTTCAAGAAGGCGACCACCGCGGCCGCCACCACGGGCCCTTCGCCCCCCCAGGCGCGCCCCAGCGCCGCGAACCCGGGATTGATCAGCAGGCCCAGGACCAGCACGGTGAGCAGGTACAGCGCGAAGAACGCCGGGCTGCGGCCGCGCGTCTGGTGCCAACTGGTGATGGCCAGATACTGCGCGCCGTGAAACACGGGCACCAGCACCACGTTGAAGAACGGGTTCCACAGCCCGATGCCGAACCACAACAGCTGCGTCGCCACCACCGCCCACACCTGCCGCGGCAACGGCGTGCCGGCGCGCCGGCGACGCGCCGCCAGCAGCCCCACCGACGACAGGCTACCCGCGATGGCCAGCGCCCCCGCGCCCAGCACCCAGGCCGGCAAGGGAGACGACGCCAGCGCGGCGCGGGTCAGCTCGTAGGCCGGGTTGCGCGCGGCCACGCCCACCCGCAACAGCCCCAGCAGCGAGATCAGCCAGGACAGATACAGCGGAAACGCGACCAGCCGCTTCTCGCACGGTTGCAGGCGCGCCCCCTGCCGCAAGGGATACAGCATGGCCAGGCCCAGCGATTGCCCCGAATAGTGATAGCCGGCCCAGGTCACGTACGTCGCGAAGAAGGCCAGGCCCGCGGTGTGCGGCCAGTGCACGGCCGCCACGGCCCACGCCAGCAGCCCCAGCGGCGCCACCACGGTCACGACCGGGTGCGCGCGCAGGATCGCCGCCGACGCGAAGGCGCGCCGGTAAGTCGCGGCATAGTGCGGGCCCACGAACATCAGCGTCAGCGCGAACGCGATCGTCGACGCCACCGCCAGGTGACCCGCGGCGGCCAGGGCCGCCAGCAGCGCGCTGCCCCCCAGCGTGAAGCCGGGCCCCAGCACGGCGAAGTCGGCCCACGGGCCCAGCAGGAAGCGGCCGGCCGGGCGCACGACCGGTGTCGCCGCGGACGCGACGGCGGGGACGACAGGGGGAGCTAACGCGGACATGCGGGTGGCTACGCCACTATATCGGCGGCCCCGGCCCGCCGCGTGAGGGGCCAGGTCGCATCCGACGCCGGAACTGACGACGACCGCCTGCGTCCCCTGGCGCCAAGGTACGACCGGCGAACCGACGGAAAGGCGCGACGGCGGGGCAGCGCGGATAAGATCGCAGGCGGAGCGCCGACACCTGACCACACGGAACGATCACGCGCCCTCGTCTGGTCTTCGCTCGCCGGCCGATCCGCCGGCGCCAGCCCGCTGGTCACCGGCGATTCGTGCGCTGGCCGTGGGCGCCGCCGTCGCCACCTGTCTGGCCTGGGGCTCGGCGGGGCTGGCGCCCCTGGTCGACGCGGCCACCGGGGCCCTGCGGCCGAGCGATCTTCCCACCGACTTCGTGCCGGCGGCGCGCCGGGCCCGCGGGGCGCCACCCGGCACCGACGTGGCGACCGGAAACGCCGAGGCGCGGGCGGCGGGCGCGCCCGCCTTCGTCCCCGTGGGCGCGCCCTATCGGGCCCACCCGCCGCCGGCCGTGATGGTGGTGCGACCGCTGGTGGCGCTGGGGTTCCCGCGCGCCGCGCTGGCGTGGCTGGCGCTGTCGCTCGCCTCCCTCGCCGTGCTGGCGTGGCTGGTGACGGGCGTGTTCGTTCCCGACGCGCGCCGCCGGTTCATTCGCGTGTGGCCGGTGTTCGGGGCGCTGCTGCTGTGGCCGCCGGTGCTGCACAACCTGGAGAAGGGGCAGTGGTCCCTGCCCATCGCCGCGTTGCTGGCGCTGGCCTTCGCGGCCGCTGGGCGGGGAGCGCGAGGACGGGCGGGTGCGCTGATCGCCGCCGCCGCATGCTTCAAGATCACGCCCGCGCTGGTCCTGTTCGCGCTGCTGCGACGTCCCGGGCGCGGGCGCGTGCTGGTCGGCGCGGCAGCGGCCACGGCCGGCCTGGCGCTGCTGTCGCTGGCGGTGATGGGGACCGGCTACTGGGGTGACTTCTTGCGCTCGTCGGGAGAGAACGCGACCGGCTGGCAGACCGCCCCCGCCAACACGCTGTCGCTGTGGGGCGTGACCAGCCGGCTGCTGATCGGCGGCGCCTTCGCGCGGCCCGCGCTGGTGTCACCGGCCGCGGCGCGGGCCGTGTGGATGATCGGGGCGCTGTTGCTGTCGGGGACGGCTGTCGCCGTCACCTGGCCCAGGTCGCGTCCGGTAACGCCCGACGCGGCATCCACGACGCTGGTCCCGGCGCGGGTGTTC
>Ga0207705_10002838_pt1 | contig 13260 bp, 12 predicted proteins | sample KBSC13metaG_FD_184314 | JGI IMG/M metagenome (GOLD analysis project Ga0207705, IMG submission 184314) | Corn rhizosphere microbial communities from Kellogg Biological Station, Michigan, USA - KBS C1-3 metaG (SPAdes) (version 2) | ecosystem: Host-associated > Plants > Roots > Rhizosphere > Soil ...
CCTGCGCGTCGAGATGGAATGGCCGGACCAGTACAAGCGCTGCGACGTCGGACCCCTTGGCCGATGAGCGCCGCGCGCGACGAGGCGTGAACCCATGATCGTCTTCATCACCGGCGCCACGGCCGGATTCGGATCCACCATCGCCCGGCGTTACGTGCACGAGGGCCACCAGGTCATTGCCGCGGGACGCCGCCGCGAGCGGCTGCAGGCGCTGCAGGAGGATCTCGGCGCGGAGAAGTGCCACACCGTCGAGCTCGACGTGCGTGACCGCTCTGCGGTGGAAGCCGCGTTCCGGACCCTTCCCGCGCCATTCCGCGAGGTCGACATCCTCGTGAACAACGCGGGCCTCGCCATGGGGCGCGAGCCCTCGCAGACGGCGAGCCTGGACGACTGGGACACGATGATCGACACCAACGTGAAGGGGCTGATGTACTGCACGCGCGCGGCTCTCGTCGGCATGGTCGAGCGCAATCGCGGCCACATCGTGAACATCGGGTCGGTGGCGGGCATGTACCCGTATCCCGGTGGCAACGTGTACGGCCCGACCAAGGCCTTCGTGCATCATTTCAGCCTCAACCTCCGCGCCGACCTCCTCGGCACCGCGGTGCGCGTGACCGACGTGCAGCCGGGAATGACCTCGGGCACGGAGTTCTCGAAGGTCCGCTTCCGCGGCAACGAGGAGCGCGCGGCGAAGGTCTACGAAGGCGTGCGCGCGACCCTCACGGCGGAGGACATCGCAGAGGCCGTCTACTGGGTGACTTCGCGTCCCGCGCACGTGAACGTGAACTCGCTCGAGGTGATGCCCGTCGCTCAGGCCTTCAGCCCCTTCAACGTCGACCGCAAGAGCTGACGGAGAAAACGATGATCGACCTCTACTACTGGACGACCCCCAACGGCCACAAGATCACCCTCTTCCTCGAGGAGGCCGGCCTCGAGTACCGCATCAGGCCGATCAACATCGGCAAGGGCGAGCAGTTCGACGCGGCCTTCCTGAAGGTCTCGCCCAACAACAAGATCCCCGCGATCGTGGACCACGCGCCGGCCGAGGGCCGCTCCCCGATCAGCGTCTTCGAGTCGGGCGCGATCCTGCTCTACCTCGCGGGAAAGACGCGCCAGTTCATCCCCGCGAGCCTCCGTGGCCAGGTCGAGGCCATCGAGTGGCTTTTCTGGCAGATGGGCGGCCTGGGGCCCATGGCCGGGCAGAACCATCACTTCGCGCATTACGCGCCCGAGAAGGTTCCCTACGCGATCGAGCGCTACGTGAAGGAGACGAACCGCCTGTATGCGGTGCTCGACAAGCGCCTCGAGGGGCGCGACTTCCTGGTGGGGCGCGAGTACACCATCGCCGACATGGCGTCGTATCCGTGGATCATCCCCGAGCGGCAGGGGCAGAACCTGGAAGACTTCCCCCACCTCAAGCGCTGGTACACCGCCATCCGCGCGCGTCCCGCCACGCAACGCGCGTACGCTCGGGCGAAGGAAGTGAACCCGACCCAGGGCGGCATCCGCACCGAGGAAGAACGCCGCATCCTGTTCGGCCAGGACCGCTCCGTCGTAAAGTAGCGGCTCGGGAAAGGGCCGCCGGCAGACGCGGCCTTCCCATCTCATGGAGGAGACCGTGAGTCGGCTCAAGGATCCGGCGGCGATCCGTCGCATCGCCAAGAAGTCGCTCTTCGAGGGGCTGGGCCAGATCTGCGAGGGCGCGATCATCGTCGATCGCGAGGCGCGCATCGTGTGGCTCTCCGACAAGTATGCGGCGCGCCTCAAGCTCGCCAACGCGTCGCAGGCGATCGGCCGCGTGGTCGAGGACGTGATCCCCAACAGCCTCATGCGCGAGGTGGTGCGCACGGGCGAGCCCATGCTCCTCGACATCATGCAGTTCGGCGAGGAATCCTTCGTCGTGATGCGCGTCCCGCTCAAGGACGAGCGCGGGCGCGTCGTCGGAGCTGCCGGTTTCATGCTGTTCGACGAGGTGCGCTACCTCGAGCCGCTCGTCTCCAAGTTCCAGCGCCTCGAGACCCAGCTCGCCGACGCGCGCAAGTCCCTCGCCGAGGAGCGGCGCACGCGCTACACCTTCTCGAGCTTCATCGGCGCCTCTGCCGCCGCCATGGAGACCAAGCGCCAGGCGCGCCGCGCGGCTCAAACGGACACGACCGTGCTCCTGCTGGGCGAGACCGGCACCGGCAAGGAGGTGATCGCCCAGGCGATCCACGCGGCAAGCCCGCGCGCGCACGGCGCCTTCATCGGCGTGAACGTCGCGGCGATCCCCGAGGCGATGCTCGAGGCGGAGTTCTTCGGCACCGCGCCGGGCTACGAGCGCGCTGTCTCGCAAGCGGGGCGCTTCGAGCTCGCGCACGGCGGCACCCTCTTCCTCGACGAGGTGGGTGACATGCCGCTCGCCGTGCAGGGCAAGCTCCTGCGCGCGCTGCAGGAAAAGGAAGTCGAGCCCCTCGGAGGACGGCGCGTCGCGAAGGTGGATGTGCGCGTGATCGCTGCGAGCAGCGTGGACCTGCGCCGCATGGTCTCGACCGGGCGCTTCCGCTCCGACCTTTACTACCGGCTCTGCGTCCTGCCGATCGAGCTGCCGCCGCTCCGGGAGCGGCTGGACGACCTCGAGATTCTTTGCGACCACATCCTGGAGGACATCGCGCGGCGCTCGGCGCGGCCGCAGCGCGAGCTCACGCCCACGGCGCTCGCGGTGCTCGCCGCCTATCCGTGGCCCGGCAACATCCGCGAGCTGCGCAACGTGCTCGAGCAGGCGACGATGCATTCGGACAGCCCGCGGCTCTCCGCCGAGGAGTTCAGCCTCATCCTGCCGCGCCTGCCCAGCCCGGCGCGCGCGGGAGAGCGGCCCACCCTCAAGCTCGCCGACGTGGTGGCCGACGCCGAGCGCAGCGCCATCCGCTCGGCGCTCGCGGCGGCGGAGGGAAAGAAAGTGCTGGCGGCCGAGCTGCTCGGCATCTCGCGCGCGACGCTCTACCAGAAGCTCTCCGACCTGGTCACGCGCTAAGGGTCGATCGCGCACGTTTTGCACCGTTGTGTCCGGATTTCCGGAATCGCGTCCGCCGTGCCGGATTTGGCTTTTCAAGCGCGGCTTCGCGGAGTAGCGTGCGATCCACCGGGCTGCGGCGTCCGGTTTCCCCGACGCCTTCGCCCCGGGCCCCTAAGATTCCACTCGCTCGGAGAAGAGACATGTCCGCATTCATGCGTGCGACGCTCGGCGCTTCCCTCGCGTTCGCCCTCGCCGGCTGCGGCGGCGGCGGCGGCCACGACGACCTGCCCGCGAACACCGCGCCGCCCTACCTCAAGGGCAACATCATCAGCAGCACGTACGACGGCACGAGCAACGACCTGCTCACGGCCGGGCTCGGCAAGACCGGTCTCGGCACCGGGGCGTGTCCCGCGCCGGCGAATCCGGCGTCGCCGACCACGACGGAGCTGCGCACGATCGCCATCTGCAACAACTATCGTGCGCTGGTGGACGTCGCGGCCAACGGCGGCTACGGCACGCTCTACGGCCCGAACGTCGACGCGAGCGGCAACGTCACCTCGAGCGAGGGCAAGATCGCCGGCGAGGAGGACATCGTCTACGCCGACGACGGCAGTGGCCGGCAGAACGTGACGCTGATGGTGCAGATCCCCGCCACGTTCGACCCGAAGAACCCGTGCATCGTGACGGCGACCTCGAGCGGCTCGCGCGGCGTATACGGCGCCATCGGCACGGCCGGCGAGTGGGGCCTCAAGCGCGGCTGCGCCGTCGCTTATACCGACAAGGGCACGGGCAACGGGTACCACGACCTCGGGGCCGATGCGGTGGACCTGATCCAGGGCCAGCGCGTGTCGGCGGCGAGCGCGGGCACGGGCGCGGAATTCAACGCGAGCCTGAACGCGGCGGACCTCGCGGCTTACAACAGCGCGTTCCCCAACCGCTACGCGTTCAAGAACGCGCATTCGCAGCAGAATCCCGAGGCGACGTGGGGCCGCGATACCCTGCGCTCGATCGAGTTCGCGTTCTACATGATCAACCAGAAGTACGGCGAGAACGTGAACGGCACGCGCTACCAGACGATCCGCGCCGACGGCACGGTCGTCATCGCCTCGAGCGTGTCCAACGGCGCGGGCGCGGCGCTGCTCGCCGCCGAGCAGGACACGACCGGCCTGATCGACGGCGTCGCGGTCGCCGAGCCGAACATCCAGGTGAACCCGCCCGCCGGGCTCGTGATCAAGCGTGGGAACACGACGGTCACCACCTTCGGCAAGACGCTGTACGACTACTTCACCTTCGCCGACCTCTACGAGCCGTGCGCGTCGCTCGCGACCGCGGCCATCGGCGGCGGCTCGGCGGGCATCCCCGGGGTCACCACGCCCAATGCCACGGCGGCGGCCAACCGCTGCGAGGCGCTCGCGAACCACGGCCTGGTGAGCGGCAGCACGACGACCGAGCGCGCCAACGATGCGCTGAACAAGATGATCGCGTACGGCTGGGAGCCGGATTCGATCCCGTTCATGGCGTCGCACTACTCGCTCGCGGTGCCCGCCGTCGCGGTCACCTATGCGAACGCGTACGCGAAGGCGAGCGTGAAGGACAACCTGTGCGGCTACAGCTTCGGCGCCACCCCGGTGAACGGGGTGCCGCCGCCGCTTTCAGCCGCCGCCGCCGCGCAGCTCTTCGCCACGGGCAACGGCGTGCCGCCCACCAGCGGCATCAACATCATCAACAACAACTCGGTGGGCGGAGCCGCGGTCGATGCCGCGTCCGTCTCGCCCTCGACCGGCAAGGCGGACCTGAACTTCGACGGCGCCCTGTGCATGCGCGAGCTGCTCACGTCGTCGTCGCCTGCGGCCGTGACGCTGCGCGCGAGCATCGATGCATTGAAGGGCACCGGCAACCTGCACGGAAAGCCCGCGATCATCGTGCAGGGCCGCTCCGACACGCTGCTGCCGATGAACCACACGTCGCGACCGTATTACGCGCTCAACAAGAGCGTCGACGCGCAAAGCCAGCTGCAGCTCTACGAGATCACCAACGCGCAGCACTTCGACGCGTTCATCGACAACGCCGCCGCCCCGGGCTACGACTCGCGCCTCGTGCCGCTGCACCGCTACTTCCTGCAGGCGATGGACCTGATGTGGGCCAGGCTGAAGAACGGCACGGCGCTGCCGCCCTCGCAGGTGGTGCACACGACGCCGCGCGGCGGCACGCCGGGCGCGGCGCCGGCCATCACCGCCGCCAACGTGCCGCCGATCTCGGCGACGCCCGCGGCGGGCAGCTCGATCACGTTCAGCGGCAATGTGCTGACCATTCCAGATTGATGCCACCGGCAAGCCTCGCCGCTCCCGTCGGCCGCGGCGAATGTCACTCAAATCCTGACGGGGAAAGAAAACGGGCGCCGCGGCGCCCGTTTTGCTTCATTGCGCTGACTCCGCTACTTCGCCTTCGCGGCCTCGTTCAGCGACTTGATCGTGTCGTTGTAGTCCTTGATCGCGGCATTGGCGGCTTCCTCGTTCGCCTTCATCACCGCCTGGCGCTCGTCGATGTAGCCCTTCATGCATTTCTGCCACGCCTCGACGTCCTGGTTGTAGCGCTTCGTCACGCTCGCATCGCTGCGCATCATCTCGCCGGGAAGCTTCGGCTTCTCGCAGCTGGGCTTGGGGATGGGAGCCGCAGACTGCGCGAATGCATTCGACGCGGCAACGAGGGCCGCCGCCAGGAGGAAACGGTTCATGGAAAGCCTTCCGGAATTCGATTTCGAGGGCGTTAGCTTACCGCATCAATCCGGCACGGCGACCGTGTAGTTGAGCGGCAGGCGCCCGCCATCGGCGTAGATCGTCTGTCCCGTCACGTACGACGCATCGTCGCTCGCGAGGAAGGCCACGACGCGCGCGATCTCGTCGGGCTCGCCCATGCGGCCCATCGGGGTACGCGACAGGATCTTGCGCTCGGCCTCGCGATTTCCGAGCACCGCGGTGCGCGCGAGCTCGGTGAGGATCGTGCCGGGCCCCACCGCGTTCACGCGGATGCGGTGCGGCGCGAGGGCGAGCGCCATCACCCTCGTGAGCTGGTTGATGCCGCCCTTGGAGACCACGTACGGCACCTGGTTGGGGATCGCGAGCACGGCGTTCACGCTCGACATGTTGACGATCGCGCCGCCCCGCTTCTGCCTCACCATCTGCCGGGCGGCCGCCTGGCCCGTGAGGAAAATCCCCTTCAGGTTCACGCCGAGCACGCGATCGAAATCCGCCTCGGCGAGGTCGAGGAATTCCGCCGCGTGCACGATGCCCGCGTTGGCGACCAGGATGTCGAGCCCCCCGAAACGGTCGACCACGAACTCCATCGCGGCGTCGACGGACGCCTTGCGGCTCACGTCGCACTCGATGAAGGCGCAGGGCGCCGTCGTGGGAGAGAGCGAGCGTGACGCGTCGTGCCCTGCCCTTGCGTTCACGTCGGCGAGGATGACCGAGGCCCCTTCGGCCGCGAGCACCTTCGCGCACGCGAGGCCGATGCCCTGCGCCGCCCCGGTGACGAGCGCGACCCTGCCTTCGAGACGCATTGCTATTTCGCCTTGGCGGCGTCGGCGATCTCGCCGCAGAAGGCATCCTGCCCCGCCGGGCAGCTCGCCTTCGCGCGCGAATACACGGCGTCACGGTCTTCCCTGGGCGCCGCGCGCAGGTGCGCAAGGACGAACTGCCTGAACGACGCGTCTCCCATGGCCTTCGCGAGGCCGGGAACGTCCTTCCAGTCGACGAGCTGGCGCAGCAGCGCATCGGAGAACGCGTCGCCGACTTCACCCGAATCGCAGTGGCCGAAATCCTGCTGGGCGCGGCGCAGTTGCTCCCAGTTGAACACGCGGTCGATGGCCTTCTGCGCGTTGGCGGCATCGGCCTTGCTGCATGCGCGGTCGGCGCCCCATGCGCCGGTTGCCAACACGAGGCCTGCAACGACGGGGGCGGCGAAGCGCATGGGTTCTCCTCTAGGCCGCCATTCCGGGGCGGCGGTCCGCGCGGTCGAGCCGCTCGCGGATCGAGCGGGCGATGCCCGCGGCATCGAGGCCGCATTCTGCCAGCAACTGGGCGTGGTCGCCGTGCTCGACGAAGTGATCGGGCAGGCCGAGCACCAGAACCGGCACGCCGATGCCGTCCCGGGCGAGCAACTCCAGCACGCCGCTGCCGGCCCCGCCCGCGGCGACGTTCTCCTCCACCGTCACCAGCAGGTCATGCGTCGTCGCGAGCCTGAAGACGAGATCGCGGTCGAGCGGCTTCACGAAACGCATGTTGGCGACCGTGGCGTTGAGCTCCTGTCCCGCCTCGAGCGCGGGCTTCACCATCGAGCCGAAAGCGAGGATCGCCACGCGCTTGCCCTCGCGGCGGATCTCGCCGCGTGCGATGGGCAGCGCCTTCATCTCGGACTGGGCTTCGACACCCACGCCGGCGCCGCGCGGATAGCGCACCGCGCTGGGCGCATCCAGCGTGAAGGCCGTGTAGAGCATCTGGCGGCACTCGTTCTCGTCGGCGGGCGCCATCACCGTCATGTTCGGGATGCAACGCAGGTACGAAAGGTCGAACGCGCCGTGGTGCGTCGGGCCGTCAGCGCCGACCAGGCCGCCGCGATCGAGCGCGAAGACGACGGGCAGGTTCTGCAGGGCCACGTCGTGGATCAGCTGGTCGTAGCCGCGCTGCAGGAAGGTCGAATAGATCGCGACGACGGGCTTCAGGCCATCCACCGCGAGGCCGGCGGCGAAGGTCACCGCGTGCTGCTCGGCGATGCCGACGTCGAAGTAGCGGTCGGGGAATTCCTGCGAGAAACGGACGAGGCCCGAGCCCTCGCGCATCGCGGGCGTGATGCCCACGAGGCGCTCGTCGCTGCGCGCCATGTCGCAGAGCCACTCGCCGAAGACCTGCGTGTAGGTCGGCTTCGGCTTGGCCACGCCCGACGCGGCCGCCGGCTTCACGAGGCCGACCCCCGGGTCGAACTTGCCGGGGCCGTGGTAGGCGATGGGATCGTCCTCGGCGAGCTTGTAGCCCTGGCCCTTGCGCGTCACGACGTGCAGGAACTGGGGCCCCTCGAGGCGCTTCACGTTCTGCAGCGTATCGATCAGGACGTCGAGGTTGTGGCCGTCGATGGGTCCGGTGTAGTTGAAACCGAACTCCTCGAAGAGGGTCGAGGGCGTGATCATGCCCTTCGCGTGCTCCTCGAAGCGCTTCGCGAGCTCCTTCATGGCGGGAGCTGCCGCGAGCATCTTCTCGGCGGTGCGGCGGGTCGCCGCGTAGAAGCGGCCCGACATCAGCTTCGCGAGGTAGTTGTTGAGCGCGCCGACGTTCTCCGAGATCGACATGTCGTTGTCGTTGAGAACCACGATCACGTTCGCGTGCGCCTGCTCGGCGTTGTTGAGCGCCTCGAAGGCCATGCCGCCGGTGAGCGCGCCATCGCCGATCACCGCGACGGCACGATCCTCGCGGCCCTCGAGGCGAGCCGCCACGGCCATGCCGATGGCGGCCGAAATCGAAGTCGAGGAATGCGCGGTGCCGAATGCGTCGTACGGGCTTTCCTCGCGGCGCGGGAACCCGCCGAGGCCGCCCTTCTGACGAAGCGAGCCCATGCGATTGCGGCGCCCGGTGAGGATCTTGTGGCCGTAAGTCTGGTGGCCGACATCCCAGATCAGGCGATCGGCCGGCGTCTGCATGACGTAATGCAACGCGATGGTGAGCTCGACGGTGCCCAGGTTCGAGGAGAGGTGGCCGCCGGTCGAGGCGACCGACTCCACGAGGAAATCCCTCAGCTCGGCCGCGACTTGGGCCAGCTGCTTGCGGTCGAGCCGGCGCAGGTCGGCCGGGTCGCCGATGGTCTCGAGGAGGGGGTATCGGCCCATGGCAGCATCCATTCTATCGGCTCCGGCGCACGATGAAGGCCGCGAGGCCGCGCAGGCGCTCGGCGCGCTCCCCGAAAGGCTGGAGCACGTCCAGCGCCTGGTCCAGGAGGTCGTCGGCGAGCTCCTTTGCCTGGGGCAGGCCGAGGAGGCTGGTGTACGTGGGCTTCCCGGCCGCGCGGTCCTTGCCGGCGGTCTTGCCGAGGGTGGCCGCGTCGCCCTCTTCGTCGAGGATGTCATCGACGACCTGGAAGGCGAGCCCCACGCACTTGCCGTAGCGGTCGAGCCTCTCCAGCTCTTCCACGGCCAGCCCGCCGCAATGGCCGCCGAGGACCACCGAAGCCCGGATCAGGGCGCCGGTCTTGAGGATGTGCATGTACTCGAGCTCCGGAAGCGTGAGCGCACGTCCCACCGCGTCCAGGTCGATGGCCTGGCCGCCCGCCATGCCGCGCGAGCCGCACGCCACCGCGAAGAGCTGCAGCATCGCGAGCTGCACCTTCGGATCGTCGGCGAGCGCGTGCTCGGCCATGAGCTGGAAGGCGAGGCTCTGCAGCGCGTCCCCGGCAAGGAGCGCCGTCGCCTCGTCGAACTCGACGTGGCAGGTCGGCTTGCCGCGGCGCAGGACGTCGTCGTCCATGCACGGCAGGTCGTCGTGGATGAGCGAATACGCATGGATCATCTCGACCGCGCTCGCGGCGATATCGAGGCGATCCTCGCTAGCCCCGGCGAGCTCGCCCGCGGCAAAGACGAGCATCGAGCGCACGCGCTTGCCGCCGCCCAGCGTGGCATAGCGCATGGCGTCATGCAGGCGCCCGGGCGCGATCTGCGACGCGGGCAGGAATCCGCAGAGCGCGTTCTCGACGCGCCCGGCCACCTGGCGCGACCAGGTGTCGAAGTCGGGCGGCGCCGTCACTGCGCCTCGAGGTCGCGCAGCGTGTCGCCGTCGAGGACCGCGATGCGGGCCTGCGCGTCGGCGAGCTTCGACTCGCAGAACTTGATGAGCTGGGCGCCGCGCTGGTATGCGGCCAGCGATTCCTCGAGGGGCAGCTTGCCTTCCTCCATGCGGGAGACGAGGCCCTCGAGCTCCTCGAGCGCGTGCTCGAAAGTGAGGCTCGCCGGCAAGGCCGGCGGTGTATCGGACATGGGGGAGCGAAACAGGGTTACGGCGGTAAGCAATTCTACACCAAGGTCTTGAAAACGAAGGGAACTCGCCTCAAAATAGAGGTCTGATCTGTTGCACCACTGACCGGGACGGAGCTGCAGAGTTAAAAGCTAGCTGACTCGATTTGCCCGCGTTGTTTTCAATTCCATTCGTTCTAGGGGGTTGGACATGACGGACCTCGCGAGTCAGAGGGCGCTCACGCGCTCCGCGCCTCACCTTCCGCTTTCCTGGTACTTCGACCCGCACGTCGCGGAGCTCGAGCAGAAGCTTCTTTTCGCACGCGGGCCCGGCTACGTGGCCCACGAGCAGATGGCGCCCAACCCGGGCGACTATCGCGTCCTCGACTGGAAGGCCAACGGCGCCTGGTCGCTCGTGAACAATGGCGACCGCCACGACCTGGTCTCCAACGTGTGCCGGCATCGGCAGGCGCGGATGCTCGACGGCTCGGGAACGCTCCCCGGCGGCACCATCACCTGCCCGCTGCATCGCTGGAGCTACGACAGCGGCGGCAAGCTGCTGGGGGCGCCCGCGTTCAGCGAGCAGCCGTGCCTCGACCTGCCGCGGCAGGAGCTGCGCAAGTGGAACGGCATGCTCTTCAACGGCAAGCGCGACGTCGCGCGGGACCTTGCGCGGCTCGGTGTCGCGAAGGAGCTCGACTTCGAGGGCTACGTGCTCAACAAGGTCGACGTCGCCGAGTACGACTTCAACTGGAAGACCTTCGTCGAGGTGTATCTCGAGGATTACCACGTCGGGCCGTTCCATCCGGGGCTGGGCCGCTTCGTCACGTGCGACGACCTGCGCTGGGAATTCGGCGATTGGTACAACGTGCAGACGGTCGGCGTGAACCAGGCGCTCGGCACGCCGGGCTCCGACGTCTACAAGCAATGGCACGAGCAGGTGCTCAAGTACCGCAACGGCGAGCCGCCGCCCCACGGCGCGATCTGGCTCACCTACTACCCGAACGTCATGGTGGAGTGGTATCCGCACGTGCTCGTGATCTCCACGCTGCATCCGCGCGGGCCCGAGAAGTGCGTGAACGTGGTCGAGTTCTACTACCCGGAGGAGATCGCGCTCTTCGAGCCGGAATTCACCGAGGCCCAGCAGAAGGCGTATCACGAGACCGCGATCGAGGACGAGGAGATCTGCGTGCGCATGACCGAAGGCCGGCGCGCGCTGCTCGCCGACGGCCGCGAGGAGCACGGGCCCTACCAGTCCCCGATGGAGGACGGCATGGTCCACTTCCACGAGTTCATCAAGCGGGAGCTGGGCCAGCACGTGTAGTTCTCCCTCTGCCTTGGGAGAGGGCGTGGGTGAGGGGGAAACAAAACGGGGCGGCCCGATGGCCGCCCCGTCTCGCTTTTAGCTCCTCCTCCGTGATTCTTCGTGGATCAGTCGCCGATCATTCGTCGAATTCGTGGACGACGGCCCACAGGGTCGCAAATGTATGCGAGGAGAAGTCGCGGTGCAAGTCCTCGTAATCCTCGGCCCGCACGGGCTCGCGCTCCTTGCCCTTGCGGATCTCGAACCAGCGGCGCTGGATCTGCTCGCGCACCGGATGCGGCGGCATGGCCGGGCGGCGCAGCGACGAGCTCGTGCCCGCGAAGAGCCGGCGCTTGAGCGTCACGTCCGCCGACGAGATGCGGAAGAGCTTGGTCAGCATGTTCGACGTGGCGCCGTGGCGGATGAAGAACTCGAGCTGGCGTGAGCGCTTGTTGAGGTAGCCGACCTGACGCAGGCCGTGATCGAGCGAGCCCGCGTCGATCTCGATCGCGACGCGCGGATCCGTCATCTCCGAGAGCTGGACCAGCTCCTCGGAGCTCAACGTGCGCAGCTCGTCGATCTGCCGCACGCTCAACCCGGGCGGCGGCGGCGCCTGCTTCTCGGACTCCTGGCGCAGCTCCCTGATCAGGTGCGCCAGGACCAGTAATCGTAGCTGCTGGTCGCGAATGACGAACATCGGACCCTCCCGCTTGTTCTTCTGCCTCGAACCTCGCCGTGCATCCCCGTGCGCAACGTGCGGCACAAAATTGCGCCGCGCAATCGCCCGTGTCAACCGGAATTCACGCTTTTTCGGCCACGGGAAAACCGCCGCCGCTAGGCCTCCTCCATCTCCAGCTTGAACTGCGACGTGAGCTGCTGCTGCTGGACCGGCGGCACCGCCGCGTAGTGGCTGAATTCAACGGTATACGCGCCCTGCCCGCCGGTGACCGATCGCAGGCGCGACTGGTACTCGGATACTTCCGAGAGCGGCGCCATGCCCTGGATCGCCATCAGCCCGCCGCCGGTCGATTCGGTGCCGGTGACCTGTCCGCGCTTGCTCGAGAGGTCCGACGTGAGGTCGCCCACGAAGCGATCGGGCGCGGTGATCTCGATGTTGACGATGGGCTCGAGCAGGATGGGCGAGGCCTTCAGGATCGCATCGATGGTCGCCTTGCGCCCCGCGGTCACGAACGCGATCTCCTTCGAGTCCACGGGATGGCTCTTGCCGTCGTAGACCGTCACGCGGATGTCCTCGACCGGATAGCCCGCGATGACACCGTGGTCGAGCGCCTGGCGCACGCCCTTCTCCACCGCGGGGATGAACACCGTGGGGATCACGCCGCCCTTCACCTGGTCGACGAACTCGAAGCCGCTGCCGCGCGCGAGCGGCTCGACCTTCAGGAACACCTCGCCGAACTGTCCGGCGCCGCCGGTCTGCTTCTTGTGGCGGCAATGGCCTTCCGAGCGGCGCGTGATGGTCTCGCGATAGGGAATCTTCGGCGGCTTCACGCTCACTTCCATCTTGTACTGCTGCTGCATCTTCTCGAGCTTGGTGCGCATGTGCAGGTCGCCCAGCCCGCGCATCACGGTCTCGTGCGTCGTGGGATGGCGCTCGATCCAGAGGCACGGGTCCTCGATCTCCAGCTTGTGCAGCACGTCGAAGAGGCGTTGCTCGTCGCCCTTCTTCTTCGTCTCGACGGCGATGGAGTGCATCGGCGTCGGGAAGTCCAGCGAGCGCAGCCGGATGTGATCCTCGTCGTGCGAGTCGTGCAGCACCGCGTTGAAGTCGATCTCGTCGATCTTCGCGACGGCGCCGATGTCGCCCGGCACGAGCGCATCGACCTCGACCAGCTCCTTGCCCTGCGATTGGTAGAGGTGGCCGACCTTGAAGGCCTTCTTGCCGTCACCGACGTAGAGCTGCGTCTCCTTCGTGATCGTGCCCTGGTGCACGCGGAAGATCGCCACCTTGCCGAC
>Ga0207705_10002839_pt1 | contig 13246 bp, 14 predicted proteins | sample KBSC13metaG_FD_184314 | JGI IMG/M metagenome (GOLD analysis project Ga0207705, IMG submission 184314) | Corn rhizosphere microbial communities from Kellogg Biological Station, Michigan, USA - KBS C1-3 metaG (SPAdes) (version 2) | ecosystem: Host-associated > Plants > Roots > Rhizosphere > Soil ...
GAAGCTGTTCGGATCGAGCGATCCGATCCAGGCCGGCGAGTTCCAGATCCCCGCGGGCATGAGCGCCTCGCGCATCCTCGACCTCCTGCAGCACGGCAAGCCCCTGCAGCGGCTCGTTACCGTCACCGAAGGCATGCCGTCGATTATCGTCGCGGAGAAGCTTGCCGCGAACCGTTACCTGACGGGACCCCTGCCTCCGATGGTCGAAGGCTCGCTCCTCCCGGACAGCTACAGCTACGACCGAGGCGACACGCGCGCCGAGGTGGTGAAACGGATGCAACAGGCGATGGTGAAAACGCTCGCCGAGCTGTGGCCGAAAAATAGCGGCCGCTGCCCGCTCGCCAGCAAGGAAGACGCGGTTACGCTCGCCTCCATCGTCGAGAAGGAAACGGGCAAGCCTGCGGAGCGGCGGATGGTCGCCGGAGTCTATTGCAACCGGCTGCGCATCGGAATGAAGCTCGATGCCGATCCGACGGTCATTTATCCGATTACGAAGGGAAAACCGCTCGGTCGCCGCATTAATCGATCGGAGCTGCAGTCGGACGACCCGTACAACACCTACACGCACGCGGGTTTGCCACCGGGGCCGATCGCCAATCCGGGCAAAGCCAGCATCGAGGCCGTGCTCAACCCGGCGGACACCAAGGCGCTCTACTTTGTCGCTGACGGCACCGGCGGCCATGTTTTTGCCGAAACGCTGGCGGAGCAGTCGGCCAACGTGAAGCGTTGGTACGCCATTCGGCGAGCGAGAGGAGAGATGTGAGAAACAGGGGAATTGCGCGTGGCCGGATGTTCGTCGGCGGGTTCCTGCTGTTCGCTGCGGCGATCGTCTGGGCGACCGGGATCTTGACCAGCCCGCACGGCGATACGGTCACTCAAGGAACCGAGCACGTCCGATCGGTGGTCGTCATCTATCTTCGCAACGTGGCGCTCGCGACCGTCTTTCTCGCAGCCGTGTCGGCCTGGCTGCTGTTTCCGTCACGACGACCGCGCGCCCCGCGACGCGACTGGGCGATCGGCATCCTCATCGTGCTTTTGATCGTCAGCAGCCTTTATGAACTGGTCTGGCTGCACAGGATTGTCAGCTAGGCGGCGCTTCGAGACGCCTGCCGACGGATTCGCCTATCCGGCCTTCCCGTCATAGTGCCGGAAAACGTCCATAAAGCCGGGAACCGTATCGGTGCGATCCCAGTCGCGCTGAAGCTCGCAATATAGCTGCGCGCGGCTCGTGAGGGCAGCTCCCGCTTGTTCGATTCGCCGAAGAGCGGCCTCGTGCGCGGTAAGGGAGGTTCCACCGACCGCGTCGGTCACCGCATAGACCTCATAGCCAGCCTGTAGCGCATCGAGCGTCGGGAAGGTTAGGCATGCTTCGGTCCACAACGCGGTCATTATCAATTTCTTGCGCCCAGTCGCTTCGACCGCCTGCCGGAATTCGGTGTCCTCCCAGGCATTGATCGTGGTGCGATCGTAGACCGGAGTCCGCCCCAGGACCTCTACCAGCGGATCGATCATCGGCTTGTTCCGGCCGTTCGACACATTGACCGTCGAGACGATGACGGGAAGCTTGTAATTCATCGCCGCCTTGGCGGTGCTGATGACGTTGAACACGAGCTCGCCCTGATCCATCGACCGGATGGAACTGACCTGGACCGGTTGATAATCGATCACGACGAAGGCCGCGTTCTCGCCGGTCAGGAGGTGATCGGTCACCGGGTCCCGCTTCCGTTCGCTGGTCATCGAATTTCTCCGGGGCTTTGACGATCCCCTACTACGGATGGGCGAGCGCGTCGCCCCTCACATAACCGACGCGGCGGTCCGTTCCGGCATAGCCCCAGGCCCAGCCGAGGCTGTTGTCGAGCATGTCGAACCCGTCGCCAGGCCGGAGCTCGGCGATCGCCGGCGAATCCTCTTTCGGCTCTTCCCGGAGCGGTGCCGCGACGGCGATGACTTTGGGCAGCGGCATCGCGTAATGGGAGGCGATCACACGCCCCGCCAACGCGATATCGGCGAGATCCTTCCGATAGGCGTGAGTCGCCGGATCGGGAAGGTCCGAGGGTCCCGTGAGCGCGAACTCAGCGGTGGTGGGCGAAAGCTGCCTGTCCGATGACCGGCCTCTTGGCCGCGGAGTCTCGGTCGCTCTCGCGGAGGTTGTGTTTGAAACCTTCAAGGAAATCCGCCCCGTCCTTGGTCCTCACGACGAACACGTTGCGGCGGTCGTCCTGATCCCGTTCGCGGCGCAGATAGCCGAGGCCGCCAAGCGTGTTCAAGGCGCGCGTGACCACGGGCTTCGATACGCCGAGTACCTTGGCCAGCCCCCGCACGGTGTGCGGGCCAGGAGTCAGATAGACCAGCATCAGCAGGGCCATCTGGCGGTTCGTTAGGTCGGGCTCCCCTGATCGGACATAGGCGATCAGTGCCCGCATCCAGGCTGACAGCGATTCGTCGGCCATCGGCTGCACCATCTCCTGCGCATTGACTGCGCTTGCCCGTTAAACCGGCAAGGAGAAAAATTGTTGCAGGCAAGTAACCGCAATTTGGCGCAAAAACGGCCGTTCGGGACGAAATGCAGCTCTTACGGGTTGGGGTAACGGCGCCGAAGCGCCTCGAACACGCTCCTCAGGCCAAGCGCTTCGCCCCCCTTTGGCCGTCCCGGCTTGACGCTATCGCGCCACGCCCAGGTGTCGAGATGCGCCCACGGCGTTGCCTCCGGAACGAAGCGCTTCATGAACATTGCGGCGACCACTGCCCCGGCCATGGGCGAGCCAGAGGCATTGGCGAGGTCGGCGATGTCGCTCTTGAGCATGTCGTCGTAGGGACCCCACAACGGCATCCGCCAGACGGGGTCTTCCGTGGCCGCAGCACTTGCCTCGATGTCGGAAGCCAGAGCGTCGTCGCTGGAAAAGAGCGCCGGAAGGTCAGGACCGAGGGCGACTCGGGCAGCGCCTGTCAGCGTCGCGAAGTCGACGATCAGCTCCGGCTCGCCCTCGCCCGCTTTCGCGAGCGAGTCGGCCAGGATCAGCCGCCCCTCAGCATCGGTATTGTCGATCTCGACGTGCAGGCCTTTGCGCGATTTGACGATGTCGCCCGGGCGGACCGCATTTCCGGAGACTGCATTCTCGACGGCGGGAATCAGGAGGTGAAGCCGCACCGGCAGCCGCGTCGTCGCGACCAGCCACGCCAGCGCCAGCGCGTGCGCCGCTCCGCCCATGTCCTTCTTCATGATGCGCATGCCACCGGCGGACTTGATATCGAGACCGCCGGAATCGAAGCAGACGCCTTTGCCGACGATCGCAATCCGCGGATGGTGCGGGTTGCCCCACTCGGCCTCGATCAGCCGCGGCGTGCGATCCGGCGCCGCGGCGGCGCCAACTGCGGCGATCAAGGGATAGCCATCGTCCAGTTCATTGCCACTGGTCACGCGGATATCGGCGCCGGCGAGCGAGAGCCGGTCGCGAACCGCCTGTTCCAACTGCGCCGGTCCAAGTTCGAGCGCCGGCGTGTTGACGAGGTCGCGGACGAGCGCGGTCGCCTCCGCCAGGCGGATTGTCGGTTCGATCTGCGCGGCCTCGTTGCTGACGAGCACGCGCGGTCCGCGTTCGGATTCGTCGGCCTTGCTCCGGAAGGCGTCGAAGCGATGCTGCGCCAGCAGCCAGCCGAGCGCCGCCTTGCCCGGTGCGGCCTCCGCCAGCCGATAGCTGCCGTCGGGCAGGACATCGGGCAGCTTGGCGAGGCACCAGGGCGACAGCGCGTCGACGTCGGCCACCGTCACGACGACTTCGAAATCCTTCCCGCGCGGAAGGATCGCGGTGGCATGGTCCGCCTTCCCGTCGAAGCGGTTGGCGTCGAGAAGCGCTCTGTCCTCGGCAGGCCGCATCTTTATCCAGTCCGTGAAACTGGCTTTGTCCACGAGATGGATCGGATGGGCCTTTTGTCCGCGGTCGGCGACGAGAAGGGAAGCGAAATCGGTCATTGCGGCATCACGATATACTGCTCCCAACGGCCATTCGAACCGGGCTCGGCATAAGTGATCAGGGTCAAGTCTTCGCCTTTTGGATAATGGAGGGTGAAGTTCCGATTCACGAATCCACCGCGCAGTCGCGGAGCGCCTCGCGCCTCGAACGTCGGAGTCCCGAGCTTCGCCAGGCTGGAGCGATAATCGCCGAGAATCGTCGCATCGAAATAGAAGTTCAGATTGTCGGTGAACTTCGACCGGTCGACAGCCCCTTTGACGAGCGAGGCATAGACGGAACGAACATCGTCGAGGCGCTCGCTCTCCCCGGTGAGCGCCGGCTCGGGCGAGTCGAGAACGATCTTCTCGATTCCCTCCGTCAGCGTGTCCGTTGCACCGCTGAAATCGGCGTTGGTGAAGACGATGATCGCGGCCTTCGAATCGGGATAGACGGTATTCTGGGTCAGGAATCCGACCGCCTCGCCGCCATGATCGATCACGTGCCGCTGGCGCTGGTAGGTGTTGATGACGCCCAGACCGTAGCCGTTGGTGCGCCCGTCCGCTCGAAGCACCGGCGTTTCCTGCTCCGCCCAGTCCTCCGCCGGGATCAGCGAGCGGTTCATCCGGGCGATGTCCCACTTGGCAAGATCGGCCGCGGTCATGGATAGCTCGCCCGCGGCATAGAGCCAGCCGCGCGCGGGCGGCTCGGCGATCCGCACCGGCCCGAGCGCATAGCGGTGATAGCCGGCGGGGAAGGCCGGAGTGTTGGTATTGTCCTGGTCCTTCACGCTGGTCATTCCGAGCGGCGTGAAGATCTTCCGGCCAAGGTAGACGAGAAGAGGTTCGCCGCTGACCTTCTCCGCGATCATGCCCGCGACGACATAGCCCGTGTTGCTGTATTGCCAGCGGGTGCCGGGCTCATAATCCAGAGGCTTCTTCGCCCATTTGTCGACGATACCCTGCGGCGTCGTCGGCGTGGTCATCGTCTTGAACAGATAATCCTGCGGCCAGAAGTCCTGCAGGCCCGATGTGTGCGAGAGGAGCTGCCGGATCGTGATTCGATCCGCGCCGCTGATGTCGGGGAAATATTTCGCGACCTTGTCGTCGATGCCGAGCTTGCCCTCGTCCTCGAGCAGAAGCAGCGCCATCGCCGTGAACTGCTTGGAATTGGAGGCGATCTGATAGGGCAGGTCGGGGCGTGCTGGCAGGCCTTCGTTCGCCTTGCCATAGGCCTTGTCGAGAACCAGTTGCCCGTCTCGGACGACCGCGATCTCGGCCGACGGCACGCCGGTGTCGGCGAGTGTCCGGGTGACGAGCTGGTCGATCCGGGAAGCCTCCGAGGGAGTGAGCGGCTGGGCGGCCGCAGTCACGGGGACAGTAAAAAGGGCGACAAAAGGCAGTACGGATTTCAGCATTTGCAGCTACTCGCTGATCAGGAGGAGGGAGAGATCACGAGGATTCGGAACGTTCCTGGCCTCGGTTGCGGTCGCTGTGATCCGACGGCGGGAAGCAGGTCCGCAGCGGGGAGGTAAGCGCGCCCCGTGGCCGGATCGAGCGTTATCGTTCGCGCGCTTCGGGCGGTCGGCACCTTTTGCACGACATGCGGCTTAGCGCTCGCGTCGAGAACGTAGAGAACGCCCTCGCTTCCCGACGGGATGAGCACGGTGTTGCGGTGCGCGTCGAAAGCGGCTCCGTCAGGGTGCTGGCCAATCGCCACCGAGGCGACCAGCTTTCCATTTGCAGCGAGCACGTCGGCAACGCCGTTTGCGCAGGCGGAAACCGTGTCGCGGGTCGCGGGCACGTAAACGATCCCGGTCGGTCCATCGCATCCGCCCAGCGCTTCGCGAGCGACGACGGCGCGTTTGCGGGTGTCGATGACCGCGACCTGATTCCTGTCCTCCACCGTGACGTAGAGTTTGCCCTTGCCGTCCGTCGCTCCGAATTCGAGCGAGCCGCCAACCTGCACCGTCGCGATGACCTTGGCCGAACGCGGATCGATCACGCTGATGCTGCCGTCGCCGGGATTCATCACCCAGACCGTGCGGGTCGCCGGGTCCCACGAAGCGCCGTCCGGGCGCTTGCCGGTCGGAATCGTCGCTCGAACGGCGCCGGTCCGGCCATCGAAGATCACCGCAGTGTCTGCCGAGCCATTCGTTGACAAGACCTCGGATGAGCCTGGAATGGCGAGGGCCGCGTGGGCGCGCTCCGCGGGCAACAGCTTGTCGACAACTTTCCCGGTCGCCAGGTCGACCGTCATGATCGAGTCGCCGCGCGCTACGAACAACCGATGGTTGCTGGAATCGACGCTCAGCAGGTCCCAACCGCCGTCGGCTCCTGCATATTGCCCGCTAACGGAATAGCCGGGCATGGCCGCGGTTGGCGCGGCAAGGGCAGCGGCAGCTGCGGCGGCGAGCGTGAGCATAAGCATGAGCCGCAGCCTAACCACGGTTGCGTGACTGTCGAGTCCGGCCGAAGAAACGCGAACTCGCGAAACCCACGGAGCTCATCTTGATCAGCGATCGCCTCGAAGCCACCCTTGCGCGAATTAGCGATCCCGCCGGAGAGGGCGAGCGTGTGTTCCTCTCGGTCTATCCAGAATCGGCACGGGCCGAAGCCGAAGCCGCCGACCGCCGTGCACGCGAAGGTGCGAGCCTCGGCCCGCTCGATGGCGCCATCGTCAGCATCAAGGACCTGTTCGACCTTGCCGGCGAACCGACTCGGGCCGGGTCGCGAATCCTTGAGGACTCACCCCCCGCGATCGCCGACGCTCCGGTGGTGCGGCGGCTTCGCGACGCGGGCGCCGTGATCGTTGGCAAAACCAATATGTCGGAGTTCGCATTCACCGGAGTCGGCGCGAACCCGCATTACGGAACGCCGGGCAATCCCGCCGACCGGGCGAGGGTGCCGGGCGGCTCCTCCTCGGGAGCAGCGGTGGCCGTCGCCGACGGCATGTGCGAAATCTCGATCGGCACCGACACCGGCGGATCGACGCGTATTCCGGCGGGGCTGTGCGGCGTGGTCGGATTCAAGCCGAGCAAGTACCGAATCCCGACCGACGGCGCCTTTCCCCTGTCGCACACGCTCGACTCCGTTGGGCCGATCGCATGCACGGTTGAAGATTGCGCGAAGGCCGATGCGGTTATGGCGGGCGAGAAACCTTGGGTTTTGGACTCCCGCACGGTTGAAGGACTGAAGTTCGGAATCGCCGGCGGCGTGCCGCTTCAGGACCTCGATGAAACAGTCGATGCAAAGTTCGCGACTGCACTCGCTGCGCTGGATCGAGGCGGCGCGGCTGTGTCGGAACTGGAAACGTCGCTCTTCGACGCCATGGCCGAGGTCAATTCGATCGCAACCATCGCGACGGTTGAGGCCTACGCGCTTCACCGCGATCGGCTGTCGACACGCGGCGACGGGATGGATCCGTTTATCAGGACGCGGATCGAAATGGGTAAAGCGGTGTCGCCGGCCGCTTACCGGGAAATGCTGGGCGCTCGCTCAGGGCTTGTTGCGGCGATGGACGAGGTGTTCGCCGATTTCGATGCGCTGGTCCTGCCGACGACGCCGATCGTCGCCCCGACAATGACCGAGGTTTCCACTTCGGAGGCGTTCAGACTCAAGAACCGGCTGCTTCTGCGCAACACGGAGATCGCCAATTTCTTCGATCTCTGCGCGATTTCCTTGCCGATGAGTGGCGGCGGTCTTCCAGCCGGGCTGATGGTGTTCGGACGTCGCGGTGCGGATCGAAACCTGTTCCGTATGGCGGCAGCGATCGAGCCTCTTGTCCGCTAAGCGCCGTTGTTCGCGCCGCGGAATGCTTCGGTTATAGTCCGGGAAAGAGGTGCGCCATGCTTCTGTTCCTCGCCGCGGCCGCAGCCGCGCCCGCACCCAACCTGGTCGCTCCCATCGTCGGCGGCCTGCGCGGCTGCTGGTCGGTAGGGGGTGCGGTCCGCGGCAAGGATGCGACTTCCGTTGCGCGGGGCGAGTGGCATCTCGGTCGCCGCTATTTCACCCTGCATCTTCGTTCCGTCCCTCCGGCCGAGCCGTACGAAGCGGCGATCAGCTATGGAGCGGGAGAGAAGCCGGGGGCCATAGGGTCGTTCTGGATGGACACCTTCGGCGGTCTCTACGAGCCGTCGCTCGGTCTGGGCGCAGTGACGATCGATGGCTTCGCGCTCGACTATCGATTCCCCGACGCCATTTATCACAACAGATTCAAACGCGTCGGAAAGCTCTGGAGCTGGACCATTCTCGAGCAGGCAGCAGGAAAGCCGGACAAGCTCTTTGCCGAGTACAAGCTGCGACCGGCGAGCTGCCGGGGCATGAATTTCGAATTTTAGATGAGCTAGGCGGCCGGAACGCCGAACACGTCGTGTTCGTCGGAATCTTCGATCTTCGCCTGGACGATATCTCCGGCCTCGAGCGAGCCTGAGTCGCGAAGGTGGACCTCGCCGTCGATTTCAGGAGCGTCCGCTTTCGACCGGCCGGTGGCGCCGCCCGTTTCCGGGTCCACGGCATCGATGAGGACGTCGATGGTCTTGCCGACCTTGGCCGCGAGCTTTTCGGCTGAGATGCGCGCCGACAGGGCCATCACCCGCGCGTAGCGCTCCTGCTTCACCTCGTCCGGAATCTGGTCGGGCATCGCCGTCGCGTCGGCGCCATCGACTGCCTCGAACCTGAACGCCCCGACGCGATCGAGCTGCGCTTCCTCCAGCCAGTTGAGGAGATACTCGAAATCTTCGTCCGTTTCGCCCGGGAAGCCGACGACGAAGGACGAGCGCACGGTGATGTCCGGAACGATGCCGCGCCATTCCTTGAGCCGCTGAAGGACCTTCGCCTCGTTCGCCGGCCGCTTCATTGCCTTGAGCACCTTGGGGCTGGCGTGCTGGAACGGGATGTCGAGATAGGGGAGCAGCAGTCCGTCGGCCATCAGCGGAATGACCTTGTCCACGTGCGGATAAGGATAAACGTAATGCAGCCGGACCCACGCGCCCAGCTTCCCCAGCTCGCGCACGAGGTCGGTCATGTGGGCGCGGACGTCGCCACCCTTCCACGGCCACGACGCATGCTTGAGATCGAGGCCGTAGGCGCTCGTGTCCTGGCTGATGACGAGCAATTCCTTCGTTCCCGCAGCGACCAGCTTCTCCGCCTCCCGAAGGATGGCGTCGGGGCGGCGGCTCTGGAGGTCGCCGCGAAGCTGCGGAATGATGCAGAAGGCGCAACGGTGGTTGCAGCCCTCGGAAATCTTCAAATAGCTATAGTGACGAGGGGTCAGTTTCAGCCCGGCCTCAGGGACCAGGTCGGTAAACGGCGATGCGCTCGGCGGCGCGGCGTCGTGAACGGCAGCGACGACCTCTTCGTACTGCTGCGGTCCGGTGACGGCGAGCACATCGGGGAAGCGCTCGCGGATCAGCTCCGCATCCTTGCCCATGCAGCCGGTGACGACGACGCGGCCGTTTTCGGCGATGGCCTCGCCGATCGCTTCCAGGCTCTCCGCCTTGGCGCTGTCGAGGAAACCGCAGGTGTTGACCAGAACAACGTCCGCACCCGCATAATCGGGCGACATGTCATAGCCGTCGGACCTGAGCTTGGTCATGATTCGCTCGCTGTCGACCAATGCCTTGGGACAGCCGAGCGAGACGAGGCCCACGCGGGGCGCCTTGGGAAGAGTGACGGTTTTCATAGGAAGAGCTGGCGCCCTTAATGGAAAAGCGCGGCTGAATCGAGGCTTAAGACGCTCGCTTGCGCGCTTGTTCATCACGCTATGCAGCGGCTAAGAGGCGCGGCCTTTCGCTTCAGGAGCTTCCCATGCGTATCGCGATGATCGGAACCGGCTATGTCGGGCTCGTTTCCGGCGCGTGCTTCGCCGACTTCGGCCACGACGTGACCTGCATCGACAAGGACGAGACCAAGATCTCCGGGCTGCACGCCGGGCGGATGCCGATCTGGGAACCGGGTCTCGATGCCCTGGTAAAGTCGAACGTCAAACGCGGAAGGCTCAAATTCACGACCGACCTCAGGGAAGGCGTGAAGGGAGCCGATGCGGTCTTCATCGCCGTGGGGACGCCAGCACGCCGCGGAGACGGCCACGCGGACTTGAGTTATGTCTTTGCCGCAGTTCGCGAGCTTGCCCATGCTCTGGAGGGAGGGGCAGTCGTCATCACCAAGTCGACGGTCCCCGTCGGCACCGGGGACGAGATCGCGAAAATCCTTGCCGAGGAAGGCGCGCCGGAGGGCACGAGCGTCGCCTCGAATCCCGAATTCCTGCGCGAAGGCGCCGCGATTGCCGACTTCAAGCATCCCGACCGAATCGTCGTCGGCACCGACGACGACCATGCGCGCGAGGTGCTTCGCGAGATCTACCGTCCTCTGTTCCTCAACAAGGCGCCGATTCTTTTCACAGGCCGGCGCACCGCAGAGCTCACCAAATATGCCGCCAATGCCTTCCTCGCGGTGAAGATCAGCTTCATCAACGAGATCGCGGACCTGTGCGAAGCGGTCGGCGCCGACGTCCAGGAGGTCGCGCGCGGGATCGGTCTCGACAATCGTATTGGGCCGAAGTTCCTTCACCCGGGGCCCGGCTATGGCGGAAGCTGTTTCCCGAAGGACACCCTGGCACTTCTGAAAACGGCGGAAAAGGCGGGCGTCGAGCAGCGCATCGTCAGTACCGTGGTCGACGTCAACGACCGGCGGAAGGAGAGCATGGCCGGCCGGGTGGTCGACGCGCTCGGCGGCTCGGTCGAGGGCAAGCGCATCGGCGTCCTCGGTCTCGCTTTCAAGCCGAATACGGACGACATGCGCGACGCGCCATCGATCCCGCTGGTGAAGTCGCTCCTCGAACAGGGCGCTTCGGTCGTGGCATTCGATCCGGCAGCGATGGACCATGCGCTGCCGATGCTTCCCGGTATCGAAGGCGCGAAAAGCGCCGAATCTGTCGCCGACGGAGCCGACGCGCTGGTTATCGTTACCGAGTGGGATGAGTTCCGGGCCCTTGACCTCGGCAAGCTCGCGGAGCGGATGCGCGGGCGGGCGCTGGTCGACCTGCGCAACGTCTACGACCCCGACGAAGCCGGGCGGGCAGGGCTCGATTATCGCGGCATCGGCCGCCGGCGCGGGGTCCGCGCTGGAGCAGGCTGAGCCTTAGCCCCAGGCGGCCGCCGCGCTCTTCCACAGCATGTAGGCGGCGACGACGAAGATCAGCACAGCGAACACGAGGGTGAGCCGGTCCCGCTCCTTGGACAAATGCTTGGCGAGGCGGGTGCCGGCCAACGAGCCGGCAATCCCGCCGACGATGAAGGCGAAGGCTAGCAGCCAGTCGACAAGGCCGGACAGCGAATAGTTCACCGCCGTCGTCAGGCCGAATGCGGTGACCGCGACCAGCGACGATCCGACCGCATAGATCATCGGCATGTCCGTCGCGGCGATCAGGCCGGGTACGATCAAGAACCCGCCGCCGATACCGAAGAATCCGGAGAACACGCCGGCGGACAGGCCGAGGGCAGCCAGATTGGCGCCATTGGCTGCGTCGAGTGTGACGTCGGAATTTCCGCCTCGGCCTTTGCGGCGGAGCATCAGAATTCCGACCACGATCATCAGCAGCGCGAACAGGAACAGAAGCTTCTGCCCGTCGAACTCTTTGCCAAGGGTCGAGCCAACGACCGCGCCGGCCACTCCGGCGACGGCGAAAACGGCGGCGCAGCGCCATTTCACATGTCCGGCGCGGGCGTGGTGGACCAAACCCGTCGCGGCATTGACGGCAACCGCGAGTGCGCTGGTGCCGATGGCAAGGTGGGGGCTGCGCACTCCGACGAGATAGACCATCAACGGCACAGCGAGGATCGATCCGCCGCCGCCGACGAGGCCGAGGACAAAGCCGACCAGCGCCCCCGACCCGATCCCAAGCAGATATTGAACCAGCGAGAGCGTCAAGGCGCAGCCACCGGCGACCGGGGACTGCGCAAGTTTGCGTAGAAGCGATGCACGAGCATTCCTGCGAGCATCGTCAATACAAAGAGCCACGGTTCCCACAGGCCGAATCCCAGCGCCGCGACAGCCGGGCCAGGGCAAAAGCCGACGAGTCCCCAGCCGATACCGAATATCGCCGCCCCGGCCAGGAGTTGCGGCTCGACAGTGCGGTTCTTCGGGATTCGGAACTCATGTTCGAGAAGCGGCCGCTTCATTCGCCGCGAGAGCCGATAGCCGATAGCCGACGGCACCAGTGCGCCCGCCATCACATAGGCAAGAGTGGGATCCCACGCGCCGGCGACATCGAGGAATGCGAGGACGCGCGCCGGGTTGATCATGTCCGAAAGCGCGAGCCCAGCCCCGAACAGAAGGCCGATCACGAGACCGGGAAGCAGATGTTTCACGCGGCGCCCCCGACGAGATGGCGGACGACGAACACCGTGACGAAGCCAAGGGCCATGAAGGTGGCCGTGGCTGCAATCGATCGGGCCGACAATCGTGCCATCCCGCAAACGCCGTGACCGCTGGTACAGCCGTTGCCGAGACGGGTTCCAAATCCAACGAGCAGCCCGGCCGAAATCAGAAGCGGTAGCGAAGAGGTCATCGAGATATGCGGTGTCCTCGCAAGGCCCGAAACGAGCAATGCTCCCAGCGGCAACCCGATGATGAAGCTGATCGCTTGCAGCCACGGCGGGCCGCGGTCGGTGATCCCGGCAGCGGCGGCGGCGAGGCCGCTCACGCCGGCAATGCGGCCGGACAGCAGGAGCAACAGCGCTGCCGCGGTTCCGATGAGGAAACCGCCCGCAATTGCATAGAGAGGCGAAAGTGGCTCGATCATCTCAGAGCGTGTTCAGCGGCAGCTTGAGATAGCGCACGCCATTGTCCTCTGCTTCCGGAAGATGGCCGGCGCGCATGTTCACCTGCACCGACGGAAGGATCAGGTTCGGCATGTCGAGGGTCGCATCGCGGGCGGTCCGCATCGCGACGAACGCATCTTCGCTCACACCCTCGTGGACATGGACATTGCCGGTGCGCTCGGCGCCGATCGTCGTCTCCCAGGCGAAATGGGTGCGGTTCGGGAGCGCCTTGTAATCGTGGCACAGGAACACGCGAGCTTCGTCGGGAAGCCGCATCAGCCGGCGGATCGAGCGGTAAAGCTGGTGCGCATCGCCGCCCGGGAAATCCGCCCGGGCGCTGCCGTAGTCGGGCATGAACATCGTATCGCCGACAAAGGCCGCGTCGCCGATGACATAGGCCATGTCCGCCGGCGTGTGGCCGGGAACGTGCAGGGCGACCGCGGAGATGTCGCCGATCGCAAAGGCGTCGACGTCACCG
>Ga0207705_10002840_pt1 | contig 13244 bp, 8 predicted proteins | sample KBSC13metaG_FD_184314 | JGI IMG/M metagenome (GOLD analysis project Ga0207705, IMG submission 184314) | Corn rhizosphere microbial communities from Kellogg Biological Station, Michigan, USA - KBS C1-3 metaG (SPAdes) (version 2) | ecosystem: Host-associated > Plants > Roots > Rhizosphere > Soil ...
GCGCGGAACTCCCATCCGTCCATGACCGGCATCCTCAGGTCCAGCACGATGAGATCGGGGATGGGGCCGGTCTGCAGCCGCTTCAGCGCCGCCTTGCCGTCCTCGGCGCTGATGACGTCGTACTCTTCGTCCTCCAGGACGCTGCGCGACGCTTCACTCAGCGCCCCGTCGTCCTCGACGACCATGATCAGCCAGCGGCGGCCGTCCCAGCGGCGATGCTTGGGACGCTCTGACTCGTCCGCGTCTCGCGAGGCTTGCCGCGACGACCAAACTGACTGTGCCGTCAGCGATTGATACTGCACCGCAGGCCAATTTCGGTCCGCGGCGCCCGCCGCGCAACCCCCGAGTTTTGATTTAGATTAGCCCGCCATGCGGCGAACGGCCGTAGCCGGCGGGGCCGCGACGTTCATCACGGCCGCCGGGATCTCCCCCTCGACGACGAAGCCCAGCGTGGCCCGGCGTGACACCTTCACCGCGATCTGCGGCTGCATGGGGATCTGCTCGAATACCAGCGTCAGCTCGTCGCCGATGCGCAGCTCTTCCGGGGTCTGCACCACGGCGCCGCCCTCCGCGACCTCGAAGATGCGCACCGGGCGGATGCCCTCGGGGCCGTGCAGACTGCCCATCCAGTCGACCTCGAAGCGGGGCGACCTGCGCATGTAGGGATCGATCAGCGCCGGGACGGCCGCTCGCCCGGCCGCGCCGGTGCTGTCCAGGGGGGCGTCCGCGCTGGTGGCCGTGGCCGGGCCGGCCACTACCTGCGGCGATGCCGCGGGACGCGCGTCGGGCGCCGTGATCGGCGTCCGCTCGAACGGATCCTCGGTCACGCCGTCGACGCCAGGAGAGGTGACGGTGGCGGTGGTGCCGGCGGTGGCGGGGCTGGTCTTGATCTCGTAGGGGTCGTCGTCCAGCCCGATGTCCTCGCCCGCCAGCAGATCGTCGATGGCGACGTCCTCGGCCAGCAGCGCCTCGGCCATCTGCTCGAAGGCGCGACTGTCGTCGTCGCGCGGTCCCAGCATCATCGGCTTGCGCAGGTTGACCGACTCGCGGATGCGGCGGCTGGCGCGCACGGTGCCCAGGATGGGCACGCTGATCCCCAGGAAGTCCTGGATCATGCGCGTGATGGCGTGAAAGATGCCCGTCTGGTTGGCGTCGAAGACCTGATTGCCGACGATCTGCGCGCCGAACTGCGACAGCGCCTTGTCGATGGCGGCGCCCAGCGTGGCGTCCTGCTCGCGAATGCGCGTCAGGATCTGGCTGACCTTCTCGTTCTCGCCGCTCTTGGTGGCGGGTGCCAGCAGCTCCAGCTCGGACGCCTTCTCGGCCAGGTGGTGAAGGCTGCGCATCACGGCGCCCTTCAGGAACGAGTAAGCGGTCTGGATCGAGGTGACCTGGGGCGTGATGACCAGCAGCCGCTGCCCGCCGATCTCGAAGAAATCGAGCACGTTGTAGCTGACGCCCGCGCCCACGTCGACGATGACGACGTCGGCCTTCAGCGCGCGGATGCGGCGGATGATCCGCTGCTTCTCGCCGTGATTGATGTTGGCCGCGCCCACCGAGGCGCCGGTGCCGGCCACCAGGTGCAGGTTGGGGTGCTGGGTGGGGGTCAGGCCCTCTTCCAGGGAGCTGATCTTCTTGTCCAGCAGACCCTGGATCCCCGGCTTGGGGCGGTCGATGCCGAACAGCACGTGTTGGTTCGCGGCGCCGAGATCGCAGTCGACCAGCACCACGCGCGATCCGGCCTGCGCCATGGCCATGGCCAGGTTCGAGGCAACCAGGCTCTTGCCGACGCCGCCCTTGCCACCGCCGATCGTTATGAAGCGCTTGGCGGAGTCGTCCTTCCCCGGGGTTTTCATGTTCACCCCCCCTATCGTCAGAGGTTTGACGGAGCTTGAGGGCCTGGTCCGCCCCGCCGCGCGCGCCGTGTTATTTTTCCGCGGCGTGCAGAACCGCTGGGATGACTCCGTCGCTGCCGGCCTGGAAGACGACCTGGAGCAGCTCATCTATCTGTCCAACCTGGTGGGCAGCGATCCCTCGTTGACGCAGCCGGGGGGCGGCAACAGCTCGCTGAAGCGGCGCGAGGTCGACTTCGCGGGCCGGCCGGTCGACGTGCTGCGCGTGAAGGGCAGCGGCACCGACCTGCGCACCATCGGCGTGGCCGGCTTCGCGGGCCTGCGCAGCGCCGATCTGTCCGAGTTGCAGCGGCGCGCCACCATGACGGACGAGGAGATGATGGCGTTCATGCGCGCGTCGATGCTGGACACGCGCGAGCCCGCCCCCTCCGTCGAGACGCCGCTGCACTCGGTCTTGCCGTACCGCTTCGTCGTGCACACGCACGACTTCGCGACGCAGGCGCTGACGGATACGCCGCGCCCCCGCGAGCTGGTGGCGGAGGCGCTCGGTGCCGCGGTGTCCTACATCGATTATGTGCGTCCGGGGTTCCCGCTGGCGCGGGCGGTGATGGACCTGGGGCCCCCGCCTGGCCAGGCGCGCGGGCTGGTGCTGGGGCGGCACGGGCTGATCGCCTGGGGCGACACCGCCAAGGATTGCTACCTGAACCTGGTCGCGCTGATCAGCCAGGCCGAGGACTTCGTCACGCGGCGTCAGAGCGACCGCGGCGACCGAATGTTCGTCGAGCCGATGCGCGACGGGCTGACGGCGGCCGAACGCCGCGCGCGCGCCAGCGTGATGCTGCCCGTGCTGCGGGCCGCGCTGGCGCCCCGGCCGCCGGCGCCCGCCGCGCCGCCCCGGGCGCCCATCCTGCACCTGGACGACAGCCCCGAGGCGCTGGCGTTCGTGGGGTCGGGGCGCGCGCTGGAGCTGTCGGCACGCGGCATGTCCACGCCCGAGCACATCCTGCGCTGCGGCCGGCTGCCGCTGGCGCTGCCCGAGGGGCGCCCCCTGGGGACCATCCAGGAGGCCGCCACCGTGATCGCCGAGGCGATGAAGAGCTTCGCCACCGCGCACGAGGCCGCCTACCAGCGCCACCGGGCGGTGGCCGGGCCGGCGATGCTGGAGGCGTCGCCGCGGGTGGTGCTGGCGCCCGGGCTGGGGCTGATCACCGCCATGAAGGACAAGGCGAACGCGCTGGTGGGCAACGCCTGCTACCGCCATGTCATGCGCGTGATGGAGGCGTCGGAGGCGCTGGGCGGTTTTCGATTCCTGGACGAGCCCGACGCGGTCGAGTTCGAGTACTGGCCGCTGGAGCTGGCGAAGCTGAACGCCCCCGAGCGGGAGCTGTCGCGCCAGGTGGCGCTGGTGACGGGCGCGGCTGGCGGCATCGGGCGCGCCATCGCCGAGCGCTTCCTGGCCGAGGGCGCGCACGTCGTGCTGGCCGACGTCGACGAGGCGTCGCTGCGCGAGACGGCGGCCGCGCTGGTGAAGTCGTGCCGCGATCCGCACCGCGTGGTGGCGGTGACCGCGGACGTGACCAGCGCCGCCGAGGCGGGCCGTGCGGTGACCGACGCCGTGATGGCGTTCGGCGGGCTGGACATCCTGGTGTGCAACGCGGGCTTCCTGCAGGCGGGGCCCATCGATCAGATCGACGAGGAGGCGTTCACCCGTCACTTCACCGTCAACGTGGGCGGCACGTTCCTGATCGTCCGCGAGGCGGTGGCCGTGATGAAGGCCGCCGGACGGGGCTCGGTGCTGTTCAACGCGTCGAAGGGCGCGTTCGCGCCCACCGCCGACAACGCCGCCTACGCCAGCTCGAAGGCGGCGGTGGCGGCGCTGGCGCGGAACCTGGCCACCGAGCTGGGGCCGAACGGCATCCGCGTGAACTACATCAACGCCGACTTCGTCGACACGGCGCTGATGCGCCGGCTGATCGCGCAGCGGGCGGCCCTGCGCGGCGTCTCGGTCGAGGCGCAGACGGCGGACTACCGGCGGCGCAACGTGCTGGGCCTGGGACCGATCCCACCCGCGGCCGTGGCCGAGGCGGCGCTGTTTCTGGTGTCGCCGCGCGCCGGTTACACCACGGGCACGGTGATCACCATCGACGGCGGCATCAAGGAGGCGATGCCCCGGTGATGCCACTTTCCAAAGTGGGGTGAAGTGGTCAAGATGGGCTGGTTTTTCCTGCGCATCGTCCTCGCGGCGGCGCGCACCTGACGTTCACCAAACCCGTAGCGAGGAGATCTCCCGTGGCATTCACACTTCCCGAACTGCCGTATTCGAAGGACGCCCTGGCCCCCCACATCAGCGCCGAGACGCTGGAGTACCACCACGGCAAGCATCACAAGGCCTACGTCGACAATCTGAACAAGCTGCTCGACGGCAAGCCCGAGGCGAACAAGTCGCTGGAGGAGGTCATCATGTCCTCCGACGGAAAGGTGTTCAACAACGCCGCCCAGGTGTGGAACCACACCTTCTACTGGAGCTGCATGAAGCGCGGCGGCGGCGGTCAGCCCACGGGCGCGCTGGCCGAGGCCATCACGCGCGACTTCGGCTCGTTCGAGAAGTTCGCCACGGCGTTCTCGGACGCGGCCGCCGGCCAGTTCGGCAGCGGCTGGGCCTGGCTGGTGCAGGATCACGGTAAGCTGGCGGTGATGGCCACCCCGAACGCCGATCTGCCCATGAAGCACGGCAAGAAGGCGCTGCTGACCATCGATGTGTGGGAGCACGCGTACTACATCGATTTCCGCAACGCGCGCCCGAAGTACATCGAGACGTTCCTGGGGCATCTGGCGAACTGGGACTTCGCGCAGCAGAACCTTTCGTCCGCGGCGTGAGCCGGGGGGCGGTTGGCCCCTTTCACCGCTGGGAAATGTGCCGGGAGCTTTCGGGCTCCTGGCATTTTTGTTTTCAGCGGGGAATGTCGCGCCTTGGGCCGCGGTTTCGCCTACGCACATGCCCGAGCCCGGTTTTTCATGGCCGGACCGCGCGGATGTAGTCGCGGTCACATCCGGGCATGGTAGATTGCTGTCCTACGTGAGGAAGTTTCTCGTCATAGCGCCGCTGCTGATGGTGTTCGCGATGTGCCTCGCGTACGCCGCGAAGACACGGGCGGCCGATGACGTGAAGGCAAGCGGCTCCGACAAGGTCGTCTGCTGTGGCATGGACGATCTGGTCCTCACCGAGGGCGACAGCGTGGCGCTGGAGCCTCCGGCAGTCAGTCAGCGGGCACTTCCCCTGTCCGTCGAGAACAATTCCGGACGTCGTGTGAGCGCGGAGCTGTTCCGCCCTCCCACCGCGGCGTAGTCCGGGTCTTCTCGTCCTTGGCGGCCTGCGCATAGCGCGGGCACGTCGATTGGGGCTACGCGCGCGGCGCGCCGACTTCCGATTGCGGGGGCGGCCGCGCGCGGGGCCATGGAACGCGCGTGGGGAGAACGATGATTGATGGTCTGGAATGCGCCGGGGCGGCTGCTCGCGCCCGTCGCACGTCTTCGCGAGTACGACATTTCTTTGCTTCATCTGCCAGCCGCGTGGGACCGCGCGGCGCCGGCCGCCTGGCCGTGACCACCTTCCTGGCGGTGCTGGCGTTGCCGTGCGGCGTATGGGCCGCGACGGTCCAGGGACCGGATTCGACCGTGAGCCTCGAGCAGGCGTTGACCCGGGCCGAGGACGCCAGCGGCCTGGTCCGGCGCACGCGCGCCGAACGAGAGGTGGTGGCGGCGCGAGACGTGGGGGCGAGCCTGCTCTTGCCGACGAACCCGGTGCTGTCGGGCAGCGCCGGCCCCCGCCACGAGAACGACCCGGGCGGCCGGCTGGCGGGAACGTCGTACGCGTTCCACCTGGAACAGCAGGTCGAGATCGCCGGCCAGCGGGGCGCCCGGCGGGCCGAGGTGGCGCGCGCCGTCGAGGTGGCGCGCTGGCGCGAGGTCCTGGCGCGCGCCGAGATCCACGCGCGCGTCCGCGCGGCCTACGTGGGGGCGCAGCTGGCGGAGGCGCAGATCCAGGCGGCGCGCCGCCGGGTCGAGCTGGTGCAGCGGCTGGTCGACGGCGTGCAGACGCGGGTGCAGACCGGGGCGGCGTCCAGCGTCGATCTGCAGCTGGCGCGCATCGAGCGCGGGCGGGCGGTGCGCGAGCGCCTGTCGGCCGAGCTGGCCAAGGCCAGCGCCCTGGCCGAGCTGCGCCTGCTGATCGGCGCTGCGCCGGAGCGGCCGCTGGAGGTGACAGCGCAGGTCGGGCAGCCGTCGCAGCCCGCGCCCCTGGGGAAGTTGCTGGTGCTGGCGCGCGCCCAGCGCGGCGAGCTGAAGGTCCTGGCGGCCAGTCACGACGAGCTGGACGCCGCCATCGTGCGGCTGAAGCGCGAAGCCGTGCCCAGCCCGACGTTGTTCCTGGACGTGCAGCGTGATCTGCCGGGCCAGCTATATGTCGGCGGCGGCGTCGCGCTGCCGCTGCCGTTCTGGCGTCGCAACCAGGGCGAGCTGGCGGTGGCACGGGCGGAACGGACGCGCCTGGACACCGAGAGCGACGCGACGGAGCGCGAGATCGAGGCGGAGGTGGCCGCCGCCTACCAGGGGCTGGCCACCAACGTGCAGATCGTGCAGACGCTGGAGAATGACGTGCTGCCCGCCGCGGAGGCCGCCGTCGAGCTGACGACCGAGGGCTGGCGGGCCGGAAAGTTCGATCTCTTTCGCGTCATTCAGGCGTCGCGCGAGGCCAGCGACGCGCGTCGCAATCAACTGGAGAGCCTGGGCGAGCTGTGGAACGCCGCCATCGCCGTCGACCGAGCAACGGGGACACCATGACCAAGACCGCGGACCAGAACAGTCGAACGACAACGGACGCCGTGTCCACGCAGGCGGGCGGCACCTCCCCGCCACCGGCGGTGGACGCGGGAGGGGAGCGGCGGGACGCCGCCACGCCACGCAAGCGCCGGGGCGTGGCGGCGGTGGTGTTGCTGGTGGCCGCGGCCGCCGTGGGCTTGATCGTCTCCCGCGCCGGGGCATCGCACGAGCCGCCTGCCGCGCCGGCCGCCCCTTCGTCCTCCGCGGAGGCGGCGGCGAGCGGTGGCGTGGCGTTGCGTCCGGGCGCTGCGCACAACAACGCCATCGAGACCGCCGTCGTGCAGCGGGCGCGGCTGGCTGGCGACCTGCACGTGATCGGCAACGTCTCCTACGGCGCCGATCAGGTGGCCATCGTGGGGCCGCTGGTGTCGGGGCGGGTGGCGCGGATCGCCGCCAGCATCGGCGCCCACGTCGAGCGGGGCCAGGTGCTGGCCGAGATCGAGAGCGCCGACGTGGGCGAGGCGCGCGCCTCGCTGATCGCCGCGTCGGCCCGCTTCGCCGCCGCCGAGGCGAACCTGCGCCGCGAGCGCGAGCTGGCCGACAAGCAGATCTCGTCGGCGCGCGAACGCGAGGTGGCCGAGGCGCAGTGGGCGGGGGAGAAGGCGGCCGTGCGCGCCGCCCAGCAGCGGCTGCGCGCCATCGGCCTGTCGCGGGCGGAGATCGACGCGGTCGAGGTGCGCGACGATGGGGGCCGCGTGCCGCTGCGATCCCCGCTGGCCGGCACCGTGATCGAGCGCTTCGTGACGCTGGGCCAGGCGGTGGAGCGCGCCAGCGACGCCTTCAAGATCGCCGACCTGGCGAAGGTGTGGGTGCTGCTGGATCTGTACGAGAAGGATCTGGCCCGCGTTCACGTCGGGCAGAGCGTCGAGCTGCGCACCGATGCGATGCCAGGCGAGCTGTTCCCGGGACGGGTCGCCTACATCGTTCCCGTCATCGACGAGGCCACGCGCGCCGGCAAGGTGCGCGTCGAGATCGCGAACCCGGCCGGCAAGCTGCGCATCGGGCAGCTGGTCACGGCCAAGATGATCGGCGACCCTGCCCACGCCACGTCGGCCGTGCTGGCCGTCCCGGTCTCGGCGGTGCAGCGGATCGAGGGCAAGACCGCCGTGTTCGTGAAGCGGCCCGGCGCCGGCAAAGGCGAGGGCGATGCCTTCGAACGGCGGTCCGTCGAGCTGGGCATGTCGGGCGGTGATCTGGTCGAAGTGCGCGCCGGCGTGAAGGAAGGCGACGTCGTCGCCGCCAAGGGCGCGTTCCTCCTCAAGAGCGAGCTGTTGCGCTGATGCTGGGCCGAATCGTCGAGCTGTCGGTGCAGCGGCGCGGCCTGGTGCTGGTCGCCTGGGCGGCCATCCTGGTGACCGCGCTGCTGTCGATCCCCAAGCTGTCGGTGGACGCGGTCCCCGACGTCACGAACGTGCAGGTGTCGGTGCTGACCAGCGCCCCCGGCCTGTCGCCGCTGGAGGTGGAGCAGTACCTGACGTTCCCGGTCGAGACGGCCATGAACGGCCTGCCCAACGTGGCGGAGATCCGCTCCATCAGCCGCACCGCCGTCTCCGCCGTGACGGTGGTGTTCAAGGACGGCACGGACCCCTGGTTCGCGCGGCAGCTGGTCAGCGAGCGCCTGAAGCTGGCCGAGAACGACATCCCCCCCGGCTACGGCCGGCCCGAGCTGGGGCCGGTGTCGACGGGGCTGGGCGAGATCTACGAGTTCTACCTGGTGTCGAAGAAGCACACCCCGATGGAGCTGCGCACCATCCTGGACTGGGTGGTGGCCTACAAGCTGCGGGCGGTGCCGGGGGTCATCGAGGTGAACGGCATGGGCGGCGAGGCCAAGCAGTACCAGGTGGTCATCGAGCCGAAGCGGCTGGCCGCGTACCGGCTGTCGCTGGGGCAGATCCAGAACATCCTCGAGCGCAACAACGCGGCGGTGGGCGGCGGGTACATCGAGAAGAACGGGGAGTCGTTCGTCATCCGTGGCGCGGCGCAGTTCCGCAGCGTCGAGGACATCGAGAACACCGTCGTCACCTCGGACCACGACGGAACGCCGGTGCTGTTGAAGCACCTGGGCAAGGTGCAGATCGGCGCCGCCCTGCGCTTCGGCGTCGTCACGAAACACGGCGAGGGCGAGATCGTCGCCGGCACGGTGATGATGCTGACGGGCGCCAACTCGCGCGACGTCGTTCATGCGGTGAAGAAGAAGCTGGCCGAGATCCAGGCCGAGCTTCCGGCGGGCATCGAGATCCGCTCCTACTACGATCGGGCCGAGTTCATCAGCCGCATGCTGAAGACGGTGTTCGTGAACCTGGCCGAGGGGGCGGGCCTGGTGGTGGTGGTGCTGTTCCTGACGCTGGGAAACATCCGCGGGGCCGTGATCGCGGCGCTGGCCATCCCGCTGGCCATGGGGATCGCCGTCATCGGGATGGTCCGCCTGGGGGTGACCGCGAACCTGATGTCGCTGGGGGCCATCGACTTCGGGTTGCTGGTCGACGGCGCCATCGTGATGCTGGAAGCGGCGCTGGTGCAGCTGGCGGCGCGCCGTCCCCGGGACAGGCTGGACGTGGCCAGCGCCATCGCCGAGGCGATGCGCAAGGTGGCGCGCCCGGTGACGTTCGCGCTGGCCATCATCTTGATGGTCTATCTGCCGCTGATGGCGCTGGAGGGCGTGGAGGGGCGCATGTTCCAGCCCATGGCCATCACCGTGGCGCTGGCGCTGGGGGCGGCGATGCTGTTCACGCTGACGGCGTTCCCGGCGCTGGCCGCCTACGTGCTGTCATCGCCCGTGCACGCCCACGACCCCGAGAAGGGGTTGTTCGCGCGCGCCCGGCGCGCCTACAGCCGGGTCCTCGACTGGACGCTGCAGCGTCGCAAGACGGCGCTGGCCCTGTCGGCGCTGACGCTGGTGGGGGCGGTGTTCGTGGGACGCACGCTTGGTGCGGAGTTCGTCCCCCGCCTGGACGAGGGGGAGCTGTCGCTGGACGTGAAGCGGCTGCCCTCCGTCTCGATCACGGAGGCGCAGCGGCTGGGCGTGCAGGTCGAGGACGTGCTGGCGCGCTTCCCCGAGATCACCTCGATCGTGACCCGCACCGGACGGGCCGAGGTGGCCACCGATCCGGTGGGCCCGGACGAGACCGAGGTGATGGTCAAGCTGCGCCCCAAGAAAGAGTGGACGACCGCCCACGACCTCGACGACCTGGGCGAGCACATCAAGACCGCCGTGGAGGCCGAGGTGCCGGCGACGTTCGTCTCGGTGTCGCAGCCCATCGAGGATCGGGTGAACCAGCTGCTGGCCGGCTCGCGCGCCGACGTGGTCATCAAGGTGTTCGGCGAGGATCTGACCGTCCTCAAGGACACCGCCGACAAGATCGGCGCCGTGGTGAAGGAGGTCCCGGGGCGGGGCGATCTGCGCGTGCAGCGGGTGCTGGGGCTGCCGCTGTTGCAGGTGACGCCGGACCGGGCCCGGCTGGCCCGCTACGGGATCAGCGCCGATCACGTGCTGGAGGTGGTCGAGGCCTCGCGGGTGGGCCGCCTGGCCGGGAAGATATTCGAGGGGTCGCGGCGCTTCGATCTGATGCTGCTGTTGCCGCCGGCCACCCTGACCCCGGATGCCTTCGGCGAGCTGCTGGTGGGCGGAGAGAACGGCGCGCTGGTGCCCATGGCGTCCGTGGCCACCATCCAGGAGACGGAGGGGCCGGCCGTCATCAACCGCGAGGAGCTGCAGCGGCGCGTGCTGGTCGAGGCCAACGTGCGCGGGCGCGACCTGGTCAGCTTCGTGAACGAGGCGCGGCAGCGCGTCGCCGCCGAGGTGAAGCTGCCCCACGGGGTGACCGTGGAGTGGGGCGGGCAGTTCGAGAACTTCAAACGGGCCAGCGCGCGGCTGGCGGTGGTGGTACCCATCGCGCTGGGCCTGATCTTCACGATGCTGTTCTTGATGTTCGGTGATCTGCGCTCGGCGGTGGCCGTGTTCGCCGGCGCGCCGTTCGCCATCGTGGGCGGCATCGTGTCGCTGGCCTTGCGGGGCCTGCCGTTCTCGATCCCGGCCGCGGTCGGCTTCATCGCCGTGGCGGGGGTGGCCGTCTTGAACGGCGTGGTGATGACCAGCGAGGTCCACGTCTTCCTGGAGCGGGGCCAGTTCGGCAGCGACACGATCAAGCGCAGCGCGCTGACGGTGTTGCGTCCCGTGCTGACGACGGCGCTGGTGGCCGCGGTGGGCTTCATCCCCATGGCCATCTCCACCAGCGCCGGCGCCGAGGTGCAACGCCCCCTGGCGACCGTGGTCATCGGCGGCATCCTGTCGTCGACGCTCCTGGGACTGACCGTGCTGCCCGTGCTGCTGCGCTCGTTGCTGAAGGCAGAGGAGGCGCCGGCGGAGGGGACGCCGGTTCCGACGGTGACCGTCGAGCGGTGAGGGCTGGTTGAGGGCCCGTCGGCTTCTCGGCGAGGAGACAGTCGTCGACCTACGCCCAGGTTCCTGTTCGAAGTGTCAGGAAGGTTAGCCTGGTCCAGGGAACCAGGTTTCCCATTACATTTCAGCAGCTTGTCAGGCCGCGGGCGAAAAAATCAGGTTCATGTTACGCCGATTGTACGTGCTCGAAGCATTCCGGAAACCGATCTCCTTGCATTCTGCCTGTCCATGAGCTGGCTGAATTGCATTTCGCAAAACGACCATCTCGAGCCGGCCCTGAACGAAACACGAGGAGGAGATCGGATGAAGAAGCTACTGGAACGGTTCCGGGACCCAGATCGGCGGAGGGTGTTCTACGCCGTCCTCGGCGCCAAGGGCATCGCGCTGGGGATCCTGGCGGTGGTGCTTGTCGGAGTGCCCTGGTACCTGGGGTCGAAGGCCTATGCGGACGCAGCGGCGCCGCCCCCCCCGGCCTACATCAATCCGATCAACACGATGTGGACGCTGATCGCGGCCTTTCTCGTCTTCTTCATGCAGGCGGGCTTCATGGCGCTGGAGGCGGGCTTCGCGCGGACGCGTGAGACCGTCAACATCCTGCTGGAAGGCATCGTCGACACCTGCCTGTGCGGCATCCTGTTCTGGGCCTTCGGCTTCGCGTTCATGTTCGGCTCGGGCAACGGCTTCATCGGCCACGAGTTCTTCTTCCTGCACGGCGCGCCCGAGACCTACGGCTCGACCGGCGTGGCCATCCTGGCGTTCTGGTTGTTCCAGTTCGCGTTCGCCGACACCTGCAGCACCATCACCTCGGGCGCCATGGTCGGCCGCACCGGCTTCGTGGGCGACCTGCTGTACAGCTTCGGCGTCAGCGGCTTCATCTACCCGATCATCGGCCACTGGGCCTGGGGTCCGGACGGCTGGCTGAACACCATCAAGCCCGCCGCCTTCCACGACTTCGCGGGCTCGACGGTGGTCCACACCATCGGCGGCATGGTCGCGCTGTGCGGCGCCATCGCGCTGGGGCCCAGGCTGGGCCGCAAGTTCAAGCGTGACGGCGGCGGCCCCATGGTCGGCCACAACATGACCATCGCCTCGGTGGGCGGCGTCATCCTGTGGTTCGGCTGGTACGGCTTCAACCCGGGCAGCACCCTGTCCGCCATGGACATCCAGGGCATCGGCCGCGTGGCGGCGAACACCACCCTGGCCGCCTGCGCAGGCGGTCTGTCGGCGCTGTTCTTCGTCTATCCCCGCTCGAAGGTGTGGGACTGCGGCATCACGGTGAACGGCTTCCTGGCGGGCCTGGTCGCCATCACCTGCCCCTGCTACTGGGTGTCACCGTTCGGCTCCATCGTCCTTGGCGGCGTGGCCGGCGTGCTGTGCGTGCTAGCGGTCGACCTGCTCGAGTACCTCCGCATCGACGATCCGATCGGCGCGGTGCCGGTGCACGGCGTGTGCGGCATCTGGGGCACCCTGTCCCTGGGCCTGTTCGCGACCGGTCAGTACGGCGCGTCCGGCCCGACGGGCGCCGACAACTCGGCCGGCGCGGTCGTCACCGGTCTGTTCTACGGCGGCGGCGTGAACCAGCTGATCGGTCAGGCCATCGGCAGCGCGGTGGTCACGGCCGCCACGCTGGTGGTCGGCTTCGCGCTGATGTACGCGGTGAAGGCGACCGGTACCCTGCGCGTCTCGAAGGAGGGCGAGGAGGAGGGTCTGGATCTGCACGAGCACGGCGGCGAGGCGTACCCGGAGCAGGCCTTCGGCAGCGTCCACGGCATCAGCAGCGCCGAGGCCCGCGGCGGCAAGGTGGCGATGGGTTCGCTTGCGGAGGCCAAGTAGCAGCACCGTCCGAGCGACCCACGAAACAAGCCCGGGCGGCGGCGACGCTCCCGGGCAGTTCGACACGAAGAAGATCGAGAAGGCCCGCGGCGTATTGGCGCCGCGGGCTCTTGCGGTCGACTCAGAAGAACAGGAGCGACACGACCGTGAAGACGGGAATCAGGATCAGCACTGACCAACGCAGGTAGCCGAAGAATCCCGGCATGCGAACGCGGTGCTGCTCGGCGATCGCCTTGACGATGAAACTTGGCCCGTTGCCGATGTACGTGAGGGCGCCCATC
>Ga0207705_10002842_pt1 | contig 13242 bp, 11 predicted proteins | sample KBSC13metaG_FD_184314 | JGI IMG/M metagenome (GOLD analysis project Ga0207705, IMG submission 184314) | Corn rhizosphere microbial communities from Kellogg Biological Station, Michigan, USA - KBS C1-3 metaG (SPAdes) (version 2) | ecosystem: Host-associated > Plants > Roots > Rhizosphere > Soil ...
CGGCGGCGGCGGCGGGCGCCTGGGCCTCGTTCGCTTCGACCGAGACGATCTGCTGGCGCAGCGCCGCGGCGCGCGAGGTCAGCGCTTCCACCGTCGCCTCGCGCTCGATGCGGATGCCTTGCAGCGACGTGTAGGCCGGGTTCGGCGTGCCGTAGTCGCCGCCCGGGCCTTGCGCCGCCTTGGTCATCGCGGCGACCTGCTTTTCGGCCGCGATCACGTCGGGGTGGCTTTCGGTCAGCCCGCGGGCCTGCAGCGCCGCCAGGTTGGCCCGCGCCTGGGCCAGCGCCGCCTTGGGGCCGCCGCTTTCGGGCGTGGTCAATATCTTGGAGGTGCTCGCCATCTGCCCGTCGATCGCCGCCAGGGCAGCCTGCGCCGCCGCCAGATCGGCGCCGACATTGCGCAGCTCGGCGCGATAGCTGTTGAGCTGGGCGATGATCGCGTCGGTGCCGCCAGCGAGGTCGGGATACTTTGCCTCGAACGCCAGACGGCGCTGCTCGGCATCCTCGAGCTGCTTGCTGCGCTCGGCCAGCTGCTGGTCCATGAACGCGATCGTGTCGCGCACTTCGCCGCGCGAGCCGCCGAAGTTCTGCGCCTTGAAGATGTCGATCATCATTTGCGCAACGTCGTGCGCGGTGCGCGCATTCTCCGCGTCGGACAGATCGCGCTCGCCGCTGGTGGCGGTGACCTTGAAGATGTGGCTCCCGGGGTCGCCCTCGGCCACCACGGTGATATGCTTGGTCAGCGCGGTGACCGCCGCCGACATCTGCGCCGGGGTGGTCACGTGCTGGCCGAGCTTGGTCGCGCGGACGATCTTCTGCAGGTTGACCGAGCTCAGCAGGGTCTGCTGCAAGCGGGCGATGTCCTTGTCGCGGGTGGCGGCGGTGATGCCGATCTGATCAGCGAGCATGTCGTCGAGCTGGACGAACACCCGCGCGTTGGACTCGTACGAGTTCGGGATCAGCGCGACGACCAGCCAACCGAGTGCGCACACCCCCCAGGCGACCCCGAGCGCCAGCCAGCGCCGGTTCCAGATCGCCCACAGGACGGCGCGCAGCTCTTCGAGCATATTATTCATTGGGTGCCTGCCCTGACCACTAGAACATCGACTCAGGGATGATGATCACGTCGCCGGGCTGCAGCATCACATTGGCGGTGACGTCGCCTTTCTTGAGCAGATCGTTGAGGCGCACGCCGTATTCGCGCTGCTTGCCGAGCTGCTTGTCGAAGCGGACCAGCTTGGCCCGGTTGCCGCTGGCGAATTCGCCCAGCCCGCCGACCGCGATCATGGCGTCGAGCACGGTCATGTTCGCGCGATAGGGTAGCGATGCCGGCTTCTCGGTCGCCCCGACGACGCGGATCTGCTGGCTGAAGGTGCCCGAGAACTTGTCGACCATCACCGTCACCAGCGGTTCGGTGATGTATTGCGACAGCTGCAGGCGGATATCTTCCGCCAGCATCGTCGGGGTCTTGCCGACCGCCGGCATGTCCGCGACCAGCGGGGTGGTGATGCGCCCGTCGGGCCGCACCTGGACTTTCGCGCCGAGCTCGTCGTTGCGCCACACCGTGATGGTCAGTTCGTCGAGCGGGCCGATCACGTAGTCCTCGCCCGGCCCTTCCTGCATCGCGACGAAGCTGGCGGGCGGCAAATGGCCGTCGGGCGCGCTGGCGCACCCGGTGAGAGCGAGGCTCGCCGCCGCTCCGGCGAGGAGGAAACGGGCGAGCTTGGAGTACAGCATGGCAACAACCCTGACTGGCGGACGGCGACCGAGCCTGTTCTGGCAAGGCCGATCGCCGGCCCGCGGTTGATCCGCGTTCTCCCCGAAAAGGGTGAACATTGCGTTAGCCCTTAACGCTCAAAAACGGCGGATTTTCGGGGTTTTAGGCCGGTGTCCCGCATCGGGACGACGGCGGACGAAAGCCTAAACGAGCCGTTCCAATGCGGGACCTTGCCCGAGAAACTGCGCCGGACTGGCCGACGCGCCATAGGCTCCGGCGCAGAAGATCGCCACCAGATCGCCGACGTCCGCGTGCGGCAGCAGCGCCTGATCCGCCAGCCGATCGAGCGGCGTGCACAGGCAACCGACCAGGTTGGCTTCTTCGGTCGGCTCCGCGCCGAAGCGGCTGGCGATGGCGGCCGGGTAATTGCGGCGCACGACGGTGCCGAAATTACCCGAGGCGGCGAGCTGATGATGCAAGCCGCCGTCGGTGATCAGGTAAGTCGTGCCGTGGCTCACCTTCCGGTCGACGATCCGCGTCAGGTACACCCCCGCCTCTCCCACGAGGTAGCGGCCGAGCTCGATGGCGAACTCGGTTGACGCCAGAGCGTCCGGCAGCGCGGCGAAGCGCTCGCTTAACGCGGCGCCGACCGCGGTGACGTCAACCGGCCGGTCGCCGTTGAAGTACGGGATACCGAAACCGCCGCCCATGTTGAGGTGCGGCAGCGGAGAGCCGATGGCGTCACTCAGCCGCGCGGCGAGCTCGAGCACGTTGCCCTGAGTCTCGGCGATCGCCTCGGCATCGAGCGCCTGGCTGCCGGCGAAAATGTGCAGCCCGCGCCATTCGGCCCCGGCGGCGATGACCTCGCGGGCCAGCGCCGGCACGCGCTCGGCATCGAGCCCGAACGGTTTGGCCCCGCCGCCCATTTTCATGCCCGAGCCGCGCAGCTCGAAGTCCGGATTGACGCGGATCGCCAGGCGCGGCGTTTTGCCCTGGCGTTCGGCGATGGCCAGCGCGCGGTGGGCTTCGTTTTCGGATTCGAGGTTGAGCGTCACCCCGGCGGCGATCGCGGCGGCGAGTTCTCCATCGCGCTTGCCGGGCCCGGCGAAGCTGATCCGCCCGGCCGCGAGACCCGCCGCCAGCGCCATTTCCAGCTCGCCCTGGGAGGCAATGTCGAAGCCGTCGACCAATCTTCCCATCAGATCGAGGATAGGTGCGTAAGGATTTGCTTTCATGGCATAATGAATATGCAGGCGTGGCGGCATCGCGGCTCTGAGCCGAGCCACGCGCCGTTCGATCATGCCGGTCGAATAGACAAACAGCGGTGTGCCTTCCCCCGCCAGCTCGCTGGCCTTGCGGCCGCCGATGGCAAGCTCGCCGTCGAGGGTTTCGAAACCCTCGGGGATCGGGCCGAGCGGCTTCACGCGACCGTCTCCGCCTGCAGCGCCGCGCGGTCGATCTTGCCGTTCGGGTTGAGCGGCATGCGCTCGACCCAGCGGATTTCGTGCGGCTGCATGAAATTCGGCAAGTCGCGCTTGAGCGCGGCCGCCAGCGCCGCCCGGTCATCCTGAGCCTGTCGGAGGGCCCCGCTTCCGCGAACCACCAGCAGCACCGATTGCCCCAACCGCTCGTCCTTCACCCCGACCGCCGCCGCCTCGGCGACAAGCCCGGTCGCCAGCGCCGCGTCCTCGATCTCCTGCGGGCTGATGCGGTTGCCGGCGCTCTTGATCATCGCGTCACGCCGCCCGACGAAATAGAGCAGCCCTTCCCTATCGCGCACGACCCTGTCGCCCGACCACACCGCCGTGCCGCCATAGCGCGATTCCACCGGCGCCGGCTTGAACCGCTCGCCGGTCCGCTCCACATCCTGCCAATACCCTTGCGCGACCAGCGGCCCGCAATGGACCAGCTCCCCTTCCTCGCCGGGTGACGTCACCCGGCCGTCGTCACCGACCACCAGAATCTCGGCAAACGGGATCGCCCGGCCCATCGATGTGGGGTGCGTGTCCACCAGCGAGGGATCGAGGTATGTCGAGCGGAACGCTTCGGTCAGCCCGTACATCGCGAACAGTCTCGCCTCGGTAAACAAACCCCGCAGTTGTTTAACCAGATCGACTGTCAGCGCCCCGCCGCTATTGGTCAGCCGCCGCATCGGCGCCACCGCTTCCGCCGGCCAGTCCTGCTCGACCAGCTGGACCCACAGCGGGGGCACCGCGGCGAGCGTCGTGACACCGTGCCGCACGCAAGCCTTGGTCACGTCGCGCGGGGTCAGGTAGTCCAGCGGGACCACGCTGGAACCGGCATACCACGCTGAAAACAATTGGTTTTGTCCGTAATCGAACGATAGCGGCAGGACCGCGAGGACCACGTCGTCGCGTTCCAGCCCGAGGTAACTCGCCACGCTGACCGCGCCGAGCCACAGGTTCGCATGGCTCAGCATCACCCCCTTCGGCCGCCCGGTGGATCCGCTGGTGTAGAGAATGGCCGCCAGGGCCCGAGGGTCGGCCCGCGACGGGGCCATCCCGCCACGGCCCCGGGAGCCGTCAACGGCCGCGCTCTCCTCGATCGCGCGGCAACCCCGGGGCACGTCGCCGGGCTCCAGACTGTCGAGCCGCGCCTGCGTGCCGATCAACAGCCCGGCCCCACTATCGTCAAGGATATGAGATACTTGCGAGCGCTTAAGCAGAGGGTTTATCGGCACGTGAACCAGCCCCGCCCGCGCGGCGGCGAGCGGCAGCAGGCAGGTCAGCTCGCCTTTGGCCGCCCAGCTCGCGACCCGCGCGCCCGGCTCCGGCGCCTCGGCCGCCAACCATGACGCCAGTTGGCCGACACGGGTTCTTAAGCCCTCGTAGCTAAGCCCTTCCCCGCGCAGCACGAGGGCAGTATCCTCGGGCCGCCCGCGTTCGGCGAGATGGTCGAGCGGACGGGGCACGGAATCGGGCGCGAGGGACATCAAGGCTCCGCAGGGGGACGCAATCGGTGACGGCGATCAGCTATCACGCCAGTATTAACGATGTGCAAGCGCAGCCGCTCGCCGCCGCGGGCCCGTTCGCGCGCCGCGATTGGTTCGCGCGCCTCGAAAAGACGGTCGCCGATCCGCTTTACGCGGTCGCCGAGGACTCCTCGGGCACCGTAGTGCTGCCGCTGCGACGTCGTGGCCGGCGGCTGGAATCGCTGCTCAACTGGTACGGCTTCACCTGGCGCCCGCTGGCGACGCCTTACGGCTCGCTCGACAGTCTGACGACGGCGCTGGCCAGCGACCTCGCTGGCCGCTCCTCGCGCATCGTGTTCGAGCGCCTGCCGGACGAAGACGGCACCGCCCGCCAGCTGCAACGCGCGTTCGAGCTCGCCGGCTGGCGCGTCGCCCGCGAACAATGCGACACCAACCGGTTCCTCCTCGTCGGGGGTCGCAGTTATGCCCAATACCTTGAAAGCCGACCGGGGCCGCTGCGCACCACGCTTAAGCGCAAAGCCAAAAAGGTCGAAGTTCAGATTTCACAATCTTTCGATAAAGATATTTGGAACTCCTACGAGAAAATCTACAACGAGAGCTGGAAGCCCGAAGAAGGCGCTCCGGCTCTGCTGCGCGCCTTTGCCGAGGCGGAAGGCGCGGCGGGCCGCTTGCGCCTGGCGATCGCCTGGCATGACGGCGAAGCGGTCGCCGCCCAGTTCTGGACGGTCGAGGACGACACCGCGTACATTCACAAGCTCGCCCACCGTGAAAGCGCCAAGCCCCTCTCGCCCGGCACCACGCTCACCGCCGCACTGATGGAGCAGGTGATCGACCGCGACGGCGTCGAGATCGTCGACTTCGGCACGGGCGACGATGCCTACAAACGCGACTGGATGGACGAAGCACGCCCGCGCTACCGGCTGGAGTGCTGGCGTCCACGCGATCCGCGCAACTGGCCGTGGCTCGCCAAAAGGCGCTTGCGGATGCTTGTTTCGGGCCGCGAGCATGGCTAACGCACGCGCGCTTTTCGACGGGGAAACAAGCATGAACGGCCACTCCGATACCGACAGTGTGCTGCGCGGCGTGCTGCAGGACGTGCTTGGCCTGTCGCGGGAGCGGGCGGCCGCGTTTACACCGGACACCGGCTTGTTTGGCCACCTTCCCGAGCTGGATTCGATGGCCGTGGCCGGGCTTCTCACCGAGATCGAAGATCGCCTCGGCATTGTGATCGACGATGACGAGATCGACGGCGAGATGCTCGAGACATACGGCGCGCTGCTCGCCTTCGTGCAGGCGAAGCGCGGGGGCTGACGCGGGCCGATGATCGCCGCCTGGCCCGGCGCCGCCGGCGAAGAACTCGCCATTGCGTTCGACAAAGCCCGCCCGCGCCGTGTGCTGGTGCTCCCGGCGTGGTTCGACGAGGGCAACAAGCTGCGCCACTTCGCGGTCGAGGTAATGCGGCGGCTCGATGGTTCGGGCATCGACAGCTTCGTGCCCGATTTACCCGGCTGCAACGAAAGCCCGGCACCACTTCACGAACAGACGCTCGAGGGCTGGCGCTCCGAGGCTACCGAAGCGGCATCGTACTTCGCCGCGACGCACGTGCTGGCGATCCGCGCGGCCGCGGCGATCGTACCGGACCTTCCCGGCTGGCGCTACGCACCGCAAGCCGGCAGTTCGCAGCTGCGCTCGCTCCTGCGTGCGCGGATCCTCTCGGCGCGCGAGGCGGGCCGCGAGGAGGATCGCGACACGCTGCTTGCCGAAGGGCACGAGCGTGGTCTGGAGCTTGCCGGATACTATCTTGGGCCGGCGATGGTGGCGGCGCTCGCGGATAGCGGATTGCCGGGAGCGGGCCGACAACGCGACATCGCCCAGAGCGACATCGGCGGTCCCGGGCTGTGGCTGCGCGCCGAGCCCGATCACGATCATCGCCAGGCCGATGCGCTGGCGGCGATCGTCTCGATGGAGTTGCTCGCGTGAGCCGCCGTCATTTCGCGTTCGATTGCCTCGGCAGCGCGCTGGCCGGCTCACTGGATGAGGCGCCGGGGACGACCGGCTTGCTCATCGTTACCGGCGGCAACGAAACGCGCGCGGGCGCCTTTTCGAGCCAGGCGAGCCTTGCCGCCGAGATCGCCGCAGCCGGCCATCCGGTGCTGCGGTTCGACCGGCGCGGCGTGGGTGACAGCGATGGAGTCAACTTCGGCTTCCGCGACGAGAGCGATGACATCGCCGCGGCACTCGGCGCATTTCGCGCTGAGTGCCCGTCTTTGCGGCGCGTCGTCGCGTTCGGCAACTGCGACGCCGCCAGCGCGCTGATGCTCGCCGGCGGAGCGGGCTTCGACAGCCTCGTGCTGTCGAACCCGTGGACTTACGAAGACCACCAGGCCGACGCCCCGCCCCCGCCGTCAACGATCCGCGCGCGCTACGCGGCGAAGTTGAAAAATCCGCGCGAGGTCCTGCGTCTGCTGAGCGGAAAGGTGAACTTCGCCAAGCTTGCGCGCGGATTGGCCAGCGCCGCGTCGAGACCACCGGCCAGCGGCCTCGCCGCCGACATGAAGGCCGGCCTCGCCGGTTTCGCCGGGTCCGTGCGCATCCTGATCGCCGCGCGCGACCGGACCGGACAGGCGTTCCTGGCCGGTTGGGACCCGCGCGATCCGCGCCTCAACCGCTGTCCCGGCGCCGATCACGCCTATTCGGACGAGTCCTCCCGTCGGTGGTTGCTGGCGCGGATCCTCGACGCGCTAACGGACGAATAGGCTCGCCAGCTCCACGTGGGTCGACCAGCGGAACTGGCCCACCGGACGAAGCTCGGCGAGGCGGTAACCGGCGTCCCTAAGCATCGCGGCATCGCGCGCCCAGCTCGACGGGTTGCAGCTGATGTACACCACCCGTTCGACGCCGCTTTGCGCAATCTGGGAGACTTGCTCGCGCGCGCCGGCACGGGGCGGATCGAGGACGACACCGGCAAAGCCGCACAACTCGTCGGCGCGCATGGGATTGCGAAACAAGTCGCGGTGAACGGCCTCGACCGGCCGCCCTGCGCGCCCGGCAGCCAGCCGGCATGCGAGATGGGCGTCGCGGGCAGCCTCCGCCGCGAGCACACCGGCATCGAGCGCGAAAGCGAATGTGCCGAGGCCGGAGAAAAGGTCCGCCACTCGATCTGCTCCCGCCAGCCATTCACGCGCCGAGGCCACCAGAGCCTGTTCGCCGTCAGCGGTGGCCTGGAGAAACGAACCGTTCGGATAAGCAACCGGCACGTCCGACAACGTGACTGTCACCGGCTCCGGCTCCCAGATCGCTTCCGGTCCGAAGCCCTGGTCCATCACCAGCCGCGCGAGACGCTGCTGGCGGCAGAAATCGAGCAGTGCCTCGGTCTGCTCGAGGCCTTCGACTCCCAGTCCGGTGATCGCGCACTCCACGCCCTGGTCGACCAGCGCCAGCTCGATCGACAGCGCGTACCTCCCTGCGCGCTGTCCGATCATCCGCCGCAGCGGTTCGACGAGCGCAAACAGCTCGGGCGTCAGGACATGGCATTCGCGCATGTCGACGATGCGGTGCGAGTGCGCCTCGCGAAAGCCGATCACCGGCCGCCCGCCGCCGTTTGCTCCGTGAAGGGTCGCCCGGCGGCGCGAGCGTGGCGGCGACAGATGCACGGGAGCCACCTTCCGGGGCGCGAGGCCTTGCGCTTCGGCCGAGTTGACCACCCGGTCGCGGACGAACCCGGCCAGCGTCTCTTCGTCGAGATGCTGCAACTGGCAGCCGCCGCAGCTCCCGAAGTGGCGGCACGGCGGTGTGGCGTGGTGCGGCCCCGGCAACAACGCGCCATCTTCCCGGACCACGTCCCCTGGCGCCCCGAGCGGAACGTGGCGGCCCGACGCGGTGACGCCGTCGCCTTTCGCGGCGACGCGGACGATCGTTTCAGGCTCGCTCACAGTGCGGCGGCGTAGGCGCGCGAGATCGTTTTGGCGAGGTCCGAGGCGAGGAAGGCGGGACCGGCCAGGCGCGCGGCCTCGCCGTGGAGCCATACCGCTTCACAGGCGGCGGCGAACGGATCGCCGGCAGCCGCCAGACGGCTTGCCGCGACGCCGGCCAGCACGTCGCCCGTCCCGGCCACCGCGAGCCAGCTCGTCGGCGACGGCGCCAGAACCACGCGGCTATCCGGCGCAGCGATCGCGGTATCCGGTCCTTTCGCCACGATAACCGCTCCGGTCGCTTCTGCGAGGGCTTTCGCCTGGGCGATCTTACCCTCGCGGTCGATGGCGAAGCTCTTCACCAGCCGCGCCAGCTCGCCGGCGTGAGGGGTCAAAATCAGCGGCGCGTTGTGCCCCTGGACGAAGCCGGGCGTGAGCATTGTCAACGCATCGGCATCGGCGACGGTCGGCAGGTTGGCGGCGAGCACCGTCTTCAGGCGCTGCTCGGCCTCCGCTCCGAGACCAAGTCCGGGGCCAACGAGCAAGGCCCCGTTGCGGGCATCGTTCAGCACTTCCTCAAGCGGCTGATCCTTGAGCACCACGTCGGGCGGCAGCGAGGGAGGCGGATGGGCCGAGGCCAGGCGAACCGACCCTGCCCCGGCCCGAAGCGCGCTGGCGCATGCGAGCACCGAGGCGCCCGCCATTGTACCGCCGATCATTAGCACGAGGCCACGCGTGTACTTGTGCGCGTCGATGGCCGGCGCACTAAAACATGGCCGCTCGAGCAGGGCCGCCGCGCCCGGTGTCGGCGCAACGCCGATTGGCACCAGCCGCCGTTCGCCCATTCGCGCCATCGCCGGCATCAGCCAGTGGGCGAACTTCCACGCCCCGAGCGCGATGGTGAGATCGTAATGCGGCAAGTCGTCATCGAGCAGCGCGCCGCTGTCGCTGTCGACCCCGCTTGGCAAATCGATGGCTATCCGGCCGTGATGGTGTCGCGCCAGGTCGCGCAGAAGCCCTGCGAGCTCGGGCCCGAGCGATCGGGTCAGGCCGCTGCCGAACAGGCAGTCGATGAATACGCCGCCCTTGCCGGTGTCCGAAACAGTCCCGCGGTACCCCGCTTTCGCCCGTTGTGCGGCTTCGGTCTTCGGCTCCATCGGCGCGACGACAGTCACCGCCAGACCGCGTCGGCGCAAGGTCTCGGCGATGACGTACCCGTCACCGCCATTGTTGCCCGGCCCGCACAGCACGGTCACAGAGCGCCCCGCGGCGACGCGCCAGATCCATTCGGCCGCGCCCCTGCCCGCGGTCTGCATCAGGCTGTCGACCGTGTCGCCGACGGCCATCAGCGCTTTTTCGGCCGTGCGCATCTGTGCGACGGCGAGGATCTGCTGAGCGACCGTCATCGCTCAGCCGGCGTCAGATATCCGCATAAACATGCGTTTCCGCCGCCGCGCCGGGGTGGGTCACGGCCCCCTTGAACGCCGGGCCGACTTGCTGGGCATATTTCCACAGCGCGCCCGACTGGTAATCGTTGCTGCGCGGTTTCCACGCCGCGCGGCGCCTTGCAAGCTCCTCTTGGGCGACTTCAAGGTCGATCGTCCCGGCTTCGGCGTCGATCGAGATCACATCGCCGTTCTCGACCAGAGCGATCGGCCCGCCGTCGGCGGCCTCCGGCCCGACATGGCCGATGCAGAAGCCGCGCGTCGCGCCCGAGAACCGCCCGTCGGTGATCAGCGCGACCTTCTCGCCCATGCCCTGGCCATAGAGCGCCGCCGTGGTGGCGAGCATCTCGCGCATGCCCGGGCCGCCTTTCGGCCCTTCGTAGCGGATGACGATAACCTCGCCTTCGCGGATCTCGCGATTCTCGACGGCCGAGAAGGTCTCCTCCTCGCAATCGAACACGCGCGCCGGGCCGGAGAACTGCAAGCGGTGCATCCCGGCGACCTTCACGATCGCCCCGTCGGGCGCGAGCGAGCCGCGCAGGCCGACGACGCCGCCGGTCGGCGTGATCGGGGTCTTCGCATCGTAGATCACCTTCTGGTCGGGGTTCCACGTGACCTCGTCGATATTCTCGCCCAGCGTCCGGCCGGTCACGGTCAAACAATCGCCGTGCAGCAGGCCTTCGGCGAGCATCGTCTTCATCAGCATATAGACGCCGCCGGCATCGTACATGTCGCGTGCGAGGTATTGCCCGCCGGGCTGCAGGTCGGCGCAATAGGGCGTGCTCTTGAATATCTCGGCGACGTCGAACAGGTCGAACTCGATGCCCGCTTCGTGGGCCATCGCCGGCAGATGGAGCGCCCCGTTGGTCGATCCCCCGGTTGCCGCGACGATCCGCGCGGCATTCTCGAACGCCTTGCGTGTGCAGATGTCGCGCGGGCGGATGTTGCGCTCCAGCAGGGTCATCACCTGGCGCCCGGCGGCAACCGCGATCTCCGCCCGGCTGCTGTAAGGTGCCGGGACCATGTTGCTGTTCGGCAAGGATAATCCGATGGCTTCACCGACACAGGCCATGGTGTTCGCGGTGTATTGCCCGCCGCATGCGCCGTGGCCCGGGCAGGCGACTTTCTCAAGCGCGATCAGCTCGCTCAGCGGGCAGTTTCCGGCGGCATAACGGCCGACCACTTCGAACACATCCTTGACGCTGACGTCCTTGCCCTGGAACCGGCCGGGCAGGATCGATCCGCCATAGACGAAGATCGACGGCACGTTGAGGCGCAGCATCGCCATCATCATGCCCGGCAGGCTCTTGTCGCACCCGGCGAAGCCGATCAGCGCGTCATAGCAGTGGCCACGCATCGACAGCTCGATCGAATCCGCGATCACCTCGCGGCTGGCGAGCGAGCTTTTCATCCCCTGGTGTCCCATGGCGATGCCGTCGGTCACCGTGATCGTGTTGAACCGCCGGGGTGTGCCCCCGCCTTCGACCACGCCTTCGCGGCAAACGTCAGCCTGGGCATCGAGTGTGGTGTTGCACGGCGCGCTGTCGTTGCCGGCGGAGGCGATGGCGACGAAGGGGCGCGCGATCTCCTCCTCGGTCATCCCCATCGCGTAGTAATAGCTGCGGTGCGGCGCGCGCTCGGGGCCGACCGAAACGTGCCGGCTAGGCAGACGGGACTTGTCAAAACGATCGCTCATCGGGGTTCCATATTGAGAGAAATTGCGTGCCCGCGCACTGCCCTCATGGCAGATCGAGTGCAACCCTCTTGCCGATCCTGACCAGCCTTTCGGCCCACTGCGCCTGTCCCGCTTCATCCCCGATCAGGTCCTGGCGGATTTCGATGCCGAAATAAGGCCGGCCATGCGCCTCGGCATGGCGGTTCATCGTCGCGTTGAGAAGCTTGCCCGAATATGGCTGCTGGTCGCCGACGATCAGCCCCTCGGCCTGAAGCAGCTGGATCGCCAGGCGCGCGCCGCGCTCGTCCTCGTTGTAGAGCACCCCGCAATGCCACGGCCGCTGCTCGTCGGGCTTGCTGGCGAGCGACGGGGTGAAGCTGTGCAGCGAGACGATCAGCCGCGGCGGCGCGCGCTCGAGTAGCGCGGCGAGCGCAGCGTGATAGGGCCGGAAGAACCGTTCGAGCCGCGCCTCGCGCCCTTCGACGTCGAACAGATTGCCGGGAATCGCGTGGCCATCGCTCGAATGCGGGATCACCGCCGGCGCGGCCTCGTCGCGGTTGCAGTCGCAGACGAGGCGGCTGACGCCGGCGAGGAATGCGGCAAAACCCGGCTCCTCGACCAACCGCCGGGCCACGCCGGCCACGCCAATGTCGACCGCGACATGTTCGTTGAGCAATGCGGGGTCGATGCCGAGATCGATGTCGTCGGGCACCCGGTTGGAGGCATGGTCGGAAACGATCAGGATGCCGCCGGGCTGAGGCTCGCCTGCAATGCAGAACGCTTCTTCACATTTCATCTCAAGTTGCCCTGCATCTGCCACCAGCCGGGATGCTCGGATGCGAGCTTCGCGGCGGCCTGGCGCATGGCGCCGGTACTTCGATAAAGGGCAAAGCATGTCGCGCCCGAACCGCTCATGCGCACGAGGGTCGCGTCAGTTGGCGGCAGCGCGGCAAGCACTTCCGCGATCTCGGGGCGAAGTGACATTGCCGCGTTTTCGAGATCGTTCCGCCCCGTGGTCGCGATCGTGGACGTAGACCCGGCGGGAAGTGACCCACGATCTTCGCCATCCCAGGCTGCGAACACCGCGGCGGTCGAGAGCGGCACTCGCGGGTTGACGAGCAGCACGGGCGTGCCAGCCAGATCGTTCTCGACCGGCTCCAGCTCCGTTCCGATGCCGCGCCCGATGCAGGCGACGCTTTCGACGCAAGCGGGCACATCCGCGCCGAGCCGGGCGGCGCGCTGACGCCAGTCCTCGGGCAAGCCGAATTCCTCGCGCACGAGGCGGAACACCGCGCCCGCATCGGCCGACCCCCCGCCGAGGCCGGCCGCGACCGGCAAATTCTTCTCCAGGGTGATCGCCAGGCCGCCGGAATGCGGTAGTGACGTCATAGCCCTGGCCACAAGATTACCAAATGGATCAGTCAGTTGCACGGCGAACTCGCCAACGACCGACAACTCGTCCCGCTCGCTCCGCCGTGCCGTCAACTCGTCACCGGCATCGACGAACGCGAAGAGCGTTTCCAGCTCGTGATAGCCATCGTG
>Ga0207705_10002845_pt1 | contig 13234 bp, 7 predicted proteins | sample KBSC13metaG_FD_184314 | JGI IMG/M metagenome (GOLD analysis project Ga0207705, IMG submission 184314) | Corn rhizosphere microbial communities from Kellogg Biological Station, Michigan, USA - KBS C1-3 metaG (SPAdes) (version 2) | ecosystem: Host-associated > Plants > Roots > Rhizosphere > Soil ...
GCGTCGTCGGCATCCTGGATGTCGGACTTGATGTCAAAGACTTCGAAGATGCGCTCGATGGCGGCAGTCGCGTTGGCGATGACGGCGCTCAGGTCCGTCAGACGCTGCAGCGGGAAATAGAACAGGCCAAGCGTCGTCCAGAACGTAATGAGAAGACCAGGCGTCATACGACCTGCGAAGACTTCATGCGCGCCGTACATGATGACGGTCAGCGGTGCGATGCCGGTGAGAATTGTCGACGTCATCGCGTTGTAGGCCATGTAGTACACAGTCTTGATCTGGCGGTCAAGGAGGGTGCGGTGCGTGCGATGGAAGAGCCGGGCCTCACGCTTTTCGCGAGCGAAGGCCTGAACGACGGTGGCGCCGCTGACCTTTTCCTGCACCTGACCGGAGAGTTCGGAAAGGCCCTCCTGGACATCATGGGAGGCCTGGCGGATGCGCGAGCCGCAGATCCGAACCGAAATGACCCAGAACGGCAACACGGCGAGCGAGACAAGAGCCATGCGCGGATAGATCGTGAACAGCCAGATGGCAATGCCGACGACGGAGATGGCGTCCATCCACAGAACCGCGCAGGCGTTGCCGATGAAGTTCTGGGCAAGGCCGATGTCCGAGGTCAACCGGCTGACGATGCTGCCCGATCGATTGAGCTGGAAGAACGCGAGAGAGAGTCCCTGGATGTGCTCGAAGAGATCGTTGCGCAGTTTGAACGTGATGCGCTGCCCGCCCGCGTTAATCAAAATCACCCGTGTGAAGATGAGGATTCCCGAGACGAGCATCAGGACCATGGCGGCGACAAGGAGAATATCGACCCTGTGCAGGTTCGATGCGTGCGGAGCGTAGCGTGCGAGCAGGCTGTCGAACTTGGGATACAGCGGATTAGTGCGGGTGGCATGAGCGGCGTGTCCGGCGACCGCAACGGATCTGTTGGACAGGAAACGGTCGATCATGTAACCGGTAATGCTTGGCGTGAGCGTCCCGATCATGTAGTTGCAAACACCGCACAGAGTCGCCAGAGTCGAGAGTGGCAGGTACGGTTTGAGGTAAGCCAGGAATCGAACGAGCGCCTTGCGCTCACTTGCCGGGTTGCGCTCCCGTTTATCGTCGAGCTTGATCGACGGCCCTGTCGACGGTGCGTCGGACTGGCCGGCTGCCTGTTTCTGGGTAGGCAGTCGTAAGTTCTCTTCTCCGCTGTTACGCATAACTACTTGCCTCTCATCATCGACTTAGTCCGGCATCTTTCCACGTATACCGGTACATATCAATCAAAATCCATGGCGGTTTTATATAAAACCACCCAACAACCATATTATGCCTTATATATATGAAATCTGCAACCAAAATTAATCGAAAGATGCAACTTTTACCGGACGGGTTGGTCAGATGGAGTAATCTACATTGTACAGAAGGCGGCCCGTGATGCAACTGTGTCCTAATTGCCAGCGAAGGCTCATCTCACAAGCCAGTGCCCGATGCAACTGGTGCGGCTCACTGATCGAAGACGCCGAGTACCAGGCTAAGGCGACGGTCAACCGGGAGTCGTACTGGGCTCAGCAGCAGATGCACGACCTCCGGATGCTCGCATGGCAGCGGAGCCTGGCCGGCATCGGTCCAACCGGCGACCCGATTTTCGCCGCCACGTTCGCGCCGATCGCGACGCAGCGAATGTCGATGGCGTCAGCCCAGCGAGCGGCCATTCGGGCACAGCAGATGACAGCGCAAACCCCACCGGCAGCCTCGACAGATGCCGGCAAGACCGTCGACGAACCAACCGACGTCCCCTACTACTACCGGCGTCGACCATAGCCATACTGTTGTCGCCCCAACGCCAATTGGCGGAACTCATTCAATCTCGACTGCGTTTACGGTACCATTGATATTGCTATCAATCGTGCAGTTTCACAGAAGGACATCGCTCACATGCTTACTCTCAAACGTTGGATCGCCGGATCGCTCCTGATTGCTGGTCTGGCGGCGTTGATAGTCGCCCCGTGTCGAAGCGCGGTCGCGCAGGCAACCGCTCCTGCTCTGCCTGCTCTTATCCCCCAGAACAGTCTTATGGTCGCCAGTGTCGACGTCGGCTGGCTCTGGGACACCACAGCGAGCATCCGCAAGGCGGCGAAAGTCAACGACGCGATCGAGAAGGCGGAAGCAAAGACCCACATCTCCATCGAGGACGATATCAAGCCGTGGGCGGGCCAGATTGCAGTCGCCGTGCTGGACGTCAAGAAGTCTTCCGCGTCAGTCTTAGTCTACGCGCAGATTCGAGATCAGCTCAAGTTTATGGCGACTATCGCCAAACTGCAGGCCGCGTGGCAGAACCCGCCCGCCGACGCAAAACCGGGTTCGACGCCGAAATTTACCACGCGCGACTACCACGGAATCACGGTATTCGACGGCACGCCGCTCGGCAAAGCAGACGAGGCGCCGTCGTTCGCCATCCTCGACGGCTGGGCCATCGCGGGTCTTGGCAAAGGCACCATTGAGCACGCCCTGGATGTCTCTCAGGGGCGCTCTCCGTCGATTGCCGCCGACCCGGCGATGTCGCAAATCATCGCCAAGCTTCCCGCAACCGCGAATGCCTGGGGCGTGATGAACCTGAAGGGTGTGATGGACAGCGCCCCCGGCGATGCCAAGATGCCGCCGAACGTGCCGGGCTTCCTCGCGGAGGCGGCGCGTAACGACATGGGCGTGGCCTTTACCGACGAGGGTAAAGGAATGCGCTTCGATATAGTTGCCGCCCCGCAGACAGCCAAGGGTCGCGCGATTTACGCGAAGATGGCCAAGAACTTACCGGGAGTTTCGGGCGCAATCCTGACGAAGGCTCCCGACTCGGTCCTGGCCATCATGTTCACCAGCCCCGCCTACTACTGGAACCTCTTTGTATCGTCGATGCTCGACACGGCCGGCAGCCCGGCTGAGCGCAAGCAGATGCAGAAGGGCTTGAGCACCTCAGGTGCCCCGTTCGTAAGCACCCTGCCCTACTTCCACAAGGATGCCGGCCTCGTGATTACCTGGCGCAAGGACCGCGGGTACGGCCTGGCGCTCCTTGCGCAGGGCGACTCGCATGCGGCGGCGCTGCATGCGGCCACAACTGTCGTGAAGGCGCTCAAGCAGACGGGTATCCCGCTTCAGCGCGGCGGCAACTCCTGGGCGGCCGCGATCCCTGGCCTCGACATGATGGTCCCGCCGACTATGCCGTTCAAACTCGCTCCGTTCATCTCGGCTAAGGACGACTGGCTCGTGATCGGCAGCAATCCGACGTGGTTGTCGTCGACATCGACGCCGAACTTGCAGATGCCGCCGAACTCCGACGGCTCGCCCATCGTCGAAACGGTGTCGATGCAGTGGCTGCCCTCGCTTCTGGACCTTATTCAGCAGCAGGCGCCCGCCGACGACACAGACGTCAAGCAGGGCCTCGACCTCGTCCGCAGCCTTCACCTGGAAACTGCAACGGCCTCGGCCTACTACCATATGGACCCGACCGGGGCTAACTCCGCCGGTACCGCGGAGGTCACTAACTGGGACTGGCACGCCGCGATCGACGCGGTTGTCACGGCGGCGCAGAATTGGAAGCCATCGGAGAAGCCGAAGGGCCACAACCTCCTCCCCAAGCACGATGCCGACGTGCCACAGGCGACGTCGCCGGGTATCTAAAGCACCGCAAAGCGGTAAAGGCCGGACACGACTCAGTCGGTCCGGCCTTTTGCATGAGGAAACGCCTTGAAGATAGTTATTGCGCCCGACTCATTCAAAGGAAGCCTCTCCGCGATCGAGGCTGCGGCAGCGATGGCGACTGGGGCGCGGCGCGCCTATCCGGACGCGAACATCGTGACAATCCCCCTCGCCGATGGCGGCGAGGGCACGGTCGACGCCTGGCTGCGCGCGTGCGGCGGTCGATTGGTGACTCATCGAGTGGCCGGGCCGCTCGCTGCACCGATGGATGCCGTGTACGGCATTCTGGGAGACAACGAAACCGCCATCGTCGAGACCGCGGCGGCCAGCGGCCTCACCCTCGTTCCCCCAGCCCAGCGCAATCCCCTGAATACGACAACCTACGGCACCGGACAGTTGATCCGGCACGCCATCGAATCGGGCGTATGCCGACTTGTCATTGGCCTCGGCGGATCGGCGACGAATGACGGTGGCACGGGCGTGCTCCAGGCGCTCGGCGTGCGATTTATCGATGTCGACGGCAATGAAGTACCGGCTCCGATCACCGGCGGCATGGTCGAGACGATAGCGTCGATTGACCTGACCACCGCGGTCAAGTTGCCGGATGACGATGGCGTCGAGATCATCCTCGCTTCGGACGTCATGAATCCACTCACCGGCCCGACAGGAGCGTCCGCCGTCTTCGGACCTCAAAAGGGCGCGACGCCCGAGATCGTCACCCGCCTCGACAATGCCCTCGGTCATCTCGCGTCGATCATCAAGCGCGACATGGGCCGCGATATCCTGAGCGTTCCCGGTGGCGGGGCAGCCGGCGGCTTGGGCGCGGCGCTCATGGCATTTTTCGGGTCGACGGCGCGCAGTGGCATCGACCTCATCCTCGACGCCGCACACTTCGACGAGGCCGCTGCCGACGCCGACTATGTCATCACCGGCGAAGGCTCGGTCGACAGCCAGACACTGAGCGGCAAGGCCGTTGCCGGTGTGGTGAAGCGGTGCAAGACGATCGGAAACGCGAGCGTGATAGCCATCGGCGGCATCGTGGACGTTGAGATTATTTCGGAGTTGAAAGAAGCCGGCGTGACGGCGGTCGAGGCGGCGTCGCCGACGGGGATGGCGGTCGATGAGGCCATGGCGCGTGCGGCGGAGTTAGTCGAAGCGGCCGTCGAACGGGCGTTGGTGGCTACCAAGCCGTGATTCGGCTTTCTCCCGTTCGGAGCACGATCTCCACGTCAGCCCAGACTTCAGTCGTGCGCCTCTAGTTGACCCCCAGCGTGCCGAGCCAGATACCAATGGCGAAGACGATGGCGCCGCCGACGATGACTTGGACAATGGTTTGGCCAAGCGGGCTCTTCATGAAGTGGAAGCGGATGTAGGCGATGGCGAGAAGTTCGAACACGACCACGCCGTAAGCCAGATGCAGCGCCAGGATCAGGTTCGTGATCAGGAACGGAAGGGTGTGAAGCATGCCGCCGATTGTGGTCGCCAGGCCGGTGATGATGCCTCGCGCCACGGGCGCGCCTCGGCCGCTCACCTTGCCGTCGTCGGAAAGAGCCTCCGACAATCCCATGCTGATGCCCGCGCCAAAGCTGGCCGCAAGGCCAACGAAGAACGCGGCGTGGGTGTTGTGCGTGAGGCCGGCGGTAGCGAACAGGGGCGCGAGTGTCGACACGGAGCCGTCCATGAGACCGAGCAGCGCCGGCTGGACTTTCTGCAAGACGAACTCGTGATCGTGTCCGCTCACGTGTTTGTCGTCCTCCCTCGATTCCGTATCCAACGCTTGCTCCGGCATTCCGACTCCTTACCACCACCCAACCGGAAGTATACCACGCCCGCCAGCAGGAACCTCAAAATCGCCCGAGTACAAACCGCTCGATGGCATCGGCGACGCCGTCGGCTTCCTGTGCCTCGGTGACGTGGTCCGCCGCGGAGTGCGCGTCGACGTGGCCGTCCCCCATCGCGACGCCGAGGCCGGCCCAGCGGAGGAGCGCGACATCGTTTTGATGGTCTCCAATCGCCATGATTTGCTCGCGCGGCACATTCAGCATATGCGCCACCTGCGCCCCGCCGGCCGCCTTATTGGCCTCCGACGAGTTCAGGTAGCAGCACCAACCGTCGTACTTGGGATCGGCGGCGCAAAAGATATCGACGGCGGTCCCAAGCGTCGACCGCAAACTGTCGGCAAAGGCCTCGACGGGTCGGCGGTCGCCGTACACGCCCATCGTCAGCGGCTCAAGTCCGGTCTCCAGAAGCAGGTCATTTGACCGCACAATCCGGTGACCGTGCATGGACTCCCACCCTACAAAGAGCGGCGCACCGACTTCGGCTCTTATGATCTGTCCACCGTCGACCTCGACGCGGGTGCCGAACAGGAGGATCGCCAGTCCCGCGCGCCTCGCCAACTCGATTGTCGACCGCATGGCCTCCGGTGGCACAGGCGTCTTCTGCAACACCAGTCCCGTTTCCCACTCCATGATCACAGCGCCGTTGGTGAATATCCCGTAGCCGTGTCCTGTCCACTGGCTCGCCACTTCGCGGACCATGTAGCGAGTGCGCGCGGTGCAGATGACCACGGTACAGCCCGCGGCATTGGCGTCGGCGAGGGCCTTGAGATTGCGCGGCGAGACGGTGTCGTGCACCCCGACGAGAGTGCCGTCGAGGTCAAGGAAGAGAAGGCGGTAGGACATAGGAGAGATTATAACAGCCTATCAACGTAATTCGCGACGTTGACTTTGGCGTGAGTGTCGGTTATTTGTTAGTCCGGGCCGGACGTCTCGGCGAAGCCGCGTCGTTTATCGGCGTGACACCGCACGCGCTAACTTCTGAAGCGAACAAAGGGCGAGGTCGATGACCTCGCCCTCTGTCCGTTAGTCTACGCTTTCTTCTTCCCGAAACACGTCCGGGGCCGTTTGCAGCGCCGGCTTGTGACCGTTTCCGCCGGCCGGATGAGACGGGGTGTCGTCGACTTCCGTGTCACGGTTGCGCCGACCAAAGAGGCCGCCGAGGAAGCGTGAAAGGTTGTCGAAGAGCAGGTAGACGCACGGGATGACGATGAGCGTCAGCATGGTCGAAACAAGGACGCCACCCACGACGACCACACCCAGCGATTGGCGGAAGCCTGCGCCGCGTCCAAGGGCCAGTGCGGTCGGGAGGGTCGCGCCGATGATGGCGGTTGAGGTCATCAAGATCGGACGCAACCGCGTTGGCGCGGCTTCGAGGATGGCGTCGATGCGTCTATAGCCTCTGGCCCTGAGAGTGTTCGTGTAGTCGACCATGAGAATCGCGTTCTTGGCGGCCAGACCGTTCAACATGATCACGCCGATCGCAGCGATAAGCGAAAGCGGCTCATTGGCGACGTACAGCGCGATAAGCGCGCCGACGAGCGCCTGCGGCAGGGTCAACATAACCGACAGCGGATAGAGCATGTTATTGAAGAGCGCCGCCATCAGCATGTAAGACAGCAGGATGCCGAGGACGACCGCCTGCATCAGGAACGGTCCTTCGTCGGCGAGGCTCTGGGCTTCCCCGCCCCAGGTGTATGATACGGCACGCATGTCCGGAGCGGCAAACATCTTCTTGAGCACCGGGTTTGCGATCTGGCTGACGTTACCGATCTGCGTTCCCGTCTTGAGATAACCGGTGACCGAGATCTGTCGCAGGCGGTTGAGGCGGTCGACGCGGGTCGGGCCTACGTCCATCTTGATATTAGCGACTTCGCCGAGGTGCACGGGGTCGGCGTTCTGATAGCCGACGACGATGTTCTTGACCTCGTAGATACTGTTCCTCTGAAGATCGTTCAGCTCGACGCGGATGTCGTACTGCTCGCTGTCGTTCGGGTCGCGGAACTTGGATGTGATGTCGCCTTGCATTGCGGTCGACACCGCACTGGAGACGTCCTGCAGGCTCAGCCCGTAGGTGGCGGCACGGGTTCGGTCGAGGCGGATCTGCACTTCCGGCTGGCTCGCCTTGAAAGAGAGGTCCGTGTTGTAGACGCCGGGGATGGTGCCGATGTACGCCTTGATCTTGTTGGCCGCGCCCAGGAGCTGATTGAAGTCCGTACCCACCACGTTAATGGTCAATGGCGCGCCGCCGCCGCCAAAGCCGTTGACCTCACTCGCCTGAATGAGTGCGCCGGGAATATCGGTAACGAGCTTCCGGACTTTGGCCGCAACCTCAGCGTCGGTGTCGTCACGGAGCGGGTCGGCCCCCTTCTTCGGCCGGCTGAACTTGTCAAGAAGGGATCTGTGGTCGTACAGCGAGACCTGCATGTTCGCGTATTGAGTTCCCTGGAAGCCGCTGCCCGTGGAGTCGGACTGGCCGACGGAGGTGAGGATGTACTTGACGTCTCCCTTGAGCGAATCCGCGGCTCGAATGCGGCGCTCGACCTCATTCGAGATACGCGTCGTATAGTCAACCGAAGAGCCGGCCGGCGCCTGAATGTTGACCGCCACGAGGTTCTGGTCCTGGCCGGGGGCGAAGCGGAAGCCGAGCTTCGAGCCGACGGTCATAAAGACGATGACAAGGGCGACGTTGCCGATAGCGACCACGACCCACGGGTGCCGCAGGCAAACGCGCAGAAATTTCTTGTATCCTTCGCGGAACTTCGCATAGCCTCGATCGAAGGCAGCCGCGAATCCGCGCCGGCCCTCGCCGTCCGATTCCATAACCTCTCCCTTACGGAACCAGCGGGAGGCCAGCATGGGCGTGAGGGTGAAGGAGACGAAGAGCGAGATAGCGACGGCGATGGAGATGGACGCACCGAACGATCGGAAGAACTGGCCAACGATGCCGCCCATGAACGCAATCGGCAGGAAGACGACGAGGTCGACCATGGTGAGCGTGACGGCCGCCATGCCGATCTCGGTTCGACCGCGGATGGCCGCGGTCACAGGATCGTCGCCCTGTTGCAAGTGCCGCACGATGTTCTCGATGACAACGATCGAGTCGTCGATCAGGATGCCGATCGCGAGCGACAGGCCGAGCAGCGTCATCGTATTGAGCGTGAAGCCGAGCGAGGAGATCGGCAGGAACGTCGATATGATGCAGACAGGGATGGCGAAAGCCACAATGATGGTGGCGCGTACATTGTGCAGGAACAGGTAGACGATCAAGATGGCCAGCAGCGCGCCCAGGAACAGCGAAACCTCAACATCGTGCAGGTTGTCGGTCACGTTCTTCGAGGCGTCGAAGGTCGACGTGAACTTGATGTCCGTCGGAAGAGCCTTCTGCACGGAAGCCAGCTGGGCCTTGATGCCCTCGCATGCCTTGAGCGTGTTCCCGTCACTGGTTTTCTGGATAGCCAGGGTGACGGTATCGCGACCGTCGACGGTGCTTGCCTGGGTACGAGCGACGACGGTATCCGTAATGTCGGCGATGTCGGAAAGCCGCACCGCCCGCTTGGCCCCGCCCGTCGATCCAGCGGCGGCCGGCAGATTCAGCCACAGCTTTTTGATCTCGTCGACGGAGGCGAACTCGCCGATAAAGCGAACGGACGCGTAGAGGTCGTTCTTCTGAATATAACCCGCCGCCAGATTGACATTGCTCGCCTGAATCGCCTGCGAAAGCTGGGCGATGGTGATGCCGTAGGCCGCAAGCCGGTCCCGGTTAACGGACACACGGATCTCGCGCTGATCGCCGCCGAAGACGGCAACATCGGCAACGTCGGGGGCCTGCGCCAAACGTTCCTTAACGATGTTGTCCGCCATGATGCGCAGCTCGCGGGAAGACCGATTGCCACTCATCGCCAGGTACATAACCGGCTGCGATGACGTGTCGCGCTTCGAAACGACCGGGCTGTTGGCGGCCTGCGGCAACTGTTGACGGACGGCGTCGACCTTGTCGCGGATGTCGGCGGTGGCGGAGTCGACATTGGTGCCGATGTAGAGCTGGCAGCGAATCGACGAGATACCCTGCTGCGACGTCGAGTTGATCTCCTTGAGTCCGCTGACGCTTGAGATACTATCCTCAATCGGCTTGGTGACCAGCGTCTCCATCTCCTGAGGGTTGGTGCCTGGATAGGTGGTGACGACGCTGATGACGCCGAAGTCGACGTTTGGATTAAGTTCGGCCGGCAGCTTGAAAAAGCTTACGATTCCCAGTGAGAGAAGCGCGCAAACCAGCATCACAATCGCTATCGGTCTATGTATCGCTAATCGGGTAACACCCATTGTCTTACTCCATTGCTACGCGCGCAGCAGATGCGGCCTACGCCCCGGACGAATGTGCTTGGGAGACACGGTCTCCCTTGGTCTTGCCATTGGTTACTGCGAGTTTGTCGCCATCGTGGAGGCCGTTTTGGCCGACGGTGACGATGTTCTCACCACTCTGAAGACCGCTGACGATCTCCACATTGTCCATGTTGGCGATGCCGGTGGTGACTTGGCGGATGATGGCTTTCCCGTCCGCGCCGACAACCACGACGTGCTGCGCCTGGTTAAGCGTCCCGCTCGACACGTCCTCATCGCTGCTGGTGTTGGGCTTGAACCCCTGCCCGCTCGCATCGGCGACGAGAGCGCTTGCCGGCACGATCGGCACGTTGCGATGGACCTCGGTGACGATGCCGCCACGGGCGAACATGCCGGGGCGCAGGATGCCCTGGGGGTTGTCGACGGTAACACGCAGGCTGAACGTCCGCTCGCCGGTCGCCGCCGCCGGATAGATCGTCGTCACCCTACCCTGGAACTCCTTGCCCGGGAGAGCGTCGGTCTTGACGCCAACGGTCTGGCCGACATGAATGTTGGCGATATCGGTTTCGGAAACGGTCGGCTGGTAGTAGACACTCCGCAAATTCACCACTCTCAGGAGCGCTGAGCCGGTGTTGGCGATCTGCCCGGGCTCCGTACTGCGCGTCGCCACGATCCCGTCGATCGGCGACGTGATCGCTGTGTACTGCGCCTGCTTTTGCGCGAAGGTCAGCGCCCCGGACATCTGGGCGACGGCGGCTTGCGCGGCGATGATGTCGTCTTTGCGGAGGGCGACCTGTTCGCGATTGGCGACAGCGTTCCGCAGAGACGTCTCCTGTTGACGGACCTGTGCGGCGCTTGAGGCAATATCTTCCTGTCGATTGCCTATCTGGGCCAATTGCAGCGCCTGCTTGGCGTTGTTGTACTGGGCAACGTCGACATCGTAGTTGGTCTGCGCCGTGTCGAGGTCCTGCTTCGCAATGGCGCCCTGCGAGAAGAGCGACTGATTGCGGTCGAGGGTCGTCTTAGCGTTCTTCATCGTAGCCTCGGCCGATTCGACAGTGCCCTTGGCCTGGAGAATCTCCTCAGGACGCGAACCTCGCTTGGTCTTGAGATAGTTCTCCTGAGCCTCGGCAACAGCTGCCTTCGCCTGAAGTACGGCCTGGTCGGCGGAGACGATCCCGATCTTGTAGTTCACGTTCGCCTGCCGCAATTTGGCCTGAGCGCTCACGAGGTTCGCCTCGGCCTGCTGAACATTGGCCTGCAGATCCTGGTTGAACTGTTGGACAACCAGCTGGCCCCTGCGCACCGGCTCGCCTTCCCGTGCCGCAACCATGTCCACCCGTCCGGCGGTCTTGGCCGACAGAGTGACATCCTGAAGCGCGGCGAGGTTGCCGGTCACCGGTATGGTCTGCTCCATGTCCCCGGTCTGCACCGCCGCCACGGTCACCGGTGTGCTCGACGGTCCGTCGTCCGCCTTCTGCTCCTGCGGCTTCCCGTGACACCCCGCGAGCGCCAGCGTCAAACCGGCGACGATCATACCGGGCCATCTCAGATTGTTAAGCTTGTTGTCCATATTTGTTGTCTCCGGATGCTCCGGCGAAGAAACTAGGAGTATTAACATCGATGAAGAGGATGTACACGATAGTTAGGAGTTCGAAATCTTCAATCTTTCGTAATCCTGTATATCTTCTTAATCGATGTTAAAATTTCTCCTCTTATCGGCCGCCCTCGGCGCGCGTGAGCTGCGCGAGGGATGTTTGATACTGGAACTGGGCGGTTGCCAGGTTGGTTCGGGCTGTGGCGAGCTGCGCCTCGGCGTTGATGACGTCGAGGAACGTGCCTACACCGGTGTGGAAGCGGACCTCCGCGAGACGGGCCGCGTCGACCGCCTGGTCGACACCCGCTTGCGCGGCCGTCATCGACGAGCGGGCACTGAGCGTGTTCAGGTAGCCTTGCCTAACCTCGAGACTGACATTCTGGCGAAGCTGGTCGCGAGTGATAATCTGAGAGCGCAGATCGGACTGGGCGCTCCGCACCCTCGAGCGGGTAGTCCCGCCGTCATAGATGGGAATGGCGAGGTTGGCGGTCACCGACCAGTTGTCCTGCGTTACGCCCGGATACGACGGGCCGGAGTGACTGGCCTGACCACTCACGCTGAGCGATGGCAGAAGACCGGCGCCGTTCAATCGCACAAGGCGGTTGGCGATGGCGATGTTGTTGTCGGCCTGCTTAAGCTCCGGCCGGTTCTTATAGGCTGTGTCGACGGCCGCCTTGAGGTCGATCGGCTGATCGAGCGGCGGCAGTGGCGGCGTCGTGGGGCTCAGGGTCTGGTCGAGCGAGATGCCGAGGAGATTGCTGAGATTGGCACTATCGATGTCGAGCTGATTCTGGGCCGAGATCAGCGTCTGCTGGTCGTTAGCCAGGGTCGTCTCAGCGGTGAGGACATCGTACCGGGCGGCCTGACCTTGATTGAACTTCGCCGTGGTGATGCGAACGTTCTCCGTGGCAGACTTCACCTGCTCCTGGTCCGCCGCGACATTCGACTGATCGCGTAGGACCGTGAAATAGTCGTTCTTGACGGTGAGGGCCAGTTCGTTTGCGACGCGGTCGAGGTCGATCTGATAGAAATCACGAGTGCGCCGAAGGACATCGAGGCTCGCCGGGACGATGCCGAAGATGTCGATGTTCTGACTGATGCTCAGCCGGGCGGCGTAGTTGTTGTGACTGCCGATGCTTCCGCCGTTGCCGCTTCCGCCTGTAGCGTTCGCCTTGAGGGCATGGGCATCGACCACGGTCGAGGGCGTCGCGTTCTCCGCGTCGGCGTACTGCTGAAGGACTTCGGGGAGCGGCTGGGTCTCGTCGATCATGGCGACACGTACCGGTATCCCGCCAAAAGCCTCCACCTGTGCGCCGGGAGCAGCTTGCCCGGTGCCTGTCCCTGTTGCACCCGTTCCGCTTCCCGTCGATCCTGGGGAAGTGGTTGTGCTGCCCGGCGATGTGGTAGTGCCGTTGGTGGTCGATGGAGACGCGGTCGTAGACGGCGCAGTCGTCGATGTCGATCCGCCGATTGTGCTGCCGCCACCCCCGCCGCCACCAACAAATGTGCTGGACGAGCCGGACTGGTCGACGATCGTAGGGATGACGCCACCGCCGGGCAGGCTTACGCCGCCTCCAGAAGCGCCGCCTCCCGCCGCAACGGTCTTCTCGCTCGAATAGGTGTCGGCAATGCTTGCGCTGATCTGCGGCAGCGCGGTTGCGTATCCTTGCGCAATCTCCTCCTGCGCTTTTCGCAGCCGTTCGCGGGCAAGGGCAATGGTCGAGTTGTTATTGAGCGCGGTGTCGACAGCCTGATCGAGCGTGATGACGACGCCCGCGGC
>Ga0207705_10002847_pt1 | contig 13229 bp, 11 predicted proteins | sample KBSC13metaG_FD_184314 | JGI IMG/M metagenome (GOLD analysis project Ga0207705, IMG submission 184314) | Corn rhizosphere microbial communities from Kellogg Biological Station, Michigan, USA - KBS C1-3 metaG (SPAdes) (version 2) | ecosystem: Host-associated > Plants > Roots > Rhizosphere > Soil ...
CGGGCGCTTACGTCAACGGCCACGTCCTCCCGCTCGATGGCGGCTACATCGCCGCACTTTAGACAGTCCCCCTCCCCGGCGGGGAGGGGTCAGGGGTGGGGGAGCGCTGCGTAGCAGCGCGTCCACGCCAGCGTCGAGCACCCCCACCCAACTCTCCCCCTCAAGGGGGAGGCTTAAAAGCGACGCAACCGATGATGCCGCTTGGGTCAAGACGGCACGGCGGTACGGCGCAATGGCTTGGGAGAGGAGCAGCTGCTTGGAAACCCCACCCAAACTCGCCCTGCACAACGTCCGCACCGTGCGTCTGGGCCAAGGCGTGGCCGACGAATGCGCGGCCGATCTCGCCGCGACCGGATGCAAGCGCGTGCTCGTGGTCACCGGAGCACCGATCCGCTCGCTGTGCACCGGGCCGGAGAAGGCGCTCGGCGCCGCTGGCTGCGCGGTCCAGGTGCTCGAAGCGAGCGAGGGCGAACCGACGCTGGCCGATCTTTCCGCCTCGCTGGCTGTCGCCCGCGAGTTCGGCGCCGACGGCGTGGTCGGCCTCGGCGGCGGCAGCGCGATGGATGTCGCGAAGCTCGTCGCCGCGCTGATCGGTGGCGGCCAGGACTTCGCCGAAGTGGTCGGCACCGACTTGCTGCGAGCCCGTCACGTCCCCCTTGCCTGCATCCCCACCACTGCCGGCACCGGCAGCGAAGTCACGCCGATCGCGATCGTGGAGGATACCGAGGCGCAGCTCAAGAAAGGCGTCGTCAGCCCGCATCTTGTGCCCGATTTCGCCTATCTCGATCCCGAACTGACCCGCACGATGCCGCGCGGCGTCACCGCGGCGACCGGGATCGACGCGCTGACGCATTGCATCGAATCCTACGCCAACAAGTTCGCCCATCCGGTGGTCGACCAGTGGGCGCTCGAAGGCATCCGCCTGGTCGGGCGCTACCTCGAACGCGCCTGCGCCGATGGCGGCGACATTGAAGCGCGCGCCGGGATGCTGCGGGCGAGCCACCTCGGCGGGCAGTGCCTCGGGCCGGTCAACACCGCCGCGGTCCATGCCCTCGCCTACCCACTCGGCGGCGAGTTCCACGTCGCGCACGGCGTGGCCAATTCGCTGCTGCTGCCGCACGTCTTGCGCTTCAATCTCGAGGCCGCGCCGGACAGATACGCGGACATAGCCGAGGCACTGGGTGTGCAGCGGTCGAACGATACTGGTGCAACCGCGCTGAAGGGAATCGAGCGCATCGAGCAATTGTCCGAAGCGATCGGCATCGAACGGCACCTCTCAGCCTTCGGGATCAGCGAGAACACGATCCCGCACATGGCCGCCGCGGCGATGACCGTGCAGCGGCTGCTGGTGCGCAACCCGCGCGAAGTGACCGAAGCCGACGCGCGCGAAATCTACCAGGCCGCGCTTTAGCGAAACGCCGTTTCAACAGGAGAAACCCGCCCCCCATGGCCGATGCCAACCTGCTCCAGCTCAACGCCGAGCTCGCCCTCCAGCTTGCCGACTACTGGCACGAGATCGACTTCAACGGCGGTCGCGAGGCGTCGGGCTATTATACCGAGGACGCCGAGTTCCACGGCCAGTTCGCCAGCTATCTCGGCGTGGACAAAATCCAGCAGTTCTACGACTGGCGGCGCGACCGGGGCGATCGGCTGTCGGTCCACGCGTTCACCAACTTCCGCGCCCGCTTCACCGGCGACGACAGCGCCGAGGCGACCAACTTCCTGTTCCTCTATGCCCGCGACGGGGTTAAGCCGCAGCCAAGTCACGAACCGGTGACGATCAGCCTGGCGACGGACCGCTATGTTCGCCGAAACGGGCGCTGGCTGTGCACCTACCGCCGCTTCGAGCATTTGTTCGAAAGCGACGTGCCGGTGACCAACCCCAACCTGGACGAGGACAAGTGACCCAGACCCGTGGCAAGCTCGACAACGCCGACCTGCTGATTTCCCGGAACCTGATCGACGGCAAGTGGGTCGGCGGCAACCGCGCGCCGATCGCGGTCGACGACCCGTTCACGCTCAGCGATTTCGCCGAAGTGCCGAACCTCGGCACCGACGAAACGAAGCAGGCGGTCGCCGCGGCCGAGGAAGCCCTCCCCGCCTGGGCCGCGAAGCCGGCGCGCGAGCGCGGCGCGATCCTGCGCCGCTGGTTCGAGCTGCTGGTGGCCAACCGCGACGATATCGCCCGCCTGATCACCCTGGAGAACGGCAAGACCTTCAGGGAAGCCCAGGGCGAGTGCGATTACGGCGCCGGCTTCATCGAATTCTTCGCCGACGAGGCCACCCGCGCGTTCGGGGAGACCATCCCCGCCCCGGTGCCCGGCCGCCGCCTTTATGCCGAGCGCGAGCCGGTCGGCGTGTGCGCGGCCATCACGCCGTGGAACTTCCCGCTGGCGATGCTGACCCGCAAGGTCGGCCCGGCGCTCGCCGCCGGCTGCACGATGGTCGCCAAGCCGGCCAGCCAGACGCCGCTGACCGCGCTCGCCTTCGCGCGGCTGGGCGAGGAAGCGGGCGTGCCCAAGGGCGTGTTCAACATCCTCACCGGCTCGGCGCGCGAGATCGGCGGGGTGCTGACCGCCTCGCCGGTGGTCCGCAAGCTCTCCTTCACCGGCTCGACCGAGATCGGCGTGCAGCTCTACCAGGCCTGCGCCGGGACCATGAAGCGGCTCGGCCTCGAATTGGGCGGCAACGCGCCGCTGCTGATCTTCGACGACGCCGACCTCGCCACGGCGGTCGAAACCGCGACGATCGCGAAGTTCCGCAACGGCGGGCAGAGCTGCATCGCCGCCAACCGCATCTACGTGCAGAACGGCATCCGCGAGCGATTCCTCGATGCCTTCGCCGCGAAAGTCGCCGCGATGAAAGCCGGCGACGGGTTCGATCCGGCAAGCGACATCGGCCCGCTGATCGACGCCGCCGGCAAGGACAAAGTCGCCGAGCACCGCGACGACGCCGTGAACCGCGGCGCGCGCATCGCGGCGGGCGGCGGCGAGGCGGACGGGCGGCTGTTCGTCCCCACCCTGCTCGCCGATGTGCCCGCCGACGCGCAGCTCGCGCACGAGGAGACTTTCGGCCCGCTCGCCGGCGTGATCGGCTTCGCCAGCGTCGAGGATGGCGTCAGTCTCGCCAACGCCACCGAGTTCGGCCTCGCCGCCTATTTGTGCAGCGAAGACCCGAAGACCATCGCCACCGTCTCGCGCAATCTCGAAAGCGGCATGGTCGGAATCAACACCGGCCTGATCTCCACCCCCGCCGCGCCATTCGGCGGGGTCAAGATGAGCGGCGTCGGCAAGGAAGGCTCGCACCACGGGCTCGAGGAATACCTCAACACCAAATACGTCTGCCACGCAGGGCTGTAGGGAGCGTCTCAATGCGCAAGTCGAACAAGGTCATCATCACTTGCGCGCCGACCGGCTCGATCCACACGCCCTCGATGTCGCCGCACTTGCCGGTGACGCCGGACCAGATCGCCGAAGCGGCGATTGGCGCGGCCGAGGCAGGGGCGGCGATCCTGCACCTCCACGCCCGCAACCCGACTGACGGCAGCCCCAGCCCGAAGGCCGAGGACTTCATGGCCTTCCTCCCCCGCGTGAAGCAGGGCTGCGATGCGGTGATCAACATCTCGACCGGCGGCAGCGCGACGATGTCGCTCGACGCCCGCCTTGAAGGCGCCCACGCCGCCCAGCCGGAGGTGTGCAGCCTCAACATGGGCCCGCTGATCTTCGACTTCTCCGCCGCCGGCAAGCGCGTGAGCGACTGGCAGCATCCGTGGGAGCGCGAGTACGTCGAGAGCAGCCGCGGCCGCATCATGTACAACGACAACGCGTTCATCGAACGGATCATGGTCGAAGTCGGCCAGGCTTACGGCACCAGGTTCGAGTTCGAATGCTACGACGTCGGCCACCTCTACACGCTGGCGCATTTCGTCGAGCGCAAGCTGGTCGAGCCGCCGTTCCTGATCCAGGCGGTGGTCGGCATCCTCGGCGGCATCGGCCCGGACCCACGCAACCTCGCGCACATGGTGACGATCGCCGACAGCCTGTTCGGCGACGATTACCTGTTCTCCGCTTTCGCCGCCGGCCGCCACCAGATGGACTTCTGCACCCAGTCCGTCCTCCTCGGCGGCCACGCCCGCGTCGGCCTCGAAGACAGCCTGTTCATCGGCAAGGGCGAGCTCGCCGCGAGCAACGCGCAGCAAGTCCAGCGCATCCGTGCGATCGTCGAGGCCCTCGGCCGCGAGGTGGCGACCCCGGCGGAGGCGCGCGCGATGCTCGGCCTCAAGGGCGGCGACCGGGTCGCGTTCTAAGCTTCCTTGAAATCCCCCTCCCCAACGGGAAGGGGTTAGGGGTGGGGGAGCGCGGCGTCAGCCGCGCGTCAACGCAAGCGTCGAGCACCCCCACCCAACCCTCCCCCTCAAAGGGGGAGGGCTTTGAATAGCGCTTCAGTAAACGTGAGCCCCCAATAAAACAGGGGCCCGGCGCGCGAACGCCGGGCCCCAGTTGAGGAAGGATTGCGGGGAAACCGCAATCGATCCGCGGCGCCTCAGAGGAAGCGCCGCGGAAACCAGTTGTCAGAAGTGCTTGCTGACCGTCAGGTACCATTCCCGCGGCTGCGCCGGCTGGGCGTCGGTCTGCGGGTAACCGAGCGGCTGATAATCGAACACGTTCACGTAGTAGAACTTGTTGAACAGGTTGGTGACGCCCACCGCGACGCTGAAATCGTACGGATGGTTGGCGTAAGTCAGGCGGCCGTTGAACAACGCCTTGCCCGGCATCAGAGAGTTGTACTTCGTCGAAGTGCCGCTCACGATCTGGTTGGATTCGTAAGTCATGTCGATCCGCGGCGTGATCGAGCCTTCGATCGAGGGGTCTTCCAGGGTGTACTGAATGCCTGCGCTACCGGTCCAGAACGGGTTGCTCTGGCGCCGGTTGACCTTGCGGGCGGAAATGTCCGGCGCGGTAAGCTTCGACCAGCCGAGCGAGCCGTTGATCAGCAGCCCGTCGATCGGCTCGGCTGTCAGCTCGCTTTCGAAGCCGCGGATCTTCGCCGGCTCGTTGACGTAATAAGTTCGTCCGAGGCAGACGATGCCGGTGCCCGCCGGCACCAGCGTGGTGCCGCACTGGGTCGATCCCGCCGGGCCGCCCGGAAGGGGCACGAGCTGCTGGTTGCCGGCTTGCGGCTGACCCTGGTCGTTGAGCAGCGCCTCGGCCCCGCCGATCCCCGTCGGGCGATTGTTGAAGTCGGTATAGAAGCCGGCCAGGTTCAACCGCAGCCGGCGATCGAACATATCCATCTTGGCGCCCAGCTCGTAAGCAATGTCCTCGTTGCCGTCGAACTGCGCGACCTGCGTGGTCTGCAGCGGCCGCGGATTGTAGCCCGGCAGCGTGTAGCCGGTCGATACGGAGCCGTAGAACAGGAAGTTGTTGTCCGGCTGCCAATTGAGGCCAGCCTTCCAGCTGAACTTCTTCTGCTTCGGCACCACAGTGAAGACGATGTCCGAATTGGTCACCAGCGGGCTGAGGTCGGAGACGTTGGAGAAGTTCACGATCTTCTTGTCGTCGGCATAGCGGCCGCCGAGGACGATGCCGAACTTCTCGCCGAACGGGCGAATGGTCGCGTTGGCGAACACCGCCTTGCTGGTCGGCGTGTAGAACGTGTGCAGCGAGCGTTGCAGGCCGGAGCTCGGCTGGATCAGCGCGGCGAACTGCTCGCCGGTGGCGTGGAAGTAGAACAGCCCGGCGACCCAGTCGATCAGGTCGGACTTGCCCGACAAGTGCACTTCGGCGTGGTTGTAGCTCTGGATCAGGTGATTGATCACGTGCTCGACCACCAGCGGGGTGCCGTCGGTGTCGAAGGTGTGGGTCTCGTCGGTCTTGCGGTGGGCGACGACGGCGGAAAGATCGATATTGCTGCCGAGATCCCAGTTGAACTTGCCCGATACCCCCCAGTTGGTGAAATCGTTGTGATTGGGGATCACGTAGCCGCCGCGAGTGCATTCGCCGGTAGTGGGCGACTTGCTGCCGTTATAGTAAGTGTTGCCCGGGATCACCGTGCATGCCGGGATCCGGTCGGTGTAGGTGACATAGGTCGAATACGGATCGCCGGTCATGAAGCGATCGTCGATCGTCAGGCCGAAATAGGCCGCCTGGCTGCGCATGTTGGCGTTGGCGCGCGTCGGGTCGATGTCGACGATCGAATCCGCCGGGTTTTCCGACAAGTCGCGGATGTAGTCGCCGGTGACGGTGAACTTCATGTCGCTCGTCGGTTCCCACAGCAGGCTGCCGCGCCCGCCGCGCACGTCCGTGCCGCCGTAATGCCCGATCGTGCAGCTCCCGGAATTGTTCTGGAAGCTGCCCTGCAACGGGCTGGTGACCGGGAAAGAGCCGGCGAGCTGCGGCGTCCCGCGCCGGTTCATCTCGCACGTGAAGTCGAGTTCTTTCTGATAGCCGGTCTGCTTTTTCGACAGGGCCGAAACCAGCAGCGCGGCGGTGTTGCCCAGCGGCAAGTTGAAGCCCGCGCGCATGTCCAGCCGGTTGAACGAGCCGACCGTCACTTCCGCATAAGCCGAGGTGTCATGCAGCTTGGGCTGGCGAGCAACGATGTTGATCGCGCCGGCCAGCGTGTTGCGGCCGAACAAGGTACCCTGCGGCCCGCGCAGCACTTCGATGTGATCGATGTCGAGCAGATCGAAGTTCGCGCCCAGCAGGATCGGGTAGTAAACGTCGTCGACATAGAACGCGACCGGGTTCTCGGCACCGAGGCCGGTGTCGGTCGAGCCGATGCCGCGAATATAGGCCGAGACGCCTGGGCCGAAAGCGCCCTGCACCCGGCGGAACTGCGCGTTCGGGACCACCGAGGTTAGATCGCCGATGTCGGTAATGCCGCGAGCTTCGAGCGCTTGCGCGGTCACCGCCGTGACGGCGATCGGCGTGTCCTGGAGATTGGTCGCCTGGCGCGTGGCGGTGACGACGATCTCGCCGATCCCCTGCTTGGCCTTGCCGTTGTCCTGCGCGGCGGCGGCTGGGTCTTTCGCATTCGCCGGGCTCGCCGGGGCGGCCGCATCCTGGGCCAGGGCCGGATGGGCCATCGCCAGCGCGATCGCCGAAGCGGAGACCAGTCCAAACCTCTTCACCATTGGTGTCCTCCCTTGATCTTGTGGGAGGCTGCCTAGGGGGAGGCCGGGGGGTGGACTTTACCGCAAAGGCTTTGCCACTTGTTCCCCGGGGGTGGTGCGACGGGGACCGGCCAAGGCGGCGCCGTCCCGGTCAAATAATACCGCCGCCCCGGGAAGATCCGGTCAGGGCTCGGCGTCCCTACTTGCACGGGTAATCGGCGGCGTTGAGCACCCAGCCCGGCATGTCCGAGAAATCTTCCCGCGGCGGCGCGAAAATGTCGACCAGCACGTTGCCGCCCGGGTCCGAAGGCGCCGAGGTGTGGATCACCTTGGGCGGGATCACGCAGACCGAAGGCGAGGCGCAGCGTTCGTGCTCGTCGTCGCGCCAGTCATGCTGGTTGGCGGTCCACGGCCAGCGCAAGTGGTGCATGTACCACCCCTCGAGCGCGAGCGAGCACTGCTCGAAATCCTCATGGTGGTGCGGCGAAAGCTTGGTCACGTCACGCGGGCCTTGCGGCGGGAAGACGTTGATCATGAAGGTGGTGCAGCGGAAGATCTTGCCGAAGCGACCTTCCTGGTCCGGCACGTCGAGGCTGTAGCTGCGGATCTTCCACCCGCCCACGGGATCGGGCCACCGCGCGAACGGCGGCACTTGCGGGTGCGGGCCCGCGTAGTGCGCGGCGTTGTCTACCTTGGCCGCGATGTCGGGCGATTGGGTGGTGATCAGGCGCACGATCCGCCCGCCCGCCTTGCAGGTGATCCGGCTGTCGCCCGGCGGGATCATCGTGATGCTGTAGCCCGGCACCTCGACCGTCTCGCCATTCGCCTCGACGGTGGCGGCCATCTCGGGATCGTGCAGCAGCAGCACGTATTCGTCCAGCTGGCCCTTGCGCTCGAACACCGCGCCGGGCTCGACTTCCGAATAGCAGACAACGAAATTCTGCCCGCGCGTGTACCAGTTGCGCTGGCCCTCGCCTCTCTCCCGCGGCTCACGGTCATAGAACCGGCCGTAGCTGGAGGCGCCGAACGCGGAGATCGGGCCGGCGCCACCGCCGGCGGTGGACAGGCGCGAGCGAGGATCGTCGGCTTCGTACATCATGCTTCCTTCCTGGCGCCGCGCACGGCGCTGGCGATGTCGGCCACCGCGCGGCCGAACAGCGTCGTGTCGTTGCTGACCATGACCAGCGAAAAGCCTTGGTCGAGATGGGCCCGCGCTTCCCCGGCGGTGCCGACCGCCACGCCCGAGAGAATGCCCGCGTCATTGGTCGCAGCCAGTACCCGCGCGGTGAGGGCTTTCACGTCCGGATCGCCCGCCGGCTTGCCGCTCGACAGGAACAAGTCGCCATGGCCGATGAAAATGCCGCCGACATGCTGGAGCGCGGCGAACTCGGCCGCCCGTTCGAGCGAGGCCCAATCCTCGAGCTGAATCATCCGCAGCGCCGCGTCGCCGGCCGCCAGGTATTCGGGAAGCGGCTTTAGCCCCCAGCCACCGGCGCGCGAGGTGGCGCCCAGCCCGCGCACGCCCTTCGGCGCGAAGACCATCCGCCGGGTGATCGCGTCGGCGACTTCGAGGCTGTCGATGCGCGGCACCAGCAGCCCGTTGGCGCCGCCATCGAGCAGAGGCTGGATCGTGGCGCCGCCGTGATCGGGCAGCCGCACCAGCGCCGCCATGCCCATCGCCTGCGCGGCGAACACCAGCTCGACCGCGCGCTCCAGCGTGTGCGGCGCGTGCTCCATGTCGATGACGACGAAATCGAACCCGGCATGGCCGAGCAACTGGATTGTCTCCAGCGCCGGGATCTTTACCCAGGTCCCGAGGAGCCCCCGGCCCGAGGTGCGCACGCGAGACATCACGCTCTCCACGCCGCGATCCTTCAGAACCCGTGCTTCTTCAACCAGGCGAACAACAGCTTCGCCACCTGATCGTTGTTCATGTCGGCGAAGGCGATGTGCGAATTGCCGTGCAGCCCGGCGTCGGGAAGGCGGAGGATTTCCACGTGGCCGCCGCGGTCGTTGACGGCCTTGGCGAACTTCACGCTGAGGTCGTAGAACGGCCGCCAGTCCTTGGAATCCTCGATGTGGTCGCCCCAGACGAGCTGGATCGGGATCTGCGTCAGCTTCCTGAACTCGGCTTCGGAGACGTACACCGGACCGTACGGCCCTTCCTTGATCTTCGGCTCCATCGTGTCGGGAAACACGAAGCCGGGATCCTCGTAGGCGACAATGCCCTTGACGTTGTCGCTCTTCAGCCGGGTCAGCATCGCGCGCCAGCCGCCGGCGGAATTGGTCAGCAGCACCGAAGGGCCGATGCGGTCCATCGCCTTGGCCGCGGCGTCGGTTTCGAGCTCGGCGTTCTTGACCGTGTCGAACTCGTCGTAACGCTCACGATTGGCCTGTTCGAGCGCGGCGGGATCGTTGACCGGAAACTGCTCGCCGGGCCAGAACTGCCCGGGCTTGGGGCCAAGGCGCCAGGCGATGAAGTTGCCCTGATCGCGGCCCACCTGGGCGTGGTAGGTGTAATCCTCGCAGCCCCAGTTGGCGCGGCCGACGCGCGGACCATCCCAGATGTAGGTCGGATAGCCGGCGCGCAGCAGCTTGGTCTGGTAGCCCTCGCCCCCGTCCCACCGGCGCTGCCACACCGCGGCGCTTGAGCTGTGCCACAGGAACAGCGCGGTCTTCTTCGCGCCGACCGGAATCTCGTATTCGACATGGCCGTGATCGCACGACAGCGAAGCCGTGGCCGGGTCGCCGAGCACTTTGCCGCCGGCCTCGAACGCACCCTGCCGGGCAATGGCGATCGCACCGTTCGGCAGCGCCGGCCCCGCGGCCGCCGCGCCCACGCCCACAGCCAGCGCGAACGCACCCGCGGCCAGCCGCCAACCAACCGCTCGTTTCCGCGCGCCCGCTGCCTTCATCTCGCACAGCCCTTCCGATTCAGCCCAGCTTGTCCCACCCGGCGCGGCCGGTCTTGCCTCAACAGGCTGCATGATGTGCTTTTGCCGGGGCACGAGAGTCAAACGCGAAGGCGCTCGGATATCTCCGCGGCCGCTTCCTGTAGCGCCCTGACCAGTTTTTGCGGCGCCTCGGGCGGGATGAACTGGATCGAATCCATCGCCGAGACCATCGCCACAAGGTCGCCGCGATGGTCGCGAACCGGCGCACTCACCGCGTTGATGCCCAACACGACCTCTTCCGGCGCGTCGGCCCAGCCGCGGGCCGAGACGGTCGCCAGGTCCTGCTTGAGCGCGCCGGGGTCGACGATCGTGCGAGGGGTGAAACGGGTCAGCTTGCCGTGGGCGAAGCGGCCTTGCTTCTTCCACCGTTCGACCAGCAGCAGCTTGCCGGCCGCGGTGCAGTGCAGCGGCATCTCGTGATTGAGCCGCACCGTGATCCCCACGAGGGCCTTTCCGGGAAGGCTCTCGACGATCGAAACACTGTCTCCATACGCCAGCGAAAGGTTGAAGCTGTGATCGAAAACCTGCTGCAACCGCTGCAGCACCGGGCGGGCCAGCTCGATCAGGCCGTCATCGGCCGACTGGCCGACCACTCGCGTCAGCGCGAGCAGTTTGGGCCCGCGTGCGTAGCGCTCGCTGCCGTGGCGCTGGACCGCGTAGCCCATCGACACCAGCGTGCGCAGATGGCGGTACACGCGCGCTTTGGTGGTGTCCGTCTCGCGCGCGATCTCGGTCACGCCGAGGTCGTCGCGGCTGGCCAGCAGCTCGAGGATGCGTATGGCCACCCGCGCGGCCCGCACGCCTTCGTCGGGCGCGGCTTCATCGCTTTCAGACATGGGCGGCAATCCGGCGAGGCGTAAAACGAGGCATCAGCTTTCGTAACACTGTATTGACCAGCGAAACAATCCCGCAGCGTGCCGCTTATCCCGCGGGTTGCGCGGGGCGTTCCCACGCGACGACCCGCTGGCGCTGGGTGCCGAGCTTTTCGACCCCCACCTCCATCGTATCGCCGGGCTTGAGGAACCACGGCTCGGGCTTCTGGCCCATGCCCACCCCGGGCGGCGTGCCGGTGGTGATAATGTCGCCCGGTTCCAGTGTCATGAACTGGCTGAGGTAGGAAACGAGCCGGGCCACGCCGAAGATCATCGTCCTAGTGCTGCCGTCCTGAACCCGCTTGCCATTGACCTCGAGCCACAGGGCGAGATCGTGCGGATCGCCAACTTCGTCCGCCGTCACCAGCCACGGGCCGACGGGGCCGAAGGTGTCGCAACCCTTGCCCTTGTCCCAGGTGCCGCTGCGATTGAGCTGGAAGTCGCGCTCGGAAACGTCGTTCACCGCGCAATACCCCGCGATATAGGCGAGCGCCTCGGCTTCCTCGACATAGCTCGCGCGCTTGCCGATCACGAAGCCCAGCTCGACTTCCCAGTCGGTCCTGGCCGAGCCGCGCGGGATCATCACCGGATCGTCCGGGCCTTGCAGGCAGCTGACGGCCTTGGTGAAGATCACGGGTTCGGGCGGGATGGCGAGGCCGGACTCGGCCGCGTGGTCGGCGTAGTTGAGGCCGATGGCGAGGAACTTGCGCGTGCCGGCGACCGGCACCCCGCGGCGGGGTGAGCCTTCGACGAGCGGCAGCGCGGCCGGATCGAGTGCTTTCAGCCGCGCCAGGCCTTCCGGGGAGATTTCCGCCGGGCCGAGATCGGCCACCACGCCGGACAGGTCGCGGATACGGCCCTCGGCATCCAGCAGTCCGGGCTTTTCCTGTCCTTGCGGGCCGTATCGCAGCAGCTTCATCGGGTTCCTCCGGCGTGTATGGGCTGTTGGGCGCGTCGAGGACTAGGGTCGCGCAGCCGGCGCCCCGCCGACGGCATCGAAGGCAAAGCTGAGCGACACCTGCTTGCTCAGGCTCTCGCTCGCTTCGCCGGTACCGATGCCGAACGCGGCCCGGTCTATGCCGGCGCTGCCGGTCACGTGGCGTTTGAGGCCCGTTCCGCCGAGGGTGAAGGCGACCGCCTGCGGCCGGCTTTTGCCCTTGATGGTAAGCGTCCCGCTGGCGCGGTAGTGGCCCGAACTCGTTTGCGTCACTTTCGTCGAGCGCCAGGTCGCGACCGGATTGGCCGAGGTCGCGAAGAACTCGGCGCCTTGCAGCATGGCGTTCTGCGTCGGGTCGCCGACCGTGGCGCTCGCCAGCTTGATGGTCATGCCGATGTCGGCGCTTTCCGGATGATCGGGGTCCATCTTGATACTGCCGCTCCACTCGCCGAAGCTCCCACCGATCTCCGCGCCGCCGTTGCTGAGGGAGAAGGCGAGCTTCTTTCCGCCGGCGATTGTCCAGACGGGCGCCGGGCCGGCGGCTTGCGCGGCCTCGGTCGCGGCCGGCTCCGGCGCGGCAGCCGCCTCGGCGACGGCAGGCGAGGACGCCAGCGGCGCGGGCGCGCTCACGTCCGTCGGCGCGGCGCGCTGGGCCTGGCGTTCCTGCAACGCCGGCAGGAGGTACTTCTTCGAGACATAGGAGCCGGTGCCGAAGTAGATTGCCAGCGTGGCGATCAGCAGCACCATCGCCGCCGCTACCGATCCGGCGGGCGCCATGCGTGCGATTACCGGATCGCGGAGCATGAACTGATGCCTCAGCGCACCCAGGACGTGCAGCACGAACAGCGCGACGGCGATCCACGCGAGCGCTTCATGCACGGTCTCCGAGGGATCGCCGAGCGAAGCGGGAAGCGGCAAGTGCGGCCACGGCACCACGCCGAACAACAGGGTCGGCACCTTGACCCGTGCGGTCGACACGATGATCCACCCGGTGATCGGGCCGGCAAGCAACACCGCGTAAAACGACCAGTGGACCGCTTTCGCCAGCACCGCCGCAAGGCCGCGTTCGACCGCTTCCGGCGGACGGTGGAACAGCCGCCACCCCAGCCTCACCAGCGTGAGCAGCAGGATGGTGATCCCAACCGACTTGTGCAGTTGCATCGGCGCGAAGCTGTGCGGACCGTGATGCGGCATCGCGAAGCCAAGCGCGACCTGGAACGCCAGCGTGAGCGCCAGCAGCCAATGCAGCACGATCGCGCCGGTGCTGTAGCGCACTTGCCGCGAGCTCAGTTCCCGCCCGGGCAGGTCAGTGGACTTGGGTATCGCCATGCGCGTTCATCGGCCTCCTGATG
>Ga0207705_10002850_pt1 | contig 13226 bp, 10 predicted proteins | sample KBSC13metaG_FD_184314 | JGI IMG/M metagenome (GOLD analysis project Ga0207705, IMG submission 184314) | Corn rhizosphere microbial communities from Kellogg Biological Station, Michigan, USA - KBS C1-3 metaG (SPAdes) (version 2) | ecosystem: Host-associated > Plants > Roots > Rhizosphere > Soil ...
GTGATCGTCAGCCAGATGCACCGCAGCCCTGGCGTGCTGTTCGACCACGACCGCGGCAAGACCCACGCCAGCGGCAAATATCTCTTCGCCGCGCGGGTGATCCCGTATCGCGGAAGCTGGCTCGACTTCGAGTTCGACGCCAAGGACATCGTCAACGTTCGCATCGACCGCAAGCGCAAGCTGCCGGTGACCGCGCTGCTGCACGCGCTCGGCATGACCAGCGAGGAAATCCTCAACACCTTCTACAACCGCGTGATCTACACGCGCGGCAAGAACGGCTGGCAGATCGCCTATTCGGCCGAAGCCTGGCGCGGGCAGAAGCCGACCCATGAGGTGATCGACGCCGACACCGGCGAAGTCGTGTTCAAGGCGAACGAGAAGATCACGCCGCGCCGCGCCAACCAGGCGGCCAAGGACGGCCTCAAGAACCTGATCATCCCGACCGAGGAGATCTACGGCCGCTATTCGGCCTACGACCTGGTCAACGAGAAGACCGGCGAAATCTACATCGAGGCGGGCGACGAGGTCAGCGAGGAGAATCTCGCCAAGCTCGACCAGGCGGGCGTCAAGCGGCTCGAGCTGCTCGACATCGACTATGTCAACACCGGTCCGTGGATTCGCAACACGCTCAAGGCCGACAAGAGCGAGGACGGCGACAGCGCGCTGGCCGACATCTACCGCGTCATGCGCCCCGGCGAGCCGCCGACCCGCGAGACCGCCGACGCGCTCTTCTACGGCCTGTTCTTCGACCCGGAGCGCTACGACCTCTCGGCCGTCGGCCGCGTCAAGCTCAACATGCGCCTCGGCCTCGACGTCGAGGACACCGTCACGACTCTGCGCAAGGAGGACATCCTCGCCGTCGTCCAGGAGCTGGTGAACCTCAAGGACGGCAAGGGCGAAATCGACGACATCGACAATCTCGCCAACCGGCGCGTGCGTTCGGTCGGCGAGTTGCTCGAGAACCAGTATCGCGTCGGTCTGCTGCGCATGGAGCGCGCGGTGAAGGAGCGGATGAGCAGCGTCGACGTGTCGACCGTCATGCCGAACGACCTGATCAACGCCAAGCCGGCGGTCGCCGCGGTGCGCGAGTTCTTCGGCTCGTCGCAGCTGTCGCAGTTCATGGACCAGACCAACCCGCTGTCGGAAGTCACCCACAAGCGGCGCGTCTCCGCCCTCGGGCCCGGCGGCCTCACCCGCGAGCGCGCGGGCTTCGAGGTCCGCGACGTCCACCCGACGCACTACGGCCGAATCTGCCCGATCGAGACCCCGGAAGGGCCGAACATCGGCCTCATCAACTCGCTCGCCAGCTTCAGCCGGGTGAACAAGTACGGCTTCATCGAGACTCCGTACCGCAAGGTTGTCGACGGCAAGGTCACCAACGACGTCGTCTACCTCTCCGCGATGGAAGAGGCCAAGCACACGATCGCGCAGGCCAACGCCGAGCTCAACAAGGACAGCACCTTCGCCGAGGAAATCATCTCGGCCCGCCGCAACGGCGAGTTCCTGATCGCTCCGCGCGACCAGATCACGCTGATGGACGTCAGCCCCAAGCAGCTGGTGTCGGTCGCGGCGTCGCTCATTCCGTTCCTCGAGAACGACGACGCCAACCGAGCGCTGATGGGATCGAACATGCAGCGCCAGGCGGTGCCGCTTCTCCAGGCCGAGGCGCCGCTCGTCGGCACTGGCATGGAAGAGACGGTCGCGCGCGATTCGGGCGCTGCGATCGCGGCCCGCCGCTCGGGCATCGTCGACCAGGTCGACGCTGCGCGCATCGTCGTTCGCGCGACCGGCGACCTCAAGCCTGGCGAGTCCGGCGTCGACATCTACACGCTGATGAAGTTCCAGCGCTCGAACCAGAACACCTGCATCAACCAGCGCCCGCTGGTGAAGGTCGGGGACACGGTCGAGGCCGGCGAGATCATCGCCGACGGGCCGTCGACCGAATATGGCGAGCTCGCGCTCGGCCGGAACGTGCTCGTCGCGTTCATGCCGTGGAACGGGTACAATTATGAGGACTCGATCCTGATCTCCGAGCGGATCGTGAAGGACGACGTCTTCACCTCGATCCACATCGAGGAATTCGAGGTCATGGCCCGCGACACCAAGCTCGGGCCGGAGGACATCACCCGCGACATCCCCAACGTCGGCGAGGAAGCGCTTCGCAACCTCGACGAGGCGGGCATCGTCTACATCGGCGCCGAGGTCGAGCCGGGCGACATCCTGGTCGGCAAGATCACGCCGAAGGGCGAAAGCCCGATGACCCCGGAGGAGAAGCTCCTTCGCGCGATCTTCGGCGAAAAGGCTTCGGACGTTCGCGACACGTCGCTCCGGCTGCCGCCGGGTGTCAGCGGCACGGTCGTCGAAGTGCGCGTCTTCAACCGCCACGGAATCGACATCGACGACCGCACCCGCGCCATCCAGACCGAAGAGAAGGAGCGGTTGAAGAAGGACGCCGACGACGAACGCGGAATCCTCAATCGCGCGACCTTCGCTCGCCTCAGCGAAATGCTGATCGGCCAGACCGCAACGGCGGCTCCGAAGGGCATCAAGAAGGGCGCCAAGCTCGACTCGGCGACTCTCGAGGCGGTGCAGCCGCACGAATGGTGGAGGATCGCGGTCAAGGACGACAAGCGCCAGGCCGACGTCGAAGCGCTCAAGACCCAGTACGACGAGGCTGCGACTGCGATCCAGCGCCGCTTCGAAGATCGCGTCCAGAAGGTCGAGTCCGGTGACGAACTCGCCCCCGGGGTGCTCAAGATGGTCAAGGTGTTCGTCGCCATCAAGCGCAAGCTTCAACCCGGCGACAAAATGGCCGGCCGTCACGGCAACAAGGGCGTCATCAGCCGAATCCTGCCGAACTGGGACATGCCGTTCCTTGAGGACGGAACCCCGGTCGACATCGTGCTGAACCCGCTAGGCGTGCCATCGCGAATGAACGTCGGGCAAATTTTCGAAACGCACCTCGGCTGGGCCGCCCGCGGACTCGGACAGCAAATCCAGGAAATGCTGGAAGGCTTCTACGAGCGGGGCAAGGAGCTTGCCGGAAAGGACGTCAAGGATGTCCGGACCAAGCTGAAGGATATCTACGGCAAGCATTACGCCAAAGAGATCGACGCTCGCAGCGACGAGGACGTGATGGAGCTCGCTTCCGCTCTGACCCGCGGCGTCCCGATGGGCACCCCGGTGTTCGACGGCGCTCGCGAGTCCGACGTCACCGACATGCTGGACAAAGCCGGTCTCGACCGTTCGGGTCAGGTGACGCTCTACGACGGGCGCACCGGCAACCCGTTCGACCGGAAGGTGACTGTCGGCTACATCTACATGCTGAAGCTGCACCACCTGGTGGACGACAAGATCCACGCCCGCTCGATCGGGCCGTACAGCCTCGTCACCCAGCAGCCGCTGGGCGGCAAGGCGCAGTTCGGCGGTCAGCGCTTCGGCGAGATGGAGGTCTGGGCGCTCCAGGCCTACGGCGCCGCCTACACGCTCCAGGAGATGCTGACGGTCAAGTCGGACGACGTCATCGGTCGCACCAAGGTCTATGAAGCGATCGTCAAGGGCGACGACACCTTCGAGGCCGGCATTCCGGAGAGCTTCAACGTGCTCGTGAAGGAAATGCGCAGCCTTGGTCTCAACGTCGAGCTCGAGAGTATCGAGAGCGACGAGGAGCCGCCGGCGCTCGCAGCCGAATAAGCCGAACAGGATTCAGCCAACCCCTCCCGCGCCGCGGGAGGGAGTGAGGAAGAGAAAAGATGAACGAACTGACCCCCTTCGCAAACCCGGTCGCCAAGCCCGAGACGTTCGATCACATCCGGATCGGCATCGCCTCTCCGGACAAGATCCGCAGCTGGTCCTTCGGCGAGATCAAGAAGCCGGAGACGATCAACTACCGCACGTTCAAGCCCGAGCGTGACGGCCTGTTCTGCGCGCGTATCTTCGGTCCGATCAAGGACTACGAATGCTTGTGCGGCAAGTACAAGCGCATGAAGTACAAGGGAATCGTTTGCGAGAAGTGCGGCGTCGAAGTCACCGTCTCGAAGGTCCGGCGGGAGCGCATGGGCCATATCGAGCTGGCTGCCCCGGTTGCGCACATCTGGTTCCTGAAGTCGCTTCCGAGCCGCATCGGCCTCTTGCTCGACATGCAGCTGAAGCAGCTTGAGCGTGTGCTCTACTTCGAGTCCTACGTCGTTCTGGAGCCCGGTCTCACCGCGCTGGAGAAATTCCAGCTGCTGACCGAGGATGAGCTGCTCGAGGCCCAAGACGAATATGGCGAGGACGCTTTTTCGGCCGGAATCGGCGCCGAGGCGGTCAAGACCATGCTCATGGACCTCGACCTGGAGGGCGAGAAGGAAGCGCTTCTCAAAGAGCTGGCCGAGACGAAGTCGGAGCTGAAACCCAAGAAGATCATCAAGCGGCTCAAGGTTGTCGAGAGTTTCCTCGATTCCGGCAACCGCCCGGAGTGGATGATCCTCGACGTCATCCCGGTCATCCCGCCCGAGCTTCGCCCGCTCGTCCCCCTCGACGGCGGCCGCTTCGCGACGTCGGACCTCAACGATCTCTATCGCCGCGTCATCAACCGTAACAACCGCTTGAAGCGGCTGATGGAGCTTCGCGCTCCGGACATCATCGTCCGCAACGAAAAGCGCATGCTCCAGGAAGCTGTCGACGCCCTGTTCGATAACGGCCGCCGCGGCCGCACCATCACCGGAGCGAACAAGCGTCCGCTGAAGTCTCTGTCCGACATGCTCAAGGGCAAGCAGGGCCGCTTCCGGCAGAACCTGCTCGGCAAGCGCGTCGACTATTCGGGCCGTTCGGTCATCGTCACCGGTCCGGAGCTGAAGCTCCACCAGTGCGGCTTGCCGAAGAAGATGGCGCTCGAGCTGTTCAAGCCGTTCATCTACTCACGCCTCGACGCCAAGGGCCTCTCGATGACCCTGAAGCAGGCGAAGAAGTGGGTCGAGAAAGAGCGCAAGGAAGTCTGGGACATTCTCGACGAAGTTATTCGCGAGCATCCGGTCCTGCTGAACCGCGCGCCGACGCTTCACCGCCTGGGCATCCAGGCCTTCGAGCCGGTCCTGATCGAGGGCAAGGCGATCCAGCTTCACCCGCTGGTTTGCGCCGCGTTCAACGCGGACTTCGACGGCGACCAGATGGCCGTTCACGTTCCGCTGAGTCTCGAGGCCCAGCTGGAAGCGCGCGTCCTGATGATGTCGACCAACAACATCCTGTCGCCCGCCAACGGCAAGCCGATCATCGTGCCGTCGCAGGACATGGTGCTGGGCCTCTACTATCTGTCGATTCAGAAGGAGGGTGAACCTGGCGAGGGCATGGTACTCTCCGACATGGCCGAGGTGCATCAGGCGCTCGCGGCTGGAGCGGTCACGCTTCACTCGAAGATCGTCAGCCGGGTCCCGCAGACGGACGAGGACGGCAACACCTACATGAAGCGCTTCGAGACGACGCCGGGCCGGATGCTACTGGGCGAGACTCTGCCGAAGACTCACAAGGTTCCGTTCGAGACCGTCAACCGGCTCCTCACCAAGAAGGAGATCGGCGACGTCATCGACATCGTCTATCGCCACACCGGCCAGAAGGATACGGTGCTGTTCGCCGACGCGATCATGTCGCTTGGCTTCCGTCACGCCTTCGCGGCGGGTATTTCGTTCGGCAAGGACGACATGGTCATCCCGACCGAGAAGGAAAAGCTGGTCGACGACACCCGCACGCTGGTGAAGGATTACGAGCAGCAATATCAGGACGGCCTGATCACCCAGCAGGAAAAGTACAACAAGGTGATCGACGCCTGGTCCCGCTGCGGCGATCAGGTCGCCTCGGCGATGATGAAGGAGATTTCGTCGGTCAAGAAGAACGAGAACGGCCGCGAGGCGGACGTCAACTCGATCTACATGATGGCCCATTCCGGGGCCCGCGGTTCGCAGGCGCAGATCAAGCAGCTTGCGGGCATGCGCGGCCTGATGGCCAAGCCGTCGGGCGAGATCATCGAGACCCCGATCATCTCGAACTTCAAGGAAGGCCTGACCGTCCTCGAGTATTTCAACTCGACCCACGGCGCCCGCAAGGGCCTGGCCGACACGGCGCTCAAGACGGCGAACTCAGGTTACCTGACCCGCCGCCTTGTCGACGTTAGCCAGGATTGCGTCATCGTCGAAGAGGATTGCGGCACCGACCGTGCCCTGGAGATGCGCGCGATCGTTCAGGGTGGCGCCGTTATCGCCTCGCTCGCCGACCGCGTCCTGGGCCGGACGACCGCGGAGGACATCGTCGATCCGAAGACCGGCGAGGTGGTCATCCCGGAAGGGGCGCTGCTCGACGAGCTCATGGTCGCCAGGATCGAAGAGATCGGCGTCCAGAACATGAAGATCCGCTCGCCGCTGGTCTGCGCGTCGACGCAGGGCGTGTGCGGCAAGTGCTACGGACGTGATCTCGCACGCGGCACGCCGGTGAACATTGGCGAAGCGGTCGGAGTCATTGCCGCCCAGTCGATCGGCGAACCAGGCACGCAGTTGACGATGCGGACCTTCCACATCGGCGGAGCGGCTCAGCTGAACGAGCAGTCGAATCTCGAGGCGCCGGTCGACGGCACGATCGAGCTTCGCGATATGCCGACGATCATGGACCCGCGTGGCCGACACCTGTCGCTGTCGCGGTCGGGGGAGATCGCAATCGTCGACATGGACGGGCGCGAGCTTTCGACCCACCGGGTCCCGTACGGCGCGCACCTGCTGTGCGAGACCGGTCATATCGTCAGCCGCGGCGACCGCATCGCCGAGTGGGACCCGGCCTTCAGCCCGGTCATCACCGAACTCGGCGGAACGGTTAAGTATCAGGACCTGATCGAGAATCGGACGATGTCCGAGCAGGTCGACGAGTCCACCGGAATCACGCAGCGCGTGGTCACCGAGGATACCGGCAGCAAGTCGAAGAAGGAAAATCTCCAGCCGCGCCTGACTCTGACCGGCGATGGCAAAAAGGGCTCCAAGGAGGCGGGCGTTTACCGGCTTCCGGCGGGTGCGATCATCGCCATCGAGGATGGCCAGCAGGTCGAGGGCGGCGAAGTCCTCGCCCGCCTTCCGCGCGAAGCGGCCCGGACCCGCGACATCACCGGCGGCCTGCCGCGGGTGGCGGAGTTGTTCGAGGCCCGCAAGCCCAAGGAGAATGCGATCATCGCCAAGGCGTCGGGCAAGGTCACCTTCCTGCGCGACTACAAGGCGAAGCGGAAGATCGCGATCGTCCCCGAGGACGGTTCGGAGCCAGTCGAGTATCTGGTGCCAAAGTCGAAACTGATCGAGGTCCAGGAAGGCGATTTCGTGAAGCGCGGCGACAACCTCGTCGGCGGTTCACCCGATCCGCACGACATCCTCGAGGTGCTCGGCGTGGAAGCGCTGGCCGAATATCTCGTCAGCGAGATCCAGGAAGTCTACCGGCTCCAGGGCGTTAAGATCAACGACAAGCACATCGAGGTGATCGTTCGCCAGATGCTGCAGAAGGTCGAGATCACCGAGAGCGGCGACACCACGCTCCTTCCGGGCGAACAGGTCGACCGTGAGGAGATGGACGCGATCAACGCCGGCCTGGAGAAGAAGCAGAAGCCTGCCGAGGGCAAGCCGGTGCTTCTGGGCATCACAAAGGCGTCGCTGCAGACCCGCAGCTTCATCTCGGCCGCCTCCTTCCAGGAGACGACCCGAGTGCTCACCGAAGCGTCCGTCCAGGGCAAGATCGATACCCTGAACGGCCTCAAGGAGAACGTGATCGTCGGCCGCCTCATCCCGGCCGGAACCGGCGCGGGCATGAACAGGCTGCGGGTTTCGGCCTCCGCTCGCGACGCGGCGCTCCGGGCGCAGCACCGCAAGATCCAGGAGTCGCTGATCGCCCCGGAAACGGCCGCGCAGGAACATGCCGCCGAACTGGCCGAAGGGCCGGAAGCGGCGATCCACGCGGATCCGCTGGCGGACGTGGCTCCATCCGGCCACGGCCTGGATGCCGATGCGGGGGATTACCTGCAGGAAAAATAAGCCAGGCGGGTCAGCCAGGGCAAAAAAGAGCCCCGCCGGATCGCTCCGGCGGGGCTTTTTATTAGTCAGGACCGCTTACTTGCAGCGGCCCGTGTTGATCGTGTTCTGGGTGCAATTCGCCACCGAATTGACGTCCGCGGCAGCACCTCGAACAGTATTGCAGGCTGTGATCGCCAGGCTACCGACGATCGTCGCCGCAATCAGCAAAGTCCGAACCATTGTCGTCCCTCCGTTACCCCTGTGGAACGACAATGAATCGGAAAGCCCGTCTTTGTCGAGGCCTATTAGTGGCAGTACTGGCCGTTCATCGCGTTCTCGGTGCAGTTCGCGACCGAATTGACGTCGCGAGCTGCGCCGCGGACGGTGTTGCAAGCCGCCGTCGCGAGAGCGGCGCCGATAATGAGGACAGTTGCGATCCTCTGAAGCATAATTCCTCTCCTTCGGCATAACGAAACGCGGGAGCAACGAAACCGCTCCGCTCACTGCCCCGAATTTACGGTCGTTTCGTCAGACCGCGACCGGAGCGGAGATGTGCGGGTGCGGATCGTAATTTTGGAAGACGAAGTCCTCCGGCTCGTACTCGAACAGGGATTGGCCTCGATTTTTCAAAATGACCTCGGGGAGCCGCCGCGGCTCACGCCCTAGTTGCAGCCGCACCTGTTCCATGTGGTTCGAATAGATGTGGCAGTCGCCGCCGGTCCACACGAACGTGCCCGCCTCGAGACCGCATTCGCGCGCCAGCATGTGGGTCAGCAGCGCGTAGCTGGCAATGTTGAACGGCACGCCCAAAAACATGTCGGCGCTTCGCTGGTAAAGCTGGAGATTGAGCCGCCCGGCCGCGACCTGCGTCTGAAACAGGCAGTGGCATGGCGCAAGAGCCATGCGATCGATCTCGCCGGGGTTCCAGGCGGTGACGATCTGCCGCCGCGAAGATGGGTCTTTGCGGATCAACTCGACGAGACTGGCGATCTGGTCGACGCGCTGCCCCTCCGCCGTCTCCCAATGCCGCCATTGCTTGCCGTAGACGGGGCCGAGATCGCCATTCGCGTCCGCCCATTCATCCCAGATGCGGACGTTGCGGTCCTTGAGCCAGCGAATATTGGTGTCGCCGCGGAGAAACCACAGCAGCTCGACGATGATCGAGCGCAGGTGCAGCTTCTTGGTCGTGAGGAGCGGGAACCCTTTTTGGAGGTCGAAGCGCATCTGCGCCCCGAAATAGCTCAATGTGCCCGTGCCGGTGCGGTCAGACTGCTCCACCCCCTGATCGAGGATGGTCTGCAGCAGATCGAGATATTGGCGCATGGCGCTGACCGTAAATCAGGCGCCCGGAAACTCAACCGGCCTCGTACCTCCGAATGGCTGCGTCATAATTCCCGCGCTCGTTCTCGACGCGCTCCCGCGCAGCATCGCGATCCTGTTTCTGCCGCCGCTGGAGATCCCGCCGCTTCAGCTCGAGCGCCTCGATTTGCTTGTTCAGCCCGGCGCGCTCGTTCGCCTGCTCCCTGTCGAGTTTTTCGAGAGCGGCTTCGGCGCGGCCCAGCGCGGTTCGGCTGGGCTTTGGCGGCGGTTTCCTTTTCTCCTTCGGCGAGACTTCGACCTTGTGCGTCTTCGCACGCGCCGGCCGCTCGCTTCGCCACAGAGCCGCGAGTTGCTCTTCTTCGCTTCCGCGAAGAACCTTTACCACCTGTCCGGGGTGCTTCAGCGGCACCTTCGTCAGCCTCGGGTCTGTGACGACATGCGCCGAGCCTTGCGAGAAGAGATTCGTGCCCGCTCCCCAGGCTTCGAGCGCTGCCTTCTGGCTCGAAGCGGCTACCAACGCGTCGTGAAACCCGATCGGCGTCGAATAGACCTTCAGTTTCACCTTGCGCGTCGCTTTCGGCATGTCGCGCTAAACGCGCGTTCGGCGCAATGGTCGCCCGGAACGCGGCTCTTTGGAACCGCGTTTTAGGCGGAGAGGAGAATCGCAATGTCCGATGACAAAACAATGGTTGGTGGCCGTGACCGCTCCCGCGTCGCGGGCGACCAGGATTATGAACTGGACGATTTCGCGCGGAAGCACGGCATCAGCCGCGATCAGGCGCGTTCGTTGATCGAGCGGTTCGGTAACGATCGCGAAAAGCTCGACGCCGCCGCCGCGCAGCTCTCCCGCTAATATCCCATCAGCGCGAGCACCTCGCGCCGGCTGCGCTCGTCGGAGCGGAAGGTGCCCATCATCCGGCTGGTCGTCATCATCACTCCGGGCGTGTTCACGCCGCGCGCGGTCATGCACGAATGGCTCGCCTCGATGACGACGGCAACGGCCTTGGGTTCCAGATGATCCCAGATACAGTCTGCAACCTGGGCCGTCAGCCGCTCCTGCACCTGCAGCCGCCGGGCGAAACCGTGAAGCACGCGGGCCAGCTTGCTGATCCCCACGACCTTATCCTTGGGGAGATAGGCAATCGCCGCCTTGCCGATGATCGGCGCGAGGTGGTGCTCGCAATGCGATTGGAACGGAATGTCCTTCAAAAGCACGATTTCGTCATAGCCGCCGACCTCGTGGAAGGTTCGGCTGAGATGGACGGCCGGGTCTTCCTTGTACCCTTGCGCATATTCCGCCCAGGCGCGCGCCACCCTCTCCGGCGTTTCCAGAAGCCCTTCGCGGTCGGGATCGTCGCCCGTCCAGCGGATCAGCGTCTTCACCGCCTCGCGCACGTCCTCGGGCACCGGCAGCTTTGGCGGTGCTTCGTAAATGTCGCCATCGTTGGGCGTCGGGCTCATCGGCCAAGCTCCATTGCAATGTCTTCGGCGACCGCTGCGGTCTGTCCGCGGATATCGGGAACGGCAATCATTTCCCAGTAACGGCCCTTGGTTAGAGTGCCGAGGGCCCACAGACGTTCCGCCGGGCCCGCGCGCGACTGCCCGTCGACCGATAGCCCGATGCAAAGCTCGTCGGGCCGAACCAGCCGCCCGTCCAGTAAGGTGCGCAGCAGGGGGTCCTCCGTCCGGCGAATATCGCCAAGGGGCCCTGTGCAGTTGAACACATAGCCGAACCGCCGCGGCGGCTCCGCAACCTCATGGCCTCGCCTGCGGTAGGTCACCTCGATGTCGTCCCCAGCGACTCGAGTGTCGAGCAACCGCCCGGCGGCGACTTCGAGCCGCCCCTGCTCCATGAGCTGATTCACCTGCCTCGCGACCTCCGGCGCGATGCGGTGACGGTGAATGTCCCACCATGGACGGCCGTAGCGAAGGAACAGCCGCTTCTCGCGCATCGGGAGCGCCTGCCACAGCCGATGACTGATCGGGCGAAGCGAATCGACGGCGGGCCGCCACCCCACTTCCAGGCTCCTTTGTCGAAGCCACTTTACAATCTCGCTCACCTTCGGCTTCGGCGCCTGCTCCCAGTCGATCGGCGCCGGGTCGTCGATCCCATTGCCGAGCGGAATCTTGCCGCGTCGCGACAGGGCGACAATCTTCCCATGATGGCCGGCCGACGCGAGCGACAGAGCTACATCAACCATGGTCAGGCTGGTGCCGAGGATCAGCACATCCAGATTGCGCTCCGCCGCGTCCGCGATTGCAGCGCGGGCCCGGTCGCTCCACGGATTGTCAATCATCCGATCCGCGATCGATTCGGTTCCCGGTAAAGACGCCGGGCTCTGGTTTCCGATCGCGAGCACCAGCGCGTCGGATTCGATCAACTCGCCATTTTCGAGCCGCAGCCGCCAACCCTTGCCGATCCGATCGGCGGCGACCGCACGCCCGTCGACCAACTCGACGTGACCGCTCGCAATCGCGTCGTCCAGGATCGAGCGAAGGTAGCGGCCAAAGTGCCGACGCTCCGCGTAGGAGTTCCGCTCAAGTCCCTGGCTCGCCGCGAAATGGTCCGGGTCGTGGGCCCAGGCCCCCATGTTCATGGCGCGGATATTGAGGAGGTGCGCCGGCTCCTTCGTCGAATAGGCCGCCCCCTGGCCCGCACGGCCGTTTGCCTCGATCAGGATCGACCGGACTCCCTGCTGCGCCAGGTTCGCGGCGGTCATCGTCCCCGAAAATCCGCCGCCGACTATTGCAACAGGAGCCCTCAGTTCAGGCATCGCCCAAGCGCTTGGCGTTGAGCTTCTGGATGTGGTCGTGAATGCGGATGACTGTCTTCGATGCGGTTTCACCGAAGATCCCTGGGACCGCGCCGTGGATCAGGGCCGCGAAGCCAGCACCGATAAGCTGGACGCCGACCTTGACTGCGCCTCCTCCGTGCTCCGCCCAGCTCATGTCCAGCGACCGCGGATGCTCGAAAAACATACGGTCGATGATGCCGTTCCGGATCTTCCGGAGATTCTGCCGCTTCGTCGTCGCCATGGCACTGTCCCCGCAAAAGTGGCGACCCCGACTGGATTCGAACCAGTGGCCCTCAGATTAGGAATCTGATGCTCTATCCTGCTGAGCTACGGGGTCGGCCTGCGCACCGAATAGGGACGGCAGGGCTTTTCTTCAATTGACTTGGTTGGGCGGAACGATCGGCAGAGGGAGCGGGGCGACCGGAATGCCCTCGTCGATCAACGATTTCGCCTCGGAAGGCGTGGCGCTTCCATGCACCGCGCGCGCTTCGGCCTCCCCGAGATGGATCGAACGCGCCTCGTCGGCGAAGCGGTCGCCGACCCATTCGGAATTCTTCAGCATATTCGCCTGGACCGCGGCCAGCCGCTCGAGCGGTATCGTGCCGTCTGGCGACTTGGCAGGGACCCTGGGCGCCATTGGCGCCTTCTCGACGTCCGCGGACTGGCAGACCGGGCATTGCACTAGCCCGCGCGCCTTTTGCTCTTCGTAATCGCTGCTTGATCGGAACCAGGCTTCGAAGACGTCTCCGCTGTCGCGGCACCTGAGATCGAAGACCATCATCGCGACACCGGCTCCGCGACAGGCCGGCGATGGCGGATCGCGGGAACACGCCCGCGCACCTCGTCGACCTTGCCGAGGTCGATTTCTCCGAATGCGACACCAACCTGCTGGTCCATGTCGAGCAATATCGTCCCCCAGGGATCGACGATCAAGGAGTGGCCATAAGTCTCGCGCCCGTCCTCGTGCCGGCCACACTGTGCTGCGGCGACGACGAATATTCCGGCTTCGATGGCGCGCGCCCTGAGCAGGATTTCCCAGTGCGCCCTGCCGGTAGGAACGGTGAACGCCGCGGGCACGGACACGATTTGCGCACCGGCA
>Ga0207705_10002853_pt1 | contig 13223 bp, 12 predicted proteins | sample KBSC13metaG_FD_184314 | JGI IMG/M metagenome (GOLD analysis project Ga0207705, IMG submission 184314) | Corn rhizosphere microbial communities from Kellogg Biological Station, Michigan, USA - KBS C1-3 metaG (SPAdes) (version 2) | ecosystem: Host-associated > Plants > Roots > Rhizosphere > Soil ...
ATCTGCAGCGTGCGGATATACAATCATGGAACAACTGGGCAGCGCTCAATTTTTTCAAGCGCACCGCCATCTACAACAGTTTGCGCATCAACGGCAATTTCTGGAATCGATGGACCAGCGCGGGTCTTCCGTTGGAGCACGCTCTCAACACCAACGCGCACATCGTGTTTCACAACAACTGGAGCGCCGGCGGCGGTGGAACGCTGGGCCAGCTTGGCACTGTGTACTGCGACCGGTGCGCGCGCGGCGGTCCTGCGGTGCGGCAGTCGTCGTATCTATCGCCATGGTTCTACATCACGGGCGACGATCGCCGTCGCATCGCGCCTTCGATATCGGCAAACTTCCAGAGGAGCGACGAGGGTCGGTCGCATTACATGTCGCTCGATCCAAGCGTCGCGATCCAGGCGACGAGTCAGCTGCTGTTTTCACTCGACGTCACCGCATCGCGCAACGATGACAACTCCCAGTGGATCGGGAACTTCACCGACTCGGCGAGCAACAGGATGCACTACGCATTTGCACATCTTCATCAGAACACACTTTCGACTTCGGTGCGAGCGACGTATCTCGCGACGCCGAATCTGTCGCTGCAGTTCTATGCGCAGCCATTCGTGTCCAACGGGTCGTACTCCGATCCGCGCGCGTTGAGCTCGACGCCAGGAGCGTCGCGTTACGCCGACAGGTTCGTCGCTTACTCGCCGCCGGCATCGGCAACCTCGGGCTTCAGCGATCGCGAATTCAAGCTGAACGCAGTGGCGCGTTGGGAGTACCGGCCTGGATCGACGCTGTTCTTCGTATGGACGCAGGGTCGGTCGGGTTACAACGACTCGCCCGACACGCGCGGTTGGACGGGTACGTATCCGGCTTTGTTCAAACTGAGACCGGACAACACGTTCCTGGTCAAGGTGAGCTACTGGCTGAACAGGTAGGAACCGCGATCAGAGTGCAATTTCCTGACAGCAGGTGCTGGGACCGAGTTAAACGACTGCACCCCGACGCCTGTTGAAAGAATTGCACTCTGAGCCCGGATTCTCTCATGCGACCTGCACTGACGCAGCGGTCCATGCCGCGGCATCGGTATCCGCACGTCTCAGCGCATCGAGGTTGACGATGACGCTGTCGCCGCTTCGGCGGATGTCGAAGCGGTCCAGGTCGCGAGACGCACGTCCGCTGTCGTGCGCACCGTCTGGCCGGAAGCGCGCCTTGTGACGCGGGCAGAATACGCGACTTTCATTTGGCCGCCATTCCAGGGTAGCGCCACGGTGCGGGCACGCCAGCGAGAACGCATACAGCCGGTTCTGCCAGCGCGCGAGGATCACTTCGCTTTCACCGTCCACGGACACGCTGTCGGCCGCGGGGATCCGGTACGACCGCTCGGCGCCGCGCCTGTCGCGCGGACTTATTGTGCGGACCGTGCTGGCCAACGCCGCAGAACGCGCCGTGCCGAGGCCGACGAGAGCAGCGGCGGCAGTGAGCGCCGCGCCGCGGAGAAACGCGCGCCGGTCAACGACGATCGGGCAATGTGAACAGCTTTCGTCGCGCTTCCCGCCCGGTTCAGTTGTCATTGCGCCGGGACCGCTCGACGGTTGGTTGATTGGCGCCGATTGCGCCACGTACGGGGTTCGGCCGTGCGTACGCGCTGGCAGCGTTGTGGGTGTATACCAACTCCCCGCCACTGTGTCCAACGCGGGCGCCCATGACGACGAGACCGAGTGCGCCTGCTGCACCGGCGATCCGGGCGGAGCGTCCGACGGCGCCAGGAATGAGCCCAGCGCCAACGACGAGGACGAGCACACCTGAGAGCTTGAGGAATAGCTCGGCCGCATCCGCGTGCGCATCCATCGCCGCGTCAGGGACGATATTTTCGACCTTGTCTTCTTGTGACTCGCCCGTCTCGACAGCAACCCACGCACTTGCCGCCAGGGCGACCGATAGCGCGAGTGGAACGGCCCAGGCGCGGCGTGGAGCCGATCCCCGCCGGATGGCCCAGATGGCACCGATGGCGAAGATCGGGAGAAGAAAAGCGAGTACAATTGGGAAGTGAACTATTGCTGGGTGGAGCGGATCGGGTACCATGAAGTCTCTCCGTTGAGCGTTTGCCATAACTTCGGCTTCCGGCCTCGGCAGCGGTATCCGACGTTCGACGCGACTGCGCGCACAGATGTACCATCCGGCAGATGACGCAGGGGAATCAGATGGGCGATAGCGACGAGCGCGTGCTGCGCCTGCTACTGGCGGTCGCGTTGCTGGTGATCATCGTAGGCGGAACCGTCGATTTGGCACTGGATGCACCGGACCGATTGTTGTCGGCGCACGTCATATATGAAGTGAGCATGATTGTGATCGCGCTCGGGATCACGGTCGCGCTGTGGCGAGCGTGGTGGCTCGCGGAGCACTCGCTGGTGGAAAGTCAGCGGGCGCTGGAGGAACGGCAGGCCGAGCGAGATGGGTGGCGGGCCAGGGCGCAGGCGGCATTGGATGGCCTTGGCCGCGCCGTGGATGAGCAGTTCCGTGCCTGGGATCTGACGCCCACTGAACGCGAAATCGCACTACTACTGCTCAAGGGACACAGTCACAAATCCATCGCCCGTGCTACCGGGCGCAGCGAGAGGACAGTGCGCCAACACGCAGTGGCCGTATATCAGAAATCGGCGCTTCATGGTCGCGCCGAGCTCGCGGCGTTCTTCCTGGAAGACCTCATGCTGCCAGGAAACGGGGGGCAGAGTGCACTTCTTCCAGTCGAGTCCAGCACGCGGAGCCAGAAAACTGCACCCTGACCCCGGTTTTGGACTGTCTACTGCAGTGTGATGCCAAACCGTGCAGTGCGGCCGGGCTGCGGCAATCCGCACTGATCGTAGATCCCGGCGTCGGCCACGTTCGACATGGCCAACGAAGTGCGGAGCTTCGACCACAGCCCGCCGTTGCCGCGACCGATCGCGAATTCACGATGCACGCCCACATCCGCGCGCCTGGATCCGTTCAGCCGGTCGAGCTTTCCTGAACCCGCGTTCAGGCAATACTGGCGACCGGTGACGTCGAGTCGCGCAGAGCCGCGCACACCCAGGACCAGATGCCTCGCGCCATCTATGCCGGCGCGAAATTCAGGCATGTGCTCGGCGCGACGCCTCGCGCTTGCCGCAGTCCTGTCGCTTACTCGTACGTGCTGCAGTTGAAAATCGGCTATGAGACTTGTCGCGGTGTCCGACCAGCCAGCCAGCAACTCCACACCGGTGCTCGCGATCCGGTCGCGATTGATCCGTTTGAACTTGCGGTCCGGCAGCGTTACGCGAACGACTGCATCATCGAGATCGTTATGAAACACGACTGCCTGAAACTGCGTATTCGGCCGCGTCATCGTGGCGCCGGCCTCGGCGCCCACGAGCCGCTCGGGCCGGAGTGACGGATTCGGCTCGAAGCGGCCCAACGCTCCCGAATACAACTCGCGCAACGCAGGAAAGCGCGCGCGCTGGCTGACGGACGCGTGCAATCTCGTCGACGCGCCGAGCGTGAGTGTGCTGACACCTAGGCGCCATCCCACTGCGGTAAGCGCATCGAGCGGCTCCCTGCCACCGGCCTTCGGCGTGCTTGCACCATCGAGTGCGAGTCCCGCGCTTGCCCGCAGGAACCCCGTGATCGGCTGCTCGACTTCACCCGCGACGCTCCAGAGACGCTGCTGGTACTCGCTGGCAGGATCGGAGTCGAGCGTTTCCCTGTAATTCACCGACGCCAGCGTCAGCGCCGTGCGCAACTCGCCCCGACCCAGCGAGTGATCCGCGAGCAGTCGCGCGGTGAGTGTATTTTCGTCACCTGACTCTCTCCCGGTTACGGTGGCGTAGTCCAGCGTCTCGAAATTTTCGATGTTCGTTTTGCCGACATTGGCACCGAGGATCAACTTCGCATCGCCAGTACCAAACGGGGTGTGCACGCGACCCGTACCTCCTGACGCTACTGCGAGTGCGCGCGACTGCTCTGGATAGCGCCACAAGCGCGGTGCGCTCTGGTGCAGCTCGGGTGGCACGCCGCGTCGAGCGCGATAGCCCGTTGTGGAGAATCCAAGCCAGCTTCCATTCTCGCGTTGGGCGCGGATCGCAGCGTATGCGTCGATCTCGCGCAGATCCGAATTGCTGCGCAGACGATCGCTCGATCCCGGATCATGCACATCCGAAGGCAGTCGCACACCGTCGCGTTGGCGCAGCTCGGCTCCTGCGCGAAGCGAGAGTCCCGACCGTCCGAACGCATCCGGAACAATGCCGTGCAGTCCGTATCCAGTTGCGCCGGTGTTGTCGACGCCGGCACTGACGGTGAGAGTTGATCGCTCGTGTTGCGCGGTGTTGTCGAGCAGGTTCAACTCCAATACGCCGCCGAGCACGTTCGGACCTTGCAGCAGCGAGGACAGTCCGCGCACGAAGGTGATCTGGCTTGCGCCGCCGATCGGAATCAACGAGGGGTCGGTGCGGTGATCCCAGCCGAGCGTGAGCGGAACGCCGTCGACGAGCACTGCGGATTGGCGTGAGTCCGATCCTCGCACGGAAATCTCCGCTTCGCCACGCGAGTTCTGTCGGACGAGAATGAATGGAATTGAGCGTAGCGTCTCATCCAGCGTCGGCGTCGCCGAGCGGCGCAACGAGTCGGTTGTCACCGTGATTGCGCTCGCTCCGCCGATCGTCGTGGGCGAGCGCGCACTTTTTATGACGACGGGCGCGAGTATGCGAGACGAATCAGGAAGCTGAGCGGCGGCGCGTGAAGCGTGTACGCAGGCAAGGGCGAGGGCAGCGGAAGCTAGGAGGCGCGGCAGAAGAATCAAGATCTCACTCTGGCGGTCTGGTAACTGAGGCGAGGAACCCTCAGACCAGCTTACAGCGGCCAGGCGCCATTAGTTCCGCATTTGCACGCTATCTGCACGCTATGTCCACACTATTCGCACGCTTCGGCGATTATGGCGAAGCGACCCTTGTCCCGACCCATGGTGGGCAGATTCAGGAATTCACTGTGAATCACAGTGAATCGCAAACTGGTCAGTAGGGCAATCACGGCGTCGGGAGAATGCGAATCGTAGAAGAAAGTATGGCCGAACATCGTATCGGTGAACCCCGGATGTTCGGAGCCGCCAACGGTGAGTGCGATCCGGCTACCGAGCGGCATGATTGAACGCACGCGCGCGAGAATGCCTGCGTGCTCGTCTCTCGGAATGTGAAAGAGCGAATCCCAGGCGATGACTGCCGCGAACTCGCCATCGGGTTCGAAGCTCTCCAGTGATGACAGAATCCAACGCTGGTCCGGCAGGCGACTGCGTGCGAGTTGCAGCATTGCAGTCGACTGATCCACACCCGTCACGTGAAACTTCCGCGAAACCAGATATTCCGCGATCGGCCGACCCGTACCGCAACCAAGATCCAGGACGTTCGCTCCAGCCGGTGCGTGTTCCAGCAGCAGATCCAGGATTCGCTTCTCGGCGTCCGAAAGCAGCAGCCTTGTCTCGTCCCACTGGTGCGCGATGGCGTCGTACGACTCACGATTCATGTGACAAACGCATCCAAAGGCATTCTCCTACGTTCAGGTCCATCGTCCGGGTACGTCGGGCCCGCTCTGGCCCTCGCACTGGCTGAACAGGTAAGCGAGCCGCGGTCTTGCGGCTCCGCAAAGTGTGAGCTACGCTTTGTGCGCTTCACATCTTCCTACACCAATCCGCTCCGTCTCATGCGTATCCACATCCGCCCGTTCGCCGTGGTCGCCGCCACGCTCCTCACCTTCGGCAGCACGCTCGGCGCGCAGCAAGTACCGAAAGCGATTTATACCGACCCACCGCGCGACGTTCAGCACCCCGCGCGCATGGAAGTGCTGCACATCCCATCGGGTGGCGTGAAGATCAATGGCGTCGCGTATCTCGTCAGCGGCACCGGTGTGCATCCAACGTTCGTGCTGCTGCACGGATTACCGGGCAACGAGAAGAACCTGGATCTCGCCCAGGCTGTGCGACGCGCCGGTTGGAACGCGATCACATTCAACTACCGTGGATCGTGGGGCAGTCCAGGCGTCTTCCGCTTCGCGCAGAATCTCGAGGACGCGGACGCAGTGCTCGCCTTTCTGCGTGATCCCGCCAACGTCAAAGCACTCGGCATCGATACGACCCATCTCGTCCTCGCCGGTCACAGCATGGGTGGATGGGTGACTGTGCTCACTGCGGCGCACCAGCATGGACTCGAGGGAGCCGTGCTCATCTCGGCGGCGGACATGGCCAGCGCGTTTGGCGGAACGTCGAGAGAGAAACTTGTCGCGGGGATGGCCAGCGACATGGAGTCGCTCGCCGGTACGACCCCCGAGCAGATGGCCGACGAGGTGATCGCGCACAAGGACAGCTGGAACTTCGGCACCGCATACGCTGGCCTGGCATCGGTTCCAATGCTCGTCATCACATCGAACGATGGATTAGCGCCGAGGAACGACGCACTCGTCGCAGCCGTGCGCGCTCGCGGCAACACGAAGATCACCACTGCGCACTTCCCGACAGATCATTCGTATTCCGACAAGCGTATAGCCCTGGAGAGTGCAGTGGTCGAGTGGCTGCAGAAGATGGCGAGATAGCCACCGTCGGGCGCCGGTCGCCAAGTCACCGTGATGAGCGATCTTTGACTACCGGCGATGCCCCAACCCGTGAGGCGGCGGCGGTGCTGCCGCCGCCGCCCCCCGGTCATGCGTGACTCGAGACCGTGGGACAGATGAGCAGGTTGCCCGTGTCGACTTCGTACGGGTTCGCACCCCCCGGGTTTATCGGGAGGAACACATTTCCTGCGGCTTCTGCTGCGTCGAGGGCCGTTGCACTCGTGACCGGCTTGAAGCTCGGCGACGCCATGTAAGTCGGGTTATACACGAGGACGATGATCTTCCACGGCGCCTTGAACGCGCCTGCAGTGCCGTTGGCGCCCATTCCCGGGGCACCGGTGATCACGTGGTCGTGGAAGACGAACATCGCGGGCAGCCCCGGGTGGAAGCACGGGTTGCATTGCGGTTGATACCCGGACGGCAGCGTAATCGGCTGGACTCCCGGTACGGGAAGCGTCGCCTGCGGGTACGCGACAATGTAGAGCTCCTGCGCATGCGCGTACAGGTTGGGCATCGTCTCCCTGGCACCCACGATCATGTGCGGGCCGATCATGTAGACGGTCGTGCCGTTTGCGTACGTGGGATCGATCTCTGGTTTTCCGGTGGCCGCGGCGGCGGCGGGATTCTGTGAAGCCGCCACCGCGGCATCCCGCGGTTGCGGCTGGACGAGCGTCGAGCCGTCGCAACCGGTTACCACCACCGCAGCGAGCACGATCGCGGCTCTGGAGAGCGTTCGCATCTGATCCGTCCTTGAAGAGTGGGAGAGTGAGACTGGCGGCGCGATGGTCAAGGAGGTGCGCCGAAGGGCGCCAGGAACGATACACCCCTATGCGATAGTGTCAAGCGGACTGAACGGAGGTGCCGGGAACATGTGGTCCCGGCGCGTAACGGCGACGGATCGATTGGTCTACGAGGTGTTCGATCATCGCGTGGTATCCGCGCTAATATTATGGCGCTCCGGACTCACAAGCACGCCGTGCAATCGAGGCTCTACCGATGAAAACAGGACCAATGAACTCTCCCGCTCTCATCGCCATGACGATGCTGATGATCGTGGGATGCAACCGGCACGTCGCTCCTGCCGACATGGTGCTTCGCAACGGTCACGTCGTGACGATGGATTCGACCACCCCCACCGGCCAGGCGATCGCCGTTTCGGGCGACACGGTCGTGGCCGTCGGGTCGGACAGTGCGATTCAGCGCTACGTCGGGCCCGGCACCAAGGTCATAGACCTCGAGGGACACCTCGCGATTCCGGGCTTCAACGAGTCGCACGGTCACTTCACCGCACTCGGGGAAGTGCTCACGGAGCTCAAGCTCAGGGGCGTCCCGACGTGGCAGCAGATCGCCACGATGGTGGGTGATGCGGCGAAGACGGCGAAGCCTGGGGCCTGGATCCAGGGAAGCGGCTGGCACCAGGAAAAGTGGAACGTCTCTCCGGGACGGATCGTCGAGGGTTTCCAGACCAACGACCTCATCAACAAGGCGGCGCCGAACAATCCGGTAGTTCTCGAACATGCCAGCGGGCACGCGCTCATCGCCAACGACGCCGCGCTCCGGCTGGCGGGTATCGGCCCAACGACGCCCAACCCGCCCGGCGGCCGCATCATCAAGGATGCGAGCGGCCGGCCAACGGGTGTGCTCGTCGACGACGCACAGTCGCTCATGCGCGCCGCACTCGCGAAGAGCCTCGCGGCGCGGTCGCCGGAAGAGGCGCACGCCGATTTCACCAATGCAATCCACCTCGCGACGCAGAACGCGCTCGCTAACGGTGTCACGACGTTTCAGGACATGGGCGAGTCGTTCGCGACAATCGACGCGATCAAGAAGATGGTGGACGCGGGCGACATGCCGCTCCGCCTCTACATCCTGGTGAGCGGCAACGAAGTCCGCACGGACGACGTGGACTCGCTTACAGCGCACCGCATCATCGACGCCGGCAACGGCCACCTCACCGTGCGCGCAATCGGAGAGATCACCGCCGACGGCGCGCTCGGCTCCAGAAGTGGCTGGATGCTCAAGCCGTACGACGACGATCCGACGAACACCGGACTCAACGTCACGCCGATGTCGCGGATAAAGGAGATCGCCGAGATCGGACTCGCGCACGGCTTCCAGATCTCGGTGCACGCAATCGGCGATCGCGCCAACAAGGAGACGCTCGATATGTATCAGTCGCTCTTCCAGGAACATCACGTGAAGAGCGACACGCTGCGCTGGCGGATCGAGCATGCGCAGCACCTGAATCCCGCCGACATTCCGCGCTTCGCACAGATGGGCGTGGTCGCCTCGATGCAGGGCATCCACGCCTGCTCCGATGCGCCGTACGTGCTCCCGCGGCTCGGCGTGCAGCGCGCGCAGGAGGGCGCCTACGTCTGGCAATCGCTGTGGAAGACAGGTGCCGTCGTCACCAATGGCACCGACGTTCCCGTCGAGGACATCAGTCCGATCGCGTCGTTCCACTGCAGCGTGACGCGCGACATGGTCGGCACCGATTCGGCGTTCTTCCCCGCGCAGAAGCTGAGCCGCGAGCAGGCGCTCCAGACCTACACTACGAACGGTGCGTACGTCGAGTTTCACGATCGTCAGACGGGATCGCTCAAGCCCGGCAAGTGGGCCGACATCACAGTTCTCTCCCGCAACATCATGACGGTGCCCGACGACTCGATACTCGGCACCAACGTTCTCTACACGATCGTCGGCGGCAAGGTGGTCTACTCAGCGCCGCAGAAGTAAAAAAAAGGGGGTCAGAGTGCAGTTTCCAGAGTCCCGGCGTCGGGACAGAGTCAAATAAACTGCACTCTGACCCCGGTTTCTCGAATCCGGGGATTGAATGAAAAGCATGGTGTGTCTGGCTGCGGCCTTGGTGATGCTTGGTGCCAAACCGGCGGTTGCATCGGCGCAGCCCGGTGGTTCCGTCGCACAGCCGATCGTGCTGCACGCGGCGCGGTTGTTCGAGGTGGTTCCGGGCAGGATCGTGAGCCCCGGCGAGGTGCTGGTGGAACGTGGCCGCATCGAGGCCGCCGGTACGTCGGTGCCGCATCCAGCCGGCGCGAAGGTGATCGACCTGGGCGACATGACGCTCATGCCGGGTCTGATCGATGCGCACGTGCACCTCTTCCTGCACCCGGCTCCTCCCTCGGAAGGGATGCAGACGGTGGATGAGTCTGCGCCGCAGCGGACGATCGAGGCCGTGCTTGCCGCCAAATCCGACTTGATGGCCGGCTTCACCTCCGAGCGCGACATGGGAACGGAAGGCGCGGGGCCTGCAGACGCAGCGGTGCGCGACGCTATCGACGCAGGTGAGATCCCCGGTCCGCGGCTCCGCATAAGCGGGATGGCCATCTCGATCCTGGGCGGACACGAGGACGCCATCGGCTTCAACCCCGAGCAGCACGTGCTGGGCAACGCGGACTACGCCAACGATTCCGAACAGTTGATCGAAACGATCCGCAAGCAGCACAAGGAAGGGGCCAGCTTCGCCAAGATCTACGTCACCGGGCCGGACCGCATGGTCCCCGCTGGATCAGCCCCATGCCTCGGCGATCCCATCTGCAAGCAGCTCGGAATCGGCGAGGAGCCCGGCGATCCCGGCTTCTGGGACTTCCACACCACGTACCAGTACACGGAAGACCAGCTCAAGGCGGCCGTGAACGAGGCGGCGCGTCTCAACACCAACGTCGGCGTGCACTGTCAGGGCGAGCCGGCAGCGCGTCTTGCCGTGGAGGCGGGAGTCTCCTCCATCGACCACGCGACGCAGCTCAGCCAGGGCACGATGACCCTGATGAAGCAGAAGGATATTCCCGCAGTTCCCACCTTCGTCATCTTCAAGTACTTCGCCGACCACGCACCGGATTCCGCCGCGGCCAGACGCGAGTACGCGATGCTCGATTACAAGATCCACGAGTTCAAGCGGCAGGTGGCCGCTGGCGTTCCGATGGCAGTCGGGTCGGACGTGGGACCGTTTCCGCATGGAACGCAGGCGCAGGAATTCGAGCTGATGGTGAAGTACGGGATGACGCCACTCGCGGTGCTACAGGCCGACTATCTGAACGGCGCGCGCATTCTCACGTGGGAGAACCGGGTAGGACAGTTGAAGCCCGGATATCTCGCCGACGTCGTTGCGGTCCCCGGCAATCCGCTGCAGGACATCACTCGAGTGGAGCACGTGCAGTTCGTGATGAAGGGCGGCGTGGTGTACAGAGGCGGCGGCGCGGAGTAGCGCTAATCGATGGGCCGGTGCGCGTAGCTGAGCACTCGCGTGATCTGCCATCTCGCATTCTGATGTCGCCACACAATTACGAAGTCGGCGCGTCCATCGCACTTGCCGGTCGCGAACTGGCAGAACTCATGACTGCCCTGTTCGATGGCACCAAAGTCCTTGATCGGGAAAACCCTGAGTGTCCCGGGGACGAGTTCGCGGCGGAAATGGCCACACACATTCTTCCTGGTGTTGGCTATCATAGCCTGCCGAGTCCAGGTGACACCACCCTTGTCGTGATAGAACTCGACGTCGGGCGCAAAGAAGCTGGCGTGCTTCTGAAGCTGCTCCGGTGAGCTGCATTTGTTGAACGCGTCGAATACGGCAGAATCGAGCGCAGCGATGGTGTCGAAAAGCGAGTCCGTAGCCGGTGCAGCGATCCGTTGATCTCCCGCGGCGAAGACTGTCTGCGATGCTGGTGGCGTGGTAGCCAGAAGGATTCCGATCAGAAGGGCGAGTTTTGTCACGCGGGATTCTGGTGATTGGACGGTTGTGTGGATCTGCCACGCAAGCGACGCTGAATCGCGCGTCGAGTTGCGTCGCCCATTTCGTCACCGGTTGTGCGACGATAGTTGCAGGGTCCGTATCCGGTACGCGTCCGGAAGGTCAACTCTGACCCCCCTTCCCCCGTATCCCGGGCTTGACTGAAACGATCGTTACATGTAACGTTTGTTACATGGCACCGCGCAAGCAGGAAATTCTGGATGCGACGATCGTGTATCTGCTGAAGCACGGCCTGGCGGATCTGTCGCTGCGGCCACTGGCTGCCGCCGCCGGCACCAGTGCGCGCCTTCTGATCTACCATTTCGGATCCAGGGAGCAGCTACTGGCCGAGGTGCTGGACGCTCTGCACAGCCGCCTGCGGGAATCGTTCGCCGAGGTATCGGCCAGGGAAGAGCACGAGCCGCCGCTCAGGACTTTCTGGAACTGGGCGACGTCCCGGCGAAATTTCAGATCTCTGCGGCTGCTCTATGAGCTGCAGATCCTGGCCGCGCAGAACCCCGACACCTATGGCCGCTATCTCACGCGCAATTCACGGGATTGGGTCGAGCTCGTGCGCGCGGCACTACCGCCCGCGGAGCGGACCGATGCCATGGCAACGCTGTTGGTTGCAGTGTTCGACGGCCTGTTCCTCGAACTCATGAGCACCGGCGATCGCAAACGCACAACCGCCGCGCTGGATGAATTCATCCGCGTGGTGCGCCGCGCGCGCAGCAGCGGTACTCGCGCGAAAAGAGGTGACAGAGATGTCAGTTGAAGTGCGGGCCATCGCCGTTCGGCGCAATTGGCGCAATTGGCTTATCCCCGCCGTGGGCGTGCTGCTCGCGCTCGGATTTTTCAGTTTACCCGTCGGTTCCTGGATTCACGACGAAGCCGGTCTGGTGAATCGGCTGGCATACGAGCTCATTGTCTGGGCGTGGGTCGTCGGGATGATGCTGTACGTCGTCCGGGTGGAGCGCCGTCCGCTGTCGTCGATCGGATTCCGTGCCCTGGGCTTGAAGGACGGGATCATCGCCATTGTCGCGGGCATGCTGATCCTGGCGAGCATGGCGTTCATGCTGCTCGTCGTGTTCCCGGCGCTGCACTGGAGCGAAAGCAGTCAGATTGCTTCCATATCCAGGCTCCCTTACTGGCTCAATGTCCTCATCGTAGTGCGGGCCGCCGTGTCCGAGGAGATTCTATTCCGCGGCTATCCTATCGAGCGGCTGGAGGAGCTGACCGGAAGCCGCGCAGTTTCCGGCGTTGTGACGTGCGCGGTGTTCACGCTCGATCACATCAGTTTCTGGGGCTGGCATCACATCTTCATCGCCGGCCTGGCCGGTGCGGCGCTGACCATTCTGTATCTCTGGCGCCGCAACATCTGGGTCAACATGATCGCGCATTTCATCATCGACGCATCGGCATTTCTTGCGTGATCCCTGTTATCTCTCAGCGCGCGTAGAACTCGATGATCAGCGCCTCCGCGACCGGAAACGGAACATCGGCGCGCGTCGGCAACGTAACAACGCGACCAGCACATGCATCATCCGGATCGCGTCTCAAATAACTCGGTAGCCTCAACGATGGACCCAGCTCGGCAGAGGCGCGGAGTGACTCGCGCGCGCGTGCGCGCGAACTCAACGACACGGTTTCTCCAATCTCGAGCCGGTAACCGGGCCGATCCACTCGTCGTTCACCCACCAGCACGTGTCCGTGCACAATCAGCTGTCGCGCTGCAGGGATGGTGCGTGCGAAACCAAGGCGAAATACGGCGTTGTCCAGGCGCCGTTCGAGTAGCATCAGCAGATTTTCTCCCGTGTTACCCTGGAGCGCACGTGCTGCATTCAGATAGCGCTCCATCTGCCTCTCGGTCACGCCATAA
>Ga0207705_10002855_pt1 | contig 13220 bp, 16 predicted proteins | sample KBSC13metaG_FD_184314 | JGI IMG/M metagenome (GOLD analysis project Ga0207705, IMG submission 184314) | Corn rhizosphere microbial communities from Kellogg Biological Station, Michigan, USA - KBS C1-3 metaG (SPAdes) (version 2) | ecosystem: Host-associated > Plants > Roots > Rhizosphere > Soil ...
CGGCCTATATCCTGATCATCGATTTCGGACCGGAGATCGGGGTGAAAAAATCCTCCGCACAGATCACCGTGCACTATCGGCCCGAGGCTCTGGTGGGCCGGCAGGTGCTGGCAGTGGTCAATTTCCCGCCGCGCCAGATCGGCCCGGTGCGTTCGGAAGTCCTAACCCTCGGCTTTGCCGATGTGGCCGGCGCGATCGTCCTGGCCGGCGTCGACCGGGCGGTGCCGAACGGTATGAAGATGATGTGAAGGGTCGGCAATCGGCAATCGGCAATCGGCAATCGGCAATCGGCAATCGGGAAGAAGAGCGCTCCCGGCTGCCTCATGGTGAGGTGCGAGCGTAGCGAGCCTCGAACCACCCTCGGCGATCACCGCGGGTCCTTCGAGGCTCGGCCTGCGGCCTCGCACCTCAGGATGAGGATGTTGCAGGGGCTCAGCGCCGTGCAGTACTTCGATTGCCGATTGCCGCTCACACATTCTGCGTCAGCTTCAGCCGCACCAGCAGGTTCTGATCCTCCGCTTCCACCATGCCGACGAAGAAGCGCAGCACGTGGTGGCGGGCTTCGGCGGGCAGGCGGGCGAAGGCGGCGTCGATGCGGCTGGTCTGGGTGGCCGACAGGACATCGAACAACTGCTTGCCCTTCTCGGTGGCAAAGAGCAGACGCTGGCGCCGGTCGGTGGCCCCGGTTTGCTGCTCGATGTACCCGTTGTCGATCAACTGGCGCAGCACGCGCGCCAAGCTTTGCTTGGTTATCTTCAGGATGTGCAGTAGGTCCGCGACCGGCATGCCGGGCTTCAGATTGACGAAATACAGCACCCGGTGATGCGCCCGGCCGAAGCCCTGGCGTTCAAGCAAAGCATCCGCGTCGCCAACGAAATCGCGGTAGGCAAAGAAGAACAGCCCCATGACATCGAGAGGCATGCCATCCGGCGGCGCTCCTCCCGAATTTATGTCAGCCTTGTTGACATTAATTTTGCCTGGTGCCATCATCCAACCACTGCGGAGTGCCTCGAGCGCTTATCCCAAAGCCGTTCTGGTTTGCCAAGGGTTTCGGGCTGGAGCATGATCCGACGCAGGGGAGATGCGCCGATTTTGCAGGGCGCGGATGAACGAAATTCGGGAGACGACGATGGCTGGCGTTCCAATGGATCAGCGAGATGGCTGGATCTGGATGGACGGGGAAATGGTGCCCTGGAAGGACGCCAAGATTCATGTGCTGACGCACGGCCTGCACTATGCGAGCTCGGTGTTCGAAGGGCAGCGCGCCTATGGCGGCGAGATCTTTCGGCTGCGCGACCACACCAACCGGCTGATTGCCTCGGCGAAATATCTCGATTTCGTCATTCCGTTCTCCGCCGACCAGATCGATGAGGCGGCGCGGCAGGTACTCACTGCCAACAAACTGACGGACGCCTATGTGCGCCCGGTCGCCTGGCGCGGTTCGGAAGAACTCTCGGTGCCGGCGCGCCACAACAAGGTGCACCTCGCCATCGCCGCCTGGGTGTGGCCAAGCTATTTTTCGGTCGAGGAAAAGCTCAAGGGCATCCGCCTGATGTGGTCGCAATGGAAGCGGCCGGCGCCGGATACCGTGCCCTGGGCCGCCAAGGCCGCCGGCCTCTACATGATCTGCACGCTCTCCAAGCACGCCGCGATGGATGCCGGCTACGCCGATGCGTTGATGCTCGACTATCGCGGTCTGGTGGCCGAGGGGACGGGGGCGAACGTCTTCTTCATCAAGGGCAACGAGATCCACACGCCGACGCCGGATTGTTTCCTCAACGGGCTGACGCGGCAGACGGTGATCGAGTTGGCACGCGGCCTCGGCTACAAGGTGGTCGAGCGGCACATCAAACCGGAAGAGCTCAGCAATTTCGACGAGTGCTTCCTGACCGGCACGGCAGCCGAGATCACGCCCGTCTCCGAGATCGGCGAGTTCCGCTTCAAGCCCGGCATTGGCTGCCAGAAGCTGATCGACGCCTTCTCGGAGCACGTGCACCCCAAGCGCGCCGCGGCGGAATAGGCAGCGCCAGTTGAATCTGAAGGCCTCGCGCCCTGCTGCAGGGGGCGGGGCCTTTATCTTTGTTCAGCGCCCGTCGGGATAGACCGCCGGACCCTTGAGCTCGAGCTTATTGCCAAACGGGTCGCGGATGTAGAACGAGTTGCCCATGCCGCGGGCGCCGCCGTGGAAGGCCTCGCGCTCGATAGCGACGCCGTGGGCGGCAAGGTGGGCGCGCATCGCATCCTCATCGAACGGCGAGAGCGCGATGCAGACATGATCGACATTGCGCCCGCCCCTGACCGGCGGCACTGCCGCCGCGGCGCCGGGCTGGGTGATGTCCCACAGCACGATCAGCGCCGCTCCCGCGAACACCTGCTCCATGCCGAGTTTTGGGTAGGAATAGCCGAGCTGACAGCCCAGCACGTCCTGGTAGAACCGCATCGCCTTTGGCATGTCGTCGACCAGAAAGACGACATGGTCGATGCCGACCAGCGAGAAGGGCAGGGTGGTCACTTGCGGGCCTCAGGATCTCTTGGGGATTGCCAGCGGGCCCGGGCGGCGGCGTCGGCAGTGTGGGGTTCGACCCAGCGCGCATCGCCGCCGGGGGAGGTTTCTTTTTTCCAGAATGGCGCGTCGGTCTTGAGATAGTCCATCAGGAATTCGGCCGCAGCGAAGGCGGCCTGCCGGTGCGAGGCCAGCGTCATCACCTGCACGATCGGCGCGCCGGCGGCGAGCGCACCGTAACGATGGATCACCGTCGCGTCCAAAAGCCCAAACCGCTCAGTGGCTTCGGCAATCATCCTGCCAATCTGATTCACCGCCAGTTCGGGATAGCAATCGAGCGTGAGGGTGGCGACCGGATCGTCGGGAAGCGACCGGACGAGGCCGGTGAAGGTCACCGCTGCCCCGGCGCCGCGCGTGGCGGCAAGGAAGGCATTGGTTTCGGCGCCCGGATCGAACGGCGCCTGCTCGATGCGGACCGTCATGTTCAGCCGCCCGTCATGGGAGGAAACAGGGCCACGACCTTGGCTCCGGCGATGCGGGCGTCATGGCCGACCAGTTTCTCGTCGATCGCCGCGCGGATGATTTTCGGATTGGCCATGGCTAGTTCCGCGGCCTCGTCATTGGCCCTGAGCCAGCCAATAAGGTCACCGACTGTCTCGACGTCAGGAGGCGGGGTCACCTCTTCACTGTCTTTGTTCAGCCGTTCGCGCAGCCAGGCGAAATACAGGATCTTCACGGCGCCTCACCGGAAAGATGCAGCCAAGCGCCACGGAAATACTGCGCGCCGGTGATGACCGTCAGGATGCCCGCCAGCCAGAGCAACAGTTCCGCCACGAGGCCCGCGCCGGCCAGCAGCGGGGCGAGGAAAATGAAGGTCAGTGCGAGGAGCTGCACCGTGGTCTTCCATTTGGCGAGCCGGGAGACTTTGACGATGACATTCTTCGGGCCGAGATATTCGCGCAGCCCCGACACGAAGATCTCGCGCAGCAGGATGGCCAGGGCCGGGATGAGGTCCCAGGCGGCAAGCGAGCGATCCCAGGCGAAGGCGACGATCAGTGCGCCGACCAGCAGCTTGTCGGCGATCGGATCGAGCATGCGACCAAGCGGCGAAATCTGGTTCCAGCGGCGCGCCAGATAGCCATCGAAGAAGTCGCTCACCGCCGCCGCCAGATAGAGGATCAGCGCCAGCCAACGCAGCGGTCCGGAGCCGGCGACCAGCAGGGCCACGATGACCGGAATGGCCACGATGCGGCCATAGGTCAGCAGGTTGGGAAGACTGGTGAGAGTGGGATTCAGCGCCATGGAGGGAGCCAACAGGAATGGCGCGGGGAGGTCAAGGTCGATGGGGGCGCGGCGTGAGTTTTGCCGGTGCCGAGCGAGTGGCCGGGTGGGGGCGAGCCGCCAGCACGGAGTGGGTGGCGGGTACCCCCACCACCCTTGATCCCTCCCCTCAAGGCGGAGGGAGACGATGGGGCCGTGAGGCTGGACTCCCTGTCGCCTATGGGGAGGGCGCCCCTGAAAGGGGGCGGATGGGTGCGGCGGGGCACTGCGCGGGCACCGCCCCCTCACGCCACCTGTCGGGCGGTGGCGCGGCGGCGGGCGGCGACGGCGGAGGCGAGCCGCTCGAGGACGGTGACGGAGGTGTCCCAATCGATGCAGCCATCGGTGATCGACTGGCCGTAGATCAGGTCCCGGCCCGGCACGAGGTCCTGCCGGCCGGCGACGAGGTTGCTTTCGACCATGGCGCCGACGATGCGGCTGTCGCCGGCCTCCAATTGGCGCGCCACCTCCTCGACCACTAGCGGCTGGTTTTCCGGCAGCTTGTGGCTGTTGGCATGGCTCGCATCGATCATGATGCCGGTGCGCACGCCGGCCTGCTGCAATTGTGCGCTGGCGGCGGCGACGCTTTGGGCGTCGTGGTTGGGACCCTTGCCGCCCCTGAGGATGATGTGGCCATCGTCGTTGCCGGTAGTCGAGGCGATGGCCGAGCGGCCGCTCTTGGTCACCGCCATGAAGTGATGCGGATGCGCCGCCGACTGCACGGCGTCGATGGCGATCCGCACATTGCCGTCGGTGCCGTTCTTGAAGCCGACCGGCGAGGATAGCCCCGAGGCCAGTTCGCGGTGGATCTGGCTCTCGGTGGTGCGGGCGCCGATGGCGGCCCAACTCACCAGATCGGCGATGTATTGCGGGGTGGTCATGTCAAGAAATTCGCAGGCGGCCGGCAGGCCGAGGCCGTTGACCTCGCAGAGCAGGCTGCGGGCGGTCCTGAGGCCGTTGTCGATGTCGAAGCTGCCATCGAGGTTGGGGTCGTTGATGAGGCCCTTCCAGCCCACTGTGGTGCGCGGCTTCTCGAAATAGACCCGCATGACGATTTCGAGCGTATCGCCGAGGCGCTGCCGGACCGCGGCGAGGCGGCGGGCATAGTCGAGCGCGGCGCCGGGATCGTGGATGGAGCAGGGGCCGATGACGACGGCCAGCCGATCATCGGTGCCATGGATGATGTTGTGCAGGGCATGACGTGCCGCGAGGACCGTCTTGGTGGCCCGGTCGCCACGCGGGAACTCCGCGATGACTTCGTTGGGGGTGCGCAGTTCGCGCAATTCGATGATGCGCAGGTCGTCGGTGGATTTTGGCATTCTGTGGCTCCTGGAGAGGGAGCCCGGCGACAACAAAAAGCCGCCGAGCTGGGCTGGCGGCTTTCGGGATTCGTGTTGTTTGATGGTGTCAGATCAAACGCGCCCCTCCGGCTGCCAGCGGCTTCCGTAGCTAAAATACCAGAAGGAAAACGTGGCGCGGACGAGGTTCATGTCGTTCTCACTAGCGCAACGGCCCGGGCTTGTCATCGGGATTCTGCAAGCCGCCCGGCGCGGCCCTCGGGCCGTTCATGCCGCACTGGGGCCGTCACCGTCGCCGTCCGGCTCCCGCCAGATACGGGTCGGGCGGTGCAATCGCTGCACCGGCGACAAGGGTCTGCCGCTTGTGTTGGGGCGCGGCGACAGGTGGCCCCGCGCGGGGTCGCCGGTGACGTGGCGCTGCGCTTCGGGCTGGTACAGCACCTCCAGCAGCATGATGGTTTCAGGTGTGCCGTCGAGCCGCAGGATGCGGGCCTGCTGCCCGGCGCGCATGCCGAGCAGCGCAAGGCCGCGCGAGGTCCAGGCCAGCAGTGTCAGGCCCATGATTTCCTCGGCGTGGTTGGCCACGAGCGCCCGTTCCTCGGGCTGACCCTCGTCGAGACGGAACCGCACGCGGCTGCTGAGGGTCGCGATATCGGGCGCAATATCGCTAGGCGGCACCACGATGCAGCCTTCGAGCTTGCGCCGCAGGGCGAAGGCCCGGGGGCCGGTGTGGCCGCCTTCGCGGTGCAGCATGCCTTCGACGATGGCGCGATTGGTGGTGGTCAGGGTGAATGAGAGGTGTCGGGACATCTGAGCCTCCGCGGTTATCCGATGGGCCTCGCGCTGGCGTCCGCCCGGCCCGTGTTATGGGGCAGGGCGGACGAGCGCGCGGGCCGATGACGATCAATCGGCGAATGCCGGCTGATGCACCGAGAGCACGCGCAGCACGTGGTCGCGGCCGTTACGGGCCGTCCAGGTCGTCGACTGGCCGGTCCTGAGGCCGATCAGGGCCGTGCCGACCGGCGTCAGCACGGATATCCGGCCCTCGGAAATGTCGGCCTCGGCGGGCAGGACCAGCGTCACCTCCCGATCGTCGCCGTTGTCGGGGCGGTAGGTCACGGTCGATCCCATGCGGACGACATCGACCGGCATCTGCTGGTCGGCGAGCATGCGGGTGCGCTCGAGCTTGAACAGCAGGTCATCGGCGGCATCGGTGCCGAGACCGGTGCCCGCCATGGCGAGAGCGAGCAGCTCGCGGTGCTCGGCGGCCGAGATGACGATCTCGGGAATAGGCATTTGGTGTTTCATTTCAGGTTTCCCTTGCGTGCGAGCGCGGCCATCGGCCAGCATCTGGCGGGCGCGCTCGACGATGAATTTGTTGGAAAGGTTCAGCCAGCTCTTCGTGCACACCTTAAACGGAGGCGTGTCATCGGCGCATAGCGGGCAGATAAGAGCCCCTGAACCCGGCTGCGCCTAGGCGCGGGGTTCAGGGCAAACTAGATTGCGGCCGAGTATCGCCAGCAAGATGCGGGTCGGGCAAAGGGTTTGAACGGGCTCATGCCACATAACGTGGTGACATGGCCCGCTTTGTCAACCCTTGCGGTCCGGGACGCCTATTCGCTCCGGTTGAAGTGATCGTAGACAAGCTGTGCCATCTGGCCGGAAATGCCCGGAATGGCGGCGAGATCGGCCAGCGAGGCGCGCCCCACCGCCTTGGCCGAGCCGAAATGGTTCAGCAAGGCGCGCTTGCGCGACGGGCCGATGCCGTCGATTTCGTCGAGCGGGTTCTTGATCGTATCCTTCTTGCGCCGGGCGCGATGGGTGCCGATGGCGAAGCGGTGGGCTTCGTCGCGCAGTCGCTGCACGTAATAGAGCACCGGGTCGCGGTGCGGCAGCTTGAAGCCGGGCTTGCCGGGCATGAAGAAGGTCTCGCGCCCGGCGTCGCGCTCCTCGCCCTTGGCAATGCCGATGAAGGTCACTTCGCGCGGCAGATTGAGTTCGCCGACGACGGCGAGTACGGCGTTGAGCTGCCCCTGGCCGCCGTCGATCAGCACCACGTCAGGCCAGTCCGGCATACCGGAAGGCTCGTCCCCGGCAGTTTCGGGGCTTTCATTGGCGAGCCGGGTGAAACGGCGCGTCAGCACTTCGCGCATCATGCCGAAATCGTCGCCCGGGGTCAGTTCGGTCGATTTGATGTTGAAGGTCCGGTAGTGCTTCTTGGAGAAGCCTTCTTCCCCGGCGACGATCATGGCGCCAATGGCGTTGGTGCCCGAGATGTGAGAATTGTCGTAGACCTCGATGCGGCGCGGCACGTCTTCCAGCCCAAACTTTTCCGCCACGCCCTCGAGCAGCCGGCGATTGGTGGCGCCTTCGGCCAATTGCCGGCCAAGGGCCTCGCGGGCGTTGTTCTGGGCATAGACGACGAGGTCGCGCTTTTCGCCGCGCCTGGGGGCGTGGACCGAAACCCGCTTGCCGGCGCGCAGGCTCAGCGCCTCTTCCATCAGCTCGGGCTCGGCCAGCTCGTGGCTGACGAGCACCTGGCGGGGCGGCACGCGCGCTTCGTAGAACTGGCCGATGAAGGCTTCCAGCACTTCCACTTCGCTCAGCGAGGCGTCGGCCCGCGGCCGAAAGGCGTGATTGCCCCAGTTCTGGAAGGCACGGAAGAAGAATACCTGCACGCAGAACTGCCCGCCGTCCTGGGCGATGGCGAATACATCGGCCTCCTCCACCGTGTGCGAGCGGATGTCGCCGGAACTCTGGATCAGGGCCAGTGCACTCAACCGGTCGCGGAGCAGGGCGGCACGCTCGAAATCGAGGTGCTGCGCCGCCGCATTCATCTCGGCCGATAAATTGGCCTGTACCGACTTCGACTTGCCCGAGAGGAACTGCCGGGCCTCCTCGACCAGCAACCCGTAGTCGGGAAGGGCGATCTCGCCGGTGCAGGGGGCGGCGCAGCGCTTGATCTGGTGCAGCAGGCAGGGACGGGTCCGCGACGCATAAAAGCTCGCCGTGCAGCTTCGCAGCAGGAAGGCCTTCTGCAGGGCGGTGATGGTGCGGCGCACCGCGCCGGCGGAGGCGAAGGGGCCGAAATAGTGGCCGGGGCGGCGCTGCGTGCCGCGGTGCAGCATGATTTCCGGCGCCTCGTGGTCGGTGGCGATCAGGATATAGGGGAAGCTCTTGTCGTCCCTGAGCAGCACGTTGAAGCGCGGCTTCAAGCGCTTGATCAGATTGGCCTCGAGCAGCAGGGCTTCGCCTTCGGTCTCGGTGCGCACGAACTCCATGGTGGTCGTGGCGGCGATCATGCGCTGCAGGCGGAGCTCGAGGTTTTCCGGCCGGGTATAGTTGGTGACGCGCGCCTTTAGGTTGCGCGCCTTGCCCACATACATGACCTCGCCCGCCGCATCGATCATGCGGTAGACCCCCGGCGAGGCGGGCAGGGTCCGCACGAAGGCCCGGATGATTCCGGGGCCGGAGTTTTCCGCGGCGGCGGTCATCGGCGGGGCGTCGGGCCGCGCCGCTCCGGCCAGCCGATGTGTTCGCCGCCGTCGAGAGCCAGCATCTGGCCGGTCATGGAAGGCAGCGACAGGATCGCCATCAGGCCATCGGCGATGCCGTCCGGGTCGGCCGAGCGGCGCAGCGGCAGGCGGGCGCGTGCCGTAACGAGTTCATCGGTCGGCCGGTGCGGCGGTGCGATGGTCGGCCCGGGCCCGATGGCGTTGACGCGGATGCGGGGGGCGAGCGATTGGGCGAGGGTTTGCGTGGCGGTCCAGAGCACGGCTTTGCTCAGCGTGTAGCTGAAATAGGCGGGCGACAGGTCGAGCACCCGCGCATCGATGATATTGACGATATTGCCCTCGGCGCCCGGCGGCAATTGCGCGGCGAAATCGCGGCTGAGAAACACCGGCGCCTCGGCATGAACGGCGAAATGGTCGTCCCAGAGCCGTTCGTCAAGGTCGGCGATGCTGTCCCGCTCGTACAGCGACGCATTGTTGACCAGCAGGGTGAGGGGGCCGAACGGCCTTGCTGCCGCAGCGATCAGCCCGGCGCGCTCGGCGCGGTTGGCAAGGTCGGCCGGCACGGCCGCCGCGCGGCCGCCCGCGGCGATAATCTCGGCCACCACATTTTGCGCCTTGTCCGCCGACGTCCGGTAATGGACGAGCACGGCAAAGCCTTCCCGACCGAGCCGGCGTGCCAAAGCGGCGCCGACTCGAGCGGGAGCGCCGGTGACAAGGGCAACCGGAGGGGTAGGGGGCAAGGCGAAGATGGCGCTCATGAGTCGGATGGTGGCTGAATTTGGCGACCGGGCGCAACTACCAGTCAGTTGGATGGGTGGGCAATGGGGGCAAAGGCGAAGGCGACGAGCGGCGGGTCGAAAATGGTGGCCGTCAACAGGGGTGGTCCGGCCGAGGGTTCGGCGCCGCCGGCGATCTTTACCGTCGCCAGGTGCAGGCGCGCCAAACCCACCGGGGGCGGCCCGGCCACCCGTTCGGCGCCGACGCGGCGCTGGCGCGTATCGATGGCGATGAGCGCGGCGGAGAGACCGTCGAGGGAAAAGCGAGTCGTGATAGGCGATGCGTCGAGGCCGGTAAAGTCGACGCTCAGCGCCGACCCGTGCGCCATTCCGTCCAGCAGCTTTTCGGCCTTGCTGCCAAGAAAATAATAGTCCGCCACCGCCCCGAAAGCACCGATTTCGGCGGGCGGGGCGAAGTTGAACGACTGACTGCCGAGCTTGGCGGTAAAAGCCGATGCCGGCGCGGCGATCGCCGTGGTCGCCGCCACCCCGACTTCCCAGTAGGTTTGCCGGGCCGGCCGGCCGACATGCAGCACGAAGGGCGGTGGCGAACCCGGGTCGAGGGCTGCGGTGGCGGCCGCGCAATAACCATCGTCGCGGCAGGTCACGTGCCACTGCCCGAAGCTCTGGGGGGCATCCTGGGCGAGGCTCGGCGTTGCCCCGAACAGGGCCAGGAGCAGGATTGGCAGGGTGAGCTTCGACATCGAGGATTCCCGGGGTTGAACGCGGACCATTGAGCAATTCGGCAGCGCGGGAAGAGGTTCGCCGGAAAGCGCGCCTTTTGTTTGTCGCGTCGGCGACAGCCATCGTATACACGGCCGGGCGAAAGGGCGCTGGCGTGACGATGAATGATCTAAGGGCGGGCGCCAACGGCAATCGGGCGAGCGACAATATCGGCCGCGGCATGCTGCTGAGTATCGTCGCCATCCTGGTGTTCGGCGTGCAGGACGCGATCTCCAAGACGCTGGTACAAGACTACTCGCCGTTCCAGATCGTCATGATGCGCTATTGGGCGCTGGCGGCGTTCTCGCTCTATCTGGCCCACCGGCGGGGGCCGCTCCGCAAGGCGCTCAGATCGGCCTCGCCCTGGCTGCAGGTGCTGCGCGGGCTATTATTGATGAGCGATATCTGGCTGTTCGCGCTCGCCATCCGCACCGTGCCGTTGGCCGAATTGCAGGCGATCAGCCTGATCTATCCGCTGCTGGTGACGCTGATCGCCATTCCCTTGCTGGGGGAAAAGGTTGGCATGTTCCGCATCGGGGCGGTGATCGTGGGCTTTCTCGGCGCCATGGTCATCGTGCGTCCCGGCGGTCTGCCGATCGACGCTGGCGTGCTGTTCGCGGTCGCGTCGTCGGCGGCCTATGCGGTTTATATCGTACTGACACGCATGGTGGCGCGACGCGACTCGACGGCGACCAGCATGGTCTATGTCGGGCTGGTCGGACTGGGGCTGACCACGGCCGTCGGGGTGTTCTACTGGAAGCCGATGGACCCCTTCGCGCTCGGCCTTATGGTTACGCTGATGGTCACCATGTGCGTGTCGCACGGGCTGATGATGAAGGCGCTGTCGCTGGCGCCGGCGAGCCTGCTGCAGCCGTTCAACTATCTGGCGCTGCCATGGGGGATCACCCTCAGCTTCGTGGTGTTCGGCCATCTGATCGATCCGATTTCGCTGGCCGGCGCAGCGGTCATCGCGGGAGCGGGCCTGGTGGTCATGGCGCGCGAGCGGCGGAAGGCCGCGACCCCGGCCGGCAGCGCCGAAGTGCTGGGGCCGCGCGAGTGAGGCGGCGCCGGTCTTGAACTCGGGGGCAGCCGGGAACACCTTAGGCGCAGGCTATCGTTTGGGGTGACGCCATGGGTGTGCTGATCGAATTCGGACTGATCCTGATCATCGCCGGCGCGGGCCTGAGCTTTGTGCTGAGGAGCAATCGCAACCGGCAGGCCGACGAGCGCGAGGCGGTGACGGTGCGGCGCGTCGAGGCCTATATGGCGACCATCCGCCGCGAGGGGGACAATCCCGGGCTCGCCGCCATGTCGGACCCCGAATTGCGCGACCTGCTGCTATCGAGCGCGCGCAATCTCCGGATCGAGAGCGACCGGCGCTGGCTGGTGCTGATCGGCGCCGGCATCGTTGCCGTGCTGGCCGCCATCATGGTCGGCACCGAGGAGGGGTTGCGGGGCTTCGGCATCGCGCTGGCGGTCGCGGCGATCGTCGTCTACGGCGTCAACGAGATCGCCATGCGCCGGGCTCGCGAGCCACTGCTGGCCCGCGGCATCGATATCGAGCGGCTGCGGGTCGAGTAGCCGCCGGGCCGTCGAAACGCCGCCTAGAACAGCCCGCCATTGCGGCTCGGATGGGTTGGGGTGAGCGGGGAGGGGCCGAACTGCGGATCGGTCAGCGAGCGCGGCGGGGTGGCCTCGATCTTGGCCGCGGCACCGAGCAGGTAGCTCGCCAGCACCCAGCCGGTCGAGTCGTTGCTGAACACCCGGCACCAGCGGCCGGAGGCGGTGCAGCGATCGATGGTGACTTCCTGGCCCGGCCGCAGCAGGCCGACGACTTCGTCGATGCGGTTGCGCGGCAATTGATACATGGTGGTCGTTTCGCTCGCCACGGCCGTGGCGGCGGAAGCGGGCAGGCTGGCCGTGGCGAACGCCAGGGTGCCGAAGGCCAGGGCGACGGTGAGGCGAAGGGCGTGCATGGCGGAATTCCTCGAAGTGGACTGAACATGGCCGGCGAGGGGCAACGGTTAGGCTTGGCATCGCATGCCGGTCAACACCGCGGGCACGTGCCAAAACGCCGCCCCCGGGGACGGGGACGGCATGAAGATAACCGCGATTGCGGCAAATGGTTGCCCGCCTAGCCGCGGACGCAGAAGCCGCCGCCGGGGCCGCCGACGCAGAAGCCGCCGCCGCCGTAATACGGGTGATGGTGGTGATGATCCCAGCCGTAGTCGCCGCTATCGTCGCTCGAGCTGAAATCGACGGTCCAGGCCTTTACCCAGCCGGTGTCGCCATCGGCCTTGATCAGGCAGTAGCCTTTCGTACAACCCTTCACCCAGACGTCGTCGTCCTCGCTGACGGAGTTGCCGGTGTTGCCCCAGCCGGGGTGCGCATAAAGGGTGGCGTCGTGCTTCATGGTGGCCGATCCGGCGAAGGCCGCGACGGCGGTGAGGCCGAGCATGGCGGTGGCGGCGGCAAGGGTGACGAGGTGGCGCTTGAGGGTCATTTTCGAGGTCCTTCCGGGGGTTGGCGGTTTCCTGTACCGATGCCCCGTTAGACCATTTTGCCGCTGAACCCGGCCTGAAGCCGCAGTTCATCGCAAGGCAAAGCCCCGCACCGGCGACCGGCGCGGGGCTGTTCTGAATGCTAGTAGTCGCCGTTCTGGTGGTTGCCATTGCCGGGGTTGCCGGAATTGCCCGGCTGCAACCCGCGGCGTGCGGCCCAGGGGCTCACGCATTGCGGCTGGTTGGGATCGGTCACGCAGTCGGGAACGGGGCGCGGCTGGTTCGCCCAGGGACTCGGCGCCGGCGTGGAGTTCACCGGCGGCCGCGGGGCGGGCCGGTTATAGCGCGGGTGGCGATAGCGGTAGTCGTTGTAGGGATAGCCGGGCGTGATGAAGATCGGCGGCGGGGCGTAGATCGGCGGCGGGGCATAGACCGGCGGATAATAGTCCGGCCCATAATCCGGACCCATGTCCGCACCTTCGAGATAATTGGCGGAAACCCAGCCGTCGGCGCCGTCATGGGTGACGTAGCACCAGCCGCCGGTGCAGCGGCCGATATCGACGTCCTCGCCGCGATACAGGGTA
>Ga0207705_10002862_pt1 | contig 13208 bp, 15 predicted proteins | sample KBSC13metaG_FD_184314 | JGI IMG/M metagenome (GOLD analysis project Ga0207705, IMG submission 184314) | Corn rhizosphere microbial communities from Kellogg Biological Station, Michigan, USA - KBS C1-3 metaG (SPAdes) (version 2) | ecosystem: Host-associated > Plants > Roots > Rhizosphere > Soil ...
TCCTCCCCGGTCCACGCCGCGAACAAAATCGGACGGCGGTAGGGGTGGCCATGCCGCCGTTCGGCGAGGCGGATCAGCAGGGCGACATAGGCCGCGTCGTCGAGCGTGCCGTTGTACAGGCGGTCGCCATTGACCGGCTCGCCGTAGCCGTAGCCGTCGAGGTGCGCGGAGAGGACGATCGCCTGGTCGGCCAATTTAGGGTCCGAGCCGGGCATCATCGCCAGCACGTTGGGCGATGCGATGTCGCGCTGCCGGACGGTGAAGTCAGCGTGGAGGCGCCCGGGAATGGCAAAGCTCGGAAGCGGCCGCCCGGCGCTGCCTTCGGCGATCAGCGCCGCGGCGTTCCGGGTGCCGGCCAGCAGCTTGCCCAGCGCATCGGCGTTCAAGGTAAATTTGAGGAACGGATCGGCCGCTGTCTTCGCATCCGACAACGTGACGGTGCGCGCATAAGCATAAGGCCAGCGCGGCGGCTCGACCGTGAAGCCCGGATCGGCAATCGTCAGCATGCCGATGGCGCCCGCGCGCCTTACCGCCGCTTCGCGTTCGGAAGCACTGGGCAGCCCCGGCCGGTGTGTGCCGTGGCAGATCACGATCTTGCCCGAAACCTCGGCGAGCGCCGCGGAGCCGCAATAACCCCCATATGCGAGCGGCGCATCGACATGCGCCGGCATCGCTCCTGATGGGGCGACGGTCAGGTCGTGGAGAAACGCGAGCGGGCGATTGTCCGCGCGGACGCGTGCGCGCGTGACCGCGACCTCGTGCATCGGCACGCGCTCGAACCAGCCGCCATTCTCTCCCGCGGGCCTCAGCCCCGCCGCCGCGAACTTCGCGGCCACCAGCCGCGCAGCCCGTTCATATGCCGCAGAACCGGTGTCGCGCCCCTCCATGCTGTCGTTCGACAGCTGCGCAGTGGTCGACCACCAGGCGGCGGTGTCGGGGTCGACCTTCGGCGGTGTGGCCGCGGTCAGCAAAACGGCGGTCAATGCAACCGCAATTTTCGACGTTCCCAAGCGCCCTACTCCCATGTCGTTGCGCCTTTCGGCCAGCCGGGGCGCTGCACCCGGACAATACAGAAGCGCTGCCCGGACGGCGCGAGCATCACTACCCAGCGTTCGAGCTGCTGATCGACCGTCGCACCGAGCTTCTCGAGTCGGTCAACTTCGGCAGCGATTTCGTCGGTCTCGATGTCGATGTGCACGCGGCTTTCATGCTCGACCCGCTGGATTTGCACGCTGATTTCGTCCGGCGGCGTTTCGAGCATCACGTAATTGCCGCGTGTGCCGGGATGATCCGGGTCCACCCGGCGTCCCAATGCGCCGGCCCAGAACTCCGCCGCCGCACCGATGTCGTCGACATTGCAGTCGATCAAGATGCCGTTGATGCGCGAGCGGTGCACTTGGCTTCTCCCATTCAGTCGTTTCCTGCGGCTTTGGTCCGCTAGGCAACCGTGTCGAAGATGAGCCATGGATAGGCAATCAGGTAACCGACCGCAAAGATCGCGAGTGCCCCATGGAAGCGCTCGTTGCGCGTGCGCATAGCGATGAGCATCAGCGCGGAAACCGTGACGATCCCAATCACATACGACGGACCAAGCGACCGGAAATGGACGAGACCCTTCAGCAGCGTGTCGGCCACATCGATCACCTGACCGGCGAGAAGGAGCCCGAAAAACCAGCGCCGGCGCGAGTAGAAATAATCCTTGAAGCCGTCATAGCCTGCAAGGTCGCGCGGGAAGAGCAGCGCGCACCAGAGATAGATCAGGACGGCGTAGGTGAGAACGAAGAGATAGAGGGTGAAAGTCCATTCCGGTGTCTCGGACAGGCGGAATTCGAACCACCACCAGAAGATCGCGCGAAGGAAGGTGGCGGCGACCCACAGCAGGTGAACCCAGTAAACCTTCTCCCGGCGAGGATGCTGGACAATGCCGCCGGCACCCTGAAGCAAATGCGCGATGCCGAGCCCGATGATCACCGAGGCCAGCACCATCACATAGTTGAACATCTCCATGACCGCCCCCAGCGCACCTAGACGATGCGGTTCACTCCCATTCGATCGTTCCCGGCGGCTTCGACGTGTAATCGTAGACTACCCGATTGATGCCCTGCACCTCGTTGACGATGCGGGTTGCGACGCGGCTGAGGAACTCAGGCGGGAACGGATAGACGTCGGCCGTCATGCCGTCGACGCTGGTCACGGCGCGCAGCCCGCAGACGTAATCGTAGGTCCGGTAATCGCCCATGACCCCGACCGTGCGAACCGGAAGGAGCACGGCGAAGGCCTGCCAGATCGCATCGTAAAGTCCCGCGTTGCGGATCTCTTCGAGGTAAACGGAGTCGGCCTTGCGCAGGATGTCGCACTTCTCTTGCGTGACCTCGCCGGGGATGCGGATGGCGAGGCCTGGTCCGGGGAATGGATGACGCTGGACGAACGCCTCCGGGAGGCCAAGCTCGCGGCCGAGCTCGCGCACTTCGTCCTTGAACAGCTCGCGCAGCGGTTCGACCAGTTTCATGTTCATGCGCTCGGGCAGCCCGCCGACATTGTGGTGGCTCTTGATCGTCACCGACGGACCGCCCGTGAAGCTGACGCTTTCGATCACGTCAGGATAGAGCGTCCCCTGCGCGAGGAATTCGGCGCCGCCGATCTTCCTGGCCTCGGCTTCGAACACGTTGATGAACTCGGCGCCGATGAACTTGCGCTTGGCTTCGGGGTCGGTGACGCCTTCGAGACCGCCGAGGAAGTCTTCGCTCGCGTCGACGTGGACCAGCGGGATGTTGTAGCTGTTGCGGAACAGCGAAACGACCTGTTCGGCTTCGCCGGCGCGCATCAGCCCGTGATCGACGAACACGCAGGTGAGCTGGTCGCCGATCGCTTCGTGGATCAGGACCGCGGCAACGGCGCTGTCGACCCCGCCGGACAGGCCGCAGATCACCTTTCCTCTGCCGACCTGCGCCCGGATGTCGGCGATCTTCGCATCGCGGAAGCTGGCCATCGTCCAGTCGCCCGCGCAGCCGCACACATGCCGAACGAAATTGGCGAGCAGCTTGCCGCCGTCGGGCGTGTGCACGACCTCCGGGTGGAACATCAGGCTGTAGCGCTTCGCCTCCTCGTCGGTGGCGATGGCGAACGGTGCGCCTTCCGAGCGGGCAACCACGTCGAATCCGGGCGCGAGGGTTTCGACCCGGTCGCCGTGGCTCATCCACACCTGGTGCTTTTCGCCGACGTTCCACAGGCCATCGAACAACGCCGAGGGGCTGACGATTTCAATGAACGCGCGGCCGAATTCGCGCTGGTCGGAACCGACGACCTTGCCGCCGAGTTGCTGGTGGAGCGTCTGCTGACCGTAGCAGATGCCGAGCAGCGGCAGGCCGCTGTCGAACAGGACCTGCGGCGCGCGCGGGCTGTTCTCCGCCGTGACCGAGGCCGGTCCTCCCGAGAAGATGACGCCCTTCGGCTGGAGCCGCTCGAATGCCTCCTCGGCAGCGTTGAACGGCGCGATCTCGGAATAGACGCCGGCCTCGCGGATGCGGCGCGCGATGAGCTGGGTCACCTGGCTGCCGAAGTCGACGATGAGAATGGATTCAGTTGGCTGGACCGTCATGGCGGGCCGATAGGGAGGCCCGGCACAAGAGTAAATACGAATGCGCCGGAGCTCTCGCGAGCCCCGGCGCATGTTTGACGATTAAAACCCGGTCAGTAGCGGCGGTAGCCGTACTGCGAATAATCGTAATTGTTGTACGGGGTGACATTGCCGTAGCGGTAATTCGACTGGGCACGATCGAGATCGACATCGGTGACGAAGCCGCGATAGTCGGCCTTGCACTTCCATGTGATATCGACCGGCGCATTGCCGTAGCTTGCGTAGCGGCCACTGGTCGCGACGCCGCGCACGGTCACGCCGCCGTTCGAGCGCGGCTCGACGCGGCTGATGCCGAGCACCCGGCCGCCGCCGTAATTGTTGTAGCCATAGCCGCCGCCCAGGCGCGCCTGAACCGCATTGGCGCACTGGTTCACCGCCGCCTGGCTGTTGCCGGCATAGCCATTGTAGCCATAGCCGCCGCCAAGCACCTGGTTGATCACCTGTCCGACGACGTTGCCGCCGTTCGGATAGCCGTAACCGTACCCGTAACCGGGATAATATTGCGCCGCAGCCGGTGCTGCGCTGGCCAAAGCGGCGATTGCGGCGCCGCCCGCCAGAAACTTCGTGACCGCCTTCATGGCCCGTCTCCCTGTTCCTTCCGCCAGCAAAACGCATGGCAGCTGATTTGGTGCGGACTATCGTTACGGCGTTGCACCGGCCCTGAACTGCTTGTTTGCTGCGGTTCAGCTAGTCAGTCGGGAGCGTCTGCAACGAAAGTTCGGGCCTCAGGCGGCTTCGAACTCTTCCGCGTTCGCCACCGGACCGGAATCCTGCCCCTTGGCGGCGGTGTCGCGGTCGACGAACTCGATGACGGCGATCGGCGCCGCATCGGACGAGCGAATGCCGGCCTTGATCACGCGGGTGTAGCCGCCGTCGCGCTTGGCGTAGCGGGCCGCCAGCACGTCGAACAGCTTAGCGAGCTGCGCCTCGTCCATCAGCCGCGACTGGGCAAGACGGCGGTTGGACAGGCCGCCGCGTTTGGCCAGGGTCACCAGCTTCTCGACGTAGGGGCGAAGCTCCTTCGCCTTGGCGGTGGTGGTGGTGATCTGCTCGTGCTTGATCAGCGCCGCAGCCATGTTGCGAAACAGGGCCGCGCGGTGGCTCGAGGTGCGTTGAAGCTTACGTCCGCCGACACGATGGCGCATGGGTGTTGTCCTTCCGTTCGTCAGGGGTCCGTATGAGGTAACCCCGGCCACGCAGCTCTTCGGGCGGCTGCGCAAAAGCCCAAATGACAACGGCGAGCGCATCGGCCCGCCGGACGCCTGCCCTCAAGCGGAAATGCGCTGCTTAGTCAAGGTGCTGCGCGCGAGCCGGGCGACCAGCGCCGTGAGGTGCCGGTGGCTGGAGCGGTGATAGACCGACGTCGCCTCCAGCTCCCTGCACAAGCGCCGGTGCGCCTCGCCCAATGCGTGATAGGGCAGGCCCGGAAGCAGATGGTGGAGCGCATGGTAGCGCAGCCCGACCGGCGCCCACAGCGCGGGCAGGGTCGCCGGCGGCGGCACGTTGACGCTGTCGAGGAACTGGGCGGTGACGCTCATCGGCTCGCCGCCATTCTCCCACAGATGCGCGACGAGGGTGCGGATCTGATTGAGGAACATCACGCCTGCGGCGACGCCGAGGAAGATGAGGAAGGCGCGGAGCGGGATCACGCCGGTCGCGACCATCGCCAGCAGCGCGATCGCCCAGGTGCTGCACGCCGCTTCCTGCCATGCCCAGTCGCGCGCGAATTCGCCTTCGGGTTTCGGACGGACGAACTTCGGATTGATCTGCAGGCCCGAATAGCGGCCGACGACGATGCGCCGCAGCTTCGGCGAGATCAGCGACAACGGCGCGAGGATGGCGAAGCGGATCAGCATGCCGATGGGGGCAAGCGCTGCGGCGAGCAGGAACAGCGGTAGCGTCCACGGGTGCATCAGCGCCAGCGGCAGATATTCGGGGTCGTCGACCGTCCCGTAATAACGCTTGGCGTGGTGCTGGTTGTGGACCCCTTCGTACATGAAGCTCGGCACCATCAGCGGCACGCCGACGATCAGGTTCCACGCGAACCGGAAACCTTTGACGGCGCCCTTCTTGATGTGGGTCAGCTCATGGATGAAGGAGCCGGCGCGGTAGAGCGCGAGCACGGCAACGATCGCCAGCCCAACTGCGAGCCAGGTTTCGTGCGCCGCAATCGTGCCCGCGAGCGCCGCGTAGCCGAGCAGGGCCGAGCCGAGCATGTCGGCCCAGTAGACGCTCGATTTCGGCACGTTGAGGTCGCGCGTCAGATTGGCCGCGGCCTTGAGCATCGCCGCATCGTCCTTGGCAGGCACCGCCGCCCGCGGCTCGGAAGCCGCGCGGGTGCGATTGCGCTCAAGGGTCGCTGTGCTGGTCATTGCTTTCGCTTAAGCCTGTGGTCTTGCAGGAGATAGTGGCGCGAATTGGGCGATTGTAGGGTTCACTGGCGAAACCGCGAGTGAACCGCTAGCGCGTGCCCATGAGCAGCGCGCCCGTAACGATCCGCCCCGTCCAGACCAAGCAAGACCGCAAGGCCTTCGTCGACTTTGCGTGGGAAGTTTACAAGGACGACGCGGCCTGGGTCCCGCCGCTCAAGGACGAGGTCCATGGCCTGATCACGCCGGGCAAGAACCCGTGGTTCGAGCATGCCAAGGCGCAGCTGTGGCTGGCGGAGCGCGGCGGCAAGGTCGTCGGTCGGATCAGCGCGCAGGTCGACGAGCTGGTGCAGCAGCATATGGAAGCCGGCACCGGCAATTGGGGCATGTTCGAAGTGCTCGACGGCGAAGCGACCGCGGCATTGATCGCCACCGCCGAGCATTGGCTCCGCAAGCAGGGGATGAAGCGCGCGCTGGGGCCGATCAGCCTGTCGATCTGGGACGAGCCAGGCCTTGAGATCGAGGGTTTTTCCGAGCCGCCGACGGCGATGATGGGCCATCACCGGCCCGAGTATCGGGCATGGATCGAGGCGGCGGGCTACACCAAGGCCAAGGACCTGCTGACCTATGAGGTCGACATCGCGCACTGGGACGACCCCAGGATCAGCCGCCTGATCGCGATGGGCGAAAAGAACCCGCACATCCGCATCCGCGAAATCGACAAGTCGGAGTTCGCCGAGGAATCGCGGCTGATCCTCAACCTGCTCAACGAGGCCTGGTCGGACAATTGGGGCTATGTGCCGCTGACCGAGGCCGAGATCGCCTATGCCGGAAAGAAGCTGAAGCCGATCATCTTCAACGAACTGGTCCGCGTCGCCGAAGTCGACGGCGAGCCGGTCGCGTTCATGCTGACGATCCCGGACATCAATGAGCTGATCAAGGACCTCAACGGCGAGCTGTTCCCGTTCAACTTCATCAAGTTGCTTTGGCGATTGCGGAAGCCGCGGACGCGGCGGCTTCGGGTGCCGCTGATGGGGGTCAGCAAGAAGCTTCATCACAGCCGGCTGGCGAGCCAGCTCGCCTTCATGATGATCGAGTTAACGCGGCGCGACGCCGTCACCAAATATGGCGCGACGCACGGCGAGTTCGGCTGGATCCTCGAGGACAATAAGGGGATGCTGTCGATCGCCGAGCTGCCCGGCGCCGAGATCAATCACCGCTACCGGATTTACGAGAAAGCGATCTAGCGTCCGCGACCGCTTTGCGGCCAATGTTCGCGAATGTTCGTAGTGACGACGGCCTGAAGCGAGCGGCGATGGCGGATTGCCTGGACGACGGCGACAATAAAGGCCGACATCGACCCATTCCTGCCGAGTGCGCTACTCTTCGCATTCGGACGCATTGCGAACGCTGCCCGCTGAACTAAAATCGCTAATCTCTGGCTAGTCGCTTTCTTCGCCAGCGCTTGCGGACATTTGCAGATGGAGGGGCCCCAGGGATGCTCAAGATTTATCGTGCGGCTGCAGCGGCCGCGTGTCTTTCCTTCTATTCCGTTCAGGGTTTAGCCTCGCCGAAAGAGTCGCAAGCCGCGATTGCTGCGGCAATCAAGAGCGATGTTGCGGAGATCATCGCCGGGATCAACACCAAGGACATCGAGAAAGCGACGAAATTCGATGCACCCGACCTGGTTTCGATGGAGAGCGGCCGCGAGCCGTCGGTTGGCGCCAAGAACGACCGCGACGGACTTTCGCTGACGTTCAAATATGCGCCGAGTTGGCATCTGACCCTCATCGACGAGAGTGTTGACGTCGCCAGGGCTGGAGACATGGCGACCTATCGCGGCACCTATGTCGAAGACAGCATGCGTGACGGTGTGCCCTACACGCACAAGGGCAATTACGTTGCGGGGTTCCGGCGCGATCCGGACGGCATGTGGCGCGTCCATTGGTCGGTGATCGCCTGGCAATCGCCGTCGAAAAAGAAGGGCAGCTAGAGTGCCCGCGGCGGGTTAAAACTCAATTTTCGTTTTCCGCCCAATGCGCACTTCAGAGCCAGCGGAAAAGCCACGAAAAGGCGCGCCGCAGAAAGGCTTCTCCATCTTTCCTGACAATCTCGCCGTGCGCCACCACGACGTGCTCAGGACGTTCGTTGATCAACGCGCCTATCTTGCGCCAAGCACTTGCGCGGTGACGAAAGCTGATCCGATAGTCGATGGGCGGGTAGCCCCACCCCTCAATCATTCTCGAGAACCGTGCGACCGACCGCAGCCACAAAGGCCAATGCCGTGTCAGGAATGCTTGGCTGAAGGTCTGCGACAGGTCAGCAATGATGGCGGTGCGAGAGGCGCGATGAAAGAAAATCAATTCGGCCATGAACGGCGAATTGGCAAAATAGAATTGGTCGATCTCGCCTTTCCACTCGGCCGGTGGCTCTTCCCTTAGGGCGCCAGAAAATTTCAGATGCTGGCACTTTGCGATCGTCGCGGCAGTTCCCCACAGTTTCGCGTCCGGGAAGGCGCGCTGCCATTCGGCCAGGAATAGGTAGTGCAGCTTGTTCGGACTGACGATGTGCCGGACCGGACCTAGGGCCCTGACCTCCTTCTCGAGCTTCACAGTCTTTTCAATCGGCGACCACAGCCACAACCCACCGCAGGCGAGGCGGACGATCACCATGCGGGTCGGATAAGCGAAGCCCATGAAAGACACGATGCCGCCATCGGCAAACCACAGGTTCGATCCGAGCGGCTCGAGCACAGTGTCCGCCTACTCCGCCGAGTGTCTGCTTTCCACCCATTGCTGCCGCGACTAATCGACCCATTCCAGCCGCTAGCGTTCCATCTGTTTTTGACCCGGAGCGGTATTCGCGTTCGCACTGTGGGGCCGCTATTTGGTCACCCTGTCGCGTGTCGCCGATATGACCTCTTCGATTGCCGCTATGACTGCATCGGGCCGATCCAATTGTATGTAGTGCCCGCTGTCGGGAACCAGCCGCTGGACACCGCGAGACGAGAGAGCGGCAAGTTCTGCATGGCCGCGATGCATTTCGGCATCCATCGCGGCGAACGTGGCCCGGGCGTTCGCCGCATCAGGTGTTCCGGGCGGCAGCTCGGGAACCTTGGTGGAAGTGAGGACGATGATGGGCATCGCGCCGTAATTCCGCTTGGGATCGACGACCTGCTTGGAGCTAATGAATAGAGGGTTGAGCAGTGCTTTGCCCGAAAGGGGCGGCTTGTGTACGGCCTTGTTCAGCCGGTCGCCTTGATCGGGGATGCTCGGGTCGACCAGCACCATCCCCACGACAGCTTCTGGAGCCCGATCCTTCAACAGCAGGCTTTCGTAAGCGCCGAGAGAGTGGCCCACTGCAACGAACGGTCCACCAATTCGAGCGGCTTTCAGGGCGGCAATCAGATCCGCCGTGGTCTCGGCCACGGTCTCTCGCCCCGTCGCCTTGCTGCTGAACCCTGAGCCGTATCTGTCCCAGAAGCACACTTTCGTCACTCGGGCGACCTGCGGCTGAACCTTCTGCCATTCCGAGTCGCCCAGGCCCGCGGTGAGAATGACGGTGGGCGAGCCTCTACCCATGCACTTTATGTTGATTGCCTTGCCTGCGCCGATCCGGACCAGAGTGCCGGGCTTCTCGACTTGACCAGTGTCAGCGGCGCGAAGCTCCGTCGGTCGGCTTGCACCACCACTGGCGACTGCCACCAACAGAATAAGCCAAGCTCGCATCATCCGAACATCGCACGCTCAGTGGCAGCTTTCCACCCAGAGCAGACCTTAGCCTCCAGGCTCAACTCAGCTCGATCCAGGTCGGCGCGTGGTCGGACGCTTTCTCCTCTCCCCTCGCCCAGCGGTCGACGCCGGCTCCTTGCAGCCGGTCGGCGGCTTCGGGCGAGCAGAGCAGATGATCGAGGCGGAAGCCGAGGTCGCGCTGCCAGCATCCGGCGGTGTAATCCCAGAAGGTGTAGAGCTTCTCTTCGGTCGGATGGAACGAGCGCAGCGCGTCGGTCCAACCCTGGTTGACGATGCGCCGCCACAGCGCGCGCGCTTGCGGCTGCATCACGGCGTCGTGCTGCGTTGCGCGGACCGAAAAGACGTCGCGGTCCTCCGGCACCACGTTCCAGTCGCCGCACAGGACCGCCGGCCGCTCCTCCTCTAGGACCTCGGCGGCGTGGGCGCACAGGCGCTCCATCCAGCGCAGCTTGTAATCGAACTTCTCGGTCCCGACCGGGTTGCCGTTGGGCAGGTAAAGCGAGCCGACCACGACCCCCTGCACTATCGCCTCGATATAGCGGCTATGGGTATCATCGGGGTCGCCCGGCAGCCCGACCCGGCGCAGCTCCGGCGTGTCGCCTTTGGCGAGCACGGCAACGCCGTTGAAGCCTTTCTGTCCGTGCCACACGGCGCCGTAGCCCGCGGCTTCGATATCCGCGATCGGCAGCGATTCGTCGGCGCATTTGAGTTCCTGGAGGCAGACCACGTCGGGCTGCTCGCGCGCGAGCCATTCGAGCAGGCGCGGAAGCCGCGCGCGGATGCCGTTGAGATTGTAGGTCGCGAGCTTCACGCCATGCCGCTTAGCGGCGGTGCCTCAAGCAGGGAAGCGGGCGTATCCGCGCTGAGTCACGCCGTCGACGCAGGTGCGATATTCGTCGAACGCCGGATCGCCGGCGCGGACCACGCCGACGGTCCTGTTGTCTTCCTCATTGAGCGGCAGCAGCACGATCGGGAGCGACGCCGGCGTAAGCTGCGCGCCATCTCCGGCGGCAAGGGTCAGCAGGATCCCGTTGAGCCATCTGCCGGAAGGCCGATTGAGCAACGCGACCCGATACTGCCCCTGGGAGATGGTGACGAGATAGATCGCGCCCGAGATGTTGGGGAACGAGACGAAGCCCTTTTGTTCGTATTCGCTGTCCGTGCGCGATGCCTCGCTGAACACCAGATGGCCATTGCTGTCGTCCCAGCCGATCGACGTCAGGTAGGCGAAAATGGCGCCTTCTTCGCTGAAGGAAGGGCGCAGCGTCAGATAGGTGCCTTCAAGCCACTGCACCGCAGGGCGCGCATAGGCGCCCATGCTCTCCGGGGCGAACAGCTTGGGCTCGGGCCGCACCATCGGCGCCCGCAGGCTGGTGCCGAGCGCATCTTCGAGGCGGACTACAGTGGCCAGGGTGAATGGGCGCCGGCCGGCCAGGGCCTTCTCGAGCGTCGAGAGGCTCACTTTGGCTTCGTCGGCAAGCCATTGGCGCGACAGGCGTCGGCGCGCGAGCTCCTCGCGCACCACCAGCGCGACGAACTGACTATTCTCGGCAGTTAATTCAGCTTGCACGACTCGCCCCCAGTCGGTGCGCACATCTCCGCACATTTCCGCAAGTTTCGTCAACCGCCATCATTCGGCGGGCGGCCCAAGGCGCGGATTTCCCACTCTTTCTCGTGGCCGATGAACCAAGATGGGCAGATATGGCGACCCACGCTTCAACCACGAAGTTCAAGGGGGCCGTGACCGTGCTTGGCAGTCGCGCAAAAACAGGATTCGGCGGCATGATCACCGTCAGTGCGGTGCTTCTCGCCATCCAATTCATCACCGGCGTTCAGGCGTTTCCGCTATGAGCCCGCTGTGGTCTGACATGGCGCTTGCACGCGCCGCCTGGGCCAAGGCCGACGATCAGGATTCGTCGGCTGGGGGCAAGGCGAAGCCGAAGGGGGCCGTTCGGTCCCAATCGGGCCGCCGCCCAGTCCGGCGCGTGCTTCACGCCCGGCTCACGAGCTTCGCGCTCTAACCAAGCGAGACATCAATGCTTCACAAACTGACCAGCGGCGCGCTGGCGCTCGCGCTTGCGAGTCGCAGCCCTCAGGCCCGGCACCGGGTGAACCCGATCTCGGCGCGGTCCGTGCGGCGACGGCGCGCTTCCAGGACGTCCGGCAGGCGCTTGCCGAAGGCTATGTCCGCGACCCCGGCAACATGTGCATCACGTCGACAATGATGGGCGGCAAAGCGTCGGCAGGAGCGATGGGGATCCACTATTTCCGGCCCGATTTGCTCGGCATCACGGCGCCGCCCAGCCCACGTGTGAACGGCAATGGGACGCACACGGACTTCAGGAAGCCGAGCATCCTCATCTACGAGCCGCAGAGCGACGGATCGCTCAAGCTGGTCGCGGTCGAGAATCTGGTGTTCCGCTGGGCGTGGGCGCAGGCCGGGCATCGCGAGCCGCCGAGCTTCCACGGCGTGAAATATGAGATGATGGCCGACAATCCGCGGACCAAGGTGGACGAGGCGCACATGTTCGAGCCGCACTACGACCTGCACGTCTGGCTTTTCCGCGACAATCCGAACGGTAAGTTCGCGCCGTTCAATCCGAACGTCAGCTGCTCGGCGCAGATGCCGGCGATGGCCGGAGCGCACCTGCACGGGCAGGCGCCGGGGCGTTAGACCGAGAAGCTGGAGCCGCAGCCGCAGCCCGATTGTGCGTTCGGGTTGGTCACCTTGAACGCCGCGCCGCCGAGGTCTTCGACGAAATCCACGGCCGAGCCCTTGACCAGTTCGAGGCTGAGCGGATCGACCACCAGCCTCACGCCCTCGGTTTCGGCGACCTCATCGCCGGCTTCGGCTTCGGGTGCGAGCTCGAATTTGTAGGTGAATCCGGCGCACCCGCCTCCATCCACCGCGAGGCGGAGGATCGCGGGCTTGTCCTGGCGCGCGGCGATCCAGGCGACACGCTTCGCAGCGCTCGTCGTAAGGGTGATCTGCGGTTCGGTCACGAACGCGACATAGGAAGTGCTGCCCTGAGCAGCAAGGAATGGCTTAGTGCTGGCCGCCGCTGGGACCGCCGATCGCCACCGCGTCCATCGACGCTGCACCCGAGCGGCGCTGCATCGCGAGCACATAATCGGTCGACTTCATGAACGGGATCGGGTTCACGGCGCGCCCGTCGATGCGCACTTCATAGTGCAGGTGGTTGCCGGTCGAACGCCCGGTCGAGCCGATGCGGCCGATCTGCTGGCCCCGAGTGACGTGGTCGCCGGCCCGGACCAGGATCGCCGACATGTGGCCGTAACGGGTGGTGATGCCGCGGCCGTGGTCGACCTCGACGAGATTTCCGTAACCGCCGTTATTCCAGCCCGCGCGAAGCACGGTGCCGTCGGCGGTGGCATAGACCGGCGTCCCATAGGCGCCGGCTAGATCGATGCCGGGGTGCATTGCCGCGC
>Ga0207705_10002863_pt1 | contig 13207 bp, 13 predicted proteins | sample KBSC13metaG_FD_184314 | JGI IMG/M metagenome (GOLD analysis project Ga0207705, IMG submission 184314) | Corn rhizosphere microbial communities from Kellogg Biological Station, Michigan, USA - KBS C1-3 metaG (SPAdes) (version 2) | ecosystem: Host-associated > Plants > Roots > Rhizosphere > Soil ...
TCCTCGCATCGACCAGGATCACCGCCAGGTCGGCGGTGCTCGCGCCGGTGACCATGTTGCGGGTGTACTGCTCGTGCCCGGGGGTGTCGGCGACGATGAACTTGCGTTTCTCGGTCGAGAAGAAGCGGTAGGCGACGTCGATCGTGATGCCCTGCTCGCGCTCGGCGGCGAGGCCATCGACCAGCAGGGCGAAGTCGATCTCCTGCCCTTGCGTGCCGACGCGCTTGCTGTCGGCTTCGAGCGCGGCGAGCTGGTCCTCGAAGATCATCTTCGAATCGTAAAGCAGCCGTCCGATCAGCGTGGACTTGCCGTCATCGACGCTGCCGCAGGTGATGAAGCGCAGCAGCCCCTTGTTCTGGTGCAGCTTGAGATAGGCCTCGATGTCCTCGGCGATGAGGGCGTCGGTGACGTACGCGGGCTCGGGAGCGAGGTCGGACATCAGAAATACCCCTCCTGCTTCTTCTTCTCCATGCCCGCGCCGCCGGCGTCCTGGTCGATGACCCGGCCCTGGCGCTCGCTGGTGGTGGTCAGCAGCGTCTCTTGCACAACCTCGGCCAGCGTCGCCGCATGGCTCTCGACCGCACCGGTCAGCGGGAAGCACCCGAGCGTGCGAAAACGCACCCAGCGCGTCTCCAGCTCCGGCATCCCGCCCAGCACTTTCTCCAGACGTTCCGGATCGTCGGCCATGAACAACTGGCCGTCATGGATGTATGTCGGCCGAGGGGCAGCGAAGTACAGCGGCACGATCTCGATGTTCTCGGCCATGATGTATTGCCAGATGTCGAGCTCGGTCCAGTTGCTGATCGGGAAGACGCGGATGCTCTCGCCCTTGTTCTTGCGGGCGTTGTAGAGGTTCCAGAGTTCGGGCCGCTGGTTCTTCGGGTCCCACCCGTGGCTGGCAGTGCGGAAGGAGAAGATGCGCTCCTTGGCGCGGCTCTTCTCCTCGTCGCGCCGGGCGCCGCCGAACGCGGCGTCGAAGCCGTAAAGGTCGAGCGCCTGCTTGAGCCCTTCGGTCTTCCACATGTCGGTGTGCAGCGCCCCGTGGTCGAACGGATTGATCCCGCGCGCCTTGGCCTCCGGGTTCTGATAGACCAGCAGTTCCATGCCGGCCGCTTTCGCCGCCTTGTCGCGCAAGGCATACATGTCCCGAAACTTCCATGTCGTATCGACATGCAGCAGCGGGAACGGCGGCGGCGCGGGGTAGAACGCCTTGCGGGCGAGGTGCAGCATCACCGCGCTGTCCTTGCCGACGGAATAGAGCATCACCGGCTTGTGGGCCTCGGCGACGACCTCGCGCATGATGTGGATCGCCTCCGCCTCGAGACGCTGGAGGTGGGTCAGGCGTTGCATGGCGAGCGAATTGCCCATCGCGGGCCGCATCCGCAAGGGAAACCGCGCGGAGTTTTTCTTTGCCGTTGCTAAGCCGGGACGGGCGCCCACTCGTCTTCTTCGGCAAGCGGCGCGAAGATTTCATCGAGTATTTCAGCGGTTACACCGTCGGCCGTCGCCGGATCCCAGCGCGGCGCGTTGTCCTTGTCGACCAGCACCGCGCGCACCCCCTCGGCGAAATCGGGGCGCAGCATCATCCGCGCGGCGAGGCGGTATTCGGCGCGCATCTCGTCGGCGAAGTCGGTCCGGCGCGCGCCCTCGGCGAACTCGCGCAGGGCGACCTTGGCGGTCGTCGGGCACTTGGCGACGACTGCCTTCAGCTCCTTGGCCGCCCATTCAGAAGGTTCGGCCTCAAGCGCGGTGACGATCGTTTCGAGCGTGTCGGAGGCGAACAGGCGGTCGATCTTTTCGGCATTCCCGGCGATCCGGGCCGCGGGGGGGCCGATGGAAAGCTGATCGAGAATGACGGCGATATCGCCGGACGCCTCGGCGATCCGCGCCTTGGACTCGGCCAGCCGCTCGCTCGGCAGGTAATGCGTGGCGAGTCCGGCCCACAGGCACTCGGCCCCGTCGAGCCGGGCGCCGGTCAGCGCCATGAACGCGCCGGTGCGGCCCCTGAGGCGCGGCAGGTACCAGCCCGCGCCGACATCGGGAAACAGCCCGATGGCGCCCTCGGGCATCGCGAACAGCGTGTTCTCGGTCGCGACGCGATACTTCGCCGGCTGGGAGATGCCGACCCCGCCACCCATCGTCACCCCGTCCATGAACGCGACGACCGGCTTGGGGTAAGTGAACAGCAGGTGGTTGAGGCGGTACTCGGCAAAGAAGAACGCCCGGCCGGAAGCGCCGCCGTCCTCAAGGGCCGAGCGCCGCACCAGCGCGACATCGCCCCCGGCGCAGAACCCGCGACCTTCGGCGTGATCGATCAGCACCGTCTCCACCGAGGGATCGCTCCGCCAGCGGAGCAGGGCCTCGATCATCGCTTCGCACATCGCTTGGGTCAGCGCGTGCAGCGCTTTCGGGCGGGCGAGGGAGATGTGGCCGGCGCGGCCGTGGGTGTGGAGATGGACTTCGGCGGTCATTCCCCCTCCCCTTCAGGGGAGGGGGTTAGGGGGTGGGGCAGGTCAGCGCCGCGCCTTACAGCCCCCACCCCAACCCCTCCCCTGAAGGGGAGGGGCTTTCCTGTCGCGCCCATCCTCACTGCCGCAACAAGTCCCGCCCGACGATCATTCGCATGATCTGGTTGGTGCCTTCGAGGATCGAGTGCACGCGCAAGTCGCGCCAGAAGCGCTCGATCGGGTAGTCCTGCAAATACCCATACCCGCCGTGAAGCTGCAGCGCGCGGTCGACCACCGCGCTCCCGGCGTCGGTGGCGAAGCGCTTTGCCATCGCGGCGAAGCGGGTCTTGTCGGGGGCGTTGCCGGTCACTTTGACCGCCGCGCGGTAGAGCAGCGCGCGGGCCGCTTCGAGGTCGGTGGCCATGTCGGCCAGCGTGAACTGGGTGTTCTGGAAATCGGCGATCGGCTGGCCGAACTGCTGGCGCTCCCTGGTGTACCTCACCGTCTCGTCGAGGCAGCGCTGCGCCCCGCCGAGCGAACAGGCGCCGATGTTGAGCCGCCCGCCGTCGAGCCCCATCATCGCGATCCGGAAGCCTTCGCCCTCGCCGCCGACGATGTTCTCCGCCGGCACGCGCACGTTGTCGAGGTTGAGCGCGGCGGTCGGTTGCGAATGCCAGCCAAGCTTCTTCTCCTGCGCGCCGAAGCTGACGCCGGGCATGTCCTTCTCGATGACGAGGCACGAGATGCCTTTCGGCCCGTCCTCGCCGGTGCGGACCATCGTCACATAAAGCTCGTTCTCGCCGCCGCCCGAGATGAACTGCTTGGTGCCGGTGACCAGCCAGTCGTCGCCGTCCTTCACCGCCTTGGTCTTGAGAGCGGCCGCGTCGGAGCCGCTGCTCGGCTCGGTCAGGCAATAGCTGGCGAACTTCTCCATCCCGATCAGGCTCGGCAGGTACTTGTCCTTGACCGCTTGCGCGCCGAACCGGTCGATCATCCACGCGGCCATGTTGTGGATCGAGATGAACGCGCTCGTGCTCGGGCAGCCGTAAGCCATCGCCTCCATGATCAGCGCCGCCTCGAGCCGGCCGAGGCCGATGCCGCCGCTCTCCTCGGTGACGTAGATGGAACCGAAACCCAGCTCGGCCGCCTGGCGGATCGTGTCGCGCGGGAAGATATGCTTCTCGTCCCATTCGGCGGCGAACGGCGTGATCGCATCGGCGGTGAAGCGCTGCGCCATCTCCTGGATCGCGAGCTGGTCGTCGGTGAGTTCGAACTGGCCGGTCATCGTTTCCGTCCCGAATGTGTGCGCCGCTCCCTATGGCGAGGTAGCCGGTGCGGCAATCGGTTTCTAATGAAACCTTTCACTTCGTCCCCCCTCCCCGGCGGGGAGGGGCAGGGGTGGGGGAGCGCGGCGCCAGCCGCGCGTCGACGCCAGCGTCGAGCACCCCCCCACCCAACCCTCCCCCTCAAGGGGGAGGGCTTTCAGGTGCAGCTCACCGTCTTGATGATAAGATCGTCCCCATAGCTCACCGTCAGGCGGCTGGGGTTGAAGTCCATCGTCACCGCGGTGCGCGGCGGGACCCAGCGGAGGATTTTCGCGCCGGTGGCGGCGAGCATCGCCTGGCCGAGCGCGCCGCTGGCCTTCTGGCCGACGAAGCGCTGGCCCGCCTCGCGCTGGCAAGTGCCCTGGATGTCGCGCGCGGGCGGGGTATCGTCCGCCCGCGGGGCTGTGGCGCAAGCGGCCAGCGGTAGGGCGAGCAGGAACGCGAAGGCGCGCATCATTCGTCTCCGACCACGGCTTCCGCCTCGATCTCGACCTTCAAGTCCGGTCGATAGAGCGCGGCGATCGCCACCAGCGTTCCGGTCGGGCGAACATGACCGAGCGCTCGGGTAAAGGCGGCCGAAACGGCGTCGGCGTCGGTGATGGCGGTCACGAACATGCGGACGCGAACGACATCCTCCATGCGCCCGCCGAGCTCCTCGATGTAACCGCGGATCAGCGCGAAGCAGCGCTCGGCCTGCGCGCCGGCCTCGGGCGCGGCCGAGCCGTCCGCCTCCACGCCGATCGTCCCGGCGATGACGATGCGGTTGCCGGTTCTCAGGCCTCGGGTGAAGCCGACTTGCTCCTCGAACGGGCTGAGCGGCGGGATGCGGGTTCGTTGGGGCATGGGGGTGTATAGCGCGCTTGCGAGCGGCCGTGCTAGGGCATCAGGAGGCGATCAGGTATCCGATCCTCCCCCTTGCAGGGGAGGATCGTCGAAAGAGTGAGGAAGCCAATGGCCGGTTTGTGGTTCGAGGAATTCGAGGTCGGGCAGCGCTTCGACCACCCGTTGCGGCGCACGGTCACCGAGACCGACAACCTGCTGATGAGCACGCTGACGCACAACCCGGCGCCGTTGCACCTCGATGCCGAGTACATGAAGAGCACGGAGTACGGGCAAATCCTCGTCAACTCGTGCTTCACCCTGGGGCTGATGGTCGGCATCTCCGTCAACGACACCACGCAAGGGACGGCGGTCGCCAACCTCGGCTGGGACGAAGTGCGCTTTCCCGCGCCGATCTTCGTCGGCGATACCTTGCGGATCGAGACCGAAGTGCTCGCCGTCCGCGAAAGCAGGAGCCGGCCGCACCAGGGCATCGTCACCTTCACCCACCGCGCCTACAACCAGCACGGCGAACTGGTCGCCCACTGCAAGCGCGCCTCGCTCCAGCGCAAGCGGCCGGCCTAGCGAGATTTGCCTTTCCTACAGGGGGCCGTTCGTGCCTTATGGAGCGGCGGGCCCCACCGGGCTTCCCGCTTTGGCCAAAGTCACGATCGCCGGAAAACCGTGACTTTGCGAATTTCGCCGAAAATGGCGGAAGTGCGCGGGTTTCGGGGGCGGATGCAAGGTCACGGGGTGTGACTTTAGTGACTTTGCGGGCTCGTCACAGGGGCTTCAAAACCCTCGTCTGCGATGTTATGTAGCATGATACGTAATTCGCTGGAGAGTCGCGATGCCGTTGAATGTCGAACCGATCCTGCCGCGCTTCGGCGCCGAATGCTCGGGCCTGGACCTGACCCGCAAGCTCACGCCGGACGAGGTCCGCGGCGTGACCGACGCGATGGACACCTACGGCGTCACCGTATGGCGCAACACCGGCATGTCCGACGCCGACCATGTCGAATTCAGCCGCAATTTCGGCTATCTCGAACGGGTGCCGCGGCGCGAGGGCATGACGATGCGCCTGCCGTTCCGCGAGCTGTTCGACGCCAGCAACCTCAATGTCGACGGCGAGATCACCCGGGACCCGGCGGCGATCCAGTACCGCAAGGGCGACCGGCTGTGGCACACCGACAGCGCGTTCATGGAAAAGCGCACCAGCTATTCGCTGCTCCTGGCCCACTCCGTTCCGCCGGAAGGCGGCGAGACGTGGTTCGCCGACACCCGCAGCGCTTACGAAGACCTCCCGGCCGGAATGAAGGACTTCCTCGACGACAAGGTCGGCGTGAATTCGCTGTGGTGGAGCCGCAAGCTCGCCGGCGCCGAGATCGACGACGCGGAGATCGAGGAGCGGCCGACCGCGCGCCATCCGCTGGTTCACGTCCACAAGGGCTCGGGCCGCAAGACGCTGTTCATTGCCGCGCACACGATGGACATCGAAGGCATGGGCAAGGCCGAAGGCCGCGCCCTGATCAGGCAGCTGATCGAGCATTGCACCCAGCCGCAGTACATCTTCAGCGTGAACTGGCATGTCGGCGACATGGTCATCTGGGACAACTTGTGCTCGATGCACAAGGGCGGCGAATACGCCTACGACACCTACAGGCGCGACATGCGCCGCACCACGGTGCGCGCAGGGACCGAGCCCCACCAGATGGAGACGGGGGACGATCCGTTCTCCGAGCTGTTCCAGCGCAGCCCGCGGGTGGTCGACATCCAGGCGGCGAGAGTCGCCGGGCGCTGACGGGCGAAGTCGCTTAACCCAGGTTAGGACAGGGGAACCACCTTTCCGGATCGGTCTTTTAGGGGCCGGGAAGGAGGTTTCCCATGCTGGCCGATCGCGAACAGTTTCTATCCCCTGTGGCGCTCTCGCTCGAAAAGGATCTGCGGGAGGGGCGCGAGGTCGGCGTGGCCAGGACCGGAGACCTCGGGATCGAAGCGATCGTGGGCCGCGATCATCTGTGGCTGCGGGTGCGCGGGCCGTCGCACGCCTTCGCCTTGCGGGCGTGCAGCTTTCTGGCCGGGCGGGGCAAAGTCCGCCGGGCGCGCAGGCGCAAGGGCGAAGTCCTGCGCTTCGCCGTCGACAGCCTGGTCGGGCGACAGGACGTGTGCTTGCGCTGCCATGAAGGCGCGGTGCCGCTGCTCGAGTTGACGTGCGACATCACGCCGGCGCAGCCCGTCTCGATCCCGTTCATGGCGCGCGACCTGTACATTCTCGACGACTCCGGGCTGCCCGGCGGCGAGGGCTGCGTCGAGGCGGCCCAGCGGGGCATGAACAGCGGCATGTGCTTCGTGCGCCTCGAACAGCCCGGCCCGTCGACGCTGCTTTACTGGCAGGATCTCACCGCCCTCAATCCGTACTTCGCGCTGACCGGCACCAAGCCCGATGGCGTGGTCGGGGGAGATTGGCCGGAGCTTGGCTTCCGCCTGCCGACGGCCTCGTCGCCGCAAGTGAAGTATCCCAGGCCCCTCCCCGCCGGGCGCGCGGTGACCATCTCCCGCGCCCTGGTCGCGCTGCACGACGGCAAAGCGGCGGACGAGTCCGATCTCGCGCGCCATTTCCTTAGCCTCACGGCGGCGATCTACCCGTTGCTCGAGAAGCCGAAAATCGAGCTGCGCGCCTGGCCGGAGCGCGCTGTCCGCACCGCCCGGGACCTGGCGAAGGCCCCCGGGGCGACGATCCGTCATTACGGGCACACTTACGTCCACCCGTACCACGAGGCCGAGTATCCGGATTCGATGACCCAGGTCGTGCTGGTTTCCGCGATGCGCGAGTGGGAACGGGTGTCCGATACGCGAATTCCGCTGACCGACGATCTCGAAGCCGGGATCGAAAAGTTCTTCGACCCGAAGCTCGGCACTTTGCGGCGCTACTTGCCGAACGTCGGCGACGACAAGAACAGCGACGAGGTCGATTCCTGGTACCTCTACTATCCGCTGCTGCATCTGGCGCGGATGGGCCTGCTCGGCCACGAACGCTCCCGCGAGCTGTACCTCAGGACGGTCGACTTCGCGATCAAGGCCGCTCGGCATTTCGATTATCGCTTCCCGATCCAGTACGACATCAACAATTTCAAGGTTATCACCGAGGCCCGTGGCGACGAGCGCTTCGGCCAGACCGACGTCGCCGGACTGTATGCCTACGTGATGCTGCTCGGCTTCGACCTGACCGGCGAGGACCGTTTCCTCGACGAAGCGCGCACGGCGATGGATACGGCGCGCGGGCTACGCTTCGACCTCAATTACCAGGCCAACCTGACCGCGTGGGGCGCGGCGGCGGCGATGCGCCTGTGGCGCACGACCTCGGACGAGGATTGGCGCAAGCTCAGCTACGTTTATGTCGCCAGCTTTCTGCACAACGCCGCGGCGTGGGAGTCGCAGATCGACAACGCCCGCTTCTATCCCAACTTCCTCGGCGTGACGGCGCTGCACGACGCGCCGTACATGGCGATGCTCGAATGCAGCGAGAGCTTCCTCGCCTTCCAGAGCTACCTGCATGACAGCGGGCCCGGGCTGCTCCCGGCGGCGCACCGGCTGGTCGACGAATACTGCCGCTATACGATCGACCGGGCGTGGTTCTATTTCCCCGACACCCTGCCGGCGGAGTTGTTCCCGGAAAAGCCGCGCAACGGCAGCATTGCCCGCGACCTGTCGTTCCCGGTCGAGGATCTCTACATCGACGGCCAGCAGCCCGGCCAGGTCGGCCAGGAGATCTATGGGGGCGGGGCGGCCTTCATCTTTGCCAGCAAGGCCTTTCACCCGATCGACGGCGCCCCGTTCGAGCTGTTCTGCGACAGCTTCGCGTTCGGCTGGGACCGCCCCTCGCAGCGGTCGGCGACGCTGTCGCTCGCCGGGTCGGAAGCGAACAAGGCCATGGTCGCGCTGCTGCCGGTTAAGGGCAAGCGGCTCGGCCCGGTGTCGCTGGCGCTGGTCGACGGCCGCCGGCCGAAGCCCCGGCGCAAAGCCGGCAAGCTGTTCTTCACCGTGCCGGCGGACGCGAGCCTGACGCTGACTTGGTAGCCCGGGTGGAACGCCAGGTCGCGCTGGCGGTTGTCATGGCGTGGCCATTCGCACCCCGATCGATCCCGAAGCGCGCCGCGCCTACCACCGCGAACTGCGCAACGTCGCGCGGCTGCTGCGCTGGACGGGCATCGCGCTGGTGCTCATCGGAACGACCGGCATCGCGCTCGGGCGCACCGGCGCGTGGTTCGTGCCCCCGTCGTGGATCTCGTTCCTGCTGGGCTGGGCGCTCGCGCTGTGCGGAATCGTCCGCCGCGAACGGAGCAGTCCGGTTGGCGGTGCCAAGTAGCGGCCGCGTCGCTCTGCACGCAGCCGTCGGACGGCGGCGGGAAGGAGCGTTCAGCCCGCCGCCTGCCACTGGCGTATCGCTTCGATCGGCCAGAACAGCATGACCACGTTGAGAGTCAGATTGTCACGGATGACGTAGAGGGTGAGCAGCTCGAAGCCGATCGCCAGGGCCACGCTGGCCCGCCACGGCAGTTTCGAGGCGATCAGGAAGCCGACGATCATGCTGCCGATGTCGCCCATCGAATTCAGCACGCTGTCGCCGGTATAGCCGAAGCTCACCGTCACCGCGCGGTAGCGGTCGATGATCATCGGGCTGTTCTCGCATATTTCCCACACCGCCTCGACGAAGACCGCGATGGGCAGCGCGAAGCGGGCCGGGCGGCCGCCGAACAGCCGCCATCGGCTCCACAGCAGCCAGGCGACGAAATACATGATCAGCCCGTGGATCACGTGGCTGAGCGAATACCAGTCCGTCAGCTGCTGCGAATTCTCCGCCGATTGCACGACGCCGTGCCACAGTTTGACCGTCCCGCAGGTGCAGATCGGGACCCGGCCCATCGCCAGTAGGATCGCGGCGGCCGAGACAACGATGGCGAAGGTGGCGAACATGGCGCGGCGGTTGGGCAGCAGCGAGCGCGCGCTTCCCGTGTTCCGCCCCTGCCTCGCGTCGTCCATGCGCCTGTCGATGGAACGCCGGACGGACGATGGCAAGCGCCCGGCCATTGCAGCCCTCGACTCATCGGCTAAGGCTTGACCCGATGACAGCGCGCGATTGCGACATGGCGATTATCGGCGGAGGGCTCGCCGGCGGGTTGATTGCGCTGGCGGTGACGAGGCAACGGCCGGATCTGGCGGTGCGCGTGTTCGAGGCCGGCCCGCTCGGCGGGGCAAACCGCCGCTGGAGCTGGTTCTCGACCGATCTCGGCCCCGAGGGCGAAGCGCTGATGGAGCCGTTGTCGGCCCTTGCCTGGAAGGGCGGCTACGAGGTCCATTTCCCCGAACGCCGCCGGAGCATGGCCACCGCGTACCGGTCGCTGGCATCGGCCGATTTCGCCGCCGATCTCGAGCGCTTTCTGCCGCGCGGCACGATCCGCGCGAATTGCCCGGTGGCGAGCTTCGACGCGGGGGGCGTCACCCTCCAGGGCGGTGAGCGGATCGAGGCCCGCGCGGTGATCGATTGCCGGGGGTTCGTGCCGACGCCGCATCTCTCCGGCGGCTGGCAAGTTTTCCACGGATGCCATCTGCGCGGGGAGAGCCAGCACGGCATCAAGCGACCGATGATCATGGATGCGACAGTCGGCCAGTCGGGCGCGTTTCGCTTCGTCTATGTCCTCCCGCTCAGCGAGCACGAGGCCCTGATCGAGGACACGTATTACCAGACGCGCAGCTCGCTCGACGAGGAGGACGTTGATCGGCGCCTGGCCCGCTACATCGGCCGCCTTCGCTGGCCGCACGAACTGGTCGGAGTTGAAAGCGGGGCGCTTCCCGTCATCGCCGGCGGAGACTTCGACGCCTGGCAGGCTGAGCGGCGGGTTGAAGGCGTCGCGCGGGCCGGGGCGCACGCCGGGTTCCTTCATCCGCTGACCGGTTATACGCTGCCGTTCGCCGTGCAGACCGCGCTGGCGGTGGCGCAAGCGGCCGACTTGTCGGGCCCCGCTCTGGCCGCACTGCTCGAAAAGCGCGCCCGGGCGCACTGGCGCGCCACGCGGTTCTATCGCACCCTCGGCTCGCTGCTGTTCGGCGCCGCCCAGCCGAATGAGCGCTGGCGGGTCTTCCAGCGCTTCTACCGCCTGCCGCGGGGCCCGATCGAACGTTTCTATGCCGGGCGCAGCACGTGGCTCGACAAACTGCGGATTGTGACCGGAAAGCCGCCGGTTCCGGTGAGGCGGGCGATGTTCGCGCTGTTCACGTCTCGGCCCCGGCTCAAGAAGGCGGCATGACGGCGGAAGGCAGGCGCGCCTGCGTCATCGGCGCCGGCTTCGGGGGCCTCGCCCTGGCGATCCGGTTGCAGGCCGCGGGGGTGGCGACCACTGTTGTAGAGGCGCGCGATCAGCCCGGCGGGCGCGCGTACCACTGGCGCAAGGACGGTTTTACGTTCGACGCGGGGCCGACCGTGATCACCGACCCCGCCTGCCTCAGGGAATTGTGGGAGCTGACCGGGCACGACATCGCCGACGATGTCGAGCTGATGCCGGTCTCACCGTTCTACCGCCTCAACTGGCCCGACGGGACGAACTTCGACTATTCGAACGATCGCCGCGCGTTGACCGCGCAGATCGCCCGGCTGAGCCCCGAGGACATTGCTGGCTACGACCAGTTCCTAGCCTACTCCGCTGCCGTGTACGAGGAAGGCTATGTCAAGCTGGGCGCGCAGCCGTTCCTCGATTTAAGGTCGATGGTCCAGGCCGCGCCGGCGCTGATCAGGCAACAGGCCTGGCGCTCGGTCCATGCTATGGTGTCGAAGTTCGTCGCCAACGACAAGCTGCGCCAGGCGCTGAGCTTTCACACGCTGCTCGTCGGCGGCAATCCGTTCACCACCAGCGCGATCTACGCGCTGATCCACAAGCTGGAGCAAGCCGGCGGTGTGTGGTGGCCCCGCGGAGGAACCAACCGGCTGGTAGCCGCGATGGTTCGCCACTTCGAGCGGCTCGGCGGCACGGTGCGCCTCGGCGATCCGGTCGCGCAGGTCCACACGCTCGGCACTCGAGCGACCGAAGTGGAGACGACTAGCGGCTGGCGTGAGCGGTTCGACGCCGTCGCCAGCAACGCCGACATCGTGCACACTTACAGCGATCTGCTCGCCGCCAGCCCCCGGGGCCCGCAAATGGCGCGGAGGCTGGCGAACAAGCGCTTCAGCCCGAGCCTGTTCGTGGTCCATTTCGGCATCGAAGGCACCTGGCCGGGCATCCCGCACCACACGATCCTGTTCGGCCCGCGCTACGAAGGGCTGCTCAAGGATATCTACGACCACGGTGTCCTGCCGGCCGATTTCTCGATCTACCTGCACCATCCGACCGTGACCGACCCGAGCATGGCGCCGCAGGGCAGGAGCACATTCTATGCGCTCGTGCCGGTGGCCCATCTTGGCAAGCTGGCGATCGACTGGAACGAGGTCGGTCCGGTGCTGGAGAAGCGCGTGCTCGCCGAAGTCGCGCGCAGGCTGATCCCCGATCTCGATGACCGCATCGTCACCAAGTTCCATTACACGCCGCGCGATTTCGCCGGCGATCTCAACGCTCACCTTGGCAGCGCCTTCTCGCTCGAGCCGATCCTCACCCAGAGCGCATACTTTCGCGGCCATAATCGCGACGACGTGATCGGCAATTTTTACCTCGTGGGCGCCGGCACCCATCCGGGCGCTGGAATTCCGGGTGTCGTCGCCAGCGCCAAGGCGACGGCCGGGTTGATGCTCGCGGACTTGGCGCGGTGAAGCGCCTCGCGGTTTACTGCGGCTCCGCCACTCCGGCAGACTCGCGCTTCATCACCCTGGCACACGAGGTGGGGCGCACATTGGCCTCACGTGGCATCGGCATCGTCTATGGCGGGGGCAAGCTGGGCCTGATGGGCGCGCTGGCGGATGGCGCGCTGGCTGCCGGCGGAGAGGTCATCGGGGTGATTCCCGAAGCGATGGTGCAGCCCGAAGTCGCCAACCTCGCGTGCAGCGAGCTGCGCATGGTCGGCACGATGCACGAGCGCAAGGCCGCCTTCACCGACCTCGCCGACGGGTTCCTCACGCTCCCCGGAGGCGTGGGCACGATGGACGAGCTGTGGGAAGCGGTCAGCTGGGCGCAGCTCGGCTATCATGCCAAGCCGGTCGGGCTGCTCAACGCTTTCGGCTTCTATGACGGGCTGATCGAATTCACCCGCCACATGGTCGCGGTGGGCTTCATCCGCGCAGCGCATGCGCAAATCATCATCGCCGAAAACGAGCTTCGTGCGTTGCTGCAGCGAATGGAAAGCTACCAGCCGCCCCAGCCGATCTTCCGCATGCGAGCCGACGAATTGTGAAGCCGCCGTGCCCGTTCCGCCCGCGCCCGCTCGCCCCCTCGCGCATCCTGCGCACGACCCCGCGCCAGATCGGCGGCGGGCGCGAGCGCGAGGAACTGGTCGAGCTGGCCCACGCAGCGATCCGCAAGGGCAGCAAGAGCTTCGCGCTCGCCAGCCGGCTGTTTGACAGGCCGACGCGGGAGAAAGCCTGGCTGCTCTACGCCTGGTGCCGCCGCTGCGACGACATCGCCGACGGCCAGGATC
>Ga0207705_10002865_pt1 | contig 13205 bp, 12 predicted proteins | sample KBSC13metaG_FD_184314 | JGI IMG/M metagenome (GOLD analysis project Ga0207705, IMG submission 184314) | Corn rhizosphere microbial communities from Kellogg Biological Station, Michigan, USA - KBS C1-3 metaG (SPAdes) (version 2) | ecosystem: Host-associated > Plants > Roots > Rhizosphere > Soil ...
CTTCCGGGGTGCGCGCCCCGTCGCGTGCCGCCTTGCGCACTTCGGCTTCAGTGATGCGGTTGCAGACGCAAACGATCATGGCGCTCCACTAGCGCTAATGAGAAACATTCGCAAGTAGCTACCCGCACAGAAAGCGTCGGCTGATGTAGGCGGTTAGTGATCCGACCAGCACGAACGTGAGCGAACAATCGCATTCAAATCGCCGTTGGCTTTGGCGACCATGCTGCCGCAAATCAACGTTGCAACGATGACCGGCTTCGCAATCGAACGGCCATGCATCGGCTGTGCCCCCGGTCAGCTCCGATGCTCTTTCCTGATGACCAGCTTCAATCCTGACCAGATGTCGTCGACCGAACAGACCTTCACGTCGACCAGATGCATGGGCAGGCACACATCGCGAATGACATTCTCGGTGATGTCCGTGGGCCTTTTCGATGCCTTCTTAGGCCAGCTGACCCAGATGAAGCCGGCCGGAACGAGCAGAGGCATCAACTGGTGGAGCTTGGCGTCGAGCGCGCCGCGGCTGGTCACGAAGACGTGCGCGGCCTCAATCGGCGCTTCCGGTGCGGGAAGCAGCTCGAGCTGGAGCCCTTCGGCAGCGATTTCGTCGCGGACGCTATCGGGCATTCCGTCCCACCACGTGCGCATGCCGTCCTTGAGCGACAGCTTCGTGGCGAGCGGGGTCCCCGAATAGCCGGAGGTCATCAAAACTCCGGCGTCAGCTCGCTGCCCATCAGCTTGGGAAAGAAGCCCTCGTGCGCGGCGCGGAGGTCGGCCAGGCTGACCGATTGCTCGCCGCCGCGGCCGACAAGGTCGAACGTGATGCGATCGCCGCCAGTCGTCCCAATTGGCACCGCGAACAGCTGCGCGGCGTTGGCAGCCGAACGCACGGCATCTGCGTCGCGAGTCGTCACGACATAGCGGCTCTGGTCCTCGCCGAAGAGGATCGCCGCGGGATTGGGAATCTGTTCGACGACGGTCATGTGCAGGCCAATGTTCCCGGCCAGCGCCATCTCCGCAACCGCGATGGCAGCTCCGCCGTCGGAGCAATCGTGCACCGCCGTCACAAGTCCATCGTTGATTAGCTGGCGGATACATTCTCCAGCTCGCTTCTCCGCAGCCAAGTCCACCGGCGGGGGAGCGCCTTCGCGGCGGCCGTGGCAGACTTCGAGCCAGAGCGACTGGCCGACGTGGCTGTTGCTATGCCCGATGATGAGGAGATGCTCGCCGTCGGCCTTGAATCCGATGGTCGCACTCCTCTCCCAATTCTCCAGCAATCCCACGCCGCCGATCGCCGGCGTCGGCAGGATCGCGAGGCTCGAGCCGTCCTCGTTCTTCGTTTCGTTGTAGAGCGAGACGTTGCCGCTCACGACTGGGAAGTCGAGCGCTCGGCAGGCCTCGGCCATGCCTTCGACACACCCGACGAACTGACCCATGATTTCGGGCCGCTGCGGGTTGCCGAAATTGAGGCAGTTGGTGATCGCCAGCGGCTTCGCGCCCACCGCGCAGAGGTTGCGATAGGCCTCGGCCACCGCCTGCTTCCCGCCCTCGTAGGGGTCGGCGTAGCAATAGCGCGGGGTGCAGTCGGTGGTGATCGCGAGCGCCTTTTTAGACCCGTGCACGCGCACCACCGCGGCGTCGCCGCCGGGGCGCTGCACTGTGTCGGCGCCGACGGACTGGTCATATTGCTCGTAGATCCAGCGGCGGCTGGCGAGGTTGGGCGAACCGATCAACTTCAGCAGGTCCGCGGCAATGTCGGTGCTTTCGGGTACCTGCCCCAGCGGCTTGACCTGCGCCCACGCCCTGTACTCGTCGCGGCTGAGATACGGCCGCTCGTAGCAGGGCGCCTCGTCCGCCAGCGGGCCAAGCGGGATATCGCACACGACCTCGCCGTCGAACTCGAGCACCATGTGGCCAGTGTCCGTGACAGTGCCGATGACCGCGAAGTCGAGCTCCCACTTGCGGAAAATCGCCTCCGCCTCGGCCTCGCGGCCGGGCTTCAGAACCATGAGCATCCGCTCCTGGCTCTCGGACAGCATCATCTCGTAGGGCGTCATGCCTTCCTCACGGCACGGCACCTTGTTCATGTCGAGCTGGATGCCGGCGCCGCCCTTCGAGGCCATTTCGACCGACGAGCTGGTGAGGCCCGCCGCGCCCATGTCCTGGATGGCGACAATCGCGTCGGTCGCCATCAACTCGAGACACGCCTCGATCAGCAATTTCTCGGTGAAGGGGTCGCCGACCTGGACCGTCGGGCGCTTTTCCTCGCTGTCCTCGCCGAAATCGGCGCTGGCCATCGTGGCGCCGTGGATGCCGTCGCGGCCGGTCTTGGAGCCGACATAGACGATCGGATTCCCGATCCCGCTGGCGGCCGAGTAGAAGATCTTGTGGGTCTTTGCGACACCGACGGTCATCGCGTTGACCAGGATATTGCCGTCATAGGCCGCGTCGAAATTGACCTCGCCGCCGACGGTCGGGACGCCCACGCAATTGCCGTAGCCGCCGATGCCCGCGACCACGCCTGCCACCAAGTGCCGCGTCTTCGGATGATCGGGCCGCCCGAACCGCAGCCCGTTCAGGTTGGCGACAGGCCGCGCGCCCATCGTGAAGACGTCGCGGAGGATCCCCCCGACGCCGGTCGCCGCGCCCTGGTAGGGTTCGATGTATGACGGGTGGTTGTGACTCTCCATCTTGAAGATCGCTGCGTCGCCGTCGCCGATGTCGATCACGCCGGCATTCTCGCCCGGTCCGCAGATCACCCACGGAGCCTCCGTCGGCAGCTTCTTCAGGTGGGCGCGGCTCGACTTGTACGAGCAATGCTCGGACCACATGACGGAGAAGATGCCGAGCTCGACGAGGTTCGGCTCGCGCCCAAGCGCTTGTCTGATGCGGTCGTACTCGTCGGGTGAAAGGCCGTGCTCGGCGACGGTTTCAGCCGTGATGCGGGGGGCGTCCAGGACATCCATGCCCGGCAACTAGGGCGGTGAAGCAGGCGTGAAAACCCCCGCGGCGATCGCACCGCGGGGGCAATTTGTCCGCTGGTTGAGGCTTAGCTCTTGCAGCTTTGGCCGTTGTACGTGATCGATTCCGCAGCCGGGTCGCCCTTGAGTTCGTTGCCTGGCGTGACCGGGGTACCGCCGAGTTCCTCGCGAGTCTTCTTCACCCGCGCTGTGCCGTCCGACATCCAGTCAATATACACGACGTGGTTGTCCTTGCACCGGTACGCCTTGCTGCCGGTAATGGACGGCGGGAGCGCGACGGTCGCGTTTTCGACGGTATTGGTCTCGTCGCCGCCGATGGTTTGGCCTTTGCTGTTGCAGCCGGCTAACGCTGCGGCGGCAGCAAGCGTGATGAAAAGAGCTGTGCGAGTCATGAGTCGCGCCAATCGCGGCCTTGCAGGCACCCGTCAAGGCCATGTTCTTGCATCTTGTCGATATGGGACATAGCTTCGTCGACAGCGATGCCATATCAAGTGGGTAGCAGCGCGCAGCGCATTCGCATCGGCCTGACCGGGCTCGCCTTCGCCTTTCTCCTCGTTCTCCTGGGGTCGATCGTCAGCCGCTCGAGCCGCGATGAGGCGACGAATGCGGCCCAGCAGGCCGCAGCCAATGAACCGAGCGAACCGTTGGCCGAGCTCGGCGTCGCACCCGGTGCTTCCGAGGTGACGAGCAACAAAGCCCCCCAGAAGAAATGACAAGCGCGCGCGGACGCGCGCTCACTCTTGCAACGATTGCCGCGATGCTCTTGGCCGCCTTGGCCTTCGCAGCCACGCGGCGCGAGTCACGCGTGCCGCCGCCGCGCTCGGACGCGCAACGTCCGACCTTATTGCTCCTGACCAGCCTGCCGCTAGTGTTCAGCGACAGCTTCTCGCTGCACGGCGGCTCGCCGGCGTTGAAGACGCTGGAGACTCGCTATCGCGTCGCGCCGATCAGCGTGACCTCGCCGGCCGAGCTCGGGAAGGGGAGACTGCTCCTGATGGCCCAGCCGTTTGCGCAAACCGCCGAGAACCTCGTTGCGCTTGACGATTGGGTCCGCCGTGGCGGCAGGGTGTTGTTGCTGGCCGATCCGATGCTCGAATGGCCGAGCAAGCGGCCGCTCGGCGATCCGTCGCGGCCCCCGCCCATGTTCGCCGACACCGGATTGCTCGCCCATTGGGGCTTGCGCCTCGACGCGCCCGACGAGCGTGGTCCCATGCTTCGTGGATTGGCTGGCCGCGAGATCCAGACGGTTTCGCCTGGAACCTTGTTCGGGCGTTGCATGATCAGCGCCGACCGATTGGTTGCGCACTGCGCAATCGGGCGGGGTGAGGCGGTGGTCGTCGCAGATGCCGACTTCCTCAATCTCGCCGGCATGGACGGCCCCATAGACGACAACCTGCCGGCGTTGCTCGGTGAGCTCGAGAGACTCGACGGCCCGGCAAACTGACGAGTCGGTTGTCACAGACTTATCCACAGGGTTTTGCAGTCGAAACATGAAAGGACGGAGCCACAGACGCCCGCGAAAAAGTCGCAGAATTCCGCCATAAACCATGAAATCCCATTGATTCCCATCAAAACCCATTGTATCCCGCGAGGCGTTGAGTTACCAACATCTCTGGAGCGCGGGGGCTAACCCTTTGATTCGAACTTGAACGCGGCGCGCGCGACAGCGCGCATCCGCGGACCCTCGCCCGCGCGCTTCGAACGGGGAGTGGTTTGGCGTGGCGCTAGAGCATCTGTTTCAGGGCAGTGCGCTGAACGCGGTCGATGCGAAGGGCCGCGTGTCCATTCCTGCATTCCTGCGCGGCGTGATCGAGCGCCGTGGCGACGCCCGCACTATCGTCCTTGCCAAGCACGAGTCATTCCCCTGCCTCAGCGCCTACGACCCCGCCTACGCGGCACTGAAGCACGCCAAGCTCGAGCGCCTGCTCGAGAAGGAGGAGACCAGCCCCGACGCCGCGATCGAATATCAGCAGCGCAACCTGATGGCTTTCGCCGCCACCGAAGAAGTCCCGTACGACAGCTCCGGCCGCATCCTGTTTCCACCCATGATGCGCCGCAAGGGCCAGATCGCCGAACTAGCGCTGTTCCTCGGCACCGGCGAGACGTTCCAGATCTGGAATCCGGACCTGCTCCTGAAGCATCCGCAGATCCCTGAGGACCTCAAGGATATCGCGCGCTTCCGCCTCGATGAGCGAGGCGCGTCATGATCAGCACCGGCGCAAAACAGGCCCCACATGTGCCGGTGCTGGTCAACGAAGTGATCGCCGCTTTGGCTCTCGATGGCGGCGAGACGGTGGTCGACGGCACCTTTGGAGCGGGCGGCTATACGCGCGCCGTGCTCTCTGCGGGGGCGGGACGAGTGATTGGATTCGATCGTGACCCTGACGCGATCGAAGCGGGAAGGTCGCTCGTCCCGGACCCGCGCCTCGAATTGATCCAACAGAACTTCAGCCAGATGGACCGGGTGCTCTCCGACCGCGGCATCGGCCTCGTCGATGCCATAGCCCTCGATATCGGGGTCAGCTCGATGCAGCTCGATCGAGCGGAGCGCGGTTTCTCGTTCCAGGCCGACGGGCCGCTCGACATGCGGATGAGCCGATCAGGCCTGACTGCAGCGGAATATCTGAATACGGCCGAGGAGGCCGAGATCGCCCGGGTCCTGCGCGACTATGGGGAGGAGCCGCGCGCCCGGGCGATCGCCCGGGCCATCGTTGCCGCACGTCCTGTTGAGCGCACTGCCGAGCTGGCGGCGATCGTTCGCCGCGCCGCCGGTTTCCGCCAAGGCCAGAAGGCCGACCCGGCAACGCGCACCTTCCAGGCCATCCGGATTCATCTCAATGCCGAGCTCGATGAGCTTGAGCAGGGTCTGGAAGCGGCCGAGCGCGCATTGAAGCCTGGCGGTCGCCTGGCCGTCGTTACCTTCCACAGCCTCGAGGACCGGATCGTGAAGCGCTTCTTCCGCGAGCGCAGCGGCGGCACCCCCGCCGGTTCGCGTCATCGCCCGGCGATCGTCGATCCGAACGAGCCGACGTTCGAGCGGGTCGCCAAGCCAGTCAGTCCGTCGGATCGCGAGCTTGCAGCCAACCCTCGTGCGCGATCGGCGCGCTTGAGGTCCGCCGTCCGGACCTCATCCCCAGCCCGTAACTCTAGCTCTCGGGAACGCCTGCAATGAGTAGCCGCAGCTTCCACTCCGTCTTCATGGTCGCCAGCTGCGCCGCCGCGGCGCTCGGCTGCTACATGGTCTCGCTTCGTGTCGCTTCGGAGCGTGCGCAGCTCGAGGCCGTCGAGACGCAGATCGTGCTTGCTCAGCGGGACATGCGGGTATTGCAGACAGAGATTGGTACGCGCGGCCGCCTGTCGCAGCTCGAGCGCTGGAACGCAGGCGCTTTTGCGCTTTCCGCGCCATCGGCAGACCAGTTCCTGAAAGGCGGCTTCGAGTTGGCGCGGCTGGCGAAACCGGAACACAAGGTCGACTTCCAGGCGCCGGTCGTGCTTGCATCGGCTCCGGCCCCTGAAAAATCGACTGCGGTTGGCCGGCCCGAAGCGGACGATGTCGCGGCCCCCGCGGCCGCGGTTCACTCCAACGCCTTGCTTCATGATGCGAGTTTGAAAATCGAGACGCGCGAGGTCCCGGCGCGGTCGGTCGTCGCATTGCCCCTGACGACCGCCAGATCCGCGGACAAGCTGGCAACATCGGCTAAGCCGGCACAACCCAAGTCCGCAGTGAAGCCGGACCTCGCGGCCGCCCAATCCAGAATGCCAGTGCGGAAGCCGCTTCCGGTGGCGGTCGCCAAGCCGGCGAGGCCGGCGCAAATACGGGTGCAGACGGTGATCAAGAAATCCGTGGATAAGCCGGCGCTCGTGACGGCGCGGACCGTGACAAGGCCCGTCCGGATTGCGAAAGTCGATCCCCTAGCACCGCTTCCCGCCAAACATTCCAAGGGCCTGACTGCCGAGAGATGAACGCACCGTCGCCCGCTCTCGTCGCGCCACGGCCCGAGCGGCTCCGACTGGTCGGCCAGCGCCGCCAGCTCCTCGCGGTCATGCACCAGCGGCTGATGTTCGGGATGCTCGTCTATGCGGGCATCGTCGCGATCATCGCGCTTCGCATCCTCTACCTGGCGGCGTTCGGCGACCACGCGGGACGCAAGGAAGGGTTGACGTCCTACATCCCCGAGCGCGGCGACATCGTCGACCGCAACGGCGATCCGCTGGCGCGGACGATCGACGCCTGGACCATTGCGAGCCATCCGAACAAGGTCATCGGCGACAAGCTGGCGCTGGCCCGCCGGCTCGCTCAGCTCATGCCCGAGCAGACCGAGGAGCAATATTTCGCGCTCCTCAAGTCCAACAAGACCTTCTTCTACCTTCGTCGGCGAGCTTCGCCGGCGCTGGTCGAGGCGGTCAACGCGATCGGCGAGCCGGGCCTCGCTATCCAGCGCGAGCCTGACCGACTCTATCCACAAACGAGCCTCGCGGCCCACGTCCTCGGTTTTACCGACATCGACGGTCATGGGGTTGCTGGCATGGAGCGGGCGTTTGATGCTCAGCTGTCCGATCCCGCCACTCGGGGCCGGCCGCTGGTCCTGTCGATCGACAGCCGCGTGCAGCAGGCGCTCGAGCATGAGCTTCTCACGGCCATGACTCACTTCTCCGCGATCGGTGCGGCGGGCGTGGTAATGGACGTCCGCACGGGCGAGGTGCTGGCCATGACGTCGCTCCCACAGCTCAATCCCAATGCCGCCGGCCAGGGCTCCGACGAGGCCCGGTTCAACCGGGCGACGCTGGGCGTCTACGAGCTCGGGTCGACCTTCAAGCCGTTTACCGTCGCGATGGCCATGGACAGCGGCATCATCAAGAGCTTCGGCCAGGTCTACAATTGCCCGCGGGAGCTGCACGTCTACGGCCATGTCGTGCACGATACGCACCCCTATGGGCGCTCCTGCACCGTCGCCGAGATCATGAAGGAAAGCTCCAACATCGGCACCGCACAGATCGCCGACCAGGTCGGGGCCGAGCGCCAGAAGGCGTTCCTCAAGAAAATGGGTTTCCTCGATCCCGTTCGAGTCGAGCTGAGGGAGCGCGGCCGCACGCTGACTCCGGGCTCGCGCTGGGGCCCGTTCGAGACGATGACGGTCGGCTTCGGGCACGGCATCGCGGTCACGCCGCTGCACCTCGCCTCCGGCTACGCCACTTTATTCAACGGGGGGGTGTATCACCCGGCAACCCTGCTCAAGGTTGATCGCAATCACCCCGTACCGCGTGGCGTCCGCGTCTTCTCCGAGGACACGAGCTACAAGATGCGCTCACTGCTTCGGCTCGTGGTCACGGATGGGACCGGAAAGAAGGCGGACGCGCCGGGCTACCGAGTCGGCGGCAAGACGGGCACGGCGGAGAAGCTCGTCGGCGGCCGTTACACCTCAGCGGCGGTGGTCACGAGTTTCGCGGGTGTGTTCCCGATGGACGAGCCCCGCTATGTGATGGTCATGATGCTCGACGATCCGAAGGCCACGGCGGAAACCTACGGCTTCCACACCGCCGCTTGGAACATCGGGCCCGCGTTCGGCGTCGCGGTCAGCCGGATTGCACCGCTGCTCGGCCTAGCGCCCGACAAGAGTCGCGAGCCGGACATGTCGATCGTCCTGCCTTACGTCCACGACGATCACGCCAAGGAATAGGCGAATTGAAGCTGCGCGATCTCGCGGACGTGCCTTCGGATTCCGAGGTCACCGGCTTCGCCCTCGATCATCGCAAAGTCGCCCCCGGCAGCGTGTTCGGCGCCTTTCGCGGTGCGGTTTTCAACGGCGAGGATTTCATCGACCAGGCGGTCGATCGCGGCGCGGTCGCGGTGGTCGCCAGGCCGGAAGTGCCGGTCGACCGGGTGCCGCTGCTCGCCGACGCCGAGCCTCGCCGGCTCTTCGCGGAACTGGCCGCAAAGTTCTACGCGCCGTTTCCGGAGACTGTGGTCGCCGTAACCGGCACCAACGGCAAGACCTCAACGGTCGAAATGACGCGGCAGATGTGGCGCATGTCCGGCCACCGCTCGGCCTCGATCGGCACGCTCGGCGTAACCACGTCGGACGACCAGGTGTCGACCGGGCTGACGACGCCCGACATCGTCACCTTCCTCAACAATATGGCGGGCCTCAAACGCATGGGCATCAGCCATGTCGCTTACGAGGCCTCCAGCCACGGGCTCGACCAGCACCGCGCCGAGGGTGTTGCGCTGGCCGCGGCCGCGTTCACCAACTTCAGCCGCGACCACCTCGATTACCACGTGACGATGGAGTCCTATTTCGCGGCCAAGATGCGCCTCTTCGACGAACTGCTCCCGCCGGGCAGGCCGGCAGTGATCTGGACCGACGATCCCAAGTCCGATGAGGTCGTCGACCGGGCTCGCAAGCGCGGGCATGAGGTCCTCACGGTCGGCCGGAGAGGCGAGACGATCCGCCTCGTCGAACAGAGTCCCACTGCGCTTGGCCAGAAGCTGCTGCTCGCGCATGGCGGCAAGCAACACCGTCTCGCGCTCCCGCTGATCGGCGCCTACCAGGCGGCGAACGTGCTGACCGCTGCGGGGCTGGTGCTGGCGACTGGCGGCAAGTGGGACGCGACCTTCGCCGCCATGGAGCGCGTGGCGCCGGTCCGCGGACGTCTCGAACGCGCGGTAATCAGCCGCGGCGGCGTTCCCGTCTACATCGATTATGCGCACACCCCCGACGCGATCGAAGCGGCGATCGCGGCGCTGCGGCCGCACGTTCAGGGCCGCTTGATCACGGTCTTCGGCGCCGGCGGCGACCGCGACCAGGGCAAGCGCCCAGAGATGGGCCGCGTCGCGACCGCGCTGTCCGACGTCGTCATCGTCACCGACGACAATCCGCGCAGCGAGGACCCTGCCCGCATCCGCGCCGACGTCATGGCCGGTGCGTCGGGTGCGACCGAGGTCGCGGGTCGACGCGAGGCGATCGCCGAGGCAATCCGCATCGCTCGTGATGGCGACATCGTCCTCGTCGCCGGGAAAGGCCACGAGACCGGCCAGATCATCGGCGACAAGGTCCTTCCGTTCGACGATGCGCTAGTCGCGCGGGAATGCGCCGCGTGACGCCGCTCTGGCTCTCGGAAGAGATTGCTGCCGCGACCGGCGGCGTTGCGAGCGCTCCGTTCAAAGTCACCGGCGTGACCTTCGACAGCCGCGAGGTGCAGACCGGCGACCTGTTCGTGGCCATGCCGGGCACCGTCCACGACGGTCACAAGTTCGTCGACGGCGCATTTGCCGCCGGTGCCGCCGGCGCGATCGTCTCGCAGCCGGTGAGCGGCCCGCACGTGCTGGTCGCGGACACCTCCGCCGCGCTCCAGGCGCTCGGGCGTGCATCGCGCAAGCGATGCAAGGCGACCATCTTCGGGATCACCGGCTCGGTCGGGAAGACCAGCACCAAGGAAGCGCTTTACGCCGCACTGGACCGGAACCGGCCGGGCAAGGTCCATCGCTCGGTCAAGAGCTACAACAACCATACCGGCGTGCCGCTTAGCCTCGCCCGCATGCCGCGCGACGTCGAATTTGCTGTACTCGAAATGGGCATGAACAATGCCGGCGAGATCCGCGCCTTGACGGCACAGGTGCGTCCGCACGTTGCGCTGATTACAACCATCGCGCCGGCGCATATCGAGAATCTCGGCTCCGAGGAGGCGATCGCCGACGCCAAGGCGGAGATATTCGAAGGGCTCGAGCCGCATGGCATCGCAATCCTGCCCAACGACACGCCGCACCGGGACCGGCTGCTCAAGGCGGCGCGCCGGCGCGCCGAGCGCATCATCACCTTCGGCCGCGGTGACGCCGACGTGCACGCGGTCCATGCGGTGTCCGTGGAGGGTGGCGGAAGCCTGATCAGCGCGGCGCTGCTCGAACGCGAATTGACCTTCACCATCTCCCAGCCGGGCGAACATTGGGTGGCGAACGCCCTCGGCGTTCTTGCCGCGGTCGAAGCCGTCGGTGCGGATGTGGCGCTCGCGGGTCTCGCGCTCGCCGACATGACCAGCCTCAAAGGACGCGGCCAGCGCCACCGAATCCCAATCAATGGCGGCGAAATCCTGCTGATCGACGAAAGCTACAACGCCAATCCCGCGTCGATGGCGGCCACCCTCGCCAGCCTCGGCAAGGAAAAGGGCGTCGTTCGCAGGATCGCGGTGCTAGGTCCGATGCGCGAGCTCGGCACCCACAGCGACGAGCTTCACGCCGGCCTCGCGCCGGCGGTCCTTTCCGCACATGTCGATCGGCTGATCCTCATCGGTGAGGAGATGCACCCACTCGACGAGGCGCTGGACGGACGCGTGGCGGTCGAGCGGGTCACAACCGTTGACGAAGCGACGGATGCATTGCTTCATGCCGTTCATCCCGGAGACGCGGTGCTCGTCAAAGCCTCCAACTCGGTCGGTCTTGTGAAGCTCGTGGAGCGCGTATCAGGAGGTCTCGAATGCTCTACCTGATCGCCGAGCAGCTCGGCTTCCCGGGTGTCTTCAACCTCATCCGCTACATCAGCTTTCGCGCCGGCGCTGCGAGTGCGACCGCGCTCCTCATCGGCCTGTTGATCGGGCCCAAGTTCATCAGCTGGCTGCGCGCCAAGCAGGGCAAGGGGCAGCCGATCCGCACCGATGGGCCGCAGAGCCACCTCGCCAAGCGCGGCACGCCGACCATGGGCGGCCTATTGATCCTGACTTCCGTCGCCGTCTCGGTGCTGCTGTGGATGGACCTTCGCAACCAGTACGTCTGGGCGTGCCTGCTGGTGACCGGCGGCTTCGGGCTGATCGGCTGGCTCGACGATTACGACAAGGTGCGAAAGGCGCACCATGCCGGCCTCTCGGGCAAGACCCGCCTCGCGCTCGAGTTCCTGATCGCCGGCGTTGCGACCTGGCTGATGGTGCGGACCGGCGGTACTGGGTTGCACCTGCCGTTCGTGAAGGAAACGGTGGCCGACCTCGGCTGGTTCTACATCCTGTTCGGGGCGTTCGTGATCGTCGCCTTCGGCAATGCCGTGAACCTGACGGACGGCCTCGATGGGCTGGCGACCATGCCGGTGATCATCGCCAGTCTCGCCTTCGTCCTGTTCGCCTACCTGGTCGGCAATGCCAAGTTCGCGGCCTATCTCGGCATCCCTCACGTACCCGGAGCAGGCGATCTGACGGTCCTGCTGCTGGCGATCATCGGCGCCGGCCTTGCCTTCCTCTGGTTCAACGCTCCGCCCGCCGCGGTCTTCATGGGGGACACGGGTAGTCTCGCGCTCGGCGGAGCCTTGGGCGCGGTCGCCGTCGCCACGCACCACGAATTCGCTTTGGTCATCGTCGGCGGCATCTTCGTCGTCGAGGCCCTGAGCGTCGTCATCCAGGTGCTAGTCTACAAGCGCACGGGAAAACGCGTGTTCCTTATGGCACCGATCCACCACCATTTCGAGCATCTCGGCTGGTCCGAGCCGACCGTCGTGATCCGATTCTGGATCATCAGCTTCGTGCTGGCGCTCGCGGGCCTTGCGACCCTCAAGCTCAGGTGATCACGGCAAAGGCCTTCGCCGGCAAGCGCTATGCGGTCTACGGCCTCGCGCGCTCGGGGCTGGCGACGGTCGATGCCTTGCTCGCAAGCGGCGCGCGCGTGACTGCCTGGGACTCGAAGGAGGAGGCGAGGGCGAAAGCCCCGGCGGGCACTGAGATCGCCGACCTCGACACCGCCGACCTCACGCAGTTCGACAGCCTCGTCGTGACGCCCGGCCTGCCGCTCAACCGCCATCCGATCGCGAAGCGTGCGCACGACGCGGGCGTCGAGATCATCGGCGACATCGAGCTTTTCGCCCGCGCCCGCCCAGAGCTTCCGCCGCACAAGGTGGTCGGGATCACCGGCACCAACGGCAAGTCGACGACCACCGCGCTTGTCCACCACATCCTGAAGACGGCGGGCGTTCCGACCGAGATGGGCGGAAACATCGGCCTGCCGATCCTCGCCCAGGACCCGCTGCCGGAGGGCGGCGTCTATGTGCTCGAACTGTCGAGCTACCAGATCGACCTGACGCAGAGCCTGGATTGCGACGTGGCCGTGCTGCTCAACATCACGCCCGACCACCTCGACCGCTACGAGAGCTTCGAGGCTTATGCGGCGTCGAAGGCGCGGCTATTCGAGATGCAGGGCGACGATCATCCGGCAATCGTCATCGATGAGGATGAGCCAACACGAGCAATCTCTAG
>Ga0207705_10002869_pt1 | contig 13190 bp, 12 predicted proteins | sample KBSC13metaG_FD_184314 | JGI IMG/M metagenome (GOLD analysis project Ga0207705, IMG submission 184314) | Corn rhizosphere microbial communities from Kellogg Biological Station, Michigan, USA - KBS C1-3 metaG (SPAdes) (version 2) | ecosystem: Host-associated > Plants > Roots > Rhizosphere > Soil ...
CGTAGTGTGGCCTCGGCAAAACATCGAAGGACACAGCATCATGCGCCGCGCCGCCATCGTTTCCCCGCTTCGTACCGCCGTCGGAAAATTCCAGGGCGGGTTGTCGTCCATCACGGCGGGCGATCTGGGCGCTGTCATTTTGCGCGCGCTGGTGGAGCGCACGAAGCTCGATCCGGAGCGCGTGGACGATGTGATCTTCGCGCAAGGTTATGGCAATGGCGAAGCGCCCTGCATCGCGCGCTGGTCGGCGCTGGCCGCGGACTTTCCCATCAAGGTGCCGGGCTATCAGCTTGACCGCCGCTGCGGCTCAGGACTTCAGGCCGTCATCGATGCCACCATGATGGTGCAGACCGGCGCCGCCGATGTGGTGATCGCGGGCGGCGTCGAAAGCATGAGCAATGTCGAATATTACACGACGGATCTGCGCAACGGCGCGCGCATGGGTGCCAGCACGATGCACGACCGGCTCACGCGCGGGCGCGTGATGAGCCAGCCGATTTCGCGCTTCGGCGTGATCAGCGGCATGATCGAGACAGCGGAAAATCTCGCCAGGGATTACGACATCTCTCGCGAAGCTTGCGATGCATACGCCGCCGCCAGCCATCAGCGCGCCGCCGCGGCATGGGAAGCGGGCAAGTTCGACAATGAATTGGTGCCGGTGAGCGTGCCGCAGAAGAAGGGCGAGCCGCTTGTCTTCAAGCATGACGAAGGCATCCGCGCCGATGCGACGCCAGAGTCGCTGTCGAAGCTGCGCGCCATCGAGAAAGGCGGCGTGGTGACGGCGGGCAATGCCAGCCAGCAGAACGATGCGGCAGCGGCATGTATCGTGGTGGCGGAAGACAAGCTGCGCGAACTCGACCTTCAGCCGATGGGATGGTTCGTGGGCTGGGCGGCGGCGGGATGCGATCCGTCGCGCATGGGCATCGGCCCGGTGCCGGCGGTGGAGCGGCTGTTCGCGCGCACCAAGCTCGGCTGGAACGACATCGACCTGGTGGAACTGAACGAAGCCTTCGCGCCGCAGGTTCTGGCGGTGCTGAAAGGTTGGGGCTGGGACGACCGAGACAAGCTGAACGTCAACGGCTCGGGCATCTCGCTCGGCCATCCCATCGGCGCCACGGGCGGGCGCATCCTCGCGACGATGCTGAACGAAATGCACCGGCGGAAGGCGCGCTATGGTCTGGAGACCATGTGCATTGGCGGTGGACAGGGACTGGCGGCGGTGTTCGAGCGGGCGGCGTGAGCAGCACTAGCCAAGGATGAATTTGAAATAGACAATCGATACAGCGAGAACACCCAAAGCAAACAAGAGAGATTGCACACCAAACAACAGCCAACTTGCGTTTCCAAGTCGTCTAGTTGTTTTTTTTAAGCATTCAATCTTTGACAGATTGGTGGCATCTTTCCATCGTGTTCTTGCTAGCCTCGTCGTGTATCGAAAGTCGAAAAGTCTCGTCGCGCTCGCGCACAATCCGAAGCAGACCGATAGCGATAAGAACGCTAACGAAGAGAGATACAAAACCCTCTCGCAGCTTGTGACCGAAAAGTTGCTGTTGAGATATGTCGAAATCTCAAACCCAATTGAAGCGCTGGAAAGGGCCAGCAACAAGTTCACCACATTGGAAAATTGCTGACCGGTGACCTGTTGCCAGCGTATAAAGCTCTGCCGCCTGCGATCCCCGTTTCCCTGAATATCTTCTGTCAATTCTGTCCCCAAAGCTTCTATTATTCCCTATCAGTATCGAACTTTAATCGCCATTGAGGGGCTACGCCATGGCGAAGCTTCCAGTGATCATAGTCGAGCTAAAACAAACGTGTTCTATGGCACCTTCTCAGTGGGAAGGGCGCACCAATGATGATCGTCCGGCTTATATTCGTTACCGGCACGGCTATCTTTCGGTCCATATCGGACCGGTGGGCGGCGATCTCAACGGTGCGCTCGGCGCGGACGAATGGTACGGCGAGCAGATCAATGGCGACGATGATTCCGGAATTGAATTGGCCGATGTTTGCCGAGCCACAGGGATCGTTGTCGGCTTGAAGTAGGCCTGCGCTTCGAAAGCGTGAATTGGAAGGAATTACAATGATCATCCTCGCCCGCGCAGGCACCTACAAACTCGGCTCACGCACCGTGCACCGCATGGGCTATGGCGCGATGCAGTTGGCCGGTCCCGGTGTGTTCGGGCCGCCGAAGGATCGCGATGAAGCGATCAAGGTGCTCCGTGCCGCGGTGGAGGCGGGGGTCGATCATATCGACACTTGCGATTATTACGGGCCGCATATCGTCAACCAGATCATCAAGGAAGCGCTGCATCCCTATCCGGCCAACCTTGTGCTCGTCACCAAGGTGGGCGCGCGGCGCGACGAAACCGGCCAGTGGCTGCCGTGGCAGAGCGCGGCCGATCTCACCCAAGCGATCCACGACAACTTACGCCATCTCGAGCTCGATGTGATCGAAGCGGTGAACTTCCGCTCCATGCACGGCATGCAGCCGACAGAAGGCGCCATCGGCGCGCAGGTGGAAGCGCTGGCGGAGCTGAAGCGCAAGGGCCTCATCAGGCATATCGGCGTCAGCAATGTGACGCCGACGCAGATCAGGGAAGCGCGCGCGATCACGCCCATTGTCTGCGTGCAGAACTATTACAACGTCGCCAATCGCGGCGACGACGCGATGGTCGATGCGCTGGCCAAGGACGGCATCGCCTATGTGCCGTTCTTCCCGCTGGGCGGCTTCGCGCCGTTGCAATCCTCCATCCTGTCGGACGTTGCCCAGAAAGTCGGCGCCACGCCGCTGCAGGTGGCGTTGGCCTGGCTGCTGCGCCGGTCGCCGAACATCCTGCTCATCCCCGGCACGTCATCGCGCGCGCATCTGCGCGAGAACCTCGCGGCGGCGGAATTGCACTTGCCGGACGACGCGATGGAAGCGCTGAACGGCATCGGCGCGAAAGCACACTAAGCCGTCACGAACTGCACATAGAACGGATGGCCGAAATGCGGGCGGTCGTTCAGCGTGCCGTAGGATTTGTCCTTGCCCGAGCGCGCGCGGAAATCCGCGCCTGCCGCCAGATTGCCGTTCATGCCCGTGGGACAGCCGAAGCGCAGCGACACCGGGCCGTTCGCGCCCTGATAGACCGCGCTGCCTTCGGTGCCGGCGCCGCCGATCTTGTCCTGAATCCAGAAGCGCGCGATCTGCCCGCGCGGTACGCGCGCCGGCGGCGGCACCACGAAATAACCCTTCTTCGCATCTGAAGAGGTGAGCGTGAGATCGTCCGCGCCCGCGCGATTGTCGATGGTGACGTAAGTGGAAAAATCCTCCGCCGGGCTGGGCACCACTTCGTCCAGCTTGGCGTGGTCGTAAGGCTCGACCGCGTAAGAGTCCGACGTGCCGGAGACCTGCATGATCTGCGCATGTTTTGTCGGGATATCGAGTTCGATGAAGGTGAAATGCCGCGTCGGCATGTCGGGCATCGAAGCGCAATCGAAGCCGGTGTTCACATAATCGACGGCGCCATCCTTCAAGCCGCGCACCGGAATGTGCGTGTGGCCGTAGACGACAAGCTCCGCGCCGGTCATGAGCGCCTGGCGTTGCGCGAACCACGGCAGATAATCGCCATTCTTCACATCGGCCAGCGCCGCCTTGATGGCGACGAGCTGCCCGGTGGAATCGTCTCCGCCCTGCTCTTGCCACCGTGACCATAGCGAGCGGTAGATATGCTTCACTTCCGTCATCGTCGTCGTATCGCCATTGGGCATGACGATGGTGTCGTTCATGCCAAGGCCGGTCTGGTTGCTCGCGTAGTTCACGACGGTTTCGATCAGCGACGAATTCACCGAGCGGATAAGGCCGCCCAGATCGAGGCCGTTCGGGATACCCTGATCGGCGAGATCGGCAACGGTCTGCCCGGGCTTCAGCATGCGCGAAAGCTGATGGCAGAAGGAGCGCGTCGCAAAGTGACCGACCGGTATCGGCGCCAACCGCGTGGTGGCGTCGGGCGCGTTGAACATCGTGCCGTGATGGCCATGCGCGCAAAGAATGCTGCGATCCGCGCCGAGCGGGAAATAGGCGTCGGTGGCGATCAGCTTGATCTGGCGCAGACCCGCGCCGTTGAGATCGGCCTGCGTGATCGTCATGTCGTGATTGCCCGGGATGTAGGTCACGCGCCCGTTCAGCGCGCGCACCGCCCGCGCCAGCGCGCCTTTCGGTCCCAGCACGGCGGGATTGGCGGCGGCGATTTCGGCGAAGGACGGCGGGCGGCGCTCCGGCGGATAGGTCCAGAAATCCACGAAGTCGCCCAGGACGATCAATTCCTGAATCGAATCCGCGTTGGCGATCACATGGTCGAACAGCGCCAGCAGATAAGGCTCGTGATATTTCTGCTGGTACCAGACGGTCGGGCTGTTATCGCCGATGTGAACGTCGCTGATGAAAACCAGCTTGCTCCGCACACCCGCCGCGCGCGCGACTTTTTCCGCGCCGAGCGCAGCCGTCGAAACGGCAGCGCCCGCGAGAACCGAGCGCCGTGTCAATCTTGCCATGATGATGTGTCCCCCAACCCATCCGTTGGGGGACTGTAGCAAAATCGCGATGCGCGGTCTCTCGCGTATTTCCTTGCGCGAAATCCGCTACTTGCGGGGCGCCAGCAGGTCGTCCAGCAGCGCGGGAGTGCCGGGCAGACGCTCCAGATGCGGATAGCGCAGGCCGCCGCGATAATTCACGCTCACGGTGCGGTACTGGTCGCTGTCTTTCAGCAGAAGCTGGATCGGCGCGTTGTTGGCCTTCGCATCGGTGATGACGTCCTTCAGGTCGTCGGCATCGTAAGCGTTGCCGTTCACCGCCACGATCTCGGTGCCGACGGTGACGCCGGCCTTCATCGCAGGACCGTCCCACATCACTTCCGTCGCTACGCCCTTCTTGTCGAGGATGACGCCCAGCGAGAACAGAAGATCGGTGATCTTGCGGATGCCTTCGTTCGACTTGATGTAGTCCGTCGGCTTGTCGGTGAAGGCGAGCTTGTAGCCGCCCATCTTCAAACCGCCCAGCGGATCGGTGCCCGTCTTGTCCAGCCGCGAATGCAGGAAGGTGGCCCAGTCATAGGGCACGACGCTGTTCAGCGCCTTCACCACATCGTCGAAATTGTAGGTGACGGTGACGTAGCTGCCATTGTTGATGCCGAAGAACGCCTTGGCGAAATCGTCGAGCGATTTGCTGTTGTTCGTCTTCTGGCGGATCAGCATGTCCGCTTCCAGCCAGATGAGCTGGCCTTCGCTGTAATAATCCTCGCTGCGCTGCCAGTTGCGCCACGGCGCGGGCGCGCGATGGGCGATGATCGGATCGTTGGTCGTGTCCAGAACATTGCGCCACTGGCGGCCGGGACGCAGTGCATAGACGGCGGCGGTCTCGGCGATCGCATCGAGGCCCATCTGCTTGTTCCAGAGTCCCGCGCGCGTGGCGAGCACGTAGCCCCAGAACTGTGTCTGGCCTTCATAGACCCACAGCAGGCTGTCGCGCATCGGCACGTTGAAGTTGGGCGTCCAGATCGGCGCCGCGACGGAATTTGCCGTTCCAGCTATGCGTGAACTCATGCGCGAGAAGATCGCGCTCCGCCGCCATCTTGTCCCAATGGGTGAAATATTTGGAGCCGACGCCGTCCTCGCTCGAGCGGTGATGCTCAAGGCCGTTGCCGCCCATGTGATCGGAGAGCGAGAAGAGGAAGTCGTAATGATCGTAATGGTGCGAGCCGAACGTCTTGTAGGCCTGATCCACCAGATTGCGATGCACCTGGATCTGCTGCGGCGTCATCTTCAGGTCGTTCGGTGAATCCGCGATCACATCGAGATGGTTTTGCGTCTTGCCGCTGGGATCGAGATCCACGCGCACGAAATTCTTGCCCGCGATCATGGGCGAATCCACCAGCGTGTTGAACGGCACGGGCTGGAAGGTGGCGTTGCCCTGCCCCGTTTGCGGGGTTAGCGCGCTGGCGTAGTGCCAGCCCGCGGGGAATTTCACGCTCGGCGCGAACATGATGCGGCGCGAATAGTAACCCGCCGGATAGAGCGCCATGGAATTCCATTGCAGGCTCATCATCGCGGGCGTCATCACGATGCGGCCTTGCGGCTTGTCGGTCGCGGAGAGGAACTGGAAGTCCGCGTCGATGCTGGTGGCGCCCTTGGGCACCGGCACATGGAACGCGAAGACATGCACCGGATCGCGCTTCCACTGAATCAGCTTGCCGCCGGCCTTGATGACGAGGCCCGCGAGCTTGTTGATCGTGCCGGACGGCGAATGGTTGCCGGGCAGCCATTGCGGATAGAGCAGAATGAAGTCGCTGGTGCCTTGCGGAACTGGGATCGTCTCGTGGATGCGGAAGATGCCGCGCGTGGTGTCGGTGGCGTCCACCGCCAGCTTGATCGTGCCGGGATAGGCGACGTCCTTTGGCGCGGGGATTTCGGCTGGCATCGGCAGCGCCGAAGGACCGGCGGCCTGCTGGGCAAAAACGGGTGTGGTGGAAAGAAGGGCGGCGGCAAGCAGCAACGCGCGTGTGGTCACAAGTCTATCCTCTCGAAGCCGGCGCCCCCGCGCACCTCGTGGAAGCCGGACTGTAACGATTCCGTCGCTGACGGCGAAGGGAAAATCGCTATGCTGCGCGCGGCGCATGGGGTCTTTGATGTCACATCCTTTCGTTCTGTTCGGCCGCGATCATCTGATCGTTCTGGCACTGACGTTTATCGTGCCGGTTGTGCTCGCGCTTTTGACGCGGCGCAGCATGGCCACGGTGCGCGCGGCACGCCTCGCGTTCGCGACATGGCTGATCAGTACATGGGTCCTGTGGTTCTGGATGATCTTCGATCTGGGATGGCAATCGCCTCAAACGCTTCTGCCGATGCACCTGTGCGACTGGGCCACCATCGCCACGATCATCACGCTGCTCGTGCCCAATCAGAAGACCTATGAGCTCGCCTATTTCTGGTGCCTCTGCGGAACGCTGCTGGCGATGATCACGCCGGACCTCAAATCCGATTTTCCCGACATGCGCTTCATCATCTTCTTCGCGTTCCACGGCGGCGTCGTTGCATCGACGCTCTATCTCACTTTCGCGGCGCGGTTGCGCCCTTATCTGTCCTCCATCCCGCGCGTGATCGGATGGACCTTCGTTTATTTCCTGGCGGCGAGCGCGGTGGACTGGGCATTCAACGTGAACTTCGGTTATCTGCGCGCCAAGCCTCCAACGGCCACCATCATGAGCGTGCTGGCGCCATGGCCGTGGTACATTGCCGAACTCGCGGCGATGGCGATCGTACTGATCCTGATTTTCTATGCGCCGTTCTTCATACGGGATCGGATCGCGTCTCCGCCGGCGTCGGATTGACTTCGCGATAGGCGAATGCCGATGCGCCATAGAGAAGGCCATAGGCGAAGGTTTCGAACACCAGGCCGACGGCCGCCATGAACGGCCAGACCTGAAGCCCGCGCGCCCGCACCGCCGCGCCCCATATATCCATCTGCTGACGCATCGCATCTTCGCTGAGCTGCCGCATGAAACCGGCGCGCATGATGTCCGCGAAGCGGTGGAAGAAGTCCAAGCCATATACCGAGACGACGATGGCGCCCTGGATCAGGATCAGCGGAATGAAGATCGCAAAGCCGATGGCGCAGATCCGCCAGAAGCTGCCCCGGGTGAGAATCCAGCCGCGCGCCAGATCCACCTTGTTCTCCTCCACAACGACCGGCGGAATGAGAAAGGTCAGCCGCGCCATGATGTAGATGAGAGAGCCGAGGAACAGGAAGAAGCAGAACAGGACAAGCAGGCCGACCGCGATCGCATGGGCACCGGTGGACAACTTCATCGCCGCCACCATCAAGCCGCCGCCAACCGCGACGACCGCCGTGACGATGATCAGCCCGATATAGATTACGATCATCACCAGCAGGAACAGCAGCCACGCACCGATCAGCCGCCACACCGGCGCGCCGAGAGAGAAATACACGAATGTGTTTCCGCTGCGTTTGCCCAGCGCAAGCTCCGTCACGCCGACACCGATCATCGCGCGGATGAAAAGCGAGAACACGAAGATGAATGGCGACAGTCGCAGCGATTGCCGCTGGATCGCCTCCAGATCGTTGATGGGTGTGTGGTTGCCGAGAAATCCGGGTGTCACCATCAGGCTCACGGTGATGGAAACCGCGAGCGGCGCCCAGACAATACCCAGAATGCGCAGGAAATTTCCGACCGCAAAACCATAGGCATGCGCAATCGTTCCAAACACTGGAATCTTGTTCATGACGGCCATTCCCCGCTGTCGGGCGCCATTAGCGCATACGTCCGTAAATCTCGCAATCGCGACGCAGGCCTTCACGAACGATATGTCCACGCAGCGTGCCCTCGCGCGAAAAGCCCAGCCGCTCCAGCAATCGCTGCGACGCCATGTTGCCGGTGTGAAAGCGCGCCCACAAGCGGCGCAGATTCAGATCGTCGAATCCATACTGCATCGCCGCGTCCATCGCTTCGCGCGCATAGCCATTGCGCCAATGACTGCGGTTGAAGAGAAATCCGACTTCGGCGCGCGCGTGATGCCGGTCGATGTCCGACAGATCGCAGGAGCCGATGGCCGTGCCCTCCGGCGTCAGCGACACGGCCCAGTAGAGCGCGTTGCCGTCCTTCATGTCTTCAAGCTGAGCGGCGATGACCTCCGCCACCGTCTCGCGGTCCTTGAAGGCAGGCCAATCCCAGAAGCGCATCGTTTCGTCGTCGGACATCATGGCGAAGACAGCGTCCACGTCGCGCGCGGCCAGCGGACGCAGCGTCAGGCGCGGGGTCAAAAGGAACGGAGCCATGATTTCATCTTGCCATATTTCCCCCGCTCGCATCATCTGGGCAGATGATCGAGCCGCCCATCAAAGCCGCCGTGCTGCCCGTGACGCCCTACCAGCAGAATTGCTCGCTGGTGTGGTGCACGGCGACGAAGCGCGCGGCCGTGGTCGATCCGGGCGGCGATCTTGACCGCCTCAAAAAATTGATCGCCGCGCAGGGCGTGACTTTGGAGAAGGTGCTGCTGACACATGGCCATCTGGACCATGCCAGCGGCGCCACGAAGCTGGCGCGCGAATTCGGCGTGAAGATCGAGGGGCCACACAAGGACGATCTCTTCTTGTTGGAAGACCTTGGCCGCAACAAGGTGCGCCCCGGCTTCGGCGATGCCGAGAATTGTCTGCCGGACCGCTGGCTGGAAGACGGCGACACGATCACCGTGGGCGAAGCGGTGTTCGGCGTGCGCCATTGCCCCGGGCACACGCCGGGCCATGTCGTCATATATAATGAGGCGGTACGGATCGCATTTGTGGGCGATGTGCTGTTCCGCGGATCGGTGGGACGCACGGATTTTCCGCGCGGCAATCATCAGCAGTTGGTGGACTCGATCACGCAGCGCCTGTGGCCCCTGGGCGACGACATCACCTTCGTGCCCGGCCATGGCGACACCAGCACCTTCGGCTGGGAGCGCAAGACCAATCCCTATGTGAGCGATCTGGCGCTGGGCAACGGCTAGCGGCTCTGCGGTTGCACCATCGCATCCAGATTTAGCTGTTCCGCCAGCGCGATAAGGTCGTTCGCCGCCAACCCGCCGAAGCGGTTGTTCGCGTCCAGGAGCATCTTGCGCGCATCATCCTTCCTTCCCTGTGCGAGCGCGGCGCGAATGTCCTGAAGCGCTTGCTGCAAATCGGCTTCGAGATTCTTGCGGCAGGCGGCGAGCCTTTCATCATCGGTTGCGGGCGGCGCAGCGAGGAAATCGAGCGCCGCGAACAGCACATGCGCGTCCGCGATGTCGTGCCCCGTGCGCGGCGTGCGCGCCGACTGCGTGTTGAAGATGCACAAATCGCGCATCGCATGCAGGCTTCGCGCATCCATCCCGAGTGTGCTCAGATCCAGCGCGCCGGTGGCATAATAAAGATGCGAGGATTGCTGAAATCGGGAGAACAGATCGTCCGGCGGCAGCGGCGCCGACGCGTCCCCGATCGGATCCGCGCCCGCATTGAGGAAAGCGCCGGTGAAGATGTCGGGATAGGCCAGTGCCAGCCGCATCGCCACGCGCGATCCGCCGGAGAAGCCGCCGACATAGATGCGCGCCGGATCGATGCGATAGCGGCGTACCGTGTTCTCCTCCGCCAGGAGCGCAAGCGGTGCGCGGCGGTTTACAACGCCTTGCTCGTTTCCCGATTGTGCCGCGGTGACGAAGACGATGCCGCGCGCATCGAGGATCGAAGACCAGCCGTCCGGCAACCGCGCATCATCCCAGGGCGGCACGAACACCAGCAGACCGTAACCGGCGGGTGGCGGCGGCGACGTGGGGACATAGACGGTGAAGCGCTCGTCCTTCAGATCGAGCGGCTGCGTCTGCAGCGATTTTCCCGAACGCGCCACCACCTTTTCCATTTGCGCGAAGGCGAGCGGCGTGAGCATGCGCCGCAATATCTCCCGGTTTTCGGACGGTGCTGCGTATTCGGAAAAGACAACATCGCGATGCAGGCCGGGCGCGGACGGCACATCCTGCGCCGCGACGCGGCCGGATGCGGCGATCAGCGCAGCCGCGCAAACGCACCTCTTCAGAATCAAGCCATTCGCGGACATGACGATTCAATGCCGACGTTTCCGCTGCGGTTATATCGCGGCGCTGTGGCGATCGTTTCGGCTGCTATCGAATTGTGGTCACAGTGTCGTGATGAGTCAGTTCTTCCGGCGCGAAATCGTCTACCGCGATCACTTTGGCAACGAGGTCGTCGACAGCGGCGAGTGCATCTGCCTCTTCTTGCGTGATAGCGCCTTTCGCGAGCGCGTCCTTGGCCGTGTGTGCGTGGCCGATCATCGCGCAGAAGGTTTCGACCGGCCCGTCGAGGAAGGCCTGCTCTTCGGCGGAAAGTTTGGCGGGCGCTTCGGCCAGAAGCTTTTGCCAGCGCGGATTGCCGGTGAAGAGATCGGCATCCCACCAGGTATCGCCCGCCTCGATGGCCTCGCGCTCGGTGTCCGACAGTGCGGGCAGCGCGGTTTGCGCCCAGGCGAAGATTGGCTTGGTCAGCAGTGAGGCGCGCAATCCCATGACATCCCTCCATCACGCCCCGGCTCATGTTTGCGTGGGGGAAAGCCTGCGCGCAAGTGCGCATACCGTTTCTTCTGGACTCGGCGGCGAGCCTCATGTTGCTATGCAAAAAACTCCATTTCGATGAGGGCTGCCATGACCGCCATCAATGCGGTGACTGATCTTTCCAAGGACGGCGATATCGCCGTCGTAACGCTCAACTCCCCGCCCGTGAACGCGCTGGGCGCGGATGTGCGCGACGGGTTGGCCAACGGCTTCAAGCAGGCGATCGACGATCCGAGCGTCAAAGCCATCGTGCTGATCTGCGAAGGCAAGACCTTCATCGCGGGCGCGGACATCTCCGAATTCGGCAAGCCGCCGAAGGGCGCGTCGCTCTTTGAAGTCGAGAACATCATCGAAGGCTCGCCCAAGCCGGTGGTCGCGGCGATCCACGGCACGGCGCTGGGCGGCGGCCTCGAAGTGGCGCTCTGCGCGCATTACCGCGTGGCGGTGCCGAGCGCGAAATGCGGATTGCCGGAAGTCGCGCTCGGCCTTCTTCCCGGCGCGGGCGGCACGCAGCGCCTGCCCCGTATCGTGGGCGTGGAAGCGGCACTCGATATGGTGACGAGCGGCAAGCATGTCGGCGCCAAGCAATGTCTTGAGAATGGTTTGGTTGACGAGCTGGCGCCGGAAGGCAAATTGAAAGAAGCGGCCGTCGCCTTCGCGAAGAAAGCGGTGGCGGAGAACAAGCCGCTCAAGAAGGTGCGCGACAACAACACGAAGCTGGAAGCGGCGCGCGGCAAGCCGGAGATCTTCGCCGATTTCCGCAAGGCCAATGCGCGCAAATTCCGCGGCTTCCTCGCGCCGGAATACAACATCCAATGCATCGAAGCGGCGGTGAATGCGCCGAGCTTCGAGGATGGCCTGAAAACCGAACGCAAGCTGTTCATGGAGCTTGTCACCGGCAACCAGTCGGCGGCGCAGCGTTATGTGTTCTTCGCCGAACGCCAGGTGTGGAAGATTCCGGGCATCGCCGACGACACCCCGACGATCCCCGTGAAGAAGGTTGGCGTCATCGGCGCAGGCACCATGGGCGGCGGCATCTCGATGAACTTCCTGAACGCGGGCATTCCCGTGACCATCGTGGAGATGAAGCAGGACGCGCTGGATCGCGGCATCGCCACCATCCGCAAGAATTACGAGAACACGGCCAAGAAAGGCCGCATGACGCAGGACGATGTGGAGAAGCGCATGGCGCTGCTCACGCCGACGCTCAAGCTCGAAGACCTCGCCGATGTGGACATGGTCATCGAAGCGGTGTTCGAGCGCATGGACATCAAGAAGGATGTTTTCGGCAAGCTCGACAAGATCGTGAAGAAAGGCGCGGTGCTGGCCTCCAACACCTCCTATCTCAACATCGACGAGATCGCCTCGGTCACCTCGCGGCCGCAGGACGTGATCGGCATGCATTTCTTCTCGCCCGCGAACGTGATGCGGCTCTTGGAGAATGTGCGTGGCGAAAAGACCAGTGATGCGGTCGTTGCCACGGCCACGCAGACGGCCAAGAAGATCGGCAAGATCGCGGCGTTGGCCGGTGTGTGCCCCGGCTTCATCGGCAACCGCATGCTCTCGCCCCGCCAGCGTGAGGCGCAGAAGCTCGTCATGGAAGGCGCGATGCCGTGGGATGTGGACCGCGCGCTCTACAATTTCGGCTTCCCGATGGGACCGTTCCAGATGAGCGATCTGGCTGGTTTGGATATCGGCTGGGTGAAAGAAAACTCGAAGGGCGAAACGATCCGCGATCGTCTGTGCGAACTGGACCGCCGCGGCCAGAAAACCGGCGCGGGCTATTACGACTACGACGCGAACCGCAAGAACTCGCCCTCGCCCATCACCGCCGGGATCATCGAGGAATTCCGCAAGAAGTCGGGCGTGAACAGCCGCACGATCTCGGATGAAGAGATCGTGGAGCGCTGCATCTATCCGATGATCAACGAAGGCGCGAAGATTCTGGAAGAAGGCAAAGCCATCCGTTCGTCCGACATCGATATTGTCTGGATCAACGGTTACGGCTGGCCGGTCTATCGCGGCGGCCCGATGTTCTATGGCGACACGGTGGGCCTGGA
>Ga0207705_10002870_pt1 | contig 13189 bp, 14 predicted proteins | sample KBSC13metaG_FD_184314 | JGI IMG/M metagenome (GOLD analysis project Ga0207705, IMG submission 184314) | Corn rhizosphere microbial communities from Kellogg Biological Station, Michigan, USA - KBS C1-3 metaG (SPAdes) (version 2) | ecosystem: Host-associated > Plants > Roots > Rhizosphere > Soil ...
AATCCATCGCGATGAAAGCGCCGCCGTAGGCCTTGCGGGTGATGACGGTGAGCCTCGGCACCCGGGCGCCGGCGTAGGCGTGCAGCAGCTTCGCGCCGCGGCGCAGCACGCCCTCGTCCTCCTGGCCGACGCCGGGCAGGTAGCCCGGGACGTCGACGACGAAGACGAGCGGCAGGCCCATCGTGTCGCACCAGGTCACGAACCGGCCGGTCTTGTCACCGGTGACGGCGTCGAGGCAGCCGGCCATGCGCTGCGGGTCGTTGGCGACGACGCCGACCGTGCGGCCGCCGAGACGGCCGATCATGGTGACGGCGCTGGTCGCCCAGTCGCGGTGCAGCTCGAAGTAGGAGCCGGGGTCGAGGATGGCCCGCAGCACCGGGCGGACGTCGTAGCTGTGCCGCGGATCGGACGGCACGAGGTCGCCCGGGTCGGTCAGCACCACGTCGTCGCACGTGCCGCGCTGCTTGCCGAGCAGGAGCGCGAGGCGACGGGCGCTGTAGAGCGCCTCGTCGTCCGTCGGGGACACGACGTGCGCGACACCGCTGATGGTCCCGTGCGTGTCCGGACCGCCGAGGCGCTCCATGCCCACGTCCTCACCGGTGACGCGCCGCACGACATCAGGACCGGTGACGAAGACCCGGCCCGAGGGGCCCATGATGACCACGTCGGTGAGGGCCGGGCCGTACGCCCCGCCGCCCGCAGCCGGGCCGAGGACGACCGAGATCTGCGGGATCCGGCCGGACGCGCGGGTCTGCGCGGCGAAGATGCGCCCGACCGCGTCGAGCGACGCGACGCCCTCGCGCAGCCGCGCCCCACCGGAGTGCCAGATGCCGATGCACGGCGACTGGCGCAGGTTGGCGATGTCCGTCGCGTCGGAGATGGCGCCGCAGCCCTCGATGCCGAGCGCGCCGCCCTGCTTCGTCGGGTCGGTCGCGAAGGCCACGCACTCGACGCCGGAGATGGCGCCCATGCCGACGGCCACACCGTCCACGGCGAGGAGCAGGTCCCAGTCGTCGAAGACCGTGTCGAGCCGCTGCCGGCAGATGTCGGAGAGGAGAGCCTTGTCGAGGACGACAGTAGGCTGCTGCTCGAGGGGCTCAGCAGTCACGCTCGACCTCCGGTCGGGATGTCATCGGACGAAGACGAGCGACACATCGTGACCCCCGAAGCCGAAGGACGTGGACAGAGCGGCGTCGTGGACGAGCTCGCGCGGGACGACGCGTACGGCGTCGACGTCGGCCTCGTCGTCCTGGTCGTCGAGGTTGCGCACGGGCGGCACGACCCCGTCGCGCAGCGCGACGATCGTGGCGACCGCTTCGACCGCGCCCGCGGCACCGAGCAGGTGACCGGTGCAGGACTTCGTCGCCGTGACCGCGGGACGGTGGTCGCCCAGGGCCAGCCCCAGGGCGCGCGCCTCGGCGACGTCGCCGAGGGGCGTCGAGGTGGCGTGGGCGTTGACGTGGCCGATGTCGGTCGCCGCCACCCCCGCGTCGCGAAGGGCTGCGACGACGGAGCGGGCGGCACCGTCACCGGACGGGTCCGGGGCGGTGACGTGGTGCGCGTCGGCGGCGAGGCCGGCGCCACCGAGCCACGCGTGGATCCGCGCGCCGCGGGCGACCGCGAAGTCCTCACGCTCGAGGACGAGGACGCCGGCGCCCTCACCGAGGACGAACCCGTCGCGGCCCTTGTCGTACGGGCGCGAGGCAGCCTCGGGCGCGTCGTGCCGGGTCGACAGCGCGCGCATCTGCGCGAAGCCGGCCATGGGCAGCGGGTGGACGCACGCCTCGGAGCCACCGGCGACGACGACGTCGACGTGACCGGCGCGAAGCAGCGTCAGGGCCTGCGCGATGGCCTCGGCGCCGGAGGCGCAGGCGGAGACCGGCGTGTGCACTCCGGCCCGGGCCTTGAGCTCCAGGCCCACCGTCGCGGCTGGGCCGTTGGGCATGAGCATCGGCACCAGGTGCGGCGACACGGCCCGCGGACCGCGAGCGTGCAGCACGTCGTACTGGCTGAGGATCGTCAGTGCCCCACCGATGCCCGATCCGATGACGACGGCAAGCCGTACCGGGTCGACGGAGGGGGCACCCGCGTCCTGCCACGCCTCGCGCGCGGCGATCAGCGCGAGCTGCTGGACACGGTCGAGAGTGCGGGCCTCGATGCGCTCGAGCCGACCCTCGGTGTCCACCGTCGCTGCCAACCGGGCCGGCAGCGCCTCCCACTGCTCGCCCTCGAGCAGCCGCACACCGGAACGCCCGGCGAGCAGGCCCTCCGTGAGGGCGGCAACATCAGGACCGAGCGGGGTGAGCGCCCCGAGCCCGGTGACAGCGACGCGGGTCATTACGCCGGCACTCCGGCCTGAGCGATGTAGTCGATCGCGTCGCCGACGGTCTTCAGCGTCTCGAGCGCCTCGTCCGGGATGCGGACGCCGAAGCGCTCCTCGCACGCGACGACGACCTCGACCATGGTGAGGCTGTCGACCTCGAGGTCGTTCTCGAACGTGGCCTCGCGGGTGACCTTGTCGGCGGGGACGCCGGACACCTCCTCGAGGACCTCGGCGAGGCCGGTCAGGACGTCGGTCTGGGTGAGTGACATGTGTTGCTCCTCAGGGGATCTGCGGGGGTTACGGAAGGACGATCACTTGCGCGGCTGCCGTGAGACCGGCGCCGAAACCGGCGAGCAGGACTGCGTCGCCGGACGAGACCTGGCCCAGCTCGAGGAGCCGGGCGAGTGCGAGCGGCACGGAGGCCGCAGAGGTGTTGCCGCTGTCGACGACGTCGCGGGCGAGGATGCAGTCCAGTCCGAGGTGCGCGACTACGGACTCGGTGATGCGCAGGTTCGCCTGGTGCGGCACGAAGGCCTTGAGGTCGGACAGCTCGAGCCCTGCCTCGGCCACCGCGCGGCGGCACAGGTCGGGCAGCTGCGTCGTGGCCCAGCGGTAGATGGCCCGGCCGTCCATCGCGAGCTTCAGGGGCGAGCCGTGGATCGTGAGCTTCTCGTGCTGGTCGCCGTCGTGCGCCCACACCACCGGCCCGATGGCCTCGACCTCGGAGCGCGACACGACGGCGGCACCCGCTCCGTCACCGAAGAGGAACGCGGTGGCGCGGTCGTCGGGGTCGACGAGGTCGAGCAGCCGCTCGGAGCCGATCACGAGGACGTGCTCGGCCGTGCCGGTGCGGACGGCGTCGGCCGCCAGGCCGAGGGCGTACGCGAAGCCGGCGCAGCCCGCCCCGATGTCCGTCGCCCCCGCAGCGGAAGCACCGAGGCGGGCGGCGATCTCGGGGGAACCGCCAGGCAGCGGTCCCGGCATGGAGCAGGTCGCGAGCATGACCAGCCCCAGCTGTGCGGCGTCGACGCCGGCGGCGGCCAGCGCCTTGCCGGCGGCCTGCACGCCCATCTCGACGACGGACTCGTCCGGGGCGGCGGCACCTCGGGTCACGATGCCCGAGCGCTCGCGGATCCACTCGTCGGAGGATCCCGTGCGGGCCGCGATCCCGACGTTGTCGATGCGCTCGGCAGGGCGGAACGCGCCGACGCCGCTGACGCGGGCGCCGGACAGGACGCGGGGCTTCACGCGGGCACCGGGGCGTCGCTCGGCGCCTTCAGGGCGGTGAGGGGTACGCCGGGCAGTGCCCGCTTCGCCAGCGCGGCGAGGGTGCCCCCGGGGGCGAGCTCGACGATCCCGGTGGGTGCGAGGCCCGCGATCGTGGCAAGGCAGAGGTCGAAGCGGACCGGCCCGGTCAGCTGACCGACGAGCCGGTCGAGCAGCTCGCGGCCGTCGGTGACGACCGCGCCGTCGGCGTTGGCGACGACCTGGCACTGGGGCTGGGCCGGGTCGATCCCGGCGACGAGCTCGGTCAACCGGGCGACCGCGGGCTGCATCGCACTGGTGTGGAACGCTCCGGCCGTCTCGAGCCTCCGGACGCGGGCACCGCCCGGCTGCTCCGCGGCGAAGGCCTCGAGCGCGTCGACCGGGCCGCCGTACACGGTCTGCCCGGCGACGTTGACGGTGGCGACCTCGAGCCCCAGGTCTGCGGCGGCGGAGGCGATCGCGGCCGCGTCCCCTCCGAGGGTCGCGACCATGCCGGTCGGCGCCAGCGCGGCCGCGGCGGCCATCGCGCGGCCCCGCTCGGCGGCCAGGACGACGGCCTGGCCGGGAGTGATGACGCCGGCGACGGCGAGGGCCGCGAGCTCGCCGACGCTGTGGCCGCAGACGACGTCCGGGGCCGTGCCGAGCGCCCGCCACGACAGCAGCGCGGCGGCCGTCAGGAGCGGCTGCGCGACCGCGGTGTCGCGGATCTCGTCGGCGTCGGCAGCGGTGCCGAGCGCGAGCAGGTCGAGTCCGGCTGCCTGCGACCAGGTCGTGAGGTCGGCGGCGACGCCAGGTACCTCCAGCCAGGGCACGAGCATGCCGGGGGACTGGGAGCCCTGACCGGGGGCGAGGACGACGAGCACCCGACCAGCGTGGTCCACGCGGGTCCCTGATTCCGCAGACGACAGGGACCGAAAGCCGACCGCGATTTTGTAGGAAACCTACAGTTCCTGTGTCCGCCCTATGACGAACGCAACACGAACGACCTGGGCGTCCCGCGGCGCAGTGAGATCCAAGCCACAAATGTCGGTGATCTTGCGGAGGCGGTAGCGGACGGTGTTCGTGTGGATGTAGAGCGTGCGCGCCGTCCCCTCGATGCTCCCGCCCGTCTCCAGGAACGCCGCCGCGGTGGCGAGCAGGTCGCCCCCGGACGAGGACAGCGTCCCGTACACCTCGTCCAGGAGACGACTGCGGGCCGACTCGTCACCGAGGACGGCTCGCTCGGCCAGCAGCGCGCCGGCCTGCACGGGCCGGGGGGCGGACGGCCAGGCGGGCACCGCCTCGAGCCCGGCGAGCGCCTCCCGCACCGACACGGCGGCTCCCGCGAGGTCGTCGACGACCGGACCCACGACCACCGGCCCCGGTGGCAGGGCGGCCGCGAGCTGCTTCACCGCCGTCTCGGGCTTGCCCTTGCCACCGACGACGGCGATGAGCGCGGCGCCGCTCTCCCCCGTCAGCACGAACAGCCCGCTGTGCCGGCCGTGGCCGCGCAGGTCCTCCAGCCGCGACTCCACGGGGCCGGCCGGCATGGCGGCGGCGAGGGCGGTCGCCCAGGCGGGACGGCCCCAGCCGAGCGAGCCGGCCCGCGACAGCGTGAGGTCGCCGACCTGCCCACGTACGAGTGCCTCCACGACGCCCGCCTCGAGCCGCGCGTCCCACGCCCCGCGCGCCTCGGCGGCCGCCGCGTAGACCTCGGCGGCCGCGAACGCGATCTCGCGGCTGTAGAGGAGCACCGCCTCGCGCAGCTCCTGCTCGTGCTGCTGCTCGGCGAGGTCGGGGACGTGCTCGTCGAGGACTGCGACGACGACGCGGATGAGCTGCACGGTCTGCTTGAGGTTGACCGCGCGGGTCAGCTCGCGGGGAGCGGCACCGAAGACGTCCGGCGCGGCGGCCGGGGCCTCGTCGCGGTCCTTCAGCCAGGCGGTGAAGGAGCTGATGCCGGCCTGTACGACGAGCCCGACGTCGGCGCGCTGGGCCGGGGCGAGCGCGGAGAACCAGGGCAGCGCGTCCATCCGCTGAACCGCCTCGGTCGCGAGCCGGGCCTGTGCCCGTCGTACTCGCTGCCAGGTGCTCGCCACGCGGGAAGGCTCGCACACGCGACAGGCCCCGGCGGGGAGCCGGGGCCTGTCCGCGAGAGGAGGTCTACTGCTTGATCGCGGAGACGTCGAACTCGAGGACGATCTTGTCGGAGACGAGGACGCCACCGGTCTCGAGGGCCGCGTTGTACTCGATGCCCCAGTCCTTGCGGTTGATGGTCGCCTTGCCCTCGAAGCCGACGCGGGTGTTGCCGAACGGGTCCTTCGCGGTGCCCGTGGACTCCCACGTGATCGTGACGGGCTTGGTGATGCCCTTCAGCGTCAGGTCGCCGTTGAGGACGAAGTCCTCGCCGTCCTTGGTGACGGACGTGGAGACGAAGTGGCCGGTCGGGAACTGCTCGGCGTCGAAGAAGTCGTTGGTGCGCAGGTGCTCGTCGCGCTGCTTCTGGCCGGTGCTGATGGAGGCGATCTGGAAGGTCACCTCGGCGGAGCTCTTCGTCGGGTCCGCGAAGTCGAGGTGGGCCTTGGCCTCGAACTCGTCGAACTGGCCGCGGACCTTGGTGACCATCGCGTGGCGCGCCACGAAGCCGAGGCGGGTGTGGGTCGGGTCGAGGACGTAGTCGCCGGAGAGCTCGGTGCTTGTCGGCGTGTTCGTCGGCGTGGTCGCGGTCATGGGGTGCTCCTTCGGGAGGGTGGTGGAACCTTGTTGCCTGTGCAACCAACCCTAGGCCAGATTTATTGCATGTTCAAGTGTTGAGCGCGCAATATCAGCCGCCGAGCACGGCCTGCGTCTGCGTGGTGCTGCTGACCAGCTTCCCGGCGCCGTCCCGGACCTCGGTGACGACGACGATCGTCGAGCGCCCGACGTGAAGGGGGTGGCTCACCGCTTCCACGTACCCCTCCCGCACCGCCCGAAGCAGGTTCGTGGCCGACGACAGGGTGGAGGTCCCAGCGCCCGGGGGGAGGTTGAGGAAGGCGCACACGGCGCCGACCGAGTCCGCCAGGGTCATGAGGGCTCCCCCGTGCATCGCGCCCCCGACCGTGACCCGGGCCGGGTCCCAGGCGAGGCGGCCGCGGCACTCGCCCTTGTCGGCGGCCGTGAGCTCCACACCGGCGTGCACGGCGAAGGGCATCGAGGCGAGCAGCTCGTCGAGCGTCATGCGAAGGCCTTCTCGAGCGCGGTCAGCGCCTCGTCGAGACCGACGAGCATCGACTGCAGGTGGGGAAGAGTGCGCCGGCACCCCGTCAGCCCGAACTGCAGCTGCGTGTCGTAGCTGGTGCACGTGATGTTGAGGGCCTGGCCGGCGGTGGGGATCGAGAGCGGGTACATCCCGTCGAGCTTGGCGCCGTTCCAGTAGAGGGGCTGCTTCGGTCCCGGCACGTTGCTGATGATGAGGTTGAACGGCGGCCGCACCCCGGGCAGCGAGCCGAGCGCCGTGTTGAGGACGAGCGGCGCCATGATGCCGGCGGACAGGGCCGTGATCTGCAGCTGCGAGAGGCCCTTGAGAGAGGCCTTGGCCCGCCGGCTCGAGTCGCGGATGTGGAGCAGCCGCTCCTCCGCGTCGGCGAGGTGCGTGCCGAGCGAGACGAGGATCGCGCCGACGGCGTTGCCCTCTGCGCTGTCGTCGGTGCTTGTCGATGTGCGCAGCGACACGGGCGTCATCGCGGTCAGGGACTCCTCCGGGAGGGCGTCGAGGCCGAGCAGGTAGTCGCGCAGCGCCCCCGCCGACATCGCGAGCACGATGTCGTTGATGGTGGCGTCCGCCTTCTTGGCCACCGCGCGGATCCGGTCGAGCTCCCACGCGTCACCTGCGAACCGCCGGCTCCCGGTGATGGGGACGTTGAGCATGCTGCGGGGAGCCTGGCCGGGCAGCACCGCGCTCCGGTGCCGGATCCCCTGCTCGACGAGCCTGGCCGTCTTCGGCGCGAGGGTGACGGCGTCGAGAGCGGCGTGCAGCCCGGCGCTCATCAGGCCCGCGACGTCGAGGCCCCCCGCCTTGCGGCCACTGCGCGGCCTGGCCGCGAACGGCATCGGCACGTCGCGCTCCGACGGGTCCTTGGACAGGCTGCGCTCCAGCAGCCGAAGGCCGGACACGCCGTCGAGCAGTGCATGGTGGATCTTCGTGTAGACGGCGAACCGGCCGTCCTCGAGGCCCTCGATCAGGTGCATCTCCCACAGCGGGCGCTGCCGGTCGAGCAGGGTCCCGTGCAGCCGGCTGCAGAGGGCCAGCAGCTCGCGCATCCGCCCGGGCCTGGGCAGCGAGGAGTGCCGCACGTGGTGCTCGAGGTCGATGCCGGCGTCCTCCTCCCAGGCCCACTGGCCGAGCGTTGTCACGCCGCGCGTCAGCCGCTTGCGGAACAGCGGGGCGATCTCGGCCGTCCCGAGTGCGGTCAGGTAGATCTCGGAGAGGTCGTGCACGTCGGAGTCCGGCGGCGGGAGGAACAGCTGCAGGCTGCCCACGTGCATCGGTTGGTCGCGCGTCTCCGGCAGCAGGAAGGCCCCGTCCACAGGAGAGACGAGGGACGGCAGCAACGACATCAGCGCTCCCGGATCATCTGCTCGGCCCGCTTCAGGTCGCGGTTCGGCATGATGCCGACGGCGGACGGGAGCCCTCCGCGCAGGAAGGGCAGGACGCGCAGCCAGGGTTGCGCGTACACGTGGGCCTTGCGGCCCTCGATCCCCACCACCAGCCGGTCGATCGCCGGCGGCACGGGGAAGGTGCTCCCGAACGGTGGCGGCAGGGTCGAGCGCAGCGAGGCCAGGGCAGGGTCGGCGTCCGCCTCGCGCACCATGTCGGTGTCGGTGAAGGCGAGGTACGCCACCCCGACCCGCACGCCGTGGTGGCGCAGCTCGCCGCGGAGCGAGTGCGCGAACGCCTCGACGCCGGACTTGCTCGCGCAGTAGGCGCTCATGAACGGCGCAGGCGTGATGGCTGCGAGCGACGCGATCTGCAGGAAGTAGCCCCTGCTCTCGACGAGGGCCGGGAGGAAGGCGAAGGCGGTGCGCGTGCTGCCCAGGAGGTTGACCTCGATGACGCGCTCGAACTCCGCCTGGTCCTGCAGCAGGAAGGGACCGCCCTTGCCGATGCCGGCGTTCGCGACGACCACGTCGACTCCTCCGAAGTGCTGCGTCACCTCGTCGGCGACGCGCTCGAGCGCGGCCGCATCGGTCACGTCGACCGCCCACGCGCGCGCGCTCGGCAGGTCGGCGGCCACCTTCTCGACGAGCTCGCGCTCTCGGTCGAGCAGCGCGACGCGCGCGCCCTTCGCCGCGAGCCGGCGGGCCATGCCCTCGCCGAGCCCTCGGCCCGCACCGGTGATGACGACGACCTGGTCTCTCATTGCTGCTCCTTGTCCACGAGGGCGGCGAACCCGGTCCAGAGGGCGTCCATGAGGAGGTTCGCCGCCTCCTCAGGTGTGTTCTGCATGCCGGTCACTCGCACCGTCGACAGCCGCTCCGCGGCGCCGCTGACGACGTGCGCGTAGACGGCTGCCCGGGCGGGGTCGGCCGTCGCGACGTGGCCGCTGATCAGCGCGGCGATGACGTCGACCTGCACCGCCCGGATGCGGTCGACGGCCTCGGCCGCGGGCGTGCCGGGCACGACCTCGCGCAGCAGCAGGGTCCACGCCCCGGCGTGCTCGTCGACGTAGCGGAAGAAGGCGGTGAGTCCCCGCCGCAGGGCCGGCTCGGGGTCGAGGTCCTGCACGGCGCCCGTGGTGGCGTCCAGCATCTGCTGGCCCGCCCGTTCGATCACGGCGGCGAGCATGCCGTCCTTGCTGCCGAAGTGGTCGTAGAGCACCGGCTTCGTGACGCCCGCGGCGTCGGCGACGTCGTCCATGGAGGCCGTCGCGTAGCCGCGCTGGGTGAACACCTGCTGCGCGGTGTCGAGCAGCTGGTCGCGCCGGTCGGCGCGCGTCATCCGCACTCTCACATCAGGGACTTTATACGAAGTAAGTTACTGCGCGTATAGTTAGGCCGGAGGTCACGGCGACCCGCGCGGTCACGGGCTCACCTTCTGAGCAGCCGCCGCCTGCGGGCCGGCGCGGGCACACCGACCAGGCTCGCAGCGAGGCCCTGGATCGCCTGGCGCGCAAGGGATTGCGGCGCCGCCTCGGCGAGCGTCTTGCCCGCGGCAAGGGCCGCGTCGAGCCCCTCGACGTCGTGCGGGACCACCGACAGGGCGTCGACTCCGGCGTAGCGCTGCAGCGCGGCCCGGACCTCCGCCTCGGCATCGCCGGGGACGGCCGTGGCGCGGAGCCGGTTCACGACGACCGTCGGGACGATGCCCGGCACCGCCTCGCGCAGGTCGGACAGGCCGCGCACGAGCCGCTGGAGACCGACCGGGTCGGCCGTCCCCACGGCGACGACGGTGTCCGCCTGCTCCAGCACGGAGAGGGTGGCGCCGTTGCGACGGGGCGCCATCGTGTCGTACGCGAGCTCCTCGTCCTGCTCGAGCGCGAAGCCGACGTCGACCACGGTGACGGCAGCGAGCGAGCGCGCCAGCGAGAGCACGACGTCCAGCGCCGACGGCCGCAGCTCCGGCCAGCGCTCCGCTCGCGCGATGCCCGTGAGCACCCGCAGCGCCGGGGCCACCTCGCGCGCGAGCCCCGCGAGCGCCGGCACGTCGAGCAGCCCGTTGTTCGCCTGCCGGCAGGCGGCCGCCAGGCCCGGGGACTCCTCCAGCAGCCCGAGCACCTGGGCGACGACCCCGCCGTAGACGTCCGCGTCCACCAGCAGGGCCGGCCACCCCAGTGCGGCGAGCTCGGAGGCGAGTCCCACAGCGAGCGTCGTGCGGCCGGGGGCGCCGGTCGGCCCCCACACCGCGACGAGCCGTCCGGCGCCCGGCAGCGCGTCCGGCTCGTCGACAGGCGCAGGAGCAGCAGGCAGCGCCGCGCGCGGGTCGGCCAGACCGGACAGGTCCGACGGCGTCGGGGTGAGCGCCACGACGGCCTCGACGACGGCCGTGCTGATGGACTCCGGCGGTGCGTCGGCCGGCAGCACAGCCGTCACCCCCAGCTGCCGCAGCCGACGCTCGGCGTCCTCGTCTCCCGGCGGCACGAGGCCGACGACAGCCACTCCGGTCACGGCGAGCCGGGTGAGCGCCTCGCGGTCGAGCCGGCGCAGGTCGGCCGACAGCAGCACGGCACGGGCCTGACCGGTCGCGGCCGTGGCGAGCAGGTCGGCCAGGTCGACGCACCTGCGCACGACAGCCACTCCGAGGTCGCCGCGCGAGAGCGAGGCGACGAGCCGCGCCTCCCAGTCGGAGTCGCTGACAGCCGTGAGGACGGGGACGAGCATCACGCCTCCGGAGACGGCGTCGCGAGGGGCGCCACGAGGGGCGCCACCTCGGTCACGGGCACCCGCACGAGGTCCACCGGACCGTCGGCCAGCGCCTGCACCAGGGTCAGGACGCGCGCCGGGTCGACGGTGAGCACGACGGGGACGGTCTGGCCGGAGGAGGTGAGGCCGCTGCTGCGTGTGACCCGGCTGACCACCACGGAGCTGAGGACCAACCGCGGCACCGTGAGGTCGGCACCGTCTGACCGGCCCTTCGTACCCAGCCGCACAGCCTTGTCGTCAGGGGTCACGTAGACGTCCACGACCTCCCCCGCCCGCAGGTCGGTCGGCAGGTGCCCGTAGGCCACGGGCACCGAGACCTCGCGTCGCAGCACCTGCTTGCCCGGAGCGATGAGGGAGTCGTGGGGCACGAGCTCGTGCGCACCGACGCTGCGCAGCACCACGTAGCCCACGGGCGCGCTGCCCGCGAGGTAGCGGTCGCTGCTGCCGAACAACCGCGCCTTCGTCAGCCGCACGTCGTCGGCCGTGAGGACCGTGCCGGGAGCCAGGTCGTGGGTCGCCGACCAGACCTCCTGCGTGCGGTCCGCGCCGGACAGCACCTTGGCCCCCACCAGGACACTCACGAGGACGAGCAGCACACCGAGGACGAGCCGCGCGTCCAGCCAGGTCGGCGCGCTGAGCCGGGACGCCGGGGGCGAGCCAGGGGCGTCGGTCACGTGCGCAGTCCTCCAAGGTCGGGTGAGCGCCTGCATGGTGGCGCATCGCCCGCGTCGTGCGCACCCACCCCTGTGGATCGTCACCCGAACGCAGGCAAACAGTGCCAGACTGAGCCAACCGCAGACCGTCTGAAGGAGATCGGATGCCCACGCCGCGCTTCCTGCAGCTCTCCGACGTGGCCGACGTCCTCAACATCTCGGCGTCGCAGACCTACGCCCTCGTGCGCAGCGGCGACCTGCCGGCCATCAAGATCGGCGGTCGCGGACAGTGGCGGGTCGAGGCGACCGCGCTGGAGGACTACATCCAGCGGATGTACGCGGAGACCAAGCAGTTCGTCGACGCCCACCCGCTCGGTGCCGGCGAGTCGGTGCCCGAGGACTAGCCGGAGCTGCGCACCGCGGCCACGGCCGAGAGCGGCACGAGCCGCACCTGACGCACCGCGCCCGCGCGTCGCGCCTCGCCTGGCGCGTGCTCCGCGAGGTCGACGTGGTCGGCCCCGACGCGGTCCAGGGTCCCTGTCAGGACACTGCCGTCCGCGAGGACGACCTGCACGCCAGATCGGTTGCGTACCAGGCCTTTCAGCACCCAGCGGAGGTCCAGCCGGCGAGCCACCTCTCCCTCTGAGCCCGGCACCTCCGAGGAGCCGCCGGCGCCGCTGAGGGACAGCACGGCGGCCATGGGCACCAGGAGCTCGCGCGCTCCCATCTCGTGCAGCAGCAGCCAGTCGGCGCCCACGTCGACCAGCGTGCCCCGGACGGCGCCGGCCCCGAGCACCTGCAGGGCGAGCAGGCCCGCCTGGGCGGGCCGGAGCCGGTCGACCAGGCGCAGCTGCCCGGCCTCGGCGCGGGTGCGGTCGGCGACCTCCGAGGCGAGCTCCGCCGCCTCGGCCGCGGACAGCTGCGCCGCGAGGTCGGAGAAGAGCTCTTCCCAGCGCATGACCCGCACCCTGCCGGATCGTCCACCACCTTGGCTAGTCCACTTGACCGATGTCGTCTGAACGTTTACAAAGGCAAACACAAGCAAACGCATGCTTTCGGAGGTAACGGGAGTGCTCACTCTGCAGGCACGGCTGGTCCTCCTCGCTGTCCCGGTGCTCGCCCTGCTGGCGCCCGACGGCTCGGGGCCCTACGCGCCCCTGCTGGCCGCCGTCGCGGACCTCGCGTGGCTCTGCACCGGCTGGCTCCTGCTCGTCGCGCTCCTCGAGAGCGGCCGCCGGCTGCCCGGCAGGCTCGGGCGTCTCGCCGGCGCAGTGGTGCGCCGGATCGCCCCCGCCTCCGTCCGTGGCCTCGTCCGGCTCGCCGTCGGCGCCTCGCTCGCCGCGACGGTGCTCAGCGGCCCGGCGGCACTCGCCGAGGACCGCACGCCGACCGTGGCCGGGTCCGCGACCGACTACCTCGACTGGCCCGGCCTCGCGCCCGTCGTCGCCGTGCCCACCCCGCCGACCAGCCCGCCGACCAGCCCGCCGACCAGCCCGCCGACCACCCCGGCCACCTCAGCCCAGCCTGCTCCCCGCACCCCCGACCCCATTCCGCCGCGCGCCGATCCGCG
>Ga0207705_10002873_pt1 | contig 13179 bp, 9 predicted proteins | sample KBSC13metaG_FD_184314 | JGI IMG/M metagenome (GOLD analysis project Ga0207705, IMG submission 184314) | Corn rhizosphere microbial communities from Kellogg Biological Station, Michigan, USA - KBS C1-3 metaG (SPAdes) (version 2) | ecosystem: Host-associated > Plants > Roots > Rhizosphere > Soil ...
GATTGATGAGCTCCGGGGGCAGCCTTCTTATTGACATGTTAAGGGTCTTATCCCAATCCGAAGGGGCTGGCGAAGCACTGATTTTTCACGGAAATTCAGATTGCATTCAATGGCCTGAGAACAATCAGTAATTAAGTGAGCGTGGGCCCGAAGCGGCGGGCAACAATCATCGAGAGGCGGGGGTCGAATGTTCTGGAATCGTTGGTTCAAGTGGATGTCGCACGACATGGCGATCGATCTCGGGACCGCCAACACGCTCGTGTACGTCCGCGGGCGCGGGATCGTGCTCAATGAGCCGTCGGTCGTCGCCATCGAGACCATCAACGGCGTGAAGAAGGTCAAGGCGGTCGGCGACGACGCCAAGCTGATGATGGGCAAGACCCCCGACCAGATCGAAGCGATCCGCCCCTTACGCGACGGAGTCATCGCCGACATCGATGTCGCCGAGCAGATGATCAAACACTTCATCCACAAGGTGCACGGCGGCAAGATGCGCGCCTGGCGCTTCCCCGAGATCGTGATTTGCGTGCCGTCAGGCTCGACCTCGGTCGAGCGCCGCGCGATCCGCGACGCTGCGTCGAACGCCGGCGCCAGCGCGGTCTATCTGATCGAGGAGCCGATGGCCGCGGCGATCGGCGCCGACATGCCGGTCACCCAGCCGATCGGGTCGATGGTCGTCGACATCGGCGGCGGCACGACCGAGGTCGCAGTGCTCTCGCTTCGCGGGCTCGCCTACACCACATCCGTCCGGGTCGGCGGCGACAAGATGGATGAAGCGATCAGCTCCTACGTACGGCGCAACCACAACCTTCTGATCGGCGAAGCCACGGCCGAGCGGATCAAGAAGGAAGTCGGGATCGCCAAGCCGCCGGTCGACGGCATCGGCAAGACGGTCCACATCAAGGGCCGCGACCTTGTCAACGGCGTGCCCAAGGAGATTTCGATCAACCAGGGCCAGATCGCCGAGGCACTGTCGGAACCGGTCGGAACGATCGTCGAAGGCGTCCGCATCGCGCTCGAGAATACAGCGCCGGAGCTGGCCGCGGACATTTGCGACCAGGGCATCGTGCTCACCGGCGGCGGCGCGCTGCTCCAGGGCCTCGACGAGGTGCTTCGCGACGAGACCGGCCTTCCTGTCACCGTCGCCGACGATCCGCTCACCTGCGTCGCGCTCGGCACCGGCCGCGCGCTCGAGGAAGAGCAGTTCCGCGGCGTCCTCCAGACCGCCTAGGGAATAGCTGAGCGGTGGCGACCGCGCGTCCCGGCTGGTCGCGTCGGGCCCAATACGGGCTGTTCTTCAGCTTCCTGGCGGTGATCGCGGGGATCATCGTCGGATTGATCCTCCTCACCCTGTCGCTGGTAGCCCCGCAGACATTCGGCCGAGTTCGCGGCGCGGCGCTCGACGTCACGGCGCCGGTGACCGGCAGCTTGCGTGCGGTCACGGCGACGATCGAGGGCGTGTTTACCGGCGCCGGCAATTATTGGGACGCCGCCAGCCAAAACGCCGAGCTCAAGCGCGAGCGCAAGGCGATGCTCCAGCGGATGGTCGAAGCAAAAGCGATCTATCAGGAGAATTTGCAGCTCAAGGCGACGCTGGAGCTACGCCAGCACGAGCGCACCACGATTACTACCGGCCGGATCGTTGGATCCTCGTTCAACAGCCCGCGCCGGTTCGCCATTCTTTCGGCCGGGACCAGCGATGGCGTCCAGGTCGGCATGCCGGTGCGCTCGCCGAGCGGGCTGGTCGGGCGGATCATCGATGCCGGCGCGATCGCCTCGCGGGTCCTGCTCGTGTCCGACCGCGCGAACATCGTTCCTGCCCGGCTGCTCCGCAACGGCATCCCGGTGATTGCGCAGGGGCGCGGTGACGGCACGATCGACGTCCGGCCGCTGGAAGTCGGCCGCAACCCGTTCAAGCGCGGCGACATCATCATCACGTCGGGCACCGGCGGGCTTTACCCGCCGTCGGTGCCGATCGGCCGGGTCGTGAAGCTCGACAACGACGACGCCATCGTGGTTCCGCTCGCTGACCCATCGACGGTCAGTTTCGCGATCGTCGAACCCGCGTTCGAGCCGGCCGCCGTCGCTGCCGAGAACGCGCCCCAAGCCGCGGACGCGCCCTGATGGTCCGCACTGCCCTCACTTCGCCGCGAAGGATCGGCCAGGGGCCCTCCCGATTTGCCGGTTATCTTCCCGCGCTAACGGTCGTCATCGCGACGCTTCTGTCGGCTTTGCCGATCGTCACGACCAGCGGCTGGTATCCCGATTTCGGCTATCTGGTCTTCATCAGTTGGCGGCTGCTTCGCGCCGATCCGTGGCCGGCGTGGTGGGCAGCGCCGCTCGGCTTCGTCAACGACCTGTTCACCGGTTATCCCATAGGATTCTCAGTCGCTTTGTGGAGCGCGACGATGCTCGCGCTCGACCTGATCGACCGCCGCACGATGTGGCGCGACTATTGGATCGAATGGGTGTTGGCGGCTGTGCTGATCGCGATCGACGAATGGCTGCAATGGCGGGTCGCGAAAGTGGCCGACGCCGCGCCGTCGTTCACCCGCGTGGTTCCCGCGCTGGTCATTTCCATCTGTGTCTTCCCGGCCTTCGCCTGGCTGGTCTCGCGCGTCGATGCGTGGAGGCTCGGGCGATGAAGCACATGCGCATCACGGTCGCGCATCAGTCGATCACCTTTTCGCGGCGGATGATGCTGCTCGGCGGGGCGCAGGCAGCGGTCGGTGGGCTGCTGGTCGGCCGGATGGGCTGGCTGGCGATCGCCCAGAATGAGAAATACCAGTTGCTGAGCGAGAGCAACCGGGTGCAACTGATCCCGGTCCCGCCGCGGCGCGGCTGGTTGATCGACCGCAATGGCAAGCCGATCGCAATCAACCGGGCGAGCTTTCGGGTCGACCTGATCCCCCAGCAGATCGTCAACCGCGCGCAGGTGATTGCCGAGCTGACCAAGCTAATGAGCCTTCCCGCCGACGAGGTCGAGAGGATCACGCGCGAGCTTGCCGCCTCGCGCGGCTTCCAGCCGGTGTCGGTCGCCGACAATGTCCCCTACGAGCAATATGCCGCGATCACCGTGCGCTTGCCCGACCTGCCGGGCGTTTCGGCCTCGCAAGGTTTCACGCGCTATTACCCGGGCGGCTCCACGGTCGGCCAATTGGTCGGCTATGTCGGCGCCGCCTCCGCAGCCGAATATGAAAAGGAAAACAAGAACCCGCTGCTGCTGATCCCGGGCGTGAAGATCGGCAAGGAAGGGCTCGAGCAAACGCTGGAGCAGACGCTGCGCGGCGAGCCCGGTGGGCAGCGCGTCGAAGTCACCGCGCGCGGCAAGCTGGTCAAGGAGCTCGAGCCCAAGCCCGACCGCAGCGGCAACACGGTGCAGCTGACGATCGATTCCGACCTGCACCAATATGCGGCACGGCGGATCGGCGATCAGTCCGCATCCGTTGTGGTGATCGACGTGATCAACGGCGACATCCTGGCGATGCCGTCGATGCCTTCCTTCGACCCGAACAACTTCTCGGACGGCATTAGCCAGAACGAATGGAAGATGCTGAGCCAGGACGATCACCTGCCGCTCGTCGACAAAACATTGGAGAGCCTCTACCCGTCCGGATCGACGATCAAGCCATCAATGGCGATGGCGCTGCTCAACGCCGGGGTCGACCGCACCCAGAAGGTCAATTGCACCGGCGCCTTTCAACTCGGCAATCACACTTTCCACTGCGACAGGCGGCACGGCCCGGTCGATATGGACGCGGCCGTGGTCCATAGCTGCGACGTCTATTTCTACAGCATGTGCCTTCGGGTCGGAGCGGAGAAGCTGTCGCCGATGGTCCGTTCGATGGGCTTTGGCGAGAAGTTCGATCTCCCGTTCGATAACCAGCGCTACGGGACCATTCCCGATCCAGAGTGGATGATGCGCAAATATCACCGCAAATGGCAGGGATACGACACGGTCAACATGTCGATCGGTCAGGGGATGGTGCTCATCAACCCGCTCCAACTGGCGGTGATGGCCAGCCGCCTCGCGACCGGCAAACGGGTGATGCCGCGGCTGTTCAAGAACAAGCCGGTCGCCCCGCAGCAGCATCTGGAGGTCGACCAGGACCATCTCGATTTCATCCGCAAGGCGATGTGGGGCGTAGTCGATCACGGAACCGCGGCTGCGGCGAAGCTGCCTCTCAATGGCATCCAGATGGCTGGAAAGACCGGCACCGCGCAGACTCATAATCTCGCGGCTCACGAGCGTGGCAATTATACGAGCGCGACCTGGAGCCTGCGCGACCACTCGCTGTTCATGGCCTTCGTTCCGTTCGATGACCCACGCTACGCGGTTGCGACGATTGTCGAGCATGGCGGATTTGGCGCGGCGGTCGCAGCGCCCTTGGTCCGCGACACGATTACCTTCCTTTACGACAGGCAAAAGGCGCTCGCAGCGCTCAACGTCTTTGAACAGAGCATCGGCGGGCCGCTCGAGCAACGGCTCGCGCGCAAGACCGCCGCCTGGCGCTCGGCCAACGGCTTGCCCCCGCTGGACCCGGCCAAGGCATGATTACTTCGGCGATCATCCCGCGGCCGCTGGCGCGGCTGCCATGGCGGCTGATCTTCCTGGTCACCGGCATCGCGAGCTTCGGCCTGATCGTGCTTTACTCGGCCGCTGGCGGATCGATCCGGCCGTGGGCGATGAAGCAAGCGATCGTGTTCTTCGGTTTCTTGAGCATCGCCGTCGTCATGTCGTGGATGAAGGAATCGACGATCAAGGCGATCGCCTTCCCGCTCTACGGCGCCACGCTGGTCATGCTGGTCGGCGTCGAGGCGCTGGGTTTCGTCAGCAAGGGCGCGCAGCGCTGGCTCGACCTTGGACCGATCCGGCTGCAGCCTTCAGAATTCATGAAGCCGGCGATCGTTCTCACTCTTGCCCGCTTCTACGAGCTCGTCCCGGCCTCCGAGATTCGCAAATGGCGGGCGATCTGGCCGGCAATGGCGCTGCTCGGCGTGCCGGCGTTCCTGATCCTGGTCCAGCCCGACCTCGGCACGTGCATCATGGTCGTGCTGTGCGGGGTCACCGTGATGTTCCTGGCGGGGCTGCCGTGGTGGCTGTTCGCCGGGCCGGCGGCGGCAGTCGCCGTTGCCGCGCCGGTCGTTTACGGGATGATGCACGGCTATCAGAGGAAGCGGATCGACGTCTTCCTCGATCCCGAAAGCGATCCGCTCGGCGCCGGCTATCACATCGCCCAGTCGAAGATCGCGATCGGCTCGGGCGGCGTCTGGGGCAAGGGGTTCCTCCACGGCAGCCAGAGCCACCTCGATTATCTGCCCGAAGGCCATACCGACTTCGTGTTCGCGACCATGGCCGAGGAATGGGGCCTGGTCGGCGGCGTGCTCCTGATCCTCGCCTTTGCGGCGGTAATACGCTGGGGCATGCGGGTCAGTGCAAACGGCCGCACCCGCTTCGCCCAGCTCGCCGCCGCAGGGCTGTCGGCGACGATTTTCTTCTACGTCGCGATCAATTTGATGATGGTCATGGGCCTCGCCCCGGTCGTCGGCGTGCCGCTGCCGCTGGTGAGCTTCGGCGGCTCGGCAGTGATGACCGTCATGCTGTGCCTCGGGCTGCTGATGGCGCTCGAACGCCAGCAGCGCACCGTTTCTCGCCTCATCTAGGCATCAGGCAGGCGGCAGCTGCGCTCGAGCGGCGCTGTCTAATGCCCTGAACCGCGGCTCGAGCGCATTCAGCGCGCCATAAACAGCGGCGAAACCGCGCAGGTTATCGGGCGTCGGCGCGGCATCGGCGCCGTCCACCGCCTGTGACAATTTGTCGAGCCACTCCGAAACGGCGGTAAGCGTCATCGGTGCATTGGCCCCGCCGATGGGAGCATCTTCGCCGACCAGCGCCGCCAATTGCAGCGAGAGTGCTGCATTGCCGGGCGATTTGCTCAAGACGCTTTTGAGGTCGGCCGCACGCTCGAGCATCGACCGGGCGCGTACGCGAGCGCCCTCGATCTGCTTGGCGAGGCGGAATTCGGCGTCGAAGTCGGCTTGGCTGACCTTGACCCGCGGATCGGCGGCGATCGTCAACGGCTGCCGCAACTTGCGGCCGCCGGCAGTAAGCTCGACCGAATAGTGTCCTGGCGGCGCCCATACGCCGGCCGGCGTATCCGAATCCTTGAGCCCACCGGCCTTGGCGTAATGCAGGTCCCAGACGAAGCGGTGGTGCCCGGGCGTGCCGAGCGGCGGCTTCGCAGCGACAATCCACTCAGGCGCGACCGGGAGTGTTGCGAGGTCGATGGGCTTGACGGGGTCGCTACTGGTGAAGCGGTTCACCGCCGCTCCCGACTGGTCGTAGATCGCGATCTCGACGGGCTGCGGCGCGGTTCCGCCAATGCTGTAGTCAATCATCGCGCCAAGCGGCGGGTTCGGGGCGAGCGGCTCGTCCTTCGGCATCGGCGTACCGGTGAACCCGGGTTCGTTGAGACGAACGGCCGTGGCGAGCGGAAACAGCCGCAAGCCGGGCGCCGCGTTGGCCGCAAGCGCGCGCAGCGGCACGATGTCGTCGAGCACGTAGAAGCCCCGGCCGTGAGTGGCGATCACCACATCGTTGCCGTGAATCGTAATGTCGCGGACCGAGGTCGTCGGCAGGCCGTTGGCGAGCGGCTGCCAGTGGTCGCCGTCGTCGAACGAGACATAGGCGCCGCGTTCGGTCCCGGCGAACAGCAGGCCGCGCTGGACCGGATCTTCGCGGACGACGTTCACCGAGTTCGGGCCGCCCTGGTTCGGTAGGCCCTCGACGATCGGCTGCCAGTTCCGCCCAGCGTCGCGCGTGCGCAGGATGTACGGTTTCTGGTCATCGACGCGGTGTCGGTCGATCGCCGCATAAGCCGTGTTCGGGTCGAAGTGCGAAGCTTCGATGATACCGACCTTGGACCAGGGCTGAAGCGCGGGCGGCGTCACGTTCTGCCAGTGCGCGCCGTCGTCCGTCGTCCGCCAGATCAGGCCGTCGTCCGTCCCCGCCCAGATCAACCCGTCGGTCAGCGGAGAGGTCGCGATATCGTAAACCACGCCGCGCCGCGGTCCTTTGGTTGCCGTATCCGCAGCAGTCGGCACATCCAACGTGGCAGGAACTGTCATCTCTGTCCGCGTCAGGTCGGGGCTGATCGGCGTCCAGGTTCGGCCGCCGTCGCGCGTGCGGAAGATGCGCTGGTTGCCGAAATAGAGCGCATGGTCGCGCTTCCCGAACGTCAGCGGCAGCGTCCATTCGCCGCGATAGTCGCCGGGGAAGGCCAGCGTCGGGTCGACGCTCTTCGTCTGTCCGGACTTGAGGTCGAGCCGTTCGACCGTGCCGCCATAGACGATGTCCGGATCGTTCGGATCGGGCGCGATCTCGCCGCTTTCGCCGCCGGCGGTGACCTCGTGGAACTGCGCCATGGTGATCCCGTCAACGACACTGTCGCTGCGCACCGGCACCGCCGCCGCGCCCGAATCCTGCTGCGCGCCGTAGATGCGGTAGGGGAAGCGGTTGTCGGTCGAGACATGGTAGAATTGGCCGGTCGGCTGGTTGTACCAGCTGCTCCACGTCTTGCCGCCGTTGAGCGTGATCAGAGTTCCCTGGTCGACACCGAGGATGCGGCGGTCGGGGTTCCTGGGGTCGATCCACAAGCTGTGGAAGTCGTCGCCGGTCGGATCGCCCTTGGTCGGGATGAAATGGGCGCCGCTTTCATCCGAACGGAGCATGATCGTGTTCGCGACCCAGACCTGATCCGCGTTTTTCGGGTTCGCCGTGATCCCGCCGAAATACCAGCCGCGGTTGAAGATGCGCTTGTCGCCGGTGACCTTGGTCCAGGTGACGCCGCGATTGTCGGAACGGTAGAGGCCTCCCTGCCCCTCGGTCGCGCTGTCGACCAGCGCGTAGACGCGCGCCGGTTTCGACGCGCTGGTCGCGAGGCCAATGCGGCCCGGCGCGCTCGGCAGGCCGTGGCCGGCGAGTTGGTGCCAGCTCTTGCCGCCATCGGTCGACTTATAAAGGCCGCTGCCCGGCCCGCTCGACGGCGGATAAGTGTTCCACGGCGGCCGCCGGGTCTGCCACAGCGCGGCATAGACGACGTTCGGGTTGGCCGGGTCGAACGCCATGTCGATGGCGCCGGTGTCCGCATCTTTGAACAGGGTTTTGCTCCAGTGGCGCCCGCCGTCCTCGGACCGGAACACGCCGCGCTCGGCGTTCGGGCCGTAAGGATGGCCGAGCGCCGCCACGAGCAGAACCTTCGGATTGCGCGGATGGACCAGGATTTTGCCGATCTGCTGCGTGTCACTGAGCCCGATGGCAGTCCAGGTCGCACCGCCATCGTCGGAGCGGAACATGCCGATGCCCTGCGCGATGTCCGAGCGCATGTCGGCCTCGCCGGTGCCGACGTAGAGCGTCTTCGGCGACGACGGCGCCACAGCGATCGCGCCGATCGACCCGACATTGACCGAATCGAAAATCGGCGCCCAGGTCCGGCCCGCATCGTCGGTCCGCCACACGCCGCCGTTGACCGCGCCAAAGTAGAAGCGCTTCGGATCGTTGAGCGCGCCTTCGACCGCAAGCACCCGGCCGCCGCGGAACGGCCCGACCGACCGCCACTTGAGCTCCTGGAACAGCAAAGGATTGACGCTCGCGGCCTGCACGGCGGCCGCGATGGAAATCATGGCTACGCCCACGAAGGCTAGGGCGGACTTGCGGAGCGGCATGCTGCGTCCTTGGATTGAGCCGATCGCGAGAGCGGCCGGAGGGGCGGATTGTCGCGCCAGCCTAGAGCAGGCTGCGGCCGCGGAACAAGCCTTGAAGCTGCCCGGTTGCGCCCCGGATAGTCCCATGCTACCGGCCCGCCGCTCAAGCGCGGCAGCCAGGCCGGCGCATCGCCTCACGGCAGTGGACGCATAGCTCAGTTGGTAGAGCAGCTGACTCTTAATCAGCGGGTCCTAGGTTCGAGCCCTAGTGCGTCCACCACTTTCTTCTCAATGACTTAACTCAGTTGCTTACAACCAGCTGGAGCCTTGGACGGCCGCTGCTGTGTCCACTTTTGTGCCCGGGCTTTTCGGTGCCTTCCAATGACTTAGCCGGATTCGACGCTGTGTCCGGCAGAATCAGCTGGTCGGCATAGGGTGCAAGGTGCTTGACGCTCAAATGCGCGTACCTGCGCACCATCGTCTCGCTCTTCCACCCCCCAAGCTCCTGAAGCACCCAGGTCGGAACGTCCGCCTGCCTCAGCCACGTGGCCCACGTGTGCCTCAGGTCATGCCATCGGAAGTCCTTGATCCCGCTCGCCTTCAGGGCCTTGCGCCAGGTCCTCGTGTTCGCGCTGTTCAAGGGCTTGCCCCTGTACGTGAACACCCGTTCCTTGTGCTTGCCCTTCTGGCGCTCGAGCACCGCGACCGCCGCTTCGTTCAGAGGAACGCCAAGAGCATTGCCATTCTTGGTGTCCTCCGCCTCGATCGTCGCGATTCGGCGATAAAGGTCGACCCGGTCCCAGGTGAGGTGCAGGACGTTCTTCTGCCTGAGGCCCGTCGAGAGCGCGAACAGGACAACCTCCCGCTGGTGCTCCGGCAGGTTCGCAAGCAAAGTCTCGGCCTGCTCCTGGGTCAGGTATCTGACCCTCACCTGCCCCGCCTTCGCGTATGACTTGAAGGCAGGCATGGTCTCGATCCACTCCCACTCGCGCATCGCCTTTCGGAAGATGGCGCGGATGAGGGCGACATAGAGATCCCTGGTGCGATCCGAACGGCGGCAGAGCCTTCGTTCGATCAGCTGGTCGATACTGTCCCTGCTGATCTGGTCGAGGGTCCTGCCCCTGAGATGCTGGGTGAACCAGCGGATCCGGCTCACATCGTCGCGGTACGACTTTTTGTGGGCCTTCTCCTTAAGCCACCGAAGCGCTGCTTCGTCCCAGGTCCGCCTTGGCTTCTTCTTGAGGTACGCAAGATCCCACAGCTGGGCCTTCAGCCGGTCGTGGTACTCCTGCGCCTTGCGGCGGTCCTGGGTTCGAGCAGAGCGTCTAATGAGGCTTCCGTCCGGGCTTGAGAGTTTGACGTAATAGATGCCTGCACGTCGGTAGAGTGCCATATTGCCTCTCTTTCCAAGGCACTCAGCTGCACCCGTGCGGCCTCAGGATACCGGGCCCGAATCCAGGCAACAAGGTCAGTTTCCAGGAAGCGCCAGCTGCGGCCGATCTTCGTCCCCGGAATGATCCCCCGGCGGACCTGAGAGCGGACGGTATTGGGATGAAGCCCGAGGAGGATCGCGGCGCCGCGGAGAGTCAGAAGCGCGGGACGGTCGTCGGCTTGCGGGATGATCGGCATGATCAAACCGGCACTCTCGGCTCGAGTTCGAGCTAGGGAAATCGCCTTTCCAGCGCACGATCACGCATTTCCGCGCCGAAATAGCCGCCTTTCCTCACGGATCGGCGCATGTCCTTCACGGACGAATGCGAATGATCGGCTTCCCCGGACGCCGCTCCTTCGAGTTGAGGCTGGCGACCGCCTCGTCCAGCGCCGAGACGCGACCGATGTTCGTCCGCAGCCTTCCGTCCCGCACGCGCTGCACGATCTCACCAAGCTGAGCGCGATCGGCTTCGACGACGAAGTCGATCGCCAGGCCGTCGGCGGGACGCTCTTCGACGGGTCCGACGACGGACACCAGGATCCCGCCCGATCGGACCAGGCGCGCGGACCGCTTGCCGATCTCGCCGCCGATGAGATCGAACACCAAATCGACTTCGCCGACGTCTTCCAGGGCCACGTTGGCGAGGTCGACGAATTCGTTCGCGCCGAAGTCGAGCGCCGACTGGCGGTCGGCGGCGCGTCCGGTGCCGATCACATAAGCACCGAACTCGCGCGCTAGCTGGGTCACCATCGACCCGACCGCGCCGGCAGCGCCATGCGCGATCACGCGCTGTCCCCCCTGGAGGCGGCCGTGGACGAACAGGCCCTGCCATGCGGTGAGGCCCGAGATCGGAAGGCTCGCGCCGACGGTCATGTCGACGTCGTCCGGCAGCGGCGCGAGGTTGCGCGCCTCGACGGCCGTATATTCCGCGAGCGTGCCGTCGCGATACCAGTCGGTAAGGCCGAACACCCGCTCGCCGACCGACAGCCCCGTCGTGCCGTAGCCGAGGGCGGTAACGATTCCGGCCAGCTCGTGGCCGGGGATCGTGGGGGTGCGGTCACGGTCGAGGCGATCGGTCCAGGTCGAAGGCCAGGTGAGTTCGGTGTTGACGAACCCCGACGCATGAACCGCCACGACGACGTCGTTGATCGCCGCCTTTGGCTCGGATCGCTCCACCAGCTTCATCCCGGCCGTTCCCGCAGCCTGGTCCGTTACGACAATGGCCTTCATCGGGCAGCTCCCTGTTTCGCTTCGCTCATCGTCCCGGTCCAATGTGAGGATGGCGGTTGCGGCGACGCTCGCGCCTGCTCTCGGCACCTTTCGGTTGTCAAATGACTTCCGGCGCAGCGCTTACGTTGAGCGGCGGCTGACCGGAGGATCAAACACCGCGGTAGACCGGAGCGGTGAACAGGACCCGTTGATGATCGACCTCCAGACCTTCGGTCGGCTGTGAAAGGTGCGCTAGACCAGCGCCAGGGCAGCCCTGCGCTCGAGCAGGCCTTTCGAGACCGATTCATGGATCTCCAGCGGAAATCCTGCCGGCAGTGACTGCTCCACGCATGCGATCGCCTTCTCCGCGCGATCGGCGATGAAGGTCATGCTTTCCAGCACTGCCTTCTTGCTGAGTCCGGCAGCTTCGCCGGTCTGCACAAAATGCCTGCCGACAATCTCATGCACAAGATAGTGCCGGTTTTTGCCAACCGACATCGCCAACCGGAACTGGCGGCGTTCGATCTGCTTGGCATCGAGGCTCGGTTGCGCCGTCAGGATGTCGTAAAGCGGAGTGAGCCAGTATCGGCCGCCAGGACCCAGGAACAGGCTGAAATTCTTGGCATGGCCGTCGGTCGCGCCGATGAGCCAGAACAGGATTTGTGCCTGGAGGACGACTGCCTGATCGTCGGCGGGGTTGTCGCTGCCGTCGAGCAGCCGAAGGGCGTCGACGAGGGTCGGCCCGCCGTCGCTTTGATATTTGCGGGTCGGCGGAACCGACAGCGACTGGCAGAAATCCTCCTGCGGCAGACGAAGCAGCCGTCCGTTGGTCCAGCGCCGGTCGAATCGTTCCACGACCAGCGCCTTGGTCTCGCCGAAAGTCAGCATTTGGGTCTGGTTCACGGGCAGGCCGAAGGCCTCCACGAGACGCAGGCAATAATGCTCGTTTTCGACGCTGTGCGTCAGGTCGATCCCGTTCGGGAGCTTTCCGATCGGCGGCTTGAAGATATGGGTCGTCGGCGTTGCTCCATGGGGCTTGAACCACGCGCCCTCCTTGAACAGCAGCGCGGTCTTCTCCTGGGCGCCGGCGACGGAAATCCGGAAATCATCCTCTCGGGTGAGGCCAAGCGGGGCCTGCCCCAGGCCTTTCAGCATCTTCTCGATGTCGGCGTCGGTGAGCGGCTCTGCGTCCTGTTGGGCAGAATCGCTTTCCCCTGCATCGGTGACGAATTGCAGTGCGCCGACGCAATCGCGCCCGATCGCCGCCAACAGGCTGTAGGCATCGGTGCCGGCGGCGCCGACGCGCTCCGCCACCCGGCGGCGGATCGGCTCGGCGTCCGGGAGCAAATTCTCGAAGACGTTGGTGACTTCGGCGCCCCGGTACGGGTCTTCACGAAGCGGAAGCGAGAGCGAGACCGGAAAGGTGTTCGGCCAGTCGAGCCACGAGCGCTCATATTGAAATTCCGTCGCGCCGCTCGCGGCCTTCCTGAGATAGCCGACGTGCCGCGAATTGAGCATCACCCGAAGCGGCGGGTGGCGAGCCTTGCGCGCCATCAGAAGATATCTTCGATGCGCGTCCCGCTCGACAAGGAGCGAGGATCGATGCGCAGCTCGAGCCCAAGCACCGCGAGGACCTTGAGGATGTTCTCGAGCTTCGCACCGCCACGGCCTGCCTCGATCTGCGAGATCGTGGCTTGCCTGAGGCCCGAGCGCTCGCCGAGCTCGGTTTGACTAAGGCCGCGGCCTTTGCGCGCGTTGCGGATCGCGTTGCCGAGCTGCTTGGGAGTACGGGCGAGGTCAGCCATGCCCACGCTATACGGTTTAGCGAATAAACT
>Ga0207705_10002874_pt1 | contig 13173 bp, 11 predicted proteins | sample KBSC13metaG_FD_184314 | JGI IMG/M metagenome (GOLD analysis project Ga0207705, IMG submission 184314) | Corn rhizosphere microbial communities from Kellogg Biological Station, Michigan, USA - KBS C1-3 metaG (SPAdes) (version 2) | ecosystem: Host-associated > Plants > Roots > Rhizosphere > Soil ...
GCTGTCATCTGCGGGCTGACATTCGCCATCCAGCTGATCGGGGCGCTGGCCTACTCAGCCCGCATCGCCGGCGTGCGCACCGGGCGCATCGCGATGTCGTTCGCGCTGTTCAATGTGCTGGTCCTGCTGTCACGCCTGTCGAACGGCTTCCTCGGTCCGTTCCTCGCCAGCCGGATCGAAGCGGCGCTCGCCACAGGAACCGGCAGCCATCTCTTGCACGACTTTCGCCTGGTGTTGTTCTCGGCGACAGCGGCAACCCTGGTGGGAACGATCATGGTGCCGACCGTCCAGCGGTGGTTCTCGACCGCGATCGGCGAGTTCCAGGAGCACCGGTCGCTCGTGCGTCTCCTGATGCACGCCTTCGCTCGCGGTGGGGTCCGCTACCTGAAGCAGACGACTACGCCGCCAAAACTGGGCCACCTGAAGGACTTGTCGAAACCACGCGGCGTTTCACTGACGGTCATCTTCCTCAACATCGTCGCTCAGGCGCTGCTTACCGTGGGGGTTATCGCCTCGCTCTATGCCGGCTATCTCTATCCGCAATATCGCGTCACTGCCTCGCAGCTCTCGGCGATCGTCAATGGATTGGCGACCTTGATGCTGTTCATCATGATCGACCCACAGCTCTCGGTGATGACGGACGACGTCGTTACGGGGAAGGTAAGCGAGCCGGTCTTCCGGCGAACGATCGTCTGGCTCTCGCTGAGCCGCGTCGCGGGCACGGTCCTTGCCCAGGCGTTGTTCCTACCCGCTGCCTTGCTGGTCGTAGCAGCCGCGAAGGCCTTTTAAGAGGGCGCGTGGAACGCAACACTCTAGGCTGCAAATTTCCAACGATTCCTAGGACGGAATGATCTGTAGCTCGAAGCGCGAGGTGTCGAACCCGTGTTCCCCGGGAACTGCGGACACCGGGCGCTCTCTGATGCGCGGCCCCGGAGAGCGGCTGAGGACCGCTTGACCCGATCCGTCGAGAACCACCTGGTCGTCGCCGGCGATGATTCTGGCACCCCGAAGCGAGCCTGGAGCATACGTCACGAGCAACTCATAGCCGCGAGGCGAATTGCAGTACTCCCGCAAAGTACCGAGCGAGATAGCTCCCCCGGACGGTGCGCCGAGGCCGCCGGCCTGATGGCGGACCGAGCAGCTAACTCCAACGGTGAGCCGGAGATTGATTCCCGTCGAGGCTTCCGAAGTCGTCGGCGAATCCGGGACAGGCGCCGCCGGCGCCGCCGCCGGAGCCGCGATCACGGCGCTTGCAATACCAAGCAGAATCAGCCGTTTCATTCCGTCACCCCTCGCTGACGAGCCGAAGCTCCGCGGCGGCGACGCTCGCCGAAATGCGCGGCAGCCCGCAGCACCCGCTTCGCCGGGCCGTCGGGCGCTTCGACATGGTGTTCACTTATGGTGGCGGCCCGCCCGTGGTCGACGCCTACCGCGCTTTCGGGGCGCGGGACTGCATGCCGGTCTACAATGCGCTTGATCCCACAACCCATTTTCCGGTGCCGCCCGAGACACACTTTGCCTGCGACCTGGCATTCCTGGCCAACCGGCTGCCAGACCGAGAAGCCCGGGTGGAGCAGTTCTTCCTCGAGCCCGCCGCGCTGCTGCCGGGGAAGCGCTTCCTACTCGGTGGCAACGGTTGGTCCGACAAGCCGATGCCGGGCAACGTTCGCGCGATCGGCCATGTCGGAACGGCATCGCATAACGCCTTCAACTGCACGCCGCTCGCCGTGCTCAATGTCGCGCGCGATTCGATGGCGGAGGTCGGCTACTCGCCCGCCACGCGCGTGTTCGAAGCGGCCGGCGCGGCGGCATGCCTGATCACCGACGCGTGGGAAGGGATCGAGCTGTTCCTCGAACCCGACGAGGAAGTGCTCGTCGCGCGCGACGGCAAGGACGTTGCCGAGCACCTGCGGACGCTGACCCCCGAGCGCGCCCGGGCCATCGGCGAAGCGGCGCTGCGCCGGGTGCGCCGCGACCACACTTATGAGCTGCGCGCAGCCGAGGTCGATCGGGTGCTGCACAGGATAACGGCCGAACGCCGTGAGGAGGCGGCATGAAGCTGATCGTCCTGGGTCTCAGCCTTTCGTCCTCCTGGGGCAACGGTCATGCGACGACCTATCGTGCGCTACTGTCCGAATTCGCGGCGCGCGGGCATGAAGTGCTGTTCCTCGAACGCGATGTGCCGTGGTACGCCGCCAACCGCGACTTACCGGAGCCGGACTTCTGCGCGCTGGCCTATTACAGCGGTCTCGGCGAGCTTGAGCGCTGGCGCGACGAAATCGCCGCGGCCGACGCGGTGATGGTCGGATCCTACGTTCCCGACGGAATCCAAGTGGGGCGCTGGGCGCAGCGCCACGCCCGCGGGATCACCTGTTTCTACGACATCGATACGCCCGTGACTCTCGCCGCCCTTGTTTGCGGGACCTGCGAATACCTCTCGCCGGAGATCATCGCAGACTACGATATCTACTTTTCCTTCACCGGCGGCCCCACGCTGACCCGGCTCGAACGTGAATTCGGCGTCCCACGCGCGCGGGCGCTCTACTGTTCTGCCGACACGGAGCGATATCGCCCCCTCGATGTGCCAACGCGATGGGACCTTTCCTACCTCGGTACCTACAGCCCCGATCGGCAACCGGTGCTCGACGAACTGCTTCTTGAACCCGCCCGCGCCAGGCCCGACCTGCGCTTCGCGGTCGCCGGGCCGCAATACCCCGACGACATCGACTGGCCCGCCAATGTCGAGCGGATCGAGCACCTCGCGCCCGCCGAGCACCCCGCGTTCTATTCGGCCTCACGCTTCACCCTCAACGTGACCCGCACCGACATGATCGCCGCCGGCTGGTCGCCTTCAGTGCGATTGTTCGAGGCCGGCGCCTGCGCCACGCCGATCATTTCAGACCGCTGGCGTGGCATCGAGGAAGCGTTCGAGCCCGACCGCGAAATCCTTCTCGTCGACCGGGCCGAGGACGTACTGGCCTGCCTCTACCTCCCGGCCGGCAAGATCGGCGAGGCCGCGCGAACCGCGGTCCTTGCCCGCCACAGCGCTCGCCGCCGGGCGGAGCAATTCGAAGCCGATCTGCTGCTGGATGCCACCAGCAAGGCCCCGTCAAATCGCAACACGGACGACAGGAGAGAGCTAGCATGAATGCCAAGGCTAAAGGATTGACGCTCGTCGCCGGCGGCGCTGGCTTTATCGGCTCGCACCTCTGTCGTGAGCTGATCAAGGCTGGCGAAAGCGTGGTCTGCCTGGACAATCTGCAGACTTCGCGAGAAGCCAATGTCCTGATGCTGGAGGGGTTTGCCGGCTTCGAGTTTGTCGAGGCGGACATCACGAAGCCGCTGCCCAAATCGGTGCTGCAGAGAGCGCGGCAGTTCAAGCGCGTCTACAATCTCGCCTGTCCAGCCTCGCCGCCGCTGTATCAGGCCGATCCGGAGCACACGATGCTGACCAACGTCGTCGGCACCGGTCAGTTGCTGCGTTTCGCCGAACAGGCGGATGCGCGCTTCTTGCTGACTTCGACCAGCGAGGTTTATGGCGACCCAGAAGTGCACCCGCAGCCTGAGAGCTATCGCGGTAGCGTCAGCTGCATTGGGCCGCGCGCCTGCTATGACGAAGGCAAGCGCGCCGCGGAAACGCTGGCGTTCGACTTTCTTCGTTCTGGCCGCACGGACGTACGCGTCGCGCGCATCTTCAACACTTATGGCCCCAACATGCGCCTCGACGACGGGCGGGTGATCTCCAACCTCGTCTGCCAAGCTCTGTCTGGCGAACCGTTGACGATCTACGGCGACGGCAGCCAGACCCGCAGCTTCTGCTACGTTGCCGATACCGTAGCCGGCTTGCGCAAGCTGATGGAGCTGGATGCGCCGGACACCGGCCCGGTTAACATCGGCAACCCCCAGGAAATCACGATCAGCGAACTGGTAGAGACGCTGGAGGAATTGCTCGGCGCAACGCTCGAGATATGTCACCGCGAACTCCCGACCGACGATCCGCATCGCAGGCGGCCTGACATCGGGCGGGCCAAGGAATTGCTCGGATGGAGACCGACCAGTTCGCTTCGTGAAGGGCTGCGCGCGACGGTGGCGTGGTTTTCCGAAGAATTGCAGCGCAACACTCGCGCCGAGCGCGCGGTAGTGGGCGGGCAGCGGATTCCGTTGATGGTCGAAACGCCGGCTTGAAGGGAGCAAGTCTCGGCGGAGCACCCGCGGCTCGAGGCGCGACGCCGACTTCGGGAACAGGCTTCGGCAGCTCCCATTACCCTGTCATGGCCTTGCCCAAGAAAATCGGCGTCCTGACGTTTCACAAGTGCATCAACTATGGTTCGTACTGGCAGGCGCGGTGCCTGGTCGAAGGCCTGCATGAGAGCGGTTTCGACGCGGAGCTGATCGACCATCAATCTGAGATCGTTGCGCGGGCGGAGCTGCGGTGCGCCTTTCAACCGTTACTGCCGGTGCGCACCAGTCGAAAGACGATGCGTGGATACGCCGGGAAGGTGCGTAAGTTCATGCATGCATTTCGCCGGCTGCCGCTGTCCCTGCCGATCGATCTTCATCGTCCCGAGAGCATGGCTCGCTATGACACGGTCGTGGTCGGCAGCGACGAGGTGTGGAACCTCAGCCACCCCTGGTATGGCGGCGTTCCGCTGTTCTACGGCGATGGGGTCAACGCGCAGAGGCTGGTCGCCTATGGCGGCAGCTTCGGAAGCTATTCCTGCCATTGGGGCCTCGACGAATACTGGACCAGCAAGCTGAAAAGCTTTGATGCGCTCTCGGTACGGGACGAGAACAGCTTCTGGCTGGTCCGCGGCACGACCGGGCGGGAGCCGCGGCGGGTGCTCGATCCGGTGCTGCAATTCCCCGATCTGCCGCTGGCTGGTAGAGCGCCGGAGGGCGAGCGGTTTGCCTTGGTCTACGGCCACAGCTTTCCCGCCTGGTTCGTGGCGGCACTCAAACGATGGGCTCGATCCACCGGCCTGCGCCTGCGCAGCGTCGGCTATCACAACGGATTCGCCGACGAGCAGCTGCTCGATGCCGGTCCGCTGGAGTTCGCGCGGCTGATGCGCGGGGCCGATGCGGTGGTCACCAACTTCTTCCACGGCTGCATCTTCGCGCTGCTCAACCGAAAGCCGTTCGTGACCGTGACCAGCGATTACCGGCAGCAGAAACTGCGCGATCTGACCGCCGCTCTCGATGCGCGCGAGCGGATCGTCGAGCGCGACACGCCGCAACGGGAGTTCGACAGGCTGCTGGCCAACCCGCCGCCCACGGGCATGTTCGATCGCATTGCCGCGGCGCGACACCAATCGAGGGAGTTTCTGCTTGGAGCGGTCGCCTGACCTTGCGCCGAGACTGTTCAGCCCGCGCGACATCGTCGGCTCGGACCTGTGCATCGGCTGCGGCGCCTGCGTAGCACAAGCCGGTGGCTCTGCCACGATGCGTTGGGATGCTTACGGCCAGCTCAAGCCGGCCGACGATGGCGAGTGGTACCGTCGGCCGAGCGAGGCGTTCTCGCGAATATGCCCGTTCTCACCGGTTGCGGAGAACGAAGACACGATCGCCCGTGAACGGTTTCCCGCCGCGGCAGCGCGAAACGATCGGACTGGCCGCTTTGAAGCCGCCTATGTCGGCCACGTCGCCGAGGGCCAATGGCGGAGGGGTGGAAGCTCGGGCGGAATGGTCAGCTGGGTGGCGAGCGAACTCCTGCGCACGGGCCAGGTCGACGGCGTGGTTCACGTCAAGCCGGTGGATCCCGCAAGCGCCGGCCGCTTCTTCAGCTACGGCATCTCCCGCACGCCGGCCGAAGTCGGCCAGGGCGCGAAGTCGCGCTACTATCCGATCGACCTCGCGCGCGTGCTGCGGGAAATTCGCGAAGCCGAGGGCCGTTACGCAATCGTCGGAGTGCCGTGCTTCATCAAGGCCATTCACTTGCTGCGGCGAAGCGATCCGCTGCTCGCCGAGCGGGTGAGATTCACGCTCGGCCTGTTTTGCGGACACATGAAAAGCGCGCGCATGGTCGAAAGTTTCGCCTGGCAACTCGGCACCGAGATCGGGCGCGTTCGGGCGCTCGACTACCGCGTGAAGGACCCCAACCGCCCGGCCAACTGGTATCGCGCGCAGCTTGAGTTGGAGGACGGCAGCGTCGCCGCCGAGGACTGGTGGCAATTGGCCGACGGCGACTGGGGGGCCGGGTTCTTCCAAAATCCTGCCTGCAACTTCTGCGACGACGTGGTTGCCGAAACGGCGGATATTTCCTTCGGCGACGCATGGATCGAACCGTATTCATCGGACGGGCGCGGAACGAATGTCGTCGTGGTTCGCGACGCCGCCGTCGACACGCTGCTGAAGCGCGCCATCGGCGATGGCCGCCTGGCTTTGCAACGGGTTGGCGCGGACTTCATCGCCGAGACCCAAGCGGCGGGTCTGCGGCATCGGCGCGAGGGCCTCGCCTATCGCCTGTCATGGGCTAAGCGCGGCATCCGCCCGCGCAAGCGAGAATCGGCCGGGGCAGGAGCGCTTACCCTTCGTCGCCGGCTGGTCTTTCGAACCCGAGCAGCGATCAGCCGCTGGAGTCACCGGGTCATGTGGCTGGCGCGGGTTCTGCGGGCACCGCGCCTATACCTGTGGTGGGCGCGCTCTTCGCTGCGGCTGTATCAAGGCCTGGCCTGGTCTCATGGGCGCTTCGGCAGGATGGCCGACCGCCTTCTGCCTCGCTAGGCGCATTCTGCCGGAGTACGCGCCGGCCCTGCTTGCCTGCACCCGCCACGAGACCGCACGCAGATCCCGATATCGCGGCGCAAGGCTTCGCCAGCAGGATTTCTTCAAAATCTAACTTATTGAATTGTGGGCAAGCATGCTTCGCCCGATGTTTTGGTCAGCCACCGCAGAGGACCAGCATGCCATTCACCCTCGAAAACCGTTCCGGTAGGGGCTCAACCCGCAACGCATTGCACACTTATCGGCTCAAGTTCACCGAGGATGGCAAGGGCGTGCAAAGGGATGTTGAATTCGAGGCGCATGATGCCGCCATGGCGCTCATTCTCGCCCACAAGGAGGCCGCCAACCGCTCGGCCGAACTCTGGTGCGACGGACACAGGGTCTGCAGCATCAAGAAGACCGATCATGGCTTCTGGGAGATCGGGATACACCGGCCAATCGCAGCTGTAGTTTACCCCGTCAGCCAGGCGAATCGCTGGTGCGACCCAATCGCATGACGCGTTTCGGCGCTTCACTGGCGGGCGCCTTCTTGCCCTGCTCGTAATGCGCGGCAAGCCTTCGCGATGTTTCCCCGATCTGTTCCGCGGCGAGATCGGCCAAGCGGCGCCATCGGCCAGCCTGAGCTGCCATCTCGGCGGGATCATCGGGCAAGAGGCCGACCATCTAAGCTGCATATATTTAACACACAGGTTAGTTCCCGTCTCTTCCTTCGGCACGGGAACCGAGTATCTTCCGGCCGATTATTTGAAGGGAGCAATGCAGGAGAGAGTTACGAGTACGGTGACACCCCTTGCCGATCCTCAATCACCCCTGTTCGCCGGCTTTAACGCGGAGGACAGGGCGCTGTTTCGCGCGGCGGCCATCTCCCAAAAGAGCATCGGCGCGCGGATGGACTTGGTCCGGGAAGGCGATATTCCGAAGGGGCTTTACCTGATAGCCGAAGGCTGGGCGGTGCGTTACCGGCAGCGCAGCGACGGCTCGCGGCAGATACTTGCCATCCTGCTTCCGGGCGATTTGTGCATCGATCCCCCGGGCAGACCGCTCAATCACGCGATCGAATCGCTGACTTGCGTTCGTTACGGCGTGATCCCCTATCCCAATTTCGAAGACCCTCCGGCCGGATCGTCGGACCTGCCCGCCGCCTTGTGGCGGCGGCAACTGGAGATGTCGTCGGTCCAGCTCGAGTGGATCGCCAACAGCGGGCGCAGCGCCTATGAGCGCATCGCTCATTTCCTGTGCGAGACATATTCGCGGGCCAAGGCCTGCGGGCTCGCGAGGGATAATCAGTGTGAATTTCCGCTCACCCAGCACGACATCGCCTGCGTGACCGGCCTAACCTCGGTGCACGTCAACCGCATTCTGCAGCAATTGCGCCGCGAAGGCTTGATCGAGTTGCACGGCAAGCGGCTGGTGTTGCTCGAACCGGAAAGGCTGGGACAGGCGGCGATCTTCGATTCGGCTTACCTGCGGACTTCGGCCCAAAGAGCGCCGGCCTGGACGATCTAGCGCCTGGAACTTAGCCGGAGCCGCGGCCAGGCTTCGCGCTGGCGGCGGGATCGGATGGACGTGAACGTTCGAACCGGCCGAGTTGACCGAGCAGGGCATTGGCCTGCAGCAGCGATTGACGCACATCGTCGAAGCTCGTCCGGATCGCCATCCTGGCGATCTGTGCACGCACGTGAGTGTCCTCGATCTGGCGGTGCAGCTCGGAACGCGATTCCGGCGCCTGGGCCGGCCGCGCGCAAGCTTCGACGAGTTCCTCGAACGGCACATGGAACAGTATTTGCCCCTTCGAATCGGCAATTTCGAACGCGCAGTTCAGCGGATTGCAGCGGGCTGTGAGAAGCTCTGGCCACATCGCGCCGGCCGAAGCGACGGCCTCCAGGTAAGCTTGCTCCGCGCTGGCGAACTCGAGCCCGACATCGTCGCTCGCCCGGCTTTCGCCGTCGTAGAAGTGGAAGAAGAACTGCGGCATGATTTTTTCAGACTACCCCGGCACCGATGATCGGCGAATGAATGCGTATGCCTTGCGTGCCGGGCGGGCAAATATAACAGCCCGCGGTAGGCCGAATCTATCCACGGCGCGTTAAAAGCGCTTTACCGGACCAGCCGTTCCTCGATTGTGGAGAAGACAGTGCCGAACGCGAGCAAGGAAGCGGCCGGGGTGCCCGAGGATCTTACCCCGATCTGCGCGCTGGGCGCCTCCGCCGGCGGCATCAAGCCGCTGCAGCAGTTCTTCAAGGCGATCGATCCGAAGCTCGATATCGCTTACGTGGTGATCATCCACCTCGCGCCCGATTTCCCGAGCCACTTGTCCGAAATACTCAGCGGATGGACCGACATGCCGGTCCATCAGGTAACCGACACGCCCGAAATCAAGCCGAATTGCGTCTATGTGATCGGGCCCGATCGTGAGCTGGTGATAGAGGGCAACAACATCCATTCGCGGCAGTTCAAGGAGCCGCGCGGACACCGTGCGCCGATCGACATGATGTTTCGATCGATTGCCGCGGCGCGCGGCGATGGCTTCGCCGTGGTGCTCAGCGGAGCAGGAGCCGACGGCGCCGTGGGCGTGCGCAAGGTCAAGGAATCGGGCGGCGTGATCCTTGTCCAGGATCCCGCCGAAGCCGAGTTCCAGATGATGCCCCGCAGCGCGATCGCCACGGGCGCCGCCGATTTCGTTGGCCGGGTGAGCGAGTTGGCCGAGCGCATCGCCGAAACCCTGAAGAGCAAACGGGCGTTGGCGCAGACGGAGGAACACGACACCGAGCGGCTGATCGGGCAGATTCTCAGTTTCTTGCGCGCTCGAACCGGTCACGACTTCGCCAGCTACAAGAAGGCCACCGTGCGCCGCCGGATCGGCCGTCGGATGCAGGTGACGCGCCAGACCAGCCTGGCCGATTACGCCGCTTACCTGGTCGAAAATCCGGAAGAGGCGCAGCACCTGTTCGGCGACCTGCTGATCTCGGTCACGTCGTTCTTCCGTGACCGCGACTCATTCGCTCATCTCGCCAAAACGGTGATCCCGGCGTTGTTCGACGCCGCCGAGCTGGATCAGCCGATCCGGGTCTGGTCGGTCGGCTGCGCCACCGGCGAGGAAGCCTATAGCCTGGCCATCCTGATGCTCGAGGAAGCCGAGCGACGCGGCGTCCAGCCGAACATCCAGATCTTCGCCAGCGACCTCGATGACGGCGCGCTCGGCACAGCCCGTGAAGCACGTTACCCGCGCGCCATCGAGGCGGATCTGTCCGAGGAGCGACTGGAGCGGTTCTTCCTCAGCGAAGTCGAGCACTATCGGATCCGCAAGGAAGTGCGCGACCTGGTGTTGTTTGCCCACCACAGCGCGATGAAGGATCCGCCGTTCCTGCGGATGGACCTCGTCGCCTGCCGCAACCTCCTGATCTATCTCGAGCGTGAGCTGCAGCGCCAGCTTTTGGCCGTGTTCCACTATGCGCTGCGCCCGGGCCGCTTCCTGTTTCTGGGTTCGGCCGAGACCGCCGACGCGCGCCAGGACCTGTTCGCCACGCAGGATCGCGAAAGCCGCGTCTATACCTCCAAGCCGCGCAGCACGAACACGATCGAGCTGCTCAGCGAGCTGCCGCGGGCGCAGCGCCGACAAGCGCCGCCGATCCTGCGGCGCGAAGCCGAGGGGGAACGCTTTTCACCCGGCGCGGCGCACGCCGCGGCGCTGGAGCAGGCCGCACCGCCGAGCGCCCTGGTCGACGGGGACCATCGCGTTCTCCACCTGTCGGCGAACGCCGGGCGCTTCGTCTCCCCGCCCGAAGGGCCGCTGAGCCGCGAATTGCCCGATATTGTCCGCCCGGAAATGCGCGCGGAGCTGAGAAGCGCCCTCCACCGCGCCTTCGCCGAGGGTGAGGCGACCATCGCGGCCCCGGTCGGCGTCGCTTTCGACGGGGAGCGGCATCGCGTCCTGATGCACGTCGCTCCACGTCCTGCCGACAATCATGACGCGCCCCAGGCGCTCGTGCTGTTCCTCGACTGCGGGGCCATTCCGCCGGGCGAGCCGTTGGACGAGGGGATCGAGGGCGCTCACGACGCGGTCGAAATCCGGCGGCTGCGCGATGATCTGCGAACCGCGCACCAGCAGCTCGGCAGCAGCCGGCGCGAGCACGAGAGCGCGCTGCAGGAGCTGCGCATCGCCAACGAGGAGCTGCAGTCGGTCAACGAGGAATATCGATCGACCGCCGAAGAGCTCGAGACGAGCAAGGAAGAGCTGCAATCGATCAACGAGGAACTGCAGACGGTCAACAGCGAGCTCAAGAGCAAGCTCGACAACATCTCGCACGCCCACAACGATCTGCAGAATCTGATCAACGCGACCGAGATCGGCACGCTGTTTCTCGACCCTGACTTGCGCATCAGAATGCTTACACCCGCGGCCGAGCAACTGTTCAACGTGATGGATTCCGACATCGGGCGGCCGCTCACCGACTTCACGCACAAGCTGAAACACGAGGGGATCCAGGCCGATGCCCTCAAGGTGTTGCGTGACCTCGCGCCCGTGGAAGACGAGGTGGAGACCACGGACGGGCGCTGGCTGATGATGCGCCTGCGCCCCTATCGCACGGTGGAGAACCGGATAGACGGCATGGTCCTGAGCTTCGTCGACATTACCGAGCGACGCCATGCCGAAGACGCCCTGCGAGGGAGCGAAGAAAATTATCGCGCGGCGCTGGCGAAGCTGGAAGATGCCGCGCTGAGGCACGCCGCGGATAGGACGGCATTCGAACAAGAGCGTGACCGCCTGCTGGGCGAACTCAGCCGGGACTAACGGGTCGGCAGCGATGGAGAACGCCGGCGCCGACCTTGTGCCGGCGGCAGATCCCGGACTGGTGCGGCTCCTGCTTCTTGGCCGCGAGTGGCGGGCGCGGCTTTCACGCGGCGAGGCAGACATCACTACGCTAGCGCGTGAGGAACAGGCGAACGACTCCCGGGTATCGCGGGCAAATCGAGCCGCAAGTTGCACTGATTTGGCTCTCCGCAGACCGGACTAAGGGGCGGAATGGCGCAGTTTCGCGCGAGCGTCGGCGGAGAGGGAAATCATTGTATAACAATGACTTATGATTGGCGGAGAGGGTGGGATTCGAACCCACGTTACGGTTGCCCGTAAACCGCATTTCGAGTGCGGCGCATTCGACCTCTCTGCCACCTCTCCGCGGGTGTCCGGAGCGTGCAATTCGCCCCTCGGTCGGCTGGAAAGCGCGGCGGTTAGCGGAAGCTCCAGGCCTTGCCAAGCCCCCGAGCCGGCGCTGCCGGAAATTGCCGTGCATAGCCGGTGAAGGGAACCTTGTTTCGCCTGCCCGGTAATCTATATCCCATGCCCATGGATCGTTCAGAATTCTACTCCCACCAGGCCGGCCGCCGCATCGAGGCGCCCCGGCATTGCGAAGCTCGCTTCGCCATCGGCGATGTCGTGCGGCACAAGCTGTTCGATTTCCGCGGCGTCGTGTTCGACATCGATCCGGTGTTCGCCAACAGCGACGACTGGTACGAAGCGATCCCGCAGGACTTGCGCCCGCGGCGCGACCAGCCGTTCTATCACCTCCTCGCCGAAAACGAGGATTCGTCATACGTCGCCTACGTCAGCCAGCAGAACCTTCTGGCTGATGCCGGCGGCGGCCCGGTCGATCATCCGAGCGTGCCCGAACTGTTCGAGGACTTTGCCGCCGGCCGGTATCGGCTGCGCCGCAGCCTGACGCATTGAAATTGGCCGAGCTCGCTTCGGCGAGAGCGCGATTCAGGCAGTCTAGCTCTTCAACTTCCAGCCGCTTTTCAGGATTCGGTAGGTCGCATAGCCGAGCACCACGTTCAACACTCCTACCCCGATCGCGGCCAGAATCACGTCGTGGTTGCTGTCGCCGATGTCGCTCTGGCCGAGGAAGCCGAAGCGGAAGCCCGAGATCATGTAGAAGAATGGGTTGAAGCGGCTGATCGCCTGGAACGCCGGGGCGAGGTTGTGGATCAAGTAAAAGGTGCCCGACAGCAGCGAGAGCGGCAGGATCACAAAATTGGTCACCGCCGCCGCATGGTCGAATTTGTCGGCCCACAGGCTCGCCAGCAGGCCCATCAGCGACAGCAGCAGCGAGCCCATCAGGCCGAACCACACAATCGCCCAGGGATGGGCGGCCATCATGTGAATGCCTGGCCACAGCGACACCGCCAGCGCCACCGCGGCCCCGACCAGGACAGCCCGGGTCATCGCCGCGACGACGATGCCCGTCATCAGTTCGGCTTCGCTCAGCGGCGGCATCAGCAGGTCGATGATGGTGCCCTGCAACTTGCCCGCGAGCAGCGAGAAGCTGGAGTTGGCGAAGGCATTGTTCATCATTCCCATCATGATCAGGCCCGGCACCATGAAGGTCGCGAAGCTCACGCCCAGGATCATCCGGTTGCCGCGCCCCATCGCCAGGGTGAAGATCACCAGATAAAGCA
>Ga0207705_10002876_pt1 | contig 13171 bp, 13 predicted proteins | sample KBSC13metaG_FD_184314 | JGI IMG/M metagenome (GOLD analysis project Ga0207705, IMG submission 184314) | Corn rhizosphere microbial communities from Kellogg Biological Station, Michigan, USA - KBS C1-3 metaG (SPAdes) (version 2) | ecosystem: Host-associated > Plants > Roots > Rhizosphere > Soil ...
CGGCGCTCGTCGTGCTCGACCTGATGCTTCCGGGGCTGTCCGGCTATGAAGTGCTGGAGCGCCTCCGCGCCGAGCCTAACACTCGCGACGTGCCGGTGCTGATGCTGACCGCGCGCCGCGAGGAGGAAGATCGGATCCGCGGATTGGCGCTCGGCGCCGATGACTATCAGACGAAGCCGTTCAGCCCGCAGGAGCTGGTGCTTCGAGTCGCGGCGATCCTCCGGCGGACAAGAGTCGCCGACTCCGTCGGCAGCGGTGACACGCTGGTGATCGGCGCGCTTCGGATCGACCGCGCCGCGCATCGCGTTTCCGTGAACGGGGAGGTCGTCGAGCTCACGCCGACGGAGTACAAGCTGCTGCTCACGCTCGCCGAGCGGCGGGGACGCGTGCAGGGGCGTGCGCACCTGCTCGAGACAGTCTGGGAGGCAGCGCCCGACATCCAGACGCGCACCGTCGACATGCACGTGCAGCGGCTTCGCAGCAAGCTCGGGCCGGCTGGTGGGTTGATCGAGACCGTGCGCGGCTTCGGCTATCGATTGAACGCGCCGCCCCGCTCGGGCGATCGCTGATGCGCCTCGCCCAGCGCCTCCTCGCCGGATCGCTGACGCTGGTCGGAATTCTCATCCTCTTCGTCATCGCGATCGCCAGTGAACGCCTTCGCGATCGCCTTTACCGCCAGACCGGCGACGAGCTGGAACGTGAGGCGCGCGTGGTGGCGGCGCGCTGGACCACCGCAGCCGGCGCCGACGCGCTCGCCGATTCGCTCGGCGCGATCCTCGGACATCGAGTCACCCTCGTCGACGCAGCGGGCCACGTCCTCGGCGATTCCGACTTCGAGCCGGCGCAGCTCGGCCAGCTCGAAAACCACGCCGCCCGTCCCGAGATCATCGAGGCGCAACGCACCGGCGTTGGGCGCTCGCAGCGGCGGAGCCCGTCGCGCGGCGACGACGAGCTCTATGCGGCGGCCCGCGCGCCGTTAGGCACGGCACGGGTCGCGGTCGGGATGGCGACCGTCAACCGGATCGTCGGCGGCGCGAGGCGCGACGTCCTGACGGCAGGACTCGCCGCCGCGGCAGTCGCGCTCCTCCTCGCCTGGCTGTTCTCGCGCACGATTTCGAAGCCGATCGTGGAGCTGAGCGGGGTTGCGCGCGCGATCGCGGCCGGCGACCTCGCGCAGCGGCCGAGTCTCGCCGCGCCCGGCGAAGTCGGCGACCTCGCCGGCGCGCTCCATCGAATGTCCGAGCAGCTGGCCGCTCGACTCGAGGCGCTCGAGCGTGACGACGCGCTGATGTCGGCGCTCGTCGACTCCCTCGACGAAGGGGTGATCGCCGTCGACGCGGGCGGCACCGTGGTCCGCGTCAACGCCGCTGCCCGCGCGCTGCTCGGCGTCGCGGATCAGGCGCCCTTCCCCGCCGATGCACTGCCGCGTGACGCCGCGCTCCGTGCCGCGTTAGGCGATGCACTCGGCGGTGAGGCCACCGACGGCGTCGAGCTCCATCGCGCCGGACGGACGTTGCTGCTGACCGCGCGTCCCCTCCGGGGCGGCGGGGGCGCCGTGCTTGCCATGCTCGATCTCACGCCGATCAGGCGGCTGGAGACGGTACGCCGCGATTTCGTCGCCAACGTCTCCCACGAGCTGAAGACACCGCTCACCGTGATCGGCGGATTTGCCGAAACGCTGGCCGACCACGAGCTCCCCGAAGCGCAGCGGCGACAGTTCATCGAGGCGATCAGGGCCAATGCGCAGCGCATGCAGCGGCTGGTCGACGACCTGCTCGACCTCTCGCGGATCGAATCGGGCGGCTGGCAGCCCCATGTCGCGGCGGTGAACCTGCACGCGCTCGTCGGCGAAGCCGCCGCGGGGATCAGCGAGCCGGCGTCGCGGAGGGGAGTGGCCGTGCTGACCGAAGTGGCCGACGACGCCGCGACTGTCCACGCCGACGCGACTGCCGTCCGGCAGGTGCTCGCCAATCTCGCCGAGAATGCGCTCCGCTACACGGCCACCGGCACGATCACGATCTTCGCGCGCCGCGACGGTACGCGGATCGCAGTCGGTGTCGCCGACACCGGCGCAGGCATCGAGGCGACGCACCTGCCGCGGATCTTCGAGCGCTTCTACCGCGCCGATCCCGGCCGCGCGCGAGCGGCGGGCGGCACCGGACTCGGACTGGCCATCGTCAAGCATCTCGTCGAGGCACACGGCGGTCGCGTTGTCGCCTCGAGTGAGCCCGGTGCCGGGACGACGGTCACCGCATGGTTCCCGGACGACGTTACACGAGCGTGACCGTGATGGTGCGCCTGCGGTGACCGAGTGCCCCCATCATTGGAGCACACTCAACATGCATCCAACGATGCCATGGCGGGAATTACGCGGTGGCAGCACGCGAATCGACCTTCCCTATGTGCCGGTCTCGTTCGCGGTACACCGATGCTCGATAATCGGCTGCTCGCACATGGCGTGAGCACGGCGCGCTCGGGCACGGCCGTGTCCAGCCCGGTTTCCAGTCGTCATCTCACTGTAAGACCGCAACCACAACCACCGATTTCATGACCCGACATATTGTGAAGCGCACTTGCCTTGCTGTTGTCGCCGTCGCCGTTCCGGCGATCGCCTCCGCCCAGCAGACCCCGGCGCAGCCCGCGACCCCTGCACCGGCGACGACGGTCAATGTCCCGATCGAGTTCTCCGGACTGCTCTTTCCACAGTTCATCTATGGCGGCGCGAAAGGGAACGGAACGCGTTCCGCGAATCAGTTCCAGCTCGAGCGGGCATACCTGACCGCGAAGGCGAAGATCGGCGACCGCACGACGCTACGCCTGACCTCCGACATCTATCGCCCCGGCGGAAATGCAGGCTACACGATGCGGGCCAAGTTCGCCTACGTGCAGTACGACTACTGGCAGAACGGCGCCGGCTTCATGGGTTCGAACGCGCAGGTGCGGCTCGGCATCCAGCAGACGGTCATCAACGAGACCGAGGAAGGATACTGGCCGCGGTACGTCGCGAAGATCGCGACCGAGCGCGCCGGATTCTTTGCCGCAGCCGATCTCGGCGCGTCGACCACGCTGTCGTTCCCGGGCAGCACCGGCGAGTTGTTCGTCGAGGTTGCCAACGGCCCCGGGTACACCTCGGCCGAAAACGACCGGTTCAAGGACTATTCGGCCCGCCTCACGCTGACGCCGTTAGGCGTGACGCCCCAGCGAGCGCTGACGATCGCCCCCTGGTACTACAAGGGCACCGTCGCCAGCGCACTCGCGCCGGCCGAGGGGCGCAAGCGTGACCGGATGGGCGTATTCGCCGGCTTCCGGACACCGGCGCTCATGCTCGGCGGCGACGTCGCGCGCTCCGCCAACGAGAACGAACGCGCCGCGCCCGGCGGCATCGTCACCGAGGATCGGTCCGGCAAGGTGATCAGCGTGTACACCCACCTCAAGCCATTCGCGATGCGGAACCCCAACGGCACGAAGGCGTGGGGGATCCTGCTCCGCTGGGACAAGATCAGCGGCGAGAACGGTTACGTGCCGAACAACGGTGACTTCCCGGTGGTCGATGGCAAATTCTTCATCGCCGGGCTCACACACGACGTCAACAGCAAGCTGTCCTGGTCGCTCGATTGGCAGCAGCAGTCGCCTAACGGCGCCGCGGCGCCGGCGCTCGACCTGCGCACCTACAACCTGCACGTATCGGCGGCGTTCTAGCAGGCTTCGAAAATCGTCGACAGGGGCGGCCAGCGATGGCCGCCCCTGTTTCGTTGTCCCGGCGCGACAGTGCTGTGTAACGCGTTGGTAACGTCGAGTCGGAACCGCGAGAATGGACAGCGGTGGTGGGTAGACTTCCATGCACTTCTACTCATCTCCGGAGAGTCACGTGAGACTGGTCGCCTTTGCGTCCGCCGCCGCCCTGCTCGTCGCCTGTTCGTCCGAAGCCCGCAAGGGCTCCGACAGCGCGAGCGCATCGACATCGCGTGGTGGGTCCGTCGCCCTCACAGGGGCGGGAGCAACGTTCCCCTATCCGATCTACTCGAAGTGGTTCGCCGATTACGCCGCGAAGACGGGCGTGAAGATCAACTATCAATCGATCGGGTCGGGCGGTGGCATCCGCCAGCTCAGCGAGCAGACTGTCGACTTCGGCGCGTCCGACAGCCCGATGACCGACGACGAGATGGCGAAGGCGAAGGGTGGACCCATCCTTCACTTCCCGACCGTGCTCGGCGCGGTTGCGCTGATCTACAATCTGCCCGGGCTGAAGCAGCCGCTCAAGCTCGACGGGCCGACGCTCGCCGACATCTACCTCGGCACGATCAAGAAGTGGAACGATGGCCGCATCGCCGCGCTCAACCCCGGAACGGCGCTGCCTAACGCGGACATCCTGGTCGTCCATCGCTCTGACGGAAGCGGGACGAGCTTCATCTTCACCGACTACCTCTCGGCGGTGAGCCCGGCGTGGAAGGGCGGCCCGGGGAAGGGGAAGGAAGTACAGTGGCCAGTCGGGCTTGGTGCGAAGGGGAACGAAGGGGTCGCCGGACAGGTGAGGCAGAGCGTCGGCGCGATCGGCTACGCAGAGCTGGCGTACGCGAAGCAGAACAAGATCACGACCGCGCTGGTGAAGAATGCATCGGGCGAGATGGTCGCGCCGACGATCGAGTCGGCGACGGCGGCCGCGGCTGGCGCCGCGGCGGCGCTTCCGGCGAATACGGACTACCGGGTGTCGATCGTCAACGCGAAGGGCGCAGGCGCGTACCCGATCGCGTCGTTCACCTGGATTCTCGTCTACCAGGACCAGCGCGACGCGGTGAAGGGGAAGCAGCTCGTCGACTTCCTCACCTGGGCGTTGACTGATGGTCAGTCGGAGGCGCGCTCGCTCGATTACGCGCCGATTCCCGCCACGATGTCGCAACAGCTGGTCGAGCGGCTCAAGACGATCAAGGTCGGCGCTGCGTTGTGACCGCGCCTGAGACCGTGGTCGGTCCGATCCCCCTCGACGAGTCGCCGGGCGGGCTGGCGGCCCGCCTGGCGAGTGCCGGCGTCGGGGACCGCATCTACCGCGTCGTCATCACGGCATTCGCCGCCCTGGTCCCGCTCCTGCTCGTCGCGATCGCGCTGGAGATCGGGGTCGCCGCGTGGCCCGCGCTGCGCACCTTCGGCTTCTCCTTCCTCACGTCGAGCGATTGGGACCCGGTCAACGGATCGTTCGGCGCCGCGCCGGCGCTGTACGGGACGGTCGTCTCGTCGCTGCTGGCCCTGGTCATCGCGACGCCGCTCGCGTTAGGCGTGGCGATCTATCTCTCGGAGTTCGCCCCGTCGTGGCTCCGCCAGCCGGTGTCGTTCCTCGTCGACCTCCTGGCCGCGGTGCCCAGCGTCGTCTACGGATTGTGGGGAATCTTCGTCCTCATCCCGTTGCTCCGCACCACCATCGTACCGTTCTTCAAGGACACGCTGCACCTCGGGGCGACGCCGTTCTTCTCCGGGCCGAACTACGGACCGAGCATGCTCGCCGCCGGAATCATCCTCGCGATCATGGTCCTCCCGTACATCTCCGCCGTCGCGCGCGAGGTGCTGCTGGCCGTCCCGCGATCGCAGCGCGAGGCGGCGCTGGCGCTCGGGGCGACTCGCTGGGAGATGATCTGGGGTGCGGTGCTGCCGTTCGCCCGGTCGGGGATCATCGGCGGCGTCATCCTCGGCCTCGGCCGGGCGTTAGGCGAGACGATGGCGGTGACGATGGTCATCGGCAACACCCACGACATCTCGTCGTCGCTGCTGGCGCCAGGATACACGATGGCGTCGCTCATCGCCAACCAGTTCAGCGAGGCGACCGGCGACCTCCATCTCTCGGCGCTGATGGCCGTTGGGTTCACGCTGTTCGTCGTCACGCTGGTCGTCAACGCGATCGCGCGCTGGCTCGTCTGGCGCGTCGCCCGCCACGACTGACATGGCGACGATTTCCGATCCGCAGATCACCGTGCCGCCGAGGCGCGAGCATCCGAGCGTGTCCCAGCGCGAGTACACGGCGCGGGCAGTCCGGACGATGGGGCGGCGCAAGGTGGTGAACGCGATCATGGTCGGATTGACCTGGCTGGCTGCGCTGGTCGCGACGCTGCCCCTGCTGTTCATCCTCTTCTACCTGCTGAAGAAGGGCGCGTCGTCGCTCTCGATCGGATTCTTCGCGCAGATGCCGAAGCCGATCGGCGAGGAAGGGGGCGGGATGGCCAACGCGATCGTCGGCACGCTCATTCTCGTCGCGACCGCGATGGCGATCGGAGTGCCGGTCGGCGTCGGCGCCGGGCTCTATCTCGCCGAGCATCGCGCGACGAAGCTGGCAACGGTGGTGCGATTCCTCTCGGACGTGCTCAACGGCCTGCCGTCGATCGTCGTCGGCATCTTCGCCTGGCAATTCCTCGTCCGGCCGGTTGGCCACTTCTCGGCCCTGGCCGGCAGTGTCGCGCTGGCGGCGATGATGATCCCGATGGTCACGCGCACCACCGAGGAGATGGTCCGGCTCGTCCCCACCTCGCTGCGCGAGGCAGCCCTCGCGTTAGGCTATACGCGCTGGCGCACTTCCCTGACGATCGTGCTCCGAACCGCCGCAGCCGGCATCGTCACCGGTGCGCTGGTCGCCGTTGCCCGCATCGCCGGCGAGACCGCGCCGCTCTTCTTCACCGCGCTCGGCAACCAGTTCATGTCGACCTCGCTGACGCAGCCGATCGGCGCACTCCCGCTCCAGATCTTCAACTATGCGATCAGCCCGTACGAGTCGGCGCACGCGCTCGCCTGGGCGGGCGCCGTCGTCCTCATCGCCCTCGTTCTCGTCTTCAGTCTCGCGGCCCGCCTCGCGACTCGGGCGCGGTTCGGCAATGCGACCGACTGATCTCGACGTCGTCGACCTCTCGGCCTGGTTCGGCACGCAGCCGGCCGTCCGCGGGGTTTCCGTCGACTTCCGTGAGCGCGAGGTCGCGGCGATCATCGGCCCCTCGGGCTGCGGGAAGTCGACCCTGCTCCGCTGCCTCAACCGCATGCACGAGACGGTGCCAACCGCGCGCGTCGAGGGCGCGGTGCTGCTGCATGGCACCGACATCTACGGCGACGGCGTCAGCCCGATCGCGCTGCGGCGACACATCGGGATGGTGTTCCAGCGCCCGTCCCCGTTCCCGACCATGTCGATCCGTGACAACGTCGCTGCCGGCCTGCGGGTGCGAGGCGAGCGCATCTCGCGCGCCGCAACCGACGAGATCGTCGAGCGGGCGCTCCGGCGGTCCGCGCTCTGGGACGAGGTCAAGGACCGTCTCCGGGCCAGCGCGTTAGGCCTGTCGGGCGGCCAGCAGCAGCGGCTCTGCATCGCCCGCGCCCTCGCCAACGAGCCCGAAGTCCTCCTGCTCGACGAGCCGACCGCGTCGCTCGACCCGATCAGCACGCAGAAGGTGGAGGACCTCGTTTACGAGCTGCGCCAGGAAGTGACGGTGGTCATCGTCACGCACAACATGCAGCAGGCGGCGCGGGTCTCCGACCGGACCGCGTTCATGCTCGGCGGCGAGCTGGTGGAGGTCGCGCCGACCGCGAAGCTGTTCACGGCCCCGAGCGACGACCGCACCGAAGCCTACATCACCGGACGGTTCGGATGACTCACGGCTCGCGAGGCCAGACGCTGCCGGAGCGGCCCGCCAGTCCCGCCGCCGAGCGGAGCACGCACCCTGGCACGATTGCCGCCGGCCGGTTCTCGTTCTGGTACGGGCCGAAGCAGGCGCTTCACGACATCAGTCTCGTCGTCCCCGCCCGCGCGGTCACCGCGCTGATCGGGCCGTCAGGCTGCGGCAAGTCGACGTTTCTCCGCTCGATCAACAGGATGAACGACACTGTGCCTGGCGTTCGCCACGAAGGCACGATCACGCTCGATGGTGAGAACATCTACGACCGCGCGACCGACGCGACCGCGCTGCGCCAGCGCGTCGGGATGGTCTTCCAGCGGTGGAACCCGTTCCCGAAATCGATCTACGAGAACGTCGCCTATGGCCCGCGCATCAACGGCCGCCTGCCCCGCGCCGAACTCGACGCCCTCGTCGAGAGCTCGCTGCGGCGGGCCGCACTCTGGGACGAGGTCAAGGACCGTCTCCGGGCCAGCGCGTTAGGCCTGTCGGGCGGGCAGCAGCAGCGGCTCTGCATTGCTCGCGCCCTCGCCAACGAGCCCGAAGTGCTCCTGCTCGACGAACCCGCGAGTGCGCTCGACCCGATCGCGACGCAGAAGGTCGAAGAGCTCCTCTACGAGTTGAAGCGCGAGCTCACTGTCGTCATCGTCACGCACAACCTGCAGCAGGCGGCCCGCGTCTCCGACCACACCGCCTTCTTCTTCATGGGCAAGCTGATCGAGGTGGGCACGACCGAAGCCATGTTCACCAGTCCGCGCGACGAACGCACGGACGCCTACATCACCGGGAGATTCGGATGACCGGCCCCGATACCACTCGCGTTCGTCACTTCCACGATCAGCTCGCGCAGCTCAAGCAGCGCATGCTCGACATGTCGGCGCGGGCCGAAGCGCTGATCGAGCTCTCCGTCGACTCGCTCCTCCACCGCGACGCAGACAAGGCTGACGCGGTCATCGACGGCGATCACGAGATCGACGCCCTCGAGCTCGAGGTCGAGCAGCTCGCGATCGCCCTGCTCGCACTTCAGCAACCGATGGCGCGCGACCTCCGCTTCATCATCTCGTCGATCAAGATCTCGAGTGATCTCGAGCGCGTCGGCGACCACGCGGTCAACATCGCGCAGTCGGCGCAGCGCCTCGCCGCGTGGGGCGGCACCTTCGAGCTCCAGCCGCAGATCGAGGACATGGCCCGCCGCGCGCGGCAGATGCTGAGCGACGCGCTCGACTCCTTCGTTCGCGCCGACGGCGCGCTCGGCCGCGAAGTCTGCCGCATGGACGACCAGGTCGACGCACTCCACAACTCGGTGTTCCGCGTCCTGCTGACGCACATGATGGCGGACCCGCGCACGATCAACCCGTCGCTCGAGGTGCTGCTCGTCAGCCGCAACCTCGAGCGCGTCGCCGACCTCGCGACCAACATCGGCGAGGACGCGGTCTTCCTCGCCGAAGGGAAGCAGATCAAGCACCACGCCGAGACCCGCTGACCGCCCGGTCCGGCTACGGCGCGATCGCCACCCGCAGCACGTAGTAGCTGAGCGCGGCCATCACCGCCGCGGCCGGAATCGTCAGGATCCAGGCCCAGACGATCCGCCCCGCGATCCCCCACCGCACCGCCGACAGCCGGTGCGTCGCGCCGACGCCGACGATCGCGCCCGAGATCGTGTGCGTCGTGCTCACCGGGACCCCGAAGCGCGTCGCGAGCAGGATGCTCAGCGCCCCCGCCGTCTCGGCGCAGAATCCGCCGACCGGGCGCAGCTTGGTGATCCGCGATCCCATCGTCGCGACGATCCGCCAGCCGCCGAAGAGCGTCCCGGAGGAGATCGCGATATAGGCGCCGAACTCCACCCAGTACGGGATCGTGTTCGCGTTAGGCACGTAGAGGTGGTGCTGCCATCCCGTCGCCGTGGCGAAGCTGGCCTGCACCGCCACCAGCAGCCCGACGATGATGCCCATCGTCTTCTGGGCGTCGTTCGCGCCGTGCGAGAGCGAGAACAGCGCCGAGCTGACCAGCTGCAGGGCGCGGAAGGTCCGGTCGGCCCGCGATGGCGACATCCGCTGGAACAGCCAGTACACCGCAATCATCAGCGCCGCGCCTAACGCGAAGCCGATCAGCGGCGAGAGGACGATCGCGACGAGCGTGAGGATCCACTTCTCGCCCCACAGCACGGCCGCCCATCCCGCCTTCGCCACCGCCGCGCCAGCGTAGCCGCCGATCAGCGCGTGCGAGGAGCTCGACGGCAGCCCATAGAGCCAGGTGATGATGTTCCAGATGATCGCGCCGAGCAGCCCGCCCAGCACCACGCTCGGCGTCACGATCGACGTGTTGATCATCCCCGACCCGACCGTCTTCGCGACCGCGGTGCCGACGGTGAAGGCAGCCGCCATGTTGAAGAACGCGGCCCAGACCACCGCCGCGAACGGGCTCAGGACGCGCGTCCCGACGACCGTGGCGATCGAGTTCGCCGAGTCGTGAAAGCCGTTGCTGAAATCGAACAGGAACGCGATGACGATGATCGCGACGACGTAGTAGAGCACGAGTCGGCTCGCCGGTCAGGCGTTCTTGAGCACGATCGACTCGAGGACGTTCGCGACGTCCTCGCACTGATCGAGCGTCCGCTCCAGCGTGTCGTAGAGCTCCTTCCAGCGCATCACCTCGATCGGGTCCTCGCCGCCGTCGAACAGCTTCCCGACCGCCGCGTGGTAGATCGCGTCTCCTTCCTCCTCGAGCGTCTTCACCTCCTGCCCACGCTCGATGACGACCTTCGGCTTCTTGATCGCCACTACCGCCTTTTCGAGGCTGTCGGCGGCACGCACGATCACGTCGGCCAGCTGCCGCGCCGGCTCCCGCACCGCCGTGACGCGGAACATCACCGCCCGCCGCGCCGTGCCGTCGATCAGGTCGACGACATCGTCGAGCCGCGACGCCAGCTCGTGGATGTCCTCGCGATCGAACGGCGTGACGAAGCTCCGGTTGAGTCGCGTGATCACGTCGTGCGTCAGCACGTCCGCCTCGTGCTCGATCACCTTGATCGCGGCGACGTGCTCGCCGATGCGTGCCGGCTCGCTGAACAGCTGCTTCTGGAGCTTGGCCGCGCGCACGAGGCGGATCGCGATCTCGTCGAACAGGTCGAAGAACTTCTCGTCGCGGGGGATCAGCTTGCTGAACATGAAGGCTTCGCGTGGTGGGGGTCGTCGACCTAGTAGACCTGGCCGCCCGGCGCCGGCTGCGGCACCGAGCAGGTTACGCACTTCTCTCCATGGGCAAGCGTGCTCTCGAGCAGTTCGCGGAGCGGCAGCGGCCCGGGTCCGAGACACTTCGCCATCGCGACCCCGCCCGAGGTGCCGATACGCGTCGCGCCCGAGGCGATCATCTTCAACGCCGCGGTGCAGTCGCGCACTCCGCCCGACGCCTTCACCCCGAGCGCGTCGCCGACGATCAGCCGCATCAGCGCCACCGCTTCGGCGCTCGCGCCGCCCGCGGCGTGAAAGCCGGTGCTCGTCTTCACGTAGTGCGCGCCGGCTTCGCGAGCGAGCGCGCTCGCCTTGATGATCTCGACCGGCGACAGCGCCGCCGACTCGATGATGACCTTCACCAGCCGGCCCGGCGCCGCGCGCACGACCGCGGCCATGTCATCGGCGACGTAGTGCCAGTCGCCGCTCTTGATCTGCCCGATGGCGGCGACCATGTCGAGCTCCTCGGCGCCGTCGTCGACGGCCCGCTGCGCCTCGAACGCCTTCACGTCGCTGCGCGAGGCGCCTAACGGGAAGCCGATGACGGTGCAGACCGCAACTTCGCTCCCCTTCAGCCGCTGGGCGCACAGCTTCACCCAGACCGGGTTGACGCAGACGGCCGCGAACCGGTTCTCGAGCGCCTCGGCGCAGAGCTGCTCCACCTCGCGCGCCGTCGCTTCGGCCTTGAGGAGGGTATGGTCGATGAAGTCGGCGATCCGGGCGTTGGCCCGCACGTACTCGACCCCGGGCGGGGCATCGGTCGACGCCGTCAGGAGCGCCGACTGGATGCGCGGGGCGACCGAGACGGTCGCCGACGCCGTGCCGTTAGGCCTTGCGGCGGCATCGGCGCGGGCGAGCTCGCCGGCGATCCGCTGGGCGAGCGCGTCGAGGTCGATCGTCATTTCCCGACGCGGGCCGACGGGTCGAGCGCGACTTCGTCGATCACTCCGACCACGACCGCCTGGACCGGAATTTTCTGGTCGCGGAAGAGCGTCCGCGCTGCCCCGCCCTCCTGGACCACGAGGACCTTTTCCCCGGTCCCGACGCCAATCACGTCGAGCGCGATCACTTCGCTTCCTTCATCGTTGTCGTCAAGGTCGAGCCGGCGGACGAGCAGCAGCTTGCGCCCGCCGAGGTTGTCGTGCCGATGTGTGGAGACCACGTCGCCCACCACGCGCGCCAGGAACATCTCAGCGAACGTCCGGTGGCGATGCGTCGAGCAGCCGCTCGCCGCCGAGATCGACGTGATCGACCTTGCCGACGATTCCCGCGTCCACCGCCGCGAAGGGATTGTCGAGCGTGAGCGCCGCTTCGCGCGAGGTGATGAAGTAGACGACCTCACCCGGACCGACGCCGACGCGGTCGACCGCGATCAGCGGCTTCCCCGCGCTCGCACCGCGAGCGTTCAAAGGCTGAAGCCACTGCAGCGTCACCCCGGAAAGGGTGTCCTGCTTGACGGTGGAGACCACGCGGCCGACGACTCGGGCGAGTTGCATCGCGCGTAAGATAGTGCGCCCCTCCCGTCGCGGCCACGGCAGTTCGATCATTGTGGCGCACGCCGCCGGCCGATTCGACACCGCGCCGACGCGCGTCTCGCGCGGGTCAGATGATCGCTGCCATTCTGGCCGTTTTCTTGCGGCCCCCTGCTTGCCTGTTCGCAAGGCATCAGCAGCAAACGCCGGATGATTCCCGGCGCGTGGTTTCATTCAAGAACGAGGCTCTACATGGCAGACAAAGTGATCGGTATCGACCTCGGCACGACCAACTCGGTGGTCGCGGTCATGGAGGGCGGCGACCCGGTCGTCATTCCGAACGCGGAGGGGGGGCGGACGACGCCTTCCGTCGTCGCGTTCACCAAGGATGGCGAGCGGCTCGTCGGCCAGGTTGCGAAGCGTCAGGCGGTGACCAATCCGCAGAACACGGTCTTCTCGATCAAGCGGTTCATGGGACGCAAGATCGCCGAGGTCTCGGAAGAGACCAAGCGGGTTCCCTACAAGGTCGTCGCCGGGCCGAATGACGTCGTCGCGGTGGAGGTGCAGGGCAAGCGCTACACCCCGCCCGAGATCAGCGCGATGATCCTCCAGAAGATGAAGCAGACGGCCGAGGACTATCTCGGCTCGAGCGTGAGCAAGGCCGTGATCACGGTTCCGGCCTACTTCAATGACGCGCAGCGCCAGGCGACGAAGGATGCCGGCAAGATCGCCGGTCTCGACGTCCTCCGCATCATCAATGAGCCGACGGCGGCGGCGCTCGCCTACGGTCTCGACAAGAAAAAGGACGAGAAGGTCGCGGTCTTCGATCTCG
>Ga0207705_10002879_pt1 | contig 13167 bp, 9 predicted proteins | sample KBSC13metaG_FD_184314 | JGI IMG/M metagenome (GOLD analysis project Ga0207705, IMG submission 184314) | Corn rhizosphere microbial communities from Kellogg Biological Station, Michigan, USA - KBS C1-3 metaG (SPAdes) (version 2) | ecosystem: Host-associated > Plants > Roots > Rhizosphere > Soil ...
GCGCACGCCTGCATCGCGTGGCGCGCCCCCGGAAGGCGGCGCTGTGGCCAGGCCGATCTGCCCCGCCAGCGCAGGGGCCAGGCCCAGCGCGGCGCGCACCGGCTGGGCGGCGCCATAGAAGCAATCCAGCCATTGCCGGGAATCGGCAATGACGCCGCAACGAAGCGTGCCTGAAAGGGCATCGTCACGGGGACGCGCGTCAGCCGGCATCGTCAGAGCCAGCATCGCCGGCACAAATAACCAAAAAATACGACGCATATAATTTTCCCCGTTGCGCTGGCGACGGGACGAGGCCACGGGCCGCTTGCGCCCCGATTGAAACAAAATAGGGGCGTGGGAGCAACCCGATGTCAAAGCCGAAAGAAGGCGGTAAACGGCGCTATTTCTGCGCTCGCTTGGAGCCGGGCTTTGCTGGATCGAAATTGATGGTCTTCATCTGGCCGGCGCTCAGTTCCTTTGCGCCCGACGGGATATCGTTGCTCTTCAGGATGAAGGCCAGGATATCGGCGTTGGCCGCCGCACCCAGCGCGCCGGGATGGTCCAGCGGCATCGCCGTGCTGACATAGTCGAACAGCGCATCCAGGGTCGAGCCGGACCAGTAGGGCATGAACCGGCCGATCAGCGGCGGGATTTCAAAGGTGCCCGACAGGTCGGCGCCGTGGCAGCGGCCGCAATTCTGCATGTAAAGCGTGCGGCCATGTTCGGCCTGGGCATCGGTATAGACGCCATCCCAGATCGAGATGCGGGCCTGTGCGCCGGCGATGCCCAATGTCAGAGCCAGGACGCCACCTGCGAGAATTCCAATCGGCCGCATGACAGTCCTCCTGCCGGAACGGTTCAGGTTGGTATCACTTGGCCATCGCCGTCAATGGCGCGTGCAGCCGCGAAGAAAGAGCGGGGTTGCCACGGCGGTCTTTCCTCCACAAACTGGCGGCGCGGGAACGAGAAGCTGTGGGGCTGATCATGATGACGACGCCGCGCAGGAAGGGTTGCGGCCCCGGGGCCGCTGCGCTCGCGCTTTTTCTCCTGGCCGGCGCGGCCAGCGTCGAAGCGCAAAGCCCGGCCGCCATTCAGGCCGATATCCTCATCAGGAGTGGCCATGTCGTAGACGGCACCGGTGGTCCCTGGATTCAAGCCAATATCGCCATCACTGGCGACAAGATCGTCTATGTTGGCCGCGCGCCCGTGACGGCAAAACGCGTCATCGATGCCGCCGGCAAGGTGGTCTCGCCTGGCTTCATCGACATGCATTCCCATTCCGAATTCGGTCTGTCCCTGGACGGACGGGGATTGAGCAAGGTCACCCAGGGCGTCACCACCGAGGTCATGGGTGAGCATCTCTCGGCTGGCCCGGTGCTGGGCCCGGCGGTGGACGATCCGATGATGGTGACCCCGCCGGTCAAGCGGAGCTGGACCACCCTGGGCGGGTTCTTCGACTATCTGACCAAGAAGGGCATCGGCCCCAATGTCGCGTCCTATGTCGGGGCCGGCCAGGTGCGCGCCTCGGTGATGGGATACCAGAACCGCCAGCCCACGCCGGCGGAGATGGACAAGATCAAGCAATTGATCCGGCAAGGCATGGAGGAGGGCGCCTTCGGCCTCTCGAATGGCATGTCCTATGTGCCGAACATGTTCTTCGACACCGCCCAGTTGATCGATTTGTGCAAGGTCGCCGGCAGCTATGGCGGCATCTTCACCATCCATATCCGCAACGTCGCGCCCGGCGCCCCGCGCGACACCGGCCTGAAGGAAGCAATCGCCATCGCCAAGGGCGCCCATATCCCGGTGGAGATATTCCATCTGGGCGCCAGCGCCGGCATGGATCCCGACGACTTCATACGAGATGTCCAGCAGGCGCGCGCCGACGGTGTGGATATCACCGGCAATTCCTATCCTTACGAAACCGGCTGGACCTATCTGACCCAATCGCTGCCGGCCTGGGCGCAGGAAGGCGATTCCGCCGCGATCGTGGCGCGGCTGCAAAAGCCCGATAGCCGCGCCCGCATCCTGGCGGAAATGAAGGACCGGGATTTTTCGACCCTGAAGGTGGCGTCGATGAATCTGGCCTTCGACGGCAAGCTTCTGACCAAAATCGCCGCCGAGATGCATGTGACGCCGCAAGAGGCGCTGCTGAACATCCTGGTCAAGATGAAGGGCGAGGGTTTCCAGATCGGGATTCCCACCGGCAAGCGGGCCGCGATCGTCACCCAGATGCTGAACAATCCCTGGATGGACATCGGTTCGGATGGCATCGCGCTGCCCGCCGATGTGCACACTTCCTTCGGCAGCCCGCATCCGCGCTCTTTCGGCAGCAGCACCAGGCTGCTGTCCGAATATGTGCGCGAGAAGCATGTCTTCACGATCGAGGAAGCGGTTCGCAAGATGACCTCCCAGGCGGCCAACAAGCTGGGGCTGGCCGATCGCGGACTGCTGCGTCAGGGCATGAAAGCCGATGTGGTGGTGTTCGATCCCGCCACGATCAAGGACATGGCGACGTATGAAAATCCGGCCCAGTATTCAAAGGGGATCGCCTGGGTTCTGGTGAACGGTCAGGCGGTGGTTGCGAACGGCAAACCCACCAACGCCACGCCCGGCAGGGTTTTGCGGGGTCCGGGCTACAAGCCGGGCACGCCGTAGCGCCGCCTTCCCGGGCGATGCCTACCCAAAAGCGCAGAACCAGGCCATGCGCTGACGGTCGAAGGGGCGTATGGTTGCGTCCTTCAAGAGGTGATGAACCGGCCGGACGGTTGGCCAATTCCGCGAGCGGAAGGAATTCATGATCTTGCGACAGCGCCTTCTGGTTTCCGCCATGGCATTGACCATGGCGGGCGGAGTTGCACAGCCGGCGGCCGCGGCGCCCTGGGTACGCGGCTTTGTCGTGGGCGCGTATGAATATGCCTTCCACTATGGCGGGCGCGCCGATTTCACCCGCAACGCCGAAATCGAGCCAGGTGTGGATTGCCCGCATGGCAGCTCAGTGCACTTTGCAAGCGACGACCGGACCAAAGTCGCCGTGGCGCGGCAGAAGTGGCGTTCGCAGCAGGAAATAGATTGGATATCGGCGCCGCCGGGATTGGACAATGTCCGGGCCCCCAACCTCACCCGTTTCTACATCTGGGATCGGGCACTGTCGCGGCGCGGCTATAAGAAGGAAATCGAAACCTACGTCAATCCGTGGGCGGCCGACGATCCGGGGCAGCCGCAGGTGACCGGCCGCATCGCCGACGGCTTCAATCTGGACGGCAGGATCAAGGCGGATGACTTCGTCAGCCCCGATGGCGAGAAAGGCATAGACAATGCGCTCTACCGCGCCTGGGGCTGCGACGCGCCCTGGCGGGGCAACGGCAACGCCACCCTGGATCTGCGCGCCAACGACAAGATGCAGGAGGGCCTCTACACAATGGTCATCCGCATCTCGGGCAACCAGGATCCGATGAACGACAGCGACGCCACGCTGGAGATCGGCTTTTCTCCCGACAAGATTGTCAGGGATGCGCGGAACAATATCGCCCTGGACTATTCCTACCGCATCCTGAAATCGGCCCAATACACCAAGCTGAAAGCCACCATCCGGAACGGGATGGTGGAGACCGAACAGGCCCCGCATCTGCACACCCCGCGCATCGCCTGGTTCTACGATCAGACAGGCGACACAGATTTCACCAAGGGCAAGATCAGGCTCAACATCGGGCTCGACGGCCATAGCGGCACCGGATTGATCGGCGGCTATCGCAACTGGCGCGATCTTTATAGCGAGAACACCTTCGCGCAGGATGGCGGCCAGCAGGGCATCCGCGAGCATGAGGATCATGTCGCGCTTTATTACGCCCTGCGCCGCAATGCCGATGGCATGTACAACGAAAAGACCGGCAAATATGACGCCATCTCCACGGCCTATCGCATCAGGATGGCGTCCGCCTATGTGGTTGATCCGGACAGGCCGATGGATGTGCCCAAGCTCGTGGCAGAGCAGGACCGCAAGATTGCTTTCGATGAAACCAGGCTGGCGGTTATCAGGGGCACCAACACCCGCGTCCCGCAGCCGGTGCCGCCTGGCACGACAGAGGATGCGGTGGGCATCATGGAAAGTCTGCTGGATGATTTGCCCAGCGCCGATTATTTCCGGAAGACCCTATATCGCCAGCATTATCCCGGCGAAGACGCCGACGGAATCCCGCCGTGGATGCAGGATTTTTACCGCCAGTCGAGGCCGCTGAAAGCCTCCCCGCCCAAGCCTCAGCAGCAAGTTAACGCCGACGCAGCGGCGGCGGCAAAGCCCGAACGGTAGCCCCACTGCTTGCCGTCGCTCTTGCATGCGATGGCGTTTTTCCGGCGAGAGCGCTAATCTTTTCCTCGGGGTACGCATTCCTGGGGGGATTGCTTGCTGAAATCAGAAAGCCGGAAGCGTGAAGACGAAGTCTTGCTGCGGATGTTGAAAACGCCGCCCAAGCCGCACGACGAGATGAAAGCCAAGGACAAAGCATATCCGAAGACGCCGGAAGCTCCGGAATAGTTCACGGGACTAGCGGTCCGCTTCCAACATTCGCATCCCATTTGCGCCAGGCACTTTGCGAATGTTGGAATCAAAGGGCCACTAGCAAATATATGATTCTAGTGGAGCTTGGATTTGACATTCGCTCTCGGTGTTCGCGTCAAGCGAAGTGGCGAATGTCTAATCCGCTCCACTAGGACGGAATTCATCAGGACATTGGCGACGGCTCGCCAGCGGACTCTGAAGGCATGGCCGCGCGGATACGATGGATCATGTGCCAGGCGGTCTTGTAGGAAACGTCAAGCATGCGAGCCAGCCGGCGCGCGGACATCGCATTCGCGCTGCTGCAAAGCAGATGGTTGGCGTAGAGCCACTTGTTCAGGGGGATGTGTGAGCGCTCATAAATGGTGCCCACCGTCACGCTGAAGGGCTTCCGGCAGGCGTTGCACCAGTAAACGCCAGGACGCGTGGATTTGCCTTTGAGAGCCGTTGCCTGGCCCGCGATTCGGCAGTGGGCGCAAACCGGACCGTCCCGCCACAGCAGGGTCTCCAGATGTCTGCGCGCGGCGTCGGCGCTGGTGAAACGCGCGGGTTTTCCTGTCGTCATGTGACCTAACCCCCTGCTCAATATGCATAAAGTGCAATGACAACTACGTCATGTATACACTGGTACCTGTAAGCCACACGCCGACGACGTTTTGTCATTTCCCCGATTAGCTGGCCAGAACGGCCGGTTACGCTCTTGTGAGGCGAAACCATGTGAGTTCAAATCTGACAATAAGGATAGGTTAAAGAGGGGGCTTTCCTATGAATTTTGGTCTTTCAAAGACGCATGCGCGTCTGGTGAGTGGTGTTGCCGTTCTGGCGCTCAGCGCTGGAACTGCCATGGCGCAAGAAGGCGTCGAGCAGGTTACGGTCACATCCACCCGCCTTCAGGCTGCGGGTTTCGATGCGCCGACGCCGACGACGGTGATTGGCGCCGCTGACCTTGCGGCCCAGGCCAAGCCCAACGTCTTCGACTCGCTGAAAGACCTGCCCGCCCTTCAAGGCTCCACAGGCGCTGCGGCCCAGGCCGGTACGACCTCGAACGGCCTGATCGGTCTTTCGGCCCTCGGTCTTCGCGCGCTGAGCCCTCTGCGCACCCTGACCCTGATGGACAACCAGCGTGTCGTTGCCGCCAACCTGAACGGTGTGGTGGACGTCAGCATGGTGCCGCAGATGCTGATCCAGCGCGTGGACATCGTGACCGGCGGTGCGTCGGCCTCCTGGGGTTCGGACGCGGTGGCCGGCGTGGTCAACTTCATCACCGACAAGAAATATGAAGGCTTCAAGGCCAACGCCCTGGCCGGCGGCACCGGCTATGGCGACATGGGCAACTTGCTGCTGCAGTTCGCAGCCGGCACCAGCTGGGGCGGTGGCCGCGGTCACGTCGAAGTCGCGGGCGAATACAGCTACAATGACGGTTTGCTGCCGCGCTATCCGCAGAACGTCTATCAACACACCGCCTTGCCGGGCAACATCGATGGCCGCAACCTGTCGCGCCAGTCGGGCACGTCGAGCTACGCCACCATCGGCGCAACGCCGGCCGGCCAGCCGCAATCCTTCTACGGTCCGCTGCGCCAGCAGGTGAACTTCGCGGCATATGGCCTGATCCAGGGCGGTGGCCCCAAGGCCTTCACAACCTTCGGCGCCAACGGTCAGGCCTATCCGCTGGTCCTGGCGGGTAACTGCACCAAGTCCGCCTCCGGCGCCTTGGTGGGTGGCATCAACAATTCGTGCTTCGGTACCCCCTCCAACCCGGGCGACCAGATCAACACCCACGAGTTCACACAGGGCCTGATCAATCCCCTGACGCGCGGTTCGCTCTATGGGCGCGTGTCCTTCGACCTCTCGCCCGACACGGAAATCTACGCCACCGCGATGTATTCGGGCGCGCGCACCGAGAATACCCCGGCCCAGGGCAATTCCGACAAGTCCGGCACCATCCATTGCGACAATGCCTTCCTGCCGGGCACCGGCCTGTTCGGCCAGGGTTTGTCGTTGTTGGAGACGGAGGCCGCGTGCTTGGCGGCCTACCCCACCCCTACATACGTTGCGGCACTTCAGCCGGTTGGCAGCGCCGCCTTTGCGGCCAGTGCGGCCGCGGCGGGTATTCCCTTCGGCAGCAACTGGGCCAACATCCTGACCAATCAGAACATGCACATCTTCCGCCAGACCCGGCGCTTCGTGGTCGGCGGCGATGGCGGTTTCGATCTGTTCGGCAAGAATTGGCGTTGGGAGTCGTATTTCGAGCACGGCGAATCCGACACCAGCATCAAGATCTACAACATGCCGCTGTCGAACGCGCCGGTGGATCCGAGCACGGGCCTGGTCAATCAAAACCTGTCGCGCTTCAACCTGGCCCAGGACGCGGTGTATTCCACCAACGGCAATATCGTCTGCCGCAATACCATCGCCCAGTCGTTCGGCTGCGTGCCCTTTAATCCGTTCGGCTCCGATCCGATCAATTCCGGGGCCCAGGCCTATTTCGACAACCAGAACGGCATCGGCGGCAGCACCAACGGCAACAACGTCATCATGACGAACCGCCAGGAATCCTTCGCTTTCAGCGTGAATGGTTCCCCGGTCGAGCTTTGGGCTGGTCCGGTCGCGGTCGCCGCCGGTTTCGAATATCGCGAAGAGCATTATTCGCAGCGTGCCGATCCGTACGCCGCCGGTGTCAGCGCCTCCACTCCTCCGACGGCAACCGAGCCTTGCACCGATCCGTTTGTGGACTGCGGCCTCACCAGCTTCGGCCCCATCGGCGCCTATAACGCCGGCAACTATCACAACGGCCGCGGCACCTACCATGTGAATGAAGCGTTCCTCGAAGTGGGCGTGCCGCTGCTCAATGACAATTTCTGGGGCAAGATGGATCTCGACATTGGCGGGCGCCATGCGCGCTACTCCACTGCCGGCGACGCCAATACCTGGAAAGTCGGTCTGACCTGGGAGACGCCGATCCCGGGCATCCGCCTGCGCGCCTTGCAGTCGCGTGACATTCGCGCCCCCAACCTGTCGGAATTGTTGCCGCCGGTGCAAGGTGCAAACGGCTCCTTCAACAACGCCTTCACCAAGAACACCACGCCGCAGAACATCATCGGCGTGACGGCGGGCAACCTGAACCTGAAGCCTGAAAAGGGACAGACGACGGAGCTCGGCATCGTGTGGCAGCCGGAATTCATCCCCGGCTTCCAGGCCTCGATCGACTATTACCGTATCGCTGTGAAGGGCGCGATTATCGCGCTCAGCTCGCAGCAGATCGAAGACCAGTGCTTTGCCGAGGCGACCGGCCAGATCGCGTTCAACAATTACTGCGCCGTCACCGCCATCCGCACGGCCAACAACATCCCTCAGAGCGCTTCGAACCCTGGTGGTCCGGTCACCGGTTCGGCCATCGTTCCGAGCTCGGTGTTCGCGATTGTCGCCCAGCCCTTCAACGCCGCCAGTATCGTCACCGACGGCTTTGATCTGGAAGCTTCATACCAGTTCGACCTGGAGGATTACGACGTTCCCGGCGCCTTCGTGCTGCGTTCGCTGATCAATCACACCAGCAAGTACATTCTGGATACCGGCATTCCGGGCACCGCGCGCTTCCAGGAAATCGTGGGCAACGTCAACCCAGGTCCCAACGGCTCGACCTATAACGGTTATGGCGGCGCCGTTCTGAACTGGAAACTGCAGGAGACCCAGAGCTACGCCAACGACGTCTGGGGCATCGACCTGACGGAGCGCTGGCTGTCGGGCGGTCTCACCACAAACCGCAACGCCATCGTCTGTCAGCCGGGCAGCTGCCCGGTGCCGACACCATCGCAGCCGACCATCAACTTCAACAAGGTCGACTCGATGTTCTACTTCGATGTCGGGTTGAACTGGAATTACAGCCCGAAGACTCAGTACTACATTAAGGTGGACAATCTCACGAACATCCGCGCGCCCGATGTCGGCGGCCAGGACAACAACCAGGTCCTGTACGACGTGATCGGCCGCATGTTCCGGTTCGGTGTCCGTCTCAACTACTGATCCCAGACGATCGGAAAACAGGGGCCCTTCGGAAACGGAGGGCCCTTTTTCTTTGGGCCGCGGCACGCAGCAGGCGGCTGGACAAGGCAGCAGCTGCCGCCGATGCTCGCGCCGCTGCAAGCCGAAGGATCGAAATGAGCCTTGATAAAACCGGCCGGGCCGCGAGAGCCCTGATCCTGGCGCTGTCGGCGCTCCTGGTACCGTTGCCCGCATGGGCACAGCCGCAAGGCGGCGCCTACAAGGTCACGAAAGTGGACGGGCGCGCGCCGGGCCTGGTCTCCAGTGACGGCCTCAGGGCTGGCAATACCCTCTATATCGCCGCCCAGGACGGCCGGGGCAGCGACGGCGGCCTGCCGGCATCCTTCCCGCAGGAGGTCAAACAGTCTCTCGCCCATGTGCGCGAGGTCCTGCAGGCATCAGGCATGGATATGGGCAACCTTGTGTGGGTGCAGGTCTATGTCACCAGCACCCAAGACATCGCGGCGATGAACGATGTCTATTGGAAGTCCATCGGCGCCAATCCTCCGGCCCGCACGATACTGGTGGCGGCAAGCCTGCCCGGCGGTGCAAAGGTTCAGATCAATGCCATCGCCGTGGGCGGCAGCGCCAGGCGCCAGGTCATCACCCCGGCAGGCTGGCCTCAGGGCCGCTCCACCGATCCCGCCGGCATCCAGGTGGATGATGTTCTCTATATTTCCGCCCAGAGTGGCGCCGATCCCAGAACCGGCAAGCTGCCGGCCGATTATTCGGACGAGGTGAAGCAGAGCCTGGAAAATGTCGGCGCCATCCTGAAGGCCGCCAATATGACCATGGCCAATGTGCTCTGGACCAATCCCTACATGGCCAGCCCCCAGACGGCTCAGGGCACCTCCAACGTCGTCGCCCATAACGGCCAGCTGCAACAGGCGCCAGTGACGGCCATGAACAAGGTCTATGCGAGCTATTTCGAGTTCGGCAACACGCCGGGCCGCGGCACGATCGAAGTGGCGGCTTTGCCGGCCGGCGCGCATATCGTCTTCACCGTCATTGCCGGCGCCGATCTTGCCCAGCGCAAATCCATCCGGCCGAAGAACATGCCGCCCAGCCCCACCGCCAGCCCGGGGATCCTTTACCGGGACACCTATTACATGTCCGGCAAGAGCGGGTTCATTCCGGATCAGGGGATCGTGACCCAGGATGTTGAGCTGCAGCTGCGCCAGACCATGCGCAATCTGCTGGATGACCTGCAGGAAGCGGACATGGATTTCTCGGACGTGGTGCAGGCGACGGTCTATGTCCGCGATATCAAGGACCTGGACAAGGTGCAGAAACTCTATGGCACCTTCTTCAAGGGCCCCTTGCCGGCTCGCACCAGCCTGCAAAACAGCTTCGACCAGAAGACCGCAACGGGCGAGCAGATCTCCTTTATTGCGGTGCGGCAACCAAGGCATTAAGGCGCAATCTCGCGCCTGCGCCGTGTAAAGAATGCGCAAAAGCGGCATCGCCGGCGCTTGCCGGTGTCGTGCGGCTCCGGACACATGATAAGGTAGAGGCGCGAAAGGACTCTTTGAGTCAGATACCAGGGGGATAGTGATGATCCTGGGAAAGCGTCTTCTGATCTCCACCATTTTGGTCGCCCTGCCGGTGGCCGGGCCGGCCAGCGCCGCGCCCTGGGTCCGCAGCTTTGTCGTCGGGTCATACGAGTATGCCTTCCACTATGGCGGGCGGGCGTCCTTTGCGCGCGCGTCAGAAATCGAGCCCGGTGTGGACTGTCCGCACGGTAGCACCCGCCATTTCGCCAATCCGGACCAGACGCGCAAAGCGGTGGCGCGCCAGCACTGGCGGCTGCCGAACGAGGCCGAGTGGGTCGCCGTCCCGCCGGGCCTGGACGATGTCAGATCGCCGCTCGGGACGCGCTTCAACATCTGGGTGCGCGCGCTTGCCTATCGCGCCTACAGACGCGGCATCGAAACCTATGTGAATCCCTGGGCGGCCGAGGATCCGGGTCAGCCCCAGGCCACCGGCAGCATCGGCGACGGCTTCAATCTCGACGGCAAGGTCAAGCCGGTGGATTTCGTCAGCCCGGATGGCGAGAAGGGGATAGACAATAATCTCTACCGCGCCTGGGGCTGTGATGCGCCCTGGCGCGGCAACGGCAATGCGACCCTGGACCTGCGCGCCAACGACAAGATGCAGGAGGGGCTTTACACCATGGTCGTCCGCGTCTCGGGCAACCAGGACCCGCGCAACGACGACGATGCCACACTCGAAGTCGGCTATTCGCCCGACAAGATCGTGCGGGACGCGCGCGGCGGGATCGCGGGCGACTATTCCTACCGGATCCTGAAATCGGCCCAATACACGAAATTGAAGGCCAGGATCAAAGACGGCCTGGTGGAAAGCGAGCAGGTCGCGGAATTGCACAGCCCGCGCATCGCCTGGTTCTATGACCAGACCGGCGACGCCGATTTTCACCAGGGCCGCTTGCGCCTCAAGATCGCGGCCGATGGGCTTACCGCCACCGGTCTGATCGGCGGCTATCGCAACTGGCGCGACCTCTATGCCGAAAACACCTTCGCGCAGGACGGCGGCCAGCAAGGCGTGCGCGAGCATGAAGATCATGTCGCGCTTTACTATGCCCTGCGGCGCAATGCCGATGGCATGTACGATGACCGGACGGGCAAATATGACGGCATCTCCGCGGCCTATCGCCTGAAGCTGGCATCGGCTTTTGTCGTGGACCCCGACAAGCCGATGGACATTCCCATTCTGGTTGGCGATCTCAGGCGCAAGAAAATCTTCGAGGCGATCAAGGCCAACACCATCGCGGGCGCCGCCACCCGCATCCCTCAGGCCGTGCCCGCCGGCACCGGCGAGGCAGCGTATCCCGGCATGGAACACAGCATCGTCGAGCTTTCCAGCAAGGACTTTTTTCTCAAGACCCTGGACCGGCCGCACTATCCTGACGGGGTCGGGTCTGACAATCGGGGCGATCCGATTGATGACCAGGGGGAGCTGATAACGAAGCCGCAAGCCAAGCCACAGCAGCAGGTCAATAATGATGTGACCGCGGCGCTTGGGACGGCAAAGGGCCCCCGATAACTGCCCGAATTAAAAGAGATTTTCGCAGCCGCCGGAAACGTCCGAAATGGCGCAAAATATCGTGGATGGCGACAATAACCCGCTAACAATTTGCCGGTTTAAATAGAGCCCAATGGCGGCGAAGCTTCTTTTGGCTGGGGTGATGATTTCGGGCTTGTCGAGCCCGATCCTGTTCGGGCACGCCCATGCCGAGACCGTGCCGGCCTGCCAGGCGCCCATCAAATTTCGCATCGGCGCCATCGATCCGCGCTTCGGCATCGGCCGCGCCGATTTTCAGCGCGACGTGGAGGAGGCGGGCAAGCTTTGGGAAGGCGCCGCTGGCCGAAACCTCTTCAGCTATGACGAAAAAGGTTCGCTGGAAATCAGTCTTGTCTATGACGGCCGGCAGGAAGCAACAAAGCGGCTGATCGCCGTCCGTGCCAGTATCGTGGAAAAGCTGGAACAGATCGACACGATCAAAAACAAGCTGCGTCCCCTGCAGGCCAGGTTCCAGGCTCTCGACGAATCCTATTCCGCCCAGGCGGCCGCCTATCGGCAGGTTCTGGACGATCACAACAGGACGGTCACGCAATTCAATCAGATGGGTGGGGCGCCCGAAGGCGAATATCAGCGCCTGGGCAGCGAGAATTTCGTGCTGCGAAAACAGGCTGAGGCGCTGGAGGCGCGAAAGCAGGAGTTGAATCGGGTAACGGCGGAGATGAACGAACTGGTGAGAACGCACAACGCGATCCTGGCGCGGACCAACGCCGAAGCCCAAGCCCTATCGGGCTCCGCGGATGCCAAGTTCGAGGAAGGCCGCTATGTAAAAATGGGCGACGCAGAGCGGATCGAGATTTATCAATATCACAGCGAAGCGGGGCTGAAGGTCGTTCTGTCCCACGAGTTGGGGCATGCGCTGGGGATCAGGCACAATGCCAATACCGCTTCCATCATGGCGGCGCTGATCCAGACCGAGCGTCTGGCCCTCACGGCTGACGACATGAGCGGTTTGGGCGCCGCCTGCCGGCTTCACCAGCCCGCTGGCCAAGTTGCCGGAAACGGCGATTTGACGAATATTTTGGACGAGGCTCGTTGACGGGCGATATGCTGAGGCTTCCCAGGCGGGTATCAATTTACCCCCGCGAGGAAGAGGCCCGCACCGCAATGACTTGCACAAACCTCGACGATCTCCCGGAGAAGTCGCCATTTCCGGGTTGGCGTGGAAAGTTCATCCGGTCGGCCGGCATGACGTTTGTCTATTGGGACGTTCCGGCCGGGACCGTCCTGCCCGAACATTCCCATCCGCATGAGCAGGTCGCGCACACCTTCGCAGGCGAATTCGAAATCACCGTGGACGGCGTCCGCCAAGTGCTTCGGCCGGGCTCCGTCAGCATCATCCCGCCCCATGCGGTGCATTCCGGACGGGCTCTGACGGATTGCAGGATATTGGATGTCTTCTGTCCGGTTCGCGAAGACTATATCCAGTTTGAAGAATAACCCGGCCTTCCAGCGTTCTTCTTGGATTGAGAGCAGTGTTACCTCGTGCTAATACC